>ERZ779632.17-NODE-17-length-104463-cov-9.939650_pt1 | contig 104463 bp, 99 predicted proteins | sample MGYA00514194_ERZ779632 | MGnify/ENA primary metagenome ERZ779632 (study PRJEB29562, sample SAMEA4376704) | mouse gut metagenome | isolation source: Cecum | study: EMG produced TPA metagenomics assembly of the A DSS colitis mouse model was used to assess the... | reverse complement strand
CCGTCGACCTCTAGCGTGACAGGCTAGCGTTCTAACCAACTGAACTACCGGGCCAGATTACCTAAGTAAAATATGTGTATGGTGGGGACAATAGGACTCGAACCTATGACCCCCTGCTTGTAAGGCAGGTGCTCTAACCAGCTGAGCTATGCCCCCATCTCCCACACATCCTAAGTACCGCTTAAGCGGCGCTTGCGCTGTCTACCAGCGACGTTCTATATATTACAGGATTTTCCGTCAAATGTCAAGGGGTTTTTCAAAATTTATTTTTCTTTTTTTAAACTGCTTGCCGCCTGCTCTGCCAGGGACTCCAGTTCCTCTTTTGTAAAGTAATATTTCCGGCTGCAATACTGGCACACAGTCTCCACCCTGCCCTGGTTGTCCAGAGGCAGAGAACGGATTTCCTGAGGGCCTAAGGTCAGAAGGCCCTTTGCAAAACGCTCTTTGCTGCAATTGCACACATAGTGTATCTGAAACTCGTCTAAAACCTCCATGGCAAAGCCGTCCAGGGCCTTCTGGCACATTTCCTCCAGGGAAAGCCCCTTTGCCAGCATGGTGGTTACGGAATCCAGCTTGGCGATATTGGCTTCCAGTTGCTTTACAGCGGCTTCCTCTGCCCCGGGCAGCACCTGAATCAGCAGCCCGCCGGAAAGCAGCGCCCCGCCCTTTTCTCTGTCCACCAGCACACCTAAGGCACACACTGTGGGCACCTGCTCGCTGATGGCATAATACTGGGTGATGTCCTCGGCTATTTCGCCGCTTACAAGGGCTGTCTGCCCGATATAAGGGTCGCCCTCTCCTAAGTCGCGTATAACTGCCAGGCGGCCTTCATGGCCTACGCCGCCGCCCACATCTATTTTTCCATCCTGGCGGATGGGCAGTTCCACCTGAGGGTTGTCCACATAGCCGCGCACATTGCCCCGACTGTCTGAAAGTGCTGCAAGGGTGCCTAAAGGCCCCCCGCCGTTTACTTTCAGGGTTAGGGTGGCATTATCCTTTTTCAGCATGGCGCCCATCAGGGATGCGCCTGTCAGCAGCCTGCCTAAAGCCGCGCAGGCTGTTTTGGAAAGCCCATGGAGCTGCTGGGCTGTGTATACAAGTTCTGTGGAGTCGATGGCAGAAGCCATCAGGCTCCCGTCGGAAGTGATGGTGCGGATAATCCTGTCCATATGGTTTGGGTTTCTCCCCTCATTTCAATTTTTGCGCGGCAAACACCAGCCGCTGGCTGTCCTCCCGGGGCGGCTGAAACGTTAGCTCGTCATACACCTGGATATTTCCGAAATCCGCCTTTTCCAGCATGGCAAGCACTTCTTCCAGCAGGTAGGCAGACTCAGAAAAGTGCTCCCGGCTGCGGCGGTATAGCTTCCCCTCCCGCTGGAAAAAATCCAACTGGATGTCCACGCGCCCGGAGCCTGGGATGCAGCGGTTCTGCCATACACAGTATACCTGCCCTACATCATAGACAAAGGTATTGTTCCCCAACACCTTTTCGTGTTTATAGAGGGTGTTCAGGTCAAATAAAAAGTACCCGCCGGGATTCATAAAAAAGGAAACCCTGTCAAAGGCCCGCTGCACCTCTTCCCTGCCGCTTACATGGTTCAGGCTGTCTAAAGAGCAGATAACCGTATCCACTGTCCCGTACAAGTCCATTTCCTGCATTTTCTGGCACAGAAACAAGATGTCCGCCCCTGCCTCTGCGCATTTCATCCGGGCCTCTGAAAGCATCTCCACAGAAGCGTCTATGCCGTATATATCCACGCCCCGGCGGAACAGCTCCAGGGTCAGGGAGCCTGTGCCGCAGGCCAGATCTAACATAAGGCCGGGCTTGTGCCCCAGCCGCTCTAAGAGGGAAAGGAAATATTCCGCCCGCTCCTTATAGCCCACGTTGGCGGTTAGGGCATCGTAAAACTGGGCAAAAACTGCATAGCTTCCCATAGGCTTATTCCTGCTTCCCCTCTTTTCCCAGCCGGCTGAACACCAGTTCATAGCCGTCGCTGCCGTAATTCAGAGAACGGTTTACCCGGCTGATGGTGGCGGTGGAAGCTCCTGTTTTCGCCACAATGTCGCTGTATACCTGCTTGTCGCTGAGCATCTTTGCCACAGCCAGACGCTGGGACATGGATTTCAGCTCTGGCACTGTACACAGATCGTCAAAAAAGCGGTAGCACTCCTCCGGCGTTTCCAGCGACAGCACTGCCTGGAAAAGAAAATCTATGTTACCGTCCTGCAATTTCGCGTTCATCTCTGCGCCGTCCTTTCTTTCCATGAAAAATTTTAAAACCTGCAGGCTTTCTGCGCCCGGTATGTTCTTATCTCCCTGTTTTCACACGGTTCCCACTGGTTTATCATTTTAACACAGAAAAGCAGAAAAGTAAAGTTCAAAGTCTGTGGATTTTATGGCATCAGGACAAAACCCGCTCCAGCTCCCGCAGGCTGCGGATGGTATAGGCAGGCACAATGTCCTGGGGCGCTTGCTTCCCCCTGGGATTATACCAGCAGGCGGGCATCCTGGCAGCCACAGCGCCTGCAATATCGCTGGAAAAGGAGTCCCCCACCATCAGGCAGTCCTCCGGACTGCACCTAAGGGACGCGAGCATTTCTTTAAAAAATGTCTTTCCCGGCTTGATACAGCCTATTTCCTCGGAAATGAACACAGCCTCCGTATAAGGCAGGAGTTTTTCCACTCGGGGTCTTTGCACCCGGGTGACGCCATTAGTGGCCAGCACCAGTTTATGGCTTGCGGAAAGCTGCCTGTAGATATCAAAGGTATCCTCTTCCATAAAATCGCAGGACAAGGCTACGTGCTCCAGGTAACATTCCACCAGTTCGTCTATATCCTTGTCCTGCCCCAGGGCCTGTGCGAGGCATGTAAAATGCCGCTGGAGATACGAATAATAATAGCGGTGGTAATTTGCCAGGATGTCTTGGTTCGAGGTGTTGTCCAAGCCAAACTCGCCCCAGATTTTCCAGCTTAATTTTTCATCTAAAGAAATATATTCCGGCGTATACGCGGCGTTAAGCTTCTCCGCAATGGCTTTTTGGGCGCTGGCATAGGCACGTCCAAAATCTAACAGTGTGCCGTCCACATCAAAAATCAAATATTTATAGCCCATTATGCCGCCCCCTATACGTCATTGCGCACCAAGTCCTCATATGTTTCCCCTTTGATGATGATACGGGATTCTCCCTGGGACACCATGACGCAGGCAGGCCGGGGATTGCGGTTATAGTTTGAGGCCATGGAATAATTATAGGCCCCAGTGGTGAGCACTGCCAGGATATCCCCTTCCTCTGGGCGCTGAATGGGCGTGTGTTCCTGGATCAGATCGCCGCTCTCGCAGCATTTTCCTGCCACTGTAGCAATGTAGTCCGCAGGCGCGTTTGCTTTATTGGCAAGCAGGCAGGTGTAATCAGCCTGATAGAGGGCATAGCGGGGATTCTCAAACATGCCCCCGTCAATGGAAACATAATTGCGCACGCCGGGGATCTCTTTGATGGTGCCCACAGTATACAGGGTGATGCCTGCTTCCGCCACCACAGAGCGGCCCGGTTCAATGTAAATTTCAGGCTGGTCAAGGCCCAAAGCTTTACACTTCTTATGTATCATCTGGGACACAGCTTCCATATAGCTTTCATAAGGCAGGGCATCATCCTGCTGGGTGTAGCGCACACCGAAGCCGCCGCCCAGGTTCAGATGCTCCAGTTCCACGCCAAATTGGGACTTTATCTGCCCGAATAACTCCAGCATGACTTCAGCAGCGTGTACAAAAGGCTCTACTTCAAAAATCTGGGAGCCGATGTGGCAGTGCAGCCCCTTTAAGCTTACATGCTCCAGGGAAAGGCTCTGGCGCACCGCCTCCAGGGCTTCGCCGCTTACCAAGTCGATGCCGAATTTGGAATCAATCTGCCCGGTGCGGATAAAGTCGTGGGTGTGGGCATCTATGCCCGGCTTGATGCGTAGGGAAATGTTGGCAATTGCGTTATTGCTCTCTGCAATGCGCTCTACAAGCCGCAGTTCGGAAAAGCTGTCCACCACAATGTCTCCCACGCCGTTTTCAACGGCAAAGGCTATCTCTCCGGCAGACTTATTATTCCCCTGGAAATGGATATGCTGGGGCAGCACTCCTGCTTGCAGGGCTGTGTACAGTTCACCGCCAGAAACCACTTCCACGTCCAGGCCTTCGCTTACCACAATACGGTAAATTTCCTTGCAACTAAAGGCCTTGCTGGCATAGATAGGGCGGCCATGGCCCCCATAAAATTTCTGGAAGGACTGCACATAGCTTTTGCAAACCCGGCGTACTTCGTCCTCGCTCATCACATAAAGGGGCGTGCCATACTGCCCGGCAAGTTCTACGGTGTCACATCCGCTGATAACCAGCCGTCCCCTCTCATTTACTTCAAGGCAGGGAGAAAGCATCTCATCATCCTTTCGCACAATCAAAAATTACATGCCCGCATACGTCTCTACAGCCTTTGCAATCAGTTCCCGCACCTCTTCCAGCCCAGCTCCTTTTACCGCTGAGAAAGGATAAAAGGGGATGCCTGAAGGGGCCAGCAAATCAGAAAAAAGCTGGGTTTGAGCCGTTGTCTCCCCTTTATTCAGCTTGTCGGATTTGGTGCAGACCACAGCAAAAGGCGCGCCCATTCCTTGCAGGAAATCTATCATTTGCAGGTCATTGGCAGAGGGCTTGTGGCGCATGTCGATAAGCTGGATAACCAGGGCAATTTGGCGCTGCTGGGCAAAATATCCCTCCACCAAGGAGGCCCAGCGCTCTTTTTCGCTTTTAGAAACCTTTGCATACCCATAGCCGGGCAAGTCCACAAAACGGCAATCCATCAGACGGTAAAAATTGATGGTGGCGGTTTTGCCCGGCGTGGCGCTCACCCGGGCAAGTGCCTTGCGGTTCACCAGACGGTTTTAAAGGGAGGATTTCCCCACGTTGGACTTGCCGGAAAACACGATCTCTGGTAAATTGGAGGCGGGCAACTGGTCTTTGCGTCCTGCTGCAAATTCAAATTCTACATGTTGAAAATCCACTGGTAAGCTCCTTTGCTTTACACTCTGGCAGGCTCTACATAGTGGTCAGCGGGAGCCGGGTGCAGGGGGATTTCCTCGGAAATGGCCTGTCCCTCCGGCTGGATGGGCCGGGGCATACACTGTAAAGCGTTTTCCAGTACGGTATCTACTCGTTTTACTGGGATAAAGCATACATTTTTCTTTACAACTTCATCTATTTCTGCCAGATCCGGCACATTGTCAATGGGAATGAGCACCGTCTTTATGCCGTTTTTATAGGCTGCCATGGCCTTTTCCTTCAGGCCGCCGATGGGCAGCACGCGGCCCTGTAAAGTAATTTCCCCTGTCATGGCTATATCCCGCCGCACAGGTATGGAGGTTAAGGCCGAAGTGATGGCAGTGGCCATAGCGATGCCGGCAGAAGGGCCGTCTTTGGGCACCGCGCCCTCCGGAGCGTGAATATGTATATCACACTTTTCATAAAATTTGGGAGAAATGCCCAAAGCACTTGCCTGGGTACGGATGCAGGTAATGGCTGCGTTGGCGGATTCTTTCATTACATCCCCCAAGGAGCCAGTAAGCTGGATTTTGCCTGTGCCCTCCATAACAGCCACTTCCAGGGGCAAAAGTTCCCCTCCTACGCTTGTCCAGGCCAGCCCGTTGACAAGGCCTACCATGTTTTCACTGGGCAGGCGATCCTGGGTATATTTCCGGGGGCCAAGCAGTTCTTCCAGATCTTCCGGCTTTACAGAAACGCCGGAAAACTCCGGATCCAGCACAATTTTTTTGGCTGTTTTCCGGCAGACGGAAGCAATGGTGCGCTCCAGTGTGCGCACGCCAGCCTCCCGGGTGTAGCCTTCGATGATCTGCCGGAGGGCCGCTTTGCTGAACTTTAACTGCCGGGCCTTAATGCCATGCTTTGTAAGCTGCTTTTTCACCAGATGCTTGGTAGCAATATTTAACTTTTCCTCCAGCGTATAGCTGCCCAGCTCGATAATGTCCATACGGTCATACAGCGGGCCGGGGATGCGGGAGGCATCGTTTGCCGTAGTGATAAAAAGCACGTGGCTCAAATCAAAGGGCATGTCAATATAGTGGTCGGTAAACTCCCCGTTCTGCTCCGGATCCAGCACCTCCAGCAGGGCGGAAGCGGGATCTCCCTTGAAGTTCGTACCCAGTTTGTCAATTTCGTCCAGCAGGATAAGGGGGTTGTTCACTCCTGCCTGCTTCACAGCGTTGATAATACGGCCGGGCATGGAGCCTACATAGGTTTTGCGGTGCCCCATGATTTCCGCTTCATCGCTGACGCCGCCCAGGGACACCCGCACGTATTTGCGTCCGGTGGCCCGGGCAATGGATCGGGCGATGGAGGTTTTGCCCACGCCCGGAGGGCCAACCAAGCAGATGATCTGCCCATTCTGTAAAGGTGCAAGGCTTTTCACTGCCAGGATTTCAATAAACCGCTCCTTGACTTTTGCAAGTCCGTAATGATCCTGATCCAGAATCCGCTGGGCGCGGGTTAAATCCAGCTTTTCCTTGGAAGATTTCCGCCAGGGCAGTTCCAGGCAGGTGTCCAGATATAGCCGGATGACACTGGCTTCGTGGGATCCGGAGGGCATATGGTACAGCTTATTGCATTCTTTCAGAAGCTTCTCCTCGCAGACCTTGGAAAGCTGCAGGGCACGCACCTTTTTCCGAAGCTCATCTGCCTCCTGCTGGGGGTCGTCCTCTTCTCCCAATTCATTGGCAATGGCCCGCATCTGCTCTTTTAAGAAATATTCCCGCTGGTTTTCATCCATCTGGGCCTGGGCCTTCTGATTGATTTCATTTTCCACAGCCAGAATCTGGATTTCCTCGGTCAGCACGTCAATCAGTTTCTGCATACGCTTTAAGGGCCGCAGCTCGTCTAAAATGTACTGCTTGCGCTCAAAGTCGATGGAAATGTTGGAGGCAATGTAGTCCGCAAGCCTGCCGCAGTCCTTTTCCTGGAGCACGCCCAGCAGCACATCCGGGGGCACATGCTTGAACAGGCGCAGATATTCGTCAAAACGCTCGTGGATAATGCGGATGAGGGCTTCAGACTTGTAGGACTTTTTATAGGTGAGCATAGGGCATTTTACAATGTTTCCCAGCAGATAAGGCTCTTCCTGCACAAAGGAGGTGATTTCGCCCCGGCACAGCCCCTCTACATGAAGCTTTGCCCCTTCTTCCGAGTGGTGTACCACCTGTTTGATGCGGGCAATGACGCCTACCCGGTACAGGTCATCCCCTACTGGCTCTCCATCCTCCATATGCACCTGGGAGACTAGAAAAATCAGCCTGTCATTGACGATAGATTCAGAGGCCGCCAGTACGGATTTTTTCCGGGAAATGTCAAACTGCAGCATCATGCCGGGGAAAAACACCAGCCCGCGCACAGCCAGAACCGGCAAAACCAGGTTGTTTTCTATCTTGTTATTTTCATCTGTAAAATTTTGCATGATGATCTCCTAAAACCAGCGAAAGACTGCGACCGGGAACCATGCCGGCAACAGCCTTTTTCGCCACCTTATTTATGATACCGAGTCTCTGCGGTCACGCCGCTTAGGCTGGGTGATTTTGATTTTAACGGGTTTTCTGTCCTTGTTGTACAGGATTTCCGGCTCCATGCCGTCCTCTACCATCTGCTTTGTAATTTTTACCTTTTCAATGGTGTAGTCGCTGGGAACCTTATACATCATGGGCATTAAAACCCCTTCCAAAATGGATCGCAAGCCCCGGGCGCCTGTTTTGCGCTCCAGAGTCTGCCTAGCAACGGAACGCAGGGCCTCTTCCGTAAACTCCAGATCCACTTTGTCAAGGTCAAACAGCTTCTGGTACTGCTTCAAAAGGGAATTTTTCGGCTCCCGCAGAATGCGCACCAGGGACTCTTCGTCCAAGCCCTCCAGGGATGTGATAACCGGGATACGGCCTACAAGCTCGGGGATAAGGCCGTATTTCACCAGATCGTGAGGGGTTACATCCTTCATCCAGTTAATGGAATCCAGTTCCTTTTTCCCATGGACTTCCCCGCCAAAGCCCAAGGTGGTGGACGCAGAGCGCTGCTGGACAATCTTTTCCAGGCCGTCAAAGGCGCCGCCGCAGATAAAGAGGATGTTGGAGGTGTCGATATTGATGGCCTCCTGCTGGGGGTGCTTGCGCCCGCCTTTCGGCGGCACGCTGGCGGTGGTGCCTTCCAGAATTTTCAGCAGGGCCTGCTGCACCCCCTCGCCGCTGACATCCCGGGTGATGGAGGTGTTTTCCGACTTGCGGGAAATTTTGTCGATTTCGTCGATATAGATAATGCCCCGCTCTGCCTTGAAGATATCATAGTCTGCCGCCTGTATCAGCCGCAGCAGGATGTTTTCCACATCCTCGCCCACATAGCCCGCTTCTGTCAGGGTGGTGGCATCTGCAATGGCAAAGGGTACGTCTAAAAGCTTTGCAAGGGTCTGGGCCAGATAGGTTTTGCCCACGCCGGTGGGGCCTAAAAGCATGACATTGCTTTTAGACAGCTCCACATCGTCATTGGAAAAATAGATGCGCTTATAGTGGTTGTAAACCGCTACGGACAAAGCAATTTTAGCACTCTCCTGCCCCACCACGTATTCATCCAGCTTCCGCTTGATTTCCTGTGGCTTTGGCAGCAGGATGCCCACTTCCTTTTCGTCGCTTCTGCCCTTTTTCAGCCGATCCTCATCCTCTATGATGGACATACACAGCCTGACGCAGGCATCACAGATATACACCCCGGAGCCTGCTATCAGACGGGTTGCTACGGCCTGCGGCTTTCCGCAGAAAGAACAGCAGATTTCGCTTTCATTGATTCCCGCCATCTGTCCACACCCTTTCTGTTATCTCGATTCTATAACCTTGTCGATAAGGCCGTACTCCAGTGCCTGCTGGGCTGTCATAAAGTTATCCCGCTCGGTGTCCCGCTCAATGACCTCAATGGGCTGGCCTGTGCGCTGGGACAGGATGGTGTTCAGGCGCTTCTTGGTGCGCAGGATATGGTCGGCATGGATGCTGATATCCGTAGCCTGCCCCTGTGCGCCGCCGCTGGGCTGGTGTATCATGATTTCGCTGTTTGGAAGGGCAAAACGTTTGCCCTTCGTCCCCGCAGCCAGCAGGAAGGAACCCATACTGGCTGCCATGCCAATGCAGATAGTGGACACATCGCACTTGATATACTGCATGGTGTCATAAATGGCCATGCCGTCGGTAATGACGCCGCCAGGGCTGTTGATATACAGGGAGATGTCCTTTTCCGGATCCTGCCCTTCCAGGTACAGAAGCTGCGCCACAATAACACCGGCAGACGCACTATTCACATCCTCGTTAAGCATAACGATCCGGTCATTGAGCAAGCGGGAGAAAATGTCGTAAGACCGCTCGCCCCGGTTGGTCTGTTCCACAACATATGGCACCAGGCTCATATTGATTAGCTCCTTTCCAGAGGCCCTTTTGAAAGCAAATCTCTCCAAACAGGCCTTCAGCCTAAATTAGTATGAAAGCAGGCAATAAGATTTATTCGGTTTCAGAAAAATTATGCCAGCAAAAGGCATTTCTGCCTTATTTTTCCTGTTATTCTTCCCCAGCTTCCGGCTCTTTGATGACAGCGTTGGCACGCACAAACTCTACAGCCTTCTGGTTTGCCAGGTCTGCGCTGACCATATCCATGTTCACCAGGCCCTTGACGTTCTCCAGGGGCATCCCATACGCTTCGGACAGGCGCTTCAGTTCTTCCTCGCACTCCTCGTCTGTGGGCTTGATGCCCTCTAACTGGGCGATTTTTTCAAGGCCCAGCCGCACCTTTACCTGCCGGTCTGCCTGGGGCTTATACTGGGCGCGGAGATCGTCGGTGGTCATGTTGGTATACTGGAGGTAAGTCTCCAGCTTCAGGCCCTGGGACTGCAGGCGCTGGGCAAAGGCGTTGATGATTTCATCCACCTCGTTTTCTACCATCTCATCCGGGATTTCCGCCTGCACCTTTTCAATAACCGCGTCAATAAGCTGGTTCTCTACATCGGCATCCGCGGCCTTTTCCCGGCGCTCCAGCAGCTTCTTTTCAATATCCTTCTTATATTCCTCCAAGGTGTCAAATTCGCTGACATCCTTTACAAATTCATCGTCTACCTCGGGCAGTTCCTTTGTCTTTAACTCATGCAGCTTGATTTTGAAAACAGCAGCCTTCCCTTTCAGCTCCTCAGCATGGTAATCCTCCGGGAAGGTTACGTTTACGTCAAAGCCCTCCCCTGTGCTATGGCCCACGATCTGATCCTCAAAGCCGGGGATAAACTGTCCGGCACCCAGGGTCAGCTCGTAGTTCTCCGCCTTGCCTCCGTCAAACTGCTTGTCATCTACATAGCCGTCAAAGTCAATTACAGCAATGTCGCCGTTTTCCGCAGCGCGGCCTTCTACTGTGATCATCCGGGAATTACGCTCCCGAACCCGCTCCAGCTCGCTGTTGATGTCCCCTTCTGTTACCACAACAGGCTCCCGGGTGACTTCAATGCCCTTATATCCTTCAATGGAGGCCTCGGGCTTTGTGATAACCGTCAGCGTACACTGCACGCCAGCAGCCTTGCTGATTTCGTCGATTTTAAAGTCTCCAATGCTGACTACCTCCAGCTTGGACTGGTCGATGGCTTCCATGACGATGGAGCGGTACAGCCGGTCAACAGCGGCGTCAAAGAACACTTCCTCGCCGTAATACTTTTCTACAAAAGCCCGGGGCGCCTTGCCTTTGCGGAAGCCGGGGATATTCAGCTTTTTGCTTTCCGACTTGAACACAGCGTCCAGGGTCTTGTTAAATTCTTCGGGGGTGACCTCAATCTGCAACTGGTATTTGTTGGTTTCCACGTTGTTGGTAGCTTTTAAATTCATTTTACTTTTTCCTCTCACAATAGACTTAGCCGGGCGTTTTGACTTCATACCAGAAACGGGACGGGCCGCCTGGTATCCTGATAAAATTTAAGTATTGCAAAATAGCCGCTTGTGAATATTATAGCATAGACAAGCGCAGGAATCTATATCTGGACTGCAAATTCTTGCAGGAAAATCGTGAAAAATTCGGTTTTTTCACATAAAATTTGCCGTTTATGGGATGCGTACAGGGGCGAAGTTTACATAATCGCAAGAAATCAAATGCATCTCCACACCCCGGTAGCTGCCTGCCAGAACTTTTTTGGCGGCATACTGCCCATGGATATGGCCAAAATAGCAGTGGCGGATCTGGTTTTCCCAAAGGATTTCCAGCAGTTCCCGGCACTCCATATTATCATATACCGGCGGGTAATGGAGGAAAGCCACCAGCTCTCCCCCCAGGGTCTTTGCCTGTTCAATGGAGGACAAAAGCCTGCCTGCCTCCCGGCTGACAATTTTCCTGTCTTCCTCGGTTTCCGAGTTATAGAGCCATCCCCGGGTGCCGCAAATGGCTTTATCGCCTACCCTGTAGGCGCAGTTATGCAGAATGTGCAGGGTGTCCCAGCCGTTTTCCAGGAAAAAGCGGTCTATTTTGTTCCGGGTAGACCACCAGTAATCATGATTGCCTTTTAAGAGTAACTTTTGCCCGGGCAGGGAATTGATAAAGGCAAAATCCTTGCCGGTATCTTCCAGCTTCATGGCCCAGGAAATATCCCCGGCAATGACTACCGTATCTGTTTCAGCCACTGTACCCCGCCAGTTTTCCTCCAGGCGCTGCACATAATCCTGCCAGCCTCGGAAAACGTCCATGGGTTTGTCTGTCCCCAGGGACAAATGCAGATCTGCTATTACAAATAAAGCCATTTTCCCACGTTCCCGTGATACAGACAGTCCCGTATCTTCCTTTCTTGATAATCTTACCCTATCCCCAGCATACGGCGTACAGCGGCAGCCGTTTGCTCTTTCGGGACGATTTCTGTAAAGCGTATTTCCTTGTCACGCAGAGCAAGAAGCTGCCGGGGGGCGCTGGTGCAGGTCAGTTCCTCCAGCCGGCGGAGGTTTTCAAATTCTTCCGTCGTTTCAAGGGGGTCTAACGCGCCCAATACATGCTGTGTAAATTTATAGGGGCTGGCAGTGGAGGCGATAATGGCAGGCGTTTCCCCGTCCCCAGTTTCCTCTGTATACTGCCGGTACACATCTAAGGCCACTGCTGTGTGGGTGTCGCAGAGATAGCCTTCCTGCTCCCAGGTGCGGCGCACTGTTTGGGCTGTGGCCTCCTCATCGCAGAAGCCGCCATAGAAGAGGGCTTGCAGCTTTTCCTTTACCAGCGGGCTGACTTCATACACGCCCTTTTGGGCAAGCTCCTCCATCCAGCCTGTTAAAGCCTGGCTGTCCTCCCCGGAAAGAGCATACAGCAGCCGCTCCAGGTTGCTGGAGATGAGGATATCCATGGAAGGCGAGGAGGTGGCGAAAAACTCCCGGCGGCGGTCATATACGCCTGTGCGGATGAAGTCTGCCAGCACCTTGTTGCGGTTGGAGGCGCAGACAAACTTTTTCACAGGAAGGCCCATGCGGCTGGCATAATAGGCCGCCAGAATATTGCCGAAATTCCCGGTGGGCACCACAATATTTACCGGTTCTTCCAGGGAAGATATGCGGCCTGTGCGGTGCAGTTCCAGATAAGAATAGAAATAATAGACAATCTGCGGCAGCAGACGGCCCCAATTGATAGAATTGGCACTGGAGAACAGCATTTCCTTATCCAAAAGCGCCTGCTTCATGCCTTGATCGGTAAAGATGGTTTTTACTGCGGTTTGGGCGTCGTCAAAGTTCCCTTCTATGGCGCAGACACCTACGTTTTCCCCTTCCTGGGTGGCCATCTGGCGCTTCTGCATGGGGCTGACCCCATCTTTGGGATAAAACACCATGATCTTCGTGCCCGGCACGTCCTTAAAGCCTTCTAACGCGGCTTTACCTGTATCTCCAGAGGTGGCTACCAGGATGACGGCGGTTTTCCCTGCCGCTGATTTTCCCATAGATTTTGTGAGGAAATGGGGCAGGATTTGCAGTGCCATGTCCTTAAAAGCGCAGGTGGGGCCATGCCACAGCTCTAATAGATATTCATTGCCCGGGGAATTCGGCAAGGGGACAAGCTTTACAGGCTCACCTCCCCCGAATTTGCCGGGGGCATACGCCTTTTCCACGCATTCGTCCAGTTCTTCCGGAGAAAAATCTGTTAAAAATTCCGCGAAAACAGCCTTTGCAAGGCTTCGGTAATCCATATCCCGCCATAAAGGCAGCTTTTCTTTCACCTGCGGCAGGCATTCTGGCACAAACAGCCCGCCTTCCTCCGAGATTCCCTGGGCTATAACCTGCGAAGCCAGCAGGGAAAGCTTAGAATTCCTGGTGCTTTTATAGCGCATCCATATCACCCACACTTGTTATTTTTCATTCCCGGCATCTTGGAGGCCTGGGAAATTACACCCCAATACTATACCGCACTTTTGGCGTTCTGTCAAAGCAAATTCTGTTTTTGGAAAAAGCAGGCCCCGTTTTCATAAAAAATTTTCTTTACCAGGCTTTCCGGGTAATTGTGTTTTAAGAACAGCTCATACAGCCTGGGGACAGCCCCCAGCCCGTCTGCCATGTCTTTTGGCAGGGCCGCGCCGTCCCAGTCGCCGCCCATGGCAAGGGTGTTTTCGCCGCCAAGGGCGAGGAAGTGCTCCGCGTGGCGCAAAACGTCCTCCATGGAAGCTATTTCCGGTTCATCATGCAGGAAAGCTTTATAGAAATTCAGCCCCACCAGCCCGCCGGAATCCCGTATAATGCAAAACTGCTCATCTGTCAGGTTCCGGGGATGGGAGCACACAGACTTGGCGTTGGAGTGGGACGCAGCCAAAGGCTTTTGGGAAATCTCTGCAACATCGTAAAAAAGCGCCGGGCTTGCGTGGGAAAGATCTATCACAATGCCGGCTTCCTCCAGGCCCTTCACAGCCTGCCTGCCAAAATTTGAAAGCCCGGTATTGCCTTCTGCCCCCACGCCCCGGCCCAATTCATTTTCCCCGTTCCATGTCAGCGTACACATTTTCACGCCCCTGTCCCGGAAGGCCTGGATGTTCTCCAGCTTTCCCCCCAGTGCCGCGCCGTTTTCCACTGTCAGTACAGCGGCGTGCTTTTTCTTTGCGGCAGCCTGGGCCAAGTCTCCGGGCTGCCGGCAGACAGAAAGCGGCTCTCGGTTTGCCGCTGCCTCCTCCTGAAAGCGGTCTGCAATTTCGCAGAACCGCTGGAAAGCAGCGTCCCCCCGCAGGCTGTCTGGGCTCCACACCGCATAGCACTGGGCATAAGTTTCCATGGCCTGCGCCTTTTGCAGGTTTACGTGGAGATCGTTTTCCTTCAGGTGCTTGTTGTGCAGGAAGCACTCTGTCATGGTGTCGCAGTGCAGGTCAAAATAACGCAAGGATATCCCCTCCTTATGCTGTAAAAGCATTTTCCAGATACTTCATTTTTACTATCCGCTCTGCCTGCATATACACAGCCGCCACGTCAAATCTGGGCTGCCATGGAGCCGGATTTTCTGCCAGATACTGGCCTGCGGCGAGCAGCAGCTTTTTCTGCTTGCTCCGCGTTACTGCCTCCAGCGGGGAAACCATGCTTCCCGCTTTGCGGGCTTTCACCTCTACAAAAAGGATCCACCCATCCTTTTGGGCGATAATATCTATTTCCCCTAAGCGGGTGCGGTAATTCCGCTTAAGAATTTTGCAGCCCTCTTCCGCTAACCGCTGGGCAACGAAATCTTCTGCAAGCTTCCCCAAGCTGCCGGACTGCTTCTTCTCCATAGCTGTTCCTATTTCTCTCCCAGGTTTTTTAGAAAGCTTTTCCTATGTATTGGCAGCACCCCATAGGCCTTGATGGCCTCATAATGGGCCTTTGTGCCGTATCCTTTGTGCTTGGCAAAGCCGTATTGGGGATATTGGGCGTCCATCCGGCACAGCACCCTGTCCCGGCTTACCTTGGCTAAAATAGAGGCTGCCGCAATGCTGGCAGACTTTGCGTCACCTTTGACAATGGTTTCCCCGGGGATGGACAGGGGCGGCATACGGTTGCCATCCACCATAGCCCAGTCCGGCGGGAGGTTCAGGGCCTCTACAGCCCGGGCCATAGCCAGGAAGGTGGCCTGCAGGATATTGAGGCGGTCAATTTCCTCCTCATTTGCCCAGCCGATGCCATAGGCCAGTGCCTTTTGGGTAATGAGGGGGAAAAGCAGTTCCCGTTTTTTTTCTGTCAGCTTTTTGGAATCATCCAGCCCGGGGAGTTCGCAGTCCACAGGCAGGACAACGGCGGCGGCGCACACAGGCCCCGCCAAAGGCCCCCGCCCCGCTTCGTCTATGCCGCAGACAGCCCGGCACCCCTGGGACATTGCCTGCTTTTCATAGGCGTACCAGTCCACTGCCCTTCCTCCTTTATCCGTTGTTTTCAAGCGGGTTCTAAGGTTATGGGGCCAAGCTTTCCGCCCCGGTATTCGTCCAGCAGGGTGATGGCGGCCCGCTCGATATTGATTTCCCCGCCGGAGACCAGCATGCCCCTGTTGCGCCCAATGCGTTCTAACAGTTCATATCCCTGCAGGGGGCTTTGGGGATCAAGCTGCAGCTTGTACCGCTGCTCCAGGCTTTTGGGATAGAGGGTTTGCAAAAGCTCCAGCAGGCGGCAGGCAAGGCCCTCCAAGTCCAGGATTTCGTCTTTCACAGCCCCTGTAAAGGCCAGATGCTCCCCTACAATGGGATCTTCAAATTTGGGCCAGAGCACTCCTGGGGTATCCAAAAGTTCGAAACCCTTGCCTACGGCGAACCAGCGGTTTTGCCGGGTGACGCCGGGCTTGTCCCGCACCTCGGCTTTCCCGCCGCCTTTGCCCATTATGCGGTTGATAAAGGAGGACTTGCCCACGTTGGGCACCCCCAGCACCATCACCCGGATGGGCCTGCCCACCATGCCTTTGCGCTCCCAAGCGGCAATCTGCTCTGCCAGCACCTGGCGCGCCCCATTGTAAAAGGCGGGGATGCCTTTGCCTGTTTTGCTCTCAATGGGAATGGCCTTCAGCCCCTGCTGCTGATAGCGGGCCACCCATTTAGCCGTTTCGCTGGGATCTGCCATATCGCTTTTATTTAAAAGTACCACGCGGGGCTTGGATCGGATAATATCCCGCAGTACGGGGTTTGAACTGCTTTGGGGAATACGCGCGTCTAAAATTTCCGCCACCACGTCCACCAGCTTTAAATCTTCCGCGATTTTCCGGCGGGTTTTCGCCATATGGCCCGGGAACCACTGTACTGACATCACTTCGCCCATCTGCGCTCTCCTTTCTGCTTTGTAAAGCTAAACTGCCTTACAAGCTGTCCGTAAAAGGTATAAGTTGGTTTCTATGCCGGGCATGCGCCTCAGGAGGGCCTGCCCAGCTTGGAGAAGGGATAGAGGTTAAATACCACCTTCCCCAGTATGTTCCGGTGATCCACCATGCCTACGGAGAGAAAGCGGCTGTCTGTGGAATTGCCCCGGTTGTCCCCCAGCACAAACACACAGTTTTCCGGCACAGTCTGGGGAAAATCCAGCACCTGCCCAGGGGCGTCCGGCACAAAGGTGATGCCGTTTTCCAGGCCAAAGGCTTCTCCCTTTACAGGCGTGCCGTCAACAGTCAGCTCTCCTGCCGCCAGGTCGAAATCTACAACCTGCCCTTCTGTAGCAACCACCCGCTTGATAATGGGCTCCTGCAGGGCGTGGACGATAATCACTACATCCCCCCGGCCTATCTCTCCCGCAAAGCCGGAAACCAGCACCCGGTCCCCATGCTGATATGTCGGCTCCATGGAGCGCCCGTCAACCGTAATAACCCTTGCCGCAAAGGTGAATACTATGGACACCAGCATAATGGCGAACACGATAGTTTCCACCCATTCCAGCACAGAACTGCAAAAAGCTTTCTCCTGCTGTTCTGGCCCTTCCATAGGCTGTAGTATATCCTCCATGAAAACCATCCTTTCCTGCGGTTGTTTATGATAATGCGCTTTCACTGCGCCGGGCCAAATCTGTGCAGGGGAAACACGTGAAAAACAGCTTTCCCTAGCACATCCCGCATATCCACCATGCCGATAATCTGATACCGGCTGTCCTCTGACACAGGCCGGTTGTCACCCAGCACAAAAATGCAGCCTTTAGGTACGGTCTGGGGAAAATCTACCAGCTCAAAAGAGGTGTATGGATATTCTGTGATACCGTTTTCCAGCCCAAAGGCTGTTTCGTCCAGGGCCTTCCCGTCTACCAGAACCGCCTTTGCCTCATAGTCAAAGTCCACAGTCTGTCCCTCTGTGGCTATTACCCGTTTGATAATAGGCTCCTCCAGCACGTTTACAATTACGACCACTTCCCCCTGCCTGGGAGGCGTAAAGGCGTTTACCACCAGTATTCTGTCCCCGTCCTCATAGTTTGGCACCATGGAGGTGCCGGAAACCGTAATGATTCGGAAACAGAAGGTGAAAATGACGGCGATTATGGTAAGGGCTATCACCAGTTCTTCCACCCAGTCCAGAAAAATGCTGGCGGTGATTTTTATTCTATTGGGCTGGCGTGCATTTTCCGGTGCATCCATCCTGTTTGCCCTGCGGCACAAAATACGCCTTTCGGCGTTTTGTACCGCTCCTTTCCGCTGTTTTTGAACCAGTATAACAAAAAAGGGACATGATGTCCCTTTTTGCCTTGCTATCAGGTTTTTCTTACTTAAGCTGCTCTTTGACCTTGGCAGCCTTGCCCACACGATTGCGCAGGTAATAGAGCTTGGCACGGCGCACACGGCCCCGGCGCACGACTTTCACAGCCTTCACATTGGGGGAATGCAAGGGGAACACCCGCTCTACACCAACGCCATAAGAAACGCGGCGTACTGTAAAGGTTTCGCTGATGCCGCTGCCTTTGCGGGCAATAACGGTGCCTTCAAACTGCTGGATTCTCTCCCGCTCGCCTTCGCGGATGTTTACGTCCACCCGCACGGTGTCGCCAATGTTGAACTGGGGTACTTCTTCCCGCAGGGAAGCCTGGGAAATGATTTTCAGTGCGTCCATTTGATATTCCTCCAAAAAATATATTCAGACATTCATGCCGGGAACCCGGCAGCGGACTGTCCGCTTCCGGCGCTTTCACGCCAAGAACCCCACGGGCAAGCCTTTGAGGACGCCCGCAGAACTCAAATGCTTAAATATTTTACCATACCTCAAGTGGTTTTGCAAGGTGTTTTTTACGCTATTTCGGAAAAATCTTCCAGCAAAAGCCTTTTCCGATGGATTTCCGCATAGGGCGCCAGGCCCAGGCAGCCCTTCAGGGCATCTAAAAGCAGGCAGGGGTTTATACTGCCGGAAACGCTGCAGGGCAGGCGCAGGGCAGCCTCCAGATATCCCGGCCCGGCGTTTAATGCCATGCCGGAAAAATAGGGGGCAATATCCAGCTCTTTATCCCCCTTTTTTCCATGCTTCATCACGATTACGGGGCCTTGGGCGAAAAGCCCCTCTATCTGGCTTTTTAACCCGGCGCTGTCCCCTGCCTCCAGGCGCAGTTCATAGTCGGCAAAAGCGATGGCATCCAGCTTGTTTAAAGGCTCTGTAACACTCCAGACGGAAATGGAGTCTGGCAGGCAGGGATTGACGCGGCCTGCCACGTCCGCTAAAGGGAAATCCTCTTCTGTCAGGCGGATGTCCACACACTCCCTCTCCCCACTTACACCCAGGGACAGTGGCATGGCATACGCCATATAAATCCGGGGGTTAAAGCCCTGGGTATACCATATAGGCAGGCCGGAAAGCTTCAGGGCGCGCCCCATGCAGTGGGTTAAATCCAGATGGGAGATATATTTCGCCGCTCCCCCTTTTTTAAACCACATTCTCACGTTTTTCAACGCACAGCCCTCCTTTGTAGCACAAAGTGCCGCAGTTTGCGCACTTTTCCCGGCAGTTGGGGGTGGTAATCCCCTGATAGGCCCGCTCATACTCTGCTTGCAGGAATGCCTTTGTCACGCCATAGTCCAGATGATCCCAGGGGAATACCTCGTCAAGGCCCCGGGTGCGGGTGGCATAAAAATCCGGATCCACCCCGCAGGCGGAAAAAGCCTCCATCCATTTGTCAAAGTGAAAGCAGTCATCCCAGCCGTCAAAATGCAGGCCCAGTGCGATGGCCTTTTCCAGCACAGCGCAAAGCTTCCTGTCTCCTCTGGCAAAGACTGCCTCCAAAAAGCTGGTTTTCGCCCCATGGTAATTGACGCTTACCCGCTTCGAGCGCACCTGGCCTGTTAATTCCCGCTGCTTTTTTTGCAGGGTTTCCATGGTGTCCTGGCCAAACCATTGAAAGGGTGTGAAGGGCTTGGGCACAAAGGCAGCAGCGCTTAGAGCCACCTCTACAGGCTTGCCCCGGGGCTTTTCCTTGTTCTGGTAAAAGGCGTCCACCACCTTCTTGCCCAGCTCCAGAATGGCCAGCACGTCCTCCATGGTTTCTGTGGGCAAACCTATCATAAAATACAGCTTGATGCGTGTCCAGCCCTCGGTGAAAGCCACGTTTACGGTGTGCAGCAGCTCTTCCTCCGTTACGTTCTTGTTGATTACATTGCGCATGCGCTGGGATCCGGCCTCCGGCGCGAAGGTCAGGCCGCTTTTGCGCACAGAGTTGATGCGCTCCATCAGTTCCGGCGAAAAGCCGTCCACCCGCAGGGAGGGCAGGGAAAGGCTTACCTTGTCCTGCTCCGTCCACTGGTGCAGGCGGTCAATCAGTTCGTTAAGGCGGCTGTAGTCGCTGGTGCTCAGGGAGGAAAGGGAGATTTCGTCATATCCGGTGGAGGCGCACAGGGCGCGGCACTGGGCATCTATCACCTCAATGCTTTTTTCCCGGAAGGGCCGGTATAAAAAACCTGCCTGGCAGAACCGGCAGCCCCGGATACACCCCCGCAGCACCTCCTCAGATATCCGGCTGTGCACCACCTCTATCATGGGCACAGGGAAAGAATCTGGATAATAGGCGCTGTCCATATCCAGCACCACCCGCTTTTTTATAGTGGCGGGCGCGTTTTCTTGCGGGATATACCGCTTTATGGTGCCATCCGGGTTATACTCCACATCATAAAGGGAGGGTACATATACCCCCTCTATCTGGGAAGCCAGCCGCAGGAACTCTTTCTTATCTTTCCCCTCTTTTTTGCACTGCCTGTAAAGCTCCATCACCTCCATGTCCACTTCTTCCCCGTCCCCTAAAAAGAACAGGTCAAAGAAGTCTGCCAGAGGCTCTGGGTTGCAGGCGCAAGGTCCGCCGCCCACCACGATGTTGAAAAGCTCCGGGCGGTCGGCTGCCCGCAGGGGAATGCCGGAAAGCTCCAGCATCCGGAGAACGTTTGTATAGCTTAACTCATACTGGAGGGTAAAGCCGATAAAATCAAATTCCTTTACCGGATCCCCGCTTTCCAGGGCATACAGGGGGATATGGTGTTCCTCCATCTGCTTTTCCATGTCTGTCCAGGGGGCGAATACCCGTTCGCACCAGAAATAGGGCACCTGGTTAAAGGCGCCGTACAAAATTTTGATGCCCAAATGGGACATGCCTATTTCGTATAAGTCTGGGAAGCAAAAAGCAAAGCGCACCTCCACGTCCTTTTTGTCCTTCACAACGGCGTTCACTTCCCCGCCTACATAACGGCCTGGTTTCTGCACCTGAAGCAGGAATTTTTCTATCTCTTTTGGATACATAGTTTAGATTTTCCCCGCTTCCCGCTCCAGCATATCCCAGCAGCCCCACAGGTACATAATGCCCATGGCCCGGTCATAAAGGCCATAGCCGGGGCGGCACTTTTCGCCCCAGATGTGCCTGCCATGGTCAGGCCGCATATAGCCTTCATAGCCGCAGTCATGATAAGCCCGCATAATCTCCAGGATGCCCGTATCCCCGTCGCAGTCCCGGTGGGAGGCTTCCGTAAAGTCCCCGTTTGGGAAATGCTTCACGTTGCGCACATGGGCAAAGGCTATTCTGTCACAGTAGGTGCGGATAATATCCGCCACATTGTTCTGGGGGTTTGCCCCTAAAGAACCGGAGCACAGGCACAGGCAGTTATAGGGGGCATCCACCATGGAAAGGAACTGGCCGATGGATTCCTTATCCACCAAGAGCCTGGGCAGGCCGAAGATATCCCAGGGCGGATCGTCCTGGTGGATGGCCATTTTAATGCCTGTCTCGTGGCAGGTGGGCATAACCGCCTCTAAGAAGTACCGCAGGTTTTCCCACAGCTTTTCCTTTGTCACAGGGCGGTAGGCTTCAAAAAGCTCGTCCAGCTTTGCCATGCGCTCCGGCTCCCAGCCGGGGAAGGTCATGCCATGGAGGTTTTCCAGGATATACTGTGCCATTTCTTTATAGTCCTGCTGGATTTTTTCTTTCTCATAGTAAAGGGCTGTGGAGCCGTCCCCCATGGGATGGAACAGGTCGGTACGGGTCCAGTCGAAAATGGGCATAAAATTGTAGGTGACCACCTTCACCCCGAATTTCGCCAGGTTTCGCAGAGTCTGCTTGTAGTTTTCTATGTATTTGTCCCGGCTGGGCAGGCCGATTTTGATGTCGTCATGGACGTTGACGCTTTCCACCACGTCCATATTAAAGCCATGGCCCTCAATCTGGCGGCGGGCCTCCTCTATCTCTTCCACCTCCCAGACTTCCCCAGGGGCCTTGTCGTGCAAGGCCCACACAAGGCCTGTTACGCCGGGGATCTGCTTGATCTGTTCCTGGGTGATGCTGTCGTTGCCTTCGCCATACCAGCGGAAAGTCATCTGCATAAAAAATTCCTCCTTTTTAAGGCGCACAGCGTTGCGCGGGCTGTGCGCCTTCCATTTCCATTTATATCAGGTGTGCCTTATAAGGGCCGGATTACAGACAGCACGCTGCGGTCTTCCCGCAGGAGGGACAGCTTTTCCGACACGTCCTCCAGGGTTATTTGTGCCAGCGCGTCAATATAGGCAAACAGCTCCCTTCCCTTTAAGGAAAGGCTGAGCACGCCATTTGCAATGCTGGAGGCGCTGTTTAAAGCCGCCACGTTTTCCCCGTACAGGGCGCGCTTGGCCCGCTGGAAAGCATCCTCCGGGATGCCGTCCTGTAAAAGCCGGGCAATTTCCCGGTTGATGGCCTGGGCTACAGCCTCTGGTTCCCGGGATTCCCCGCCGAACATGACGGTGGCGTATCCGGCGCCCTCGAAATACTCATAGCTGAAGCTGGACTCATTTACAAGGCCCTTGTCCAAAAGCTGCCTGAACAGCGGGGACGATTCGGACGCCAGGATTTCCAGCAGGATCTCCATTTCCGCCAGATCCTTTTCTGTCCGCGCCCTGCCGCCGTCCTCCTTAAAGCCGAACTGGAACAGAGGCAGCGCCACTGCCAGGCGCTCCTCTGCCAAGGGCTTTACAATATCCGCTGGCTCTGCCGGGAAAACCCGCTCCACAGAGACAGGCGCACAGGGCTTGAGCATTTTATCGCACAGGGCCAGTACTTTTTCCGGGTCAAACTTTCCAACCAGCACCAGCGCCATATTGTGCAGGTTATAGAAGGTGTTGTAGCAGCGGTACAGGTATTCCGGGGTGATTTTCGCAATGCTTTCCACTGTCCCGGCAATATCCAGGCGGATGGGATGGGCATGGTACATGGCACGCAGATAATTAAACATCACCCGCCACTGGGGATCGTCGTCATACATCTTGATTTCCTGGCCAATAATCCCCTGCTCCTTTGCCACTGTCTCCTTGGTAAAATAAGGCGACTGCACAAAGTCCAGCAGGATTTCCAGGGACTCATAAAGTTGCTCTGTGCAGGAGAACAGGTAGCAGGTGGACTCAAAGGAAGTGTAGGCGTTGGCGCTGGCCCCGGTTTTGGCGAACCGGGCGAAAGCGTCCCCGTCCTCGCTCTCAAAAAGCTTGTGCTCCAGATAGTGGGCAATGCCCTCAGGCACGGTTTCCGGGGCTTTTTCATCGCTGCGGCAAAAGCAGTTGTCAATAGAGCCATATTTGGCGCCGAAAATGGCATAGGTGGTATTGCCGCTCTCTTTGGGATAGAGGTAAATGGTAAGGCCTGTGGGATGGCTTGCCTTGAAATAGTGGTCGCCCACCCGAGCGCTTGTCACTTTTTGCAGATCCATTGGTCAATCCCCTCCGTTTCCCTTTAGCCGGTATACTGTGTCAAGCCGCAGCCTGTTCGCGGCCTCTATTACGTCCTGCACCTTGTAGCCCATTAACTGCTCTGCCGCCATGTCCGGGCTTTGCTCCGGCTGGTCGAAGGTTCGGGAAAGATACCAGTTTTCCACAGCCCCCAGGGAATCCCCTACAGAATGGAGGGCATTGCACAGGGCAAGCTTTGCAAAGGTTAAATCCTCCTCTGTCACTTCCCCGCGCTGCAAGGCCTGAAGCTGTTCCAGCACAGCCTCCTCTGTTTTTTCCAGGTTTGCCGTCTCCACGCCGCTTTCCACATACAGCGCGTTGCCGACGCTGGAAAAGCTGGAGGAGCAGTAATAGCACAGGCTCATTTTTTCCCGCACATTCTGGAAAAGCCTGGAACTGGGCGTGCCGCCCAGCACAGCACTCATCAGTTGGAAAAGCATCCGCTCCCGGGGCTTTGCGTCCAGCCGGAAGCCCATGGAAAGCTTGGACTGGGACAGGGGCTGTTCCTCCGTCACCCGGCGTACTTCCCCAGGCTCCCGGTAGGGCACCTGTTCCAAAGAGCGGGAAAGGCCCATGGCGCCAAACTTCTCCCGGAACAGCGCAGGATTAGGGGCGCAGTCTCCCAGGGTGAAAATTTCAAACCTTGCTGTGCGGAGCAGTTCCTCCCAGGCCGCCAGAAGCCCTTCCCGCTTCAGCGCCTCGATGTCCGCCCGGCTGCCGCAGCGGTTGATGCCCGCCTGCTGGCCCTGGAACAGGATTTCTTCGCAGCGCTGGTGGGCATAGGTCATTTTATCGTTATACTCCGCGTCTTTCATCTCTAAAAGCTGGCGCTTTTCCTGGGTGAAGCCGTCTAAAGGAAAAAGGCCCTGGGCATCCTGCAAAGGGGAAAAAATTACGCTGAAAAGGAGGCCGGAAAGCTCTTCCAGCATGTTCTCGCCCCCAAAGGCATAGCGATCCGCAATGCCGCTTGCAGAAAGCCCGATAGACTGGAAGCTTCCGAACTTCCGCACGCTGGAGCTTAAAGAAGCGCCATAAAGCTCTGAAAGGCGGCAGTTTAAGGCTGTGTAGTCGGGATACTGCCGGGTGGCCCGGCTGACAAGGGAAGGCAGCAGCGCATAGGCGGCCGCCGTCTTTTCCGTTAGGGGCACCAGCATATTGACAGACACCCGCATGGTTTTAAAGCGGGAATCGGACAGGGATTTCAGGGACGCGCCCTCCCCGATGGGATTAAATTGCAATGCATTTGTCATGGTGTCGTAACCTTTCAGGATGAATACTTTTAAATCGTACCGAAAATCCTATCGCCCGCATCCCCCAGCCCGGGCAGGATATAGCCGTTTTCGTTGAGCTTTTCGTCAACAGCGGCACAGTAAATCTGCACATCCGGGTGGGCTTTGTGCAGGGCCTCAATCCCCTCGGGGGCGGAGATGATGCACAAAAACTTTACGCTTTTAGGGTTGCTGCGCTTGACAATGGTGATGGCGTCCATGGCGGAGCCGCCGGTGGCCAGCATAGGATCCAGCACGATAACATCCCGCTCCATAATGTCCTGGGGCAGCTTGTTGTAATACTCCACAGGCTTCAGGGTGTCATGATCCCGGTACAGGCCGATATGCCCCACTTTGGCGGAGGGCACCAGCCGCAGCATGCCATCCACCATGCCCAGCCCAGCCCGCAGGATGGGCACGAAGGCCAGCTTCCGGCCTGCGATGACCTGGGTGGTAGTTTTCTGCATGGGGGTTTCCGTCTCCACGTCCATTAGGGGCAGATCCCGGGTGGCCTCATAGCACATCAGGTTGGCAATTTCGCTGACAAGCTCCCGGAACTCCTTGGTGCCTGTGTCCTTGCTGCGCAGAAAGGTGAGCTTATGCTGGATTAAGGGATGATCCATAACAAATACGTTTTCATAGCTTTTCACTGGTAAAACTCCTCCCAACTTTTAAGTATAGCCGCAATGGATAAAGTCGATTCCCTTTACAGCGTCCCTTCTTCAATCTGGGCAATCTGGGCAATGCGCCGGGCATGCCGGCCGCCGTCAAATCCTGTGTCCAGGAAGATATCCACAAGCTGTAAAGCGGTTTCCTTGTCGATTACCTGTCCGCCCATGCACAAAATGTTGGCGTTATTGTGTCGGCGGGTCATTTCAGCACAGTGGGCGTTTGTACACACTGCCGCCCGGATGCCCTTCACCTTATTGGCGGCCATGGAAATGCCAATGCCTGTGGAACAGATCAGCACGCCAAAATCTGCCTTTCCCTCCGCCACACTGCGGGCTGCTTTGGCGGCAATGGGCGCATAATCTACAGATTCGGCGCTATATGCGCCAAAGTCCTCGCACTGTATGCCCTTTCCCTCCAGATGCTGCCGCACAGCTTCTTTCATTTCAAAACCGCCGTGGTCACAGCCAAGTGCTATTTTCAAGTCAATTCCCCTCTTTTTCTTTTTTTCGTTTTAACTCCCGCTCTGCCTGGGGCAGGCGCAGGTACACAGGCAGCAGCTCCGCCCCGGAAACTGCCAGCCCCTGCTCTGCCTGCTTGAAACCTAAAAAGGCTACGCTGGAGGCTTGCTGGTACCGCTGGCTTTCCGGAGCCAGGCGCGCCCCCCACGCGGAAAAGGTTTTGTGGCACAGGGCTGCGCCGTCGCCAAAGAGCACCAGCGCCGGCCCGTATGCCTCGCATTCTGCCGAAAGCGCGGAGATAGCGATAGCCCTGTCCTCTGTCAGCCGGATGAGCGCGCCCTTTTCTACCCGGAACAGGGCATTGTACACCTGCCCGCACCGGGCGTCCATGACAGCGCAGATGACGCAGCCCTCGCAGGCAAGGCCTCCATAAGCAATGGCCTCCAGGGTGGAAACGCCGCAGCAGGGCGTGTTGTTTGGAAAGGCCAATCCCTTTACACAGGAGACGCCGATGCGCACCCCCGTAAAAGAACCTGGCCCGGCGGAAACTGCCAGCAGAGAAAAATCCTGCCAAGACTTCCCCAAGGCCTGGAGCAGGCTTTCCGCCATAGGCAGCAGGGTCTGGCTGTGGGTCATGGAAACGTTGCAGTAATACTGCCCCAAAAGCTTTTCCCCTTCCACCACAGCCGCCGAAGCCGCTGTGGCTGAGGATTCAATTCCTAAAACCAGCATACCCTACAGTTCCCCCTTCCAGCCCTCTATGGTAATGCGCCGCTGGGCCTGTGTTTCCCCAAGCGACATATGAATATAGACGGTTTCTTCAGGCAAAGCGCCGTCTATGTTTTCGCTCCACTCAATTACCAGCACCCGGTCTGTGCCCAGATAATCAAAAAAGCCAGTGGAATACAGATCGTCCCAGGTTTCAATGCGGTACATGTCAAAGTGTTCCACCGTAAGCCTGCCTGTATACTCATTGATAAGAGCAAAGGTGGGGCTTTGGGCTACGTCCCCAGCTCCCAGTCCTATGACAAGGCCCCGGGTGAAGGCTGTTTTGCCCATGCCCATGCCTCCGGTAAAGGCCAGCACCTCCCCGCCCTGCAACTGCTTTGCAAGGCGGGAGGCCAGCGCCTGGGTTTCCTCCGGCGAATTCGTCAAAAATGTTTGCGCCATGCTTTTGTTTAGAACAACCCGTGAATGACAGACATCTCATCCACGTCGATTTTCTCTGCCGCAGGCACTTTGGGCAAGCCGGGCATGGTCATAATATCTCCGGCATAAGCCACCACAAAGCCTGCGCCTGCAGAAAGCTTCAAGTCCCGGATGGTGATGGAGAATCCCTCGGGCCGCCCCAGCAGGCTGGGATCGTCAGACAGGGAATACTGGGTCTTGGCAATGCACACAGGCATGGCGTCCCCGCCCAGGGCCTTGATGTCCTTTAAAGACTTCTGGGCCTGTTTGGTGAAAATGACGCCCTCCGCGCCGTAAATTTTCTTGGCTATTGTGTCAATTTTTTCCTCAATAGGAGCCTCGTCCGGGTAGATGGGGGCAAAATTCGTCTGGCAGCCCTCGCACTTTTCAATAACATCGCACACAGCCTGGGCCAGCTCTTTGCCGCCTTCGCCACCCTTGGCGAACACCTCGGAAAGGGCATAATCTACCCCCAGCTCCTTGCAGCAGTTGTCTATAACCTGCAGCTCTGCGTCTGTATCTGTGCCAAAGCGGTTGATAGCCACCACTACCGGCACGCCAAACTTGTGCATGTTTTCCACATGGGCTTTCAGGTTCACAATCCCCTTTTCCAGCGCCGCCACGTTTTCCGCTGCCAAATCGGCCTTTGCCACGCCGCCGTTATACTTTAAGGCCCGCACAGTAGCCACCACCACAATGCAGGAAGGCTTCAGCCCTGCCATGCGGCACTTGATATCCAGGAATTTCTCCGCGCCCAAGTCAGAGCCAAACCCTGCTTCTGTAATGCAATAGTCTGCCAGCTTCAGGGCAAGGCGGGTGGCCCGCACAGAGTTGCACCCATGGGCAATATTGGCGAAAGGCCCGCCATGCATGATGGCAGGGGTGCCTTCTACGGTCTGCACCAGGTTGGGATTGATGGCGTCTTTCAAAAGGGCCGCCATAGCGCCCTGGGCCTTGATATCCCGGGCATAGACGGGCTTGTTGTCATAGGTATAGGCGATGAGGATATTGCCCAGGCGCTTTTTCAGATCTGGCATATCAGCGGCAAGGCACAGAATTGCCATAACCTCGCTTGCCACTGTGATGATAAAGCCGTCCTCCCGGGGCACGCCGTTGATTTTACCCCCCAGGCCCACGTTTACGTTGCGTAAGGCCCGGTCGTTCATGTCCAGGCAGCGCTTGATAAGGATGCGCCGGGGATCAATGCCCAGAGGGTTTCCCTGCTGCAGGTGGTTGTCCAGCATGGCGCAGCACAGGTTGTTGGCGGAAGTGATGGCGTGCATGTCGCCAGTGAAGTGGAGGTTGATATTCTCCATGGGCAGCACTTGGGCATAGCCGCCTCCCGCCGCGCCGCCCTTAATGCCGAACACCGGGCCAAGGGAAGGCTCCCGCAGGGCGATGATGGCGTTTTTGCCAATTTTTGCCATGGCCTGTCCCAAGCCTGCGGTGGTGGTGGTTTTGCCTTCGCCGGCCGGAGTGGGGTTGATGGCCGTCACCAGCACCAGCTTGCCGTCCGGCTTCTGGGACAGGCGCTGGAAGGCAGCGTCGTTGAGCTTTGCGGTATACCTGCCGTACAGCTCCAGCTCTTCCTCCAGAATGCCCAGCTCTTTCGCCACCTGGGTGATGGGTTTCATGGTGGTACTCTGTGCGATTTCAATATCGGTTAGCATAAGGTACCTCACGCCTTTCCGGCCGCTATGGCCAAAAGATTTTCTTTCCTTTATGCATTATAAATTATCTTGGCGGAATAGTAAAGCCTGAAACAAAAAAACTTGCCGAAAACCGGGAAGCGTGGTATAATTGCTTTACATAAATCGGGAATTGGGGCTGTAGGAGCGTCATAATCAAAATGAAGAAAGGGAAAGGGGCGGGCGCCGCCTTCAGGTTTAACTGCATATTATGGAAAACCGTTTTTTGAAAGGGCTGTGGGGATATTTAAAGCGGGCCGACATCATCCTCTGGATGCTTTTAGCCGCCATCTCTATATACAGCCTCCTGCTGCTACGCAGTGTAGACACCGCTACCGGGACAGGCTATTTCCGCACGCAGCTTATGGCCACAGCCATCGGCCTTGCTGGCGCTGTGGTGGTCAGCATGATGGACTATGCTGAAATTGCCAACTACTGGGTTCTGATATCCGGGGCGTGCATTATCATGATGATTTATACTGCCCTTTTCGGGGATCAGGTGCTGGGTTCCGGCGGAGTGGACGCCAGGGCCTGGATCCGCATAGCCGGGCGCACCTTCCAGACCTCGGAGCTGGTGAAGATAGCCTTTATGGTTACCTTTGCAAAGCATCTGGATATCCTGAAAAAGCAGGGCAGGCTGGAAGAGCCTATACAGGTTATCCTGCTGGCCTGCCACGCTTTCATCGCTGTGGGGCTGTGCATGTTCCAGGGGGACACCGGGGCCGGGGTGGTGTTTTTCTTCATGTTCCTGTCCATGAGCCTGGGCGCCGGGGTGCAGCTTCGGTATTTTGCCATTTTGTTTGTGCTGATTCTCATTGCCTTCCCCATCCTCTGGGAGTATGTCATGCCGGAATATCAAAAAAGCCGTTTTACCGCTGTATTTAACCTGGAGGATCCCACTGTCCAGATGGAGGGTGGTTACCAGCAGTATCAGGGGCGCATCTCCATTGGAAGCGGGAAGCTGCGGGGCCAGGGGCTGTTCCAGGGCACCCGGGTGGCAAGCAATGCGGTAACCTTCCAGCAAAGTGACTACATTTTTTCTGTGGCAGGGGAAGAACTGGGGTTTATAGGCTGTTCCCTGATTTTACTGCTTCTGTTCCTGCTTATGGTAAAAGTGCTCCATGTTGCCAGCATGGCCCACGACGATTTGGGCCGGTTTATGTGCTTCGGCTTTTTTGGCATTATCGCCCTGCAGTCTGTTGTAAATATCGGTATGTGCCTGGCCCTGCTGCCTGTTATGGGCGTGACGCTGCCCTTCTTCAGCGCAGGCGGATCCTCTGCGGCCTGCCTGTACCTGGGGTTCGGGCTGGTGCAGAGCGTACACATGCGCCGGAAGGAAAGCGGCGGCCTGCGGCTGCGGCAGAAACAGCCTCTGCGCTTTGTGGGAAAAGCAAAGGGAAAGAACAAGAGGCTTTCTTAGGGCCTTGCTTTTAAGAATAAAAATCCCCCGGCTCCGCCGGGGGATTTTTATTCTTATGCCTGTGCTGTTTCCTCTATGCTGAACTCTCCGTCTGCAAGCCGGCAGGCATAGCGTTTCCCGGCAGCCACCCTGCCTTCCAGCATCTGCTCGGATACTGTGTCCTCAATTTTGCTCTGTATCACCCTGCGCAGGGGCCGGGCGCCATAAAGGGGATCGTATCCCTTTTCTGCCAGCGCCTCTACCGCTTCCGGCGCAAACTCCATTTCAATGCCCATCTCTGCCAGCTTCCCTTTCAGGGTTTCCAGCATCTTCCCGGCAATCTTTGCTGTGTCCTCCCGGGTCAGCTTGTGGAACACGATGATATCGTCCACGCGGTTTAAGAACTCTGGCTTGAAAAGGTTTTTCAGTTCCCCCATCACCAGCTCTTTTATCTTCTCGAAATCTTTGCTTTCCCCGCTGCTTCCGGCAAAGCCCAGGGTGTTCTGCTTTTCGGTGATAAGCCTGGCCCCTACGTTGGAAGTCATGATGATAACCGTATTTTTGAAGTCTACGGTTTTGCCCTGGGAGTCTGTTACCCGGCCGTCCTCCAGGATTTGCAGGAGGATGTTGAACACATCGGGATGGGCCTTTTCAATCTCATCAAAGAGCACTACAGAGTAAGGCTTGCGGCGCACTGCCTCTGTAAGCTGCCCGCCCTCGTCAAAACCTACATAGCCGGGAGGGGATCCCACCAGCCGGGAAACTGTATGCTTTTCCATATACTCCGACATATCAAAGCGCACCATAGCCTTTTCGTCCCCGAACATGGCTTCTGCCAGGGCTTTGCACAGCTCGGTCTTGCCCACGCCTGTGGGGCCTAAAAAGATGAAGGAACCAATGGGGCGGTTCTTGTCCTTCAGGCCCACCCGGCCCCGGCGGATGGCCTTTGCAATGGCTGTTACAGCCTCCTCCTGGCCGATGACCCGCTGGTGCAGGGTTTCTTCCAGCCGCAGCAACCGCTGACTCTCCTCCTCTGTAAGCTGGGACACAGGCACCCCTGTCCACATGGAGACAATGTCCGCAATGTCCTCCGGGGTTACCACGCTGTTGCTGCGCTCGTTTTTCGCGGCCCACTCGTCCTTGGCCCTGTCAAGCTGTTCCTGCAGCTCTTTCTGCTTATCCCGCAGGGAGGCCGCCCGCTCGAAATCCTGGGAATTGATGGCTGCCGCTTTGTCTATCTCCGCGTCTTTAATCTGCTTTTCCAAGTCCTGCAGGTTTTCCGGGGCGGTGAAGGTGCGCAGGCGCACCCGGGAGGCCGCCTCGTCCACCAGGTCGATGGCTTTGTCCGGCAGGTATCGGTCGGCAATATACCGGGCGGAAAGCTGCACCGCCGCGTCAATGGAAGCGTCTGTAATCTGCACCTTGTGGTGGGCCTCATACCTGTCTTTCAGGCCCCGGAGGATTTCCACCGCCTCCTCTTCCGTAGGCTCCCCTACTGTCACCGGCTGGAACCGGCGCTCTAAAGCGGCATCCTTTTCAATGTGCTTGCGGTATTCGTTGATAGTGGTGGCGCCGATTACCTGGAAGTCCCCCCGGGCCAGAGCGGGCTTTAAGATGTTCGCCGCGTCTGCCGAGCCTTCGGCAGAGCCTGCGCCAATAATGGTGTGCAGCTCGTCGATAAACAGGATAACGCTGCCGTCTGCCTTCACCTCGTCAATGGCGGCCTTAATGCGCTCCTCAAAGTCTCCCCTGTATTTGGCCCCGGCTACCATGCCTGTTAAATCCAGGGAAACCAGCCGCTTGTTTTTCAGGGTTTCCGGCACGTCTCCCGCGTGGATTTTCAGGGCCAGGCCCTCTGCCACAGCGGTTTTGCCAACGCCAGGCTCGCCGATAAGGACAGGATTATTCTTTGTGCGGCGGGAAAGGATCTGTACTACCCGCTCGATTTCCGTTTGCCGCCCGATTACCGGGTCAATCTTCCCTTCTGCCGCCAGCTTTGTCAAATCCCTGCCAAACTGCTCCAGGGCCTTCCCGGCGGGTTTGCCTTCACGTCCCGCCTTGGAACCGCTTTCCTGCCCGGAAAAGGCTGTGTTGCTCAGCAATGCGGAAAGCTCCCCCACTATCCTGTCCGGATCTGCCCCCAGAATCTTTAAAAACCGGATGGCATAGCAGCTTTCGTCCTGCATAATGGCAATGAGCAGGTGCTCTGTGCCCACATAGGCGTTGTGCAGCCTTGCGCCCGCCATGGCGGCAACCTGCAGAATCTGCTTTGTCCGGGGGGTGAAAGCGTCTGGGGAAAGGGATGTGGCAGGGCCGGAGCCGATGCGCTCCCGGATAAGCTTTTCAAAAGCCTCCGCTTCCACCCCCAACTTGCTTAATACGGTATAGGCCACGCCGCTGCCTTCCTTCAGCAGGCCCAGCATCAGATGTTCGCTGCCAATATAGTCGTGGCCCAGCTCCTGGGCGGATTCCACCGCCAGGTTCAGCGCCTTGTTGGCCTTTTCTGTAAATCCATTAAAACGGTATTCCATATATGCCAGCTCCTTTCAAAACACGTTTATTCCATCACATCCCGAAGCTTTCCGCACACCTGCCGGGCAAGGCAGGCACGTTTGACATCCCGCTGGTTTTCAGAAAGCTTCTGCCCGTTCCGGGCCATCAGCGTGGCTGGCTGGGCGTGTACAGACAGGGCGTTCAGTTCTTCCGGCGTGACCCCCTGCAAAAGCCCTGCTGCAAGGCCCAGCCGCACATAAGACAGCAGCTCCATAAACTCTCCGGTGGAAATTACCCGGGCGCTGCCCAGCACACCAGCCGCCCTTGTTATTTTGTCCTGCAAAAGCAGGTTTTTGCACATCTGGTTCCGCAGCCTGCGCTCTTCCTCTATCAACTGCCCTGCAATGGCGCTTAAATTCTCAATGGCCTCGTTTTCGCTTAGCCCCAGGGTAATTTGGTTGGAAAGCTGGTACAGCGCCCCTGTAACCTTTGTCCCCTCGCCGTAAGTGCCCCGCAGGGTCAGGCCCAGCTTGGAAAGGTTTGCGCAGATGCGCGCTATAGATCCGCTTTCCTGCAGGGCTGGCAGGTGCAGCATAACGGAGGCCCGCATACCGGTGCCAAGATTTGTGGGGCACTGGGTGAGGAAGCCGAATTCCTGGTCAAAGGCAAAGGAAAGGCTTTCCCCCAGCAGGGTGTCCAGCCGATCCGCTGTTTCAGCGGCCTCTTTCAGGGACAGGCCCTCCCGCAGCACCTGTATACGCAGGTGGTCTTCCTCGTTTATCATAATGGAAATGCTTTCATCCTCTGCAATCAGCACGCCCTTCCCCTGCCGGTCGGCAATAAACCCGGGGCTGACAATGTGCCGCTCCACCAGGGACACCGCTGTTTCTTCGTCCATCTCCTCCAGGGGCAGGAACTGAAATTCCTTGGAAAGAATGCTGTTGCCGGAAAGGAGGGCGTCCCGCACACGCTTTTTAATGTCTTCCCGCTGTTCCAGGGAGGCCCTGTCCGGGAAAGGATATTGTTTCAGGTTACGCGCCAGACGCACCCGGGTGCTGCACACCACGTCTCCGCTGGCTCCAGCTTTTTCATACCACTTCATGATTGCTTCTCCCCTTTCTGCTGCTTCTCCAAATCCCGTATCTCATCCCGCAGTACAGCGGCCTGTTCAAAGTCTTGGGCTTCTATGGCCTTTTGCAGCAGCCGCTTCTTTTCATCTGCCAGGGTGGTTTCCACAGCCACCAGCTTCTGGTTGGGATCCGCCACCCGCAGAGCAGAGCCGCCGGGCACCTTGCCTTTATGCCGCGTTGTGCCATGCACCCGCTGGATAATGGGTGCCAATTCTTTGCGGAAGGCACTGTAGCACGCGGCACATCCCATTTTCCCGCTGCGGGATATTTCTTCAAAGCTTGCCCCGCAGGAGGGGCAGCGGGGCACCTGGCGCTGGGGGGCAGCCCCGCCCATCAGCCCGCTTACCAGGCTGTTAAACCCCCAGTCTTCAAAAAGATGGGTATACCCCTGTTCCCTGGCACATTCCGGGCAGAGGTAAAGCTCAGTCATCTTGCCATTGACAGTTGTTTTGATATGAGTGGTTGCGTTGTTCTTTCCACAGCTTTGGCAGATCATGCAAATTCCTCCTGTTCCTTCTCTGTTATATGGTTACGTCCTGGTTGCCAGCAACATGTTTTTATAGATTGCGGCCCGCACCGCCTCCCGCAGTTCCCGGGGCACAGCGGCCAGGGACTTTTCTGAAACAGCCGCCTGGATAAGGTCTGCCGCCTGGGGGGCCAGCACAGAATTCTGCACCATATTGGCGGTCATGGCCCGGGCTGTGGCGGCATCCAGGGAATCACCCACAGCGTTTACAATATGCATAATCATGTCCGCTGTGGAAAGCCGGAGCCTCGTGATGCGGATATACCCGCCGCCCCCCCGCCTGCTTTCCACCAGATATCCCTGCTCTGGGGTGAAGCGCGAGGTGAGCACATAATTTATTTGGCTGGGCACGCACCCCAGGAAGTTTGCCAGCTCGTTGCGCTGGATCTCGGCAATGCCGTCGGCTTCATTAAGGAGCTGCAAAATATAGTTTGCAACGCTGTCGCTGATACGCATTCCTTTTCATCTCCATTTTTGTCTTTGACTTTCTTTGACTTTAAGTATACCAAGTTTTCCGGGAAAGTCAAGAAGGAATTTTAAAAAAATCCGGCTTTCATATTCATCAAGACGGATTTATGGGAATATAGCTTCTGATTCCTGATAAAATCTCCTGTATTCTCTTTTTTTCATAGCTGTAACACTTTTCCTCCCCTGCCATAAGATAGAGTGTAAATGAAAGGAGGCGTTCTTCAATGTGTAACGGAGGTTGCTCTTGGATCATCATCATCGTTCTCATCCTTCTGTGCTGCGGTGGCTGCGGGAATTTCGGCGGCTACAACAACGGCTGCAACTGCGGCAATGACTGCGGCTGCAACGGCTGCGGCGGCAACTGCGGCTGCTAACGCCACACAGTCCTGAAAGGACGCGGCGGCAGGTTTTCACATGAAAGCCTGCGCGCAAAAAGGGTGCTGTCCCCCAGCGGGGCCAGCACCCTTTCCTTATACATACATCTTTTTTGAAAAAACCGGAGCTTATGCCTGCAAAGCCTGGGCCAAAGCTGCGGCAAGCTGATCCGGGCATGACGTGGACTTGACGCCACAGCGGATCCCTTTGCAGCGGTCAATATAATCCTGCACCTTCATGCCCTGGGCCAGGGCTGCCACACCCTGGGTGTTGCCGCTGCAGCCTCCGGTGAACTTGACAGACTTGATAATGCCGTCCTCCACAACCACATCAATGTGGCGGGAACAGACACCTTTCGGCGTAAAATGAATTTCCATAGGAACCATCCTTTCCAAAGCTAAAAAGTGAAGGGCAGGGGTAAGAAAAAGCTGCCCAGCACAAAATTTACCAAATCTTTTTCCATTTGTCAAGAGAAACGTGTCCTGGGGGAGTGTCCAGACAGCGCGTTTTATGCCTCCGGCGGTTTAAGGGCTTCGAGTCTCGCCTGCCGGCTCGGTCGGCTCGGGGCGGTTGCCACTGGCAACCCTCGCCCCCTAAAGACCCCGGAGCAACGCTAATGCGAAGCATTTTGCGTAAAGCTAACGTTTTACGTTAGCTTTTGCCCACCAACTTTGAAGAAGGTGATGCATTCGTTACACGAATGCAAGAAACTTTTGTGTTTCTTCATTTGAAATACTTGCTTTGGGCGCTCCCGTGTCCTGGGGGCTATGATTCGTACATGCTGTCCCCGGCTTCCTGGACAAAAAGTTTTTCAGGCTGGAAATTTTGGGCCGAAATATTGTACAGGATAACGGAGACAGCCCCCAGCGCTGCTGCCAGCACCAGCAGGACTGCCCAATGAAGCCGGAACACCCCGGTAAACTGCACCAGATATACCACCACTATCGGCAGAATCAGGTAGCCCAGGATCTGCATGGCTTCCCCTGTGCTGTGTACCCGGGTGATAATCAGGCTGATAAACACCACGGAAAACAGGGACATAACAGGCGTTAAGGGGAACAGCGTGATAAGCCAGTCAATGCGCAGGAAAAAAGGCGCGCCTGTTAGGACATCGGCCACTGTAACTGTCAGGAAAAATGCCACAAAGGCCATCAAAGACAGGAAAACCGACAGCATTACGCAGCAGCCAATTTTCGCGCTGAAAATGGAACGGGCGTTCATGCTGGAAAGCATGAGGGTTTCCAGCGTCCCCTCCTCCTTTTCCCCTATAAAGGCGCAGGCGGCGGAAACCGCGCCAGTGAGCAGGGGCACGCAGAGGAACAGCATGGGGCACAGCAGGGTGGTGAAGGCTTCCATCCACGCCTGCCGGTATGCCAGCTTCCCCTTATATTCCGGCAGCAAAGCCCATATGCCCTCCGGCACCCGGGCGCCAGGAGCGATGGGCACAAGGGAAATGGCGGTAAAATATACAATGGGGACAATTACCGCCAGGAAAAGCGGCACCAGTACCAGCAGGGCGCGGATGCCTTTGCGGCTCCACAGGCTGCTTAAATCCTTTTTCACCAGGATGATTTCAGAAGAGGAAAAAATAGTCCTATTCTTCCCCTCTGGGTTCTCCCGGCTGTTCCGTCCCGGATTCTGCTCCGTCCGCTGGGGTTTCTTCTCCGGCAGCCTTGTCCTCTTGCCGTTGGGTTCCCTGCTCATAGGCCATCTCCCTTCTCCTGCCTCCCGCCAGGCAGGCGCGATATATTTCATCCAGCGTGGGCCGGATAAGCTTTGCCTCATACAGGCTTTTCCCCTGCCCCACTGCTTGAGCGATAATGGCGGGCATTTCGTTTTCGGAATCTATTTCCTTCTGCCACAGCCCGTCCTCCAGATGAAAGCCAGGAAGGGTTCCCTCCCCTTCCCACAGGCGCAGGGCGGCCCGGAAACGCACCCCTGCCCCCTGCCGCAGGCTTTCCAGGCTTCCCCTGGCAATGAGCACGCCGGCCTGCATGAGGGAAAAGCTGTCGCAGACCCTTTGGGCATACTGCATGTTCCGGGTGCCCAGCAGCAGGGCAATCCCCTCCTCCCGCACCAGATAGGCCAGCAGATCCTGGACTATTTCCGCGGTTTCCGCGTCCAGACCCCGGGCCGCTTCGTCCATCAGCAGCACCTGGGGGGAGTGCATCAAGGCTCTGGCAAGGCTGGCCCGGCGGGCCACGCCTGTGGGCAGCGCTCCAGCTTTTTCATCCCGGTATTCCCAAATGCCCAGCCTGTGGAGCAAAAAGGAAGAACGCTCCAGGCTGTCATTCCCGTCCATATTATGGATGCCCGCGAAAAACCGCAGGTTCTCCCCTAAGGTCATGCCGCTGTACAAAGGGGCCTTGTCCAACACCACCCCCAGGCGGGCATGAAGCTTCGCCGTTTCAAAGGCCGGGGACATCCCCAAAACAGCGCACTCCCCTGCTGTAGGCCTGCACAGCCCGGACAGCAGCCGTATCAGGGTGGTTTTCCCGGAGTTCTCCCAGCCGGCGCAGGCCATGGCGCTGCCCTGCTGCACCTGCAGGTTCAGCCCCTGGAGCACTGTGCGCCCGGCATATTGCTTTGTCAGCCCAAAGGCTGTGATGGCATCCATACGCGCCCCCCTTTCAGCGTCTGGCCTCTGAGGTGCCATGCTCCCGGAGGTAAGTGGCCTCCAAGTCTGCCAGATGCAGCTTTACAGCCAGCGGGTAGCGGTCAAACGCAACGCTTAACGCGAAGCTGCCGCCCCGCACTGAGTCGTCAAACCCGCCCATGTGCCAGCGCACTGCCATGGCCTCGGCAGGCTTTAAGCGCACAAAGCGCTCAATAAGGAATACAGACTTTTCCCCATGGCCATAAGGAAAGGCGTCCTCTACCGAATAGAAGGGCTTCTTCTCCCACTGGCCTGTCTCCTCGTTTTTCACATTCTTTGTGGAAATTTTATAAAACTGGGCCTTGCATACGTCATGGAGCAGGCCGCACAGGGCAAAGCTTTCCTCGCTGTCCCCTTCCTCGAAATATTTTTCCCGCATGACCTGGTATACATTCACGCTGTGCTGCACCAGGCCGCACTCACAGGCGCAGTGGTACTTGGTGCTGGCAGGGGCGGTGAAAAAATCTGTGCCGGAAAGCCAGTTTAAAAGCTTATCCCCGCCGTCCCTTGCCACATGCCGCTGAAAGATTTCGATAAATTCCTCTTTATGCTGATTTTCCATTCTCAACTTTACCGCCGTTTCCCTTATTCTCTAAATGCTATACTGTCCGGAATCCCTTGCCGATGATCTCGCTGGTGTTGGTGATAAACATAAAGCACTTGGGGTCAATGGTTTTGCATTTCTGCCGCAGGCGCACCGCCTCCCCCCGGCGGCAGGCTATGAGCACCACCTTGCAGCCCGCATGGGTATAGGCGCCCATGGCGTCAATGACGGTGGAGCTTCTGTTCATGTCCTGTATGATATAGTCGCAGATTTCCTGGGGCTTTGAGGTGACAATGGCAAAAAACTTGCACAGGTTAATGCTTTCAATGACAGAATCTACCACGAAAGCCTTTAAAAACAGGCCCAGCAGGGAGAAAAGGCCTGTCTGCATCCCAAAAATAAAACAGGCGGACAAGGCTATCAGGCCGTCGCTGACAAACAGGGCCTTGCCGATATCTGTGATGCTGGCGTACTTTTTCAGTATCATGGCGACAATATCTGTGCCCCCGCTGGAGGCGTTGCTATTAAAGAGCAGCGCCGAACCTACTGCCGGCAGCATGATGGCAAAGCACAGCTCCAGAAGGGGCTGGTCGGTGAAGGGCCTGTCCATGGGGAAGATTTTTTCAAAAAGCCATGTCTCAAAGGAGAACATAATGCTGCAATAGGCTGTCCAGAAGCCAAAGTCCCTGCCAAGGAAGATAAAGCCCACCACCAGCAGGGCAATGTTGATGACAGACATCATGGTGGCAGGCGATATGGCCGGGTTCGGGATGAGCCGCCCCAGAATAATGGCAATGCCGCTTACGCCGCCTGTGGTGAAGTTATTGGGGAACTTGAAAAAATATACCCCCAGCGAGAGCAGGAACACCCCCGCGTTGATAATCAGGAATTTTTTCATGCCCTCCCTGCCGATTTTTGCCAGCAGGGGCTGTTTGGGTGATTCGCCCTCCATCTTAAATCGCCATGCGAACCAGGATTCGCCGCAAAAAGCCATGAAAAAGCGGCCTTTTGTACCCGGTATCGTTCCTTTCTTTGTATTTTTCACACCGCCCGTTCAAAAAGGGCAGTTTTCCTCTTGCAATATGGATTTTACCACCCTTTGCCTGAATTTACAACCCGTTTCCCATAAAAAACAGCCGCTCCCTGCAAAATGACCCAAGGCGCGGCTGCGTTTTGTATTTTTAGTTTTCTTCCCTGTTCCTGGAACGCCCGGAATCAAAGCCTTGGGGATACCGCTTTTGAAGCTTGTCCAGGTTGCTTTGCAGAACAGCCTCCAGGCCTTACCGGATGAGGTTCTGCAAAAAGCGCACTGCCGCGCCGATGTCCCCTTCCGGGTCATCCCCCACTTCCCGCTCGATGGTAAGGAAGCCTTGGAAGCCGATTTCGTGCAAGGCCTTCAGGTAATTGGGGAAATCCACGTCGCCTTCGCCCAAGGGCAGCTCAATATAGGAGGGATCCGCCAGCATTTCAGACTCTACCATGCCGTAAAGCACTTCCGGATCCCGCACAGCCAGCCTGCGCCCGTCCTTGGCATGGGTGTGGACAATGTAATCCTTTAAGGTGTATACAGCCTGTACCGGATCGTCCCCGGTGACCATGACAAAGTTTGCGGGATCCAGGTTCACCGCCACGCCGGTGGAGTGCAGGCCGTCCAGAAAGCCTTTGAGGGTGGCGGCCTTCTCCGGGCCTGTTTCAATGGCAAAATGGGCCTGCATCCCGTCCGCGTAAGCTGCAAGCTTTCCGCAGGCATCCTGCATGATTCCATAGCGGGGATGGGCCTGGTCTTCCGGCACCACGCCGATATGGGTGGTCACCACGTCTGTTTCCAAATCCTTTGCCAAGTCCAGAATGCGCTTGGACTGCTCAATCAGCCCGGGGTTCAGTTCCGGGTTTACAAAGCCCTTGCCCAGGTCGCCGCACAGGGCGGAAACCGTAAGGCCATGATCCTTTACAGCTTTCAGGAATTCTTTGCGTTTTTCCCCTGCCAGCTTTTCCGGGGACATTTCCCCCCGGGTAGCATACACCTGGATGCCATTGGCCCCCAGGGCCGCGGCCTTGTCCAGGGCAGTGAGCATGTCTGTGCGGAAGGAATCCAGCATGACGCCGATAGAAAAGGGATACATAATTTTGCTCCTTGTTTTTATTTTTGTAATGGTGGAAGGGCTGAAATCATGGCTCGCCCATCCAGTTTTTCAAAATCTCCTTGGCGGATCGCTCCATTTCCAGGGCGAAATCCGAGGTGTACTTCCGTTTGCAGAAAGCGGCGGCCTTCTCGTTATCATAATAGGCCAGCAGTTCTTCATCGGTAAGATCGTGATAACCGTTTTCAAAAACGATCATCTCCTTGGGGAAGCGGCTGGGCTGCTTGCGGTCCTTTTGAAGCTGGGTGGGATAGCCGAACACCAGCATGGATACCGGGGCCACATACTGGGGCAGGTTAAAAGCCTTCTGGTGGGTTTCCCACTGCTCAATAATGTCCCCGATATAGCAGGAGCCGATGCCAAAGCTTTCCGCTGCCACGCAGGCGGCATGGGCGGCGATAACCGCGTCGTTGGTGGAGAGGATCAGGTCGCTTAAGCGGGGCTTGGGGGCCTCGCACCCGGCCTGGGCAAATTTGCGCACCCAGCGGCGGTAATCCGCCAGAAAAACCAGCACCAGAGGGGCTGTGGCGATAAAGGGCTGGTGGTCGCAGCTCTCCGAGAGGAGATCCTTCAGCTTCTGGTCGGTCACGTCCAAAATGGAGTAGAGCATGGAGTTGCCGGCAGTGGGGGCGCGCATGGCTGCTGCCAGAATGGCTTCCTTTACGTCGGCGGGGATTTCCTTTTCTTCAAACTGGCGGACAGATTTCCGTTTCATCAATACGTCAATGGTCTGGTTCATAGGTGGAACCTCCCTTTTTCATAGTTTCGTCTATTGTACCACACTTGCCCGCAGGTGTAAATCAGGAAAAAGGGCGGCGGGGGGATTTTTTCTAAAATCCGCATTGCAAATACCGGCGCGCTAAGGTATAATCACCATAAAGCCCGAAAACGATGTGAAACTGATAAGGAGAGTGTATCATCATGAAGGTAGCTGTTATCGGCTGCGGCACCATTGCCAACGCCGCCCACATCCCGTCCTATATGAAGAACCCTGAGGCGGAAATCAAATATTTCTGCGATATCATCCCTGAGCGGGCCGAGAAAGCTGTGAAAGAGTATGGCTGCGGCACGGCCATTGTGGATTACCATGCGGCGCTGGCCGACCCGGAAATTGAAGCTGTGTCTGTCTGCACCCCCAACGACATGCACCCGGTTATCGCCATGGACGCCCTGCGGGCCGGGAAAAACGTGCTGTGCGAAAAGCCTGCCGCCCGCACTTACGCGGAAGCCCTGGAGATGCAGAAGGTACAGCACGAAACAGGGAAGGTTTTGAACATCGGCGTGGTAAACCGCTTTAACGACGGTGTAAACCGCATAAAGGAATACATTGATTCCGACCGCCTGGGGAACATCCACCACGTATATGTAAGCTTCCGCGCCCACCGCTCTATCCCCGGCCTGGGCGGCGCTTTCACCACCAAGGCCATTGCAGGCGGCGGCGCCCTTATCGACTGGGGCGTACACTACCTGGATATTGTTATGTACTGCTGCGGCGATCCCACTGTGCGCACTGTCACAGGCGAGGCCTTCTGCAAGCTGGGCAAGGATATGGAAAGCTATGTGTATAAAGACATGTGGGCAGGGCCTCCCAAGTATGACGGCGTGTACGACGTGGACGATTCCGTTACCGGCATGATCCGCACCTCCGGCCCTGTGATTACCTTAAACGGCGCCTGGGCGCAGAATATCGGCGCGGAAGACCGCTATATCGACTTTATGGGGGACAAGGGCGGCATCCGGCTGCAGTATGGCAAAGAGTTCACCCTGTACACAGTGGAAAACGGCGCTTTGGTGGAGTTTACCCCTCAGTATACGTCCCGGGATATGTTCCAAAATGAGATAGACGCTTTTGTGGACTGTATCAAGACAGGCAAGAAGCTGCCTTCCCATATCGACACCGTCATTGTTACGGCCCAGATGATGCAGGCCATTTACGATTCTTCCGAGCAGCATAAGGAGATTGTGCTGGGAAGCTAAATTTCAGGCTATGCCCGCTGGCATGGCAAGGGACACACTGTAAAGGCGATTTGCTTTGCAGTGTGCCCCTTTTTTCTGTTAGAGCGTGTTCACGTAAGTTGAATATGCAGATTTTCGAGGGGATTTTGTGGGGTTCAAGGCAGGAACCGCAAGAAAGGCTGTCGCCTTTCGAGGATTCCTAACACAGAAGCCCATAAAATAACCCGAAAAGATGCGTGTGATTGCTTTGTGTGAACACGCTCTAAAACAGGCGGAGCTGCTCGGCAGGCTTTTCCCTGAGAGGGATTTTCTCCTTTTCCAACAGTTCCGGCGGGATTTCCTCCATAAAGGGCGAAGGCTCCCCGGAGGAAAGCAGGATAAGTTCCTGCCGGGCGCGGGTCATGCCCACATAAAACAGGCGGCGTTCTTCCTCGACGTCTGCCTGGCCTTTGGCGGACTCCAGGGGCAGGGTTCCCTTGTCCACCCCAGCCAGAAAGACTACCGGGAATTCCAGACCCTTGGCCCCATGCAAGGTGCTGAGATACACAGCCCCGGAGGCGTAAGTTTTGCCGGACTGGCGGCGCAGATCTCCCTCCTCGCCTAACAGCAGGGTGTTGAGGAAATCTTCCAGGCTGGAGGAAAAGGCCGCGACGCTTGCCAGGCGCTTCAACGACTGAAACTTTGGCTGCCTGGCTGCCCAGCTTTCCAAAAGTTTTTCCGGCTTTTCCTTTACCCAGGGCAGATACTCTTCCGCTGCCTGCAAAAAGCCCTGCAGTGCCGGGATATCCCCCAGCCGCCCTTTCAAAAACTCTATGTCCCCCTGCCCGGTTTCCCCGCAGCAGGCGGCGGCTGTCTCCTGGTGGTAAGCAGGGCAGCCCCACAAAAGCTCCAGACAGGATTTTAAAGCGCCTGTATCTGTAAAGTCCAACAGGAACCGGAAAAAGGCGGCTGTGCCCAGCACCTCCTTTTCCTGCAGGAAATCGTCCCGGCCCCCGATTACGCAGGGGATGTCCTCCCGGCGCAGGCAGCGCTCCAAGGCCTCAAGCTGGCGGCGGGTGCGGCACAGCACCGCAATTTCAGAAAACGCATAGAAGGCTTCCCGCTGGCGCGCCCCCAGCATGTCCATACCGCCTGTCATGGCGGCAATTTCCTTAGCGCAGAAGATCCCCTGGGAAAACTCATCCTCCCCTTTGCACCACCGCACAAGGGGGCCTTTGGGGGCTTCGCTTGCAAGGACGCGCGGCCCGCCGGGGTTATGGGAGATAAGGCCCAGGGCGCTTTGCAGGATTTCCGGGGTGGAGCGGTAGTTTCGCACAAGGCGTATTTCCCGCAGGTCGGACCTGTCTTCCTTTAGCTGCTGGAAGCACCTGCCTGCCGCACCTCGGAAGCCATAGATGGACTGATCCGGGTCCCCGATGACAAAAAGGCTTTTCCCCTTTTCCGCCCAGTGCAGGGCCAGCCGGTATTGCAGGCTGTTGCAGTCCTGGAACTCGTCTATAAGCAGATGGGTAAGGCTTTTGGGGGCTGGCGGGTCAAGGGCCAGGGCCTGTAAAAGGAGATCGTCAAAGTCCAGCCGCCCCTCCAGCAGGATGCGGTATTCCTCCAGCAAACTCTCCTCCACTGCCGTTTCCTTTGGCTCCATGCCGTTTTTCCGCCGGGAAACCTCCTCTAAAAACCGCCTGGGCGTGACACGAAGCCCTCGGCCCTCCAAAAGCTTTTCCGCAAGGGAAAGGGCCTCGCTTTCGCTTACCAGCCCTGGCTTTCCCAACTGCTGCCAGCACACACTGTGGAAAGTGCCAATGGTCATGCCAGAAACAGCCCGCCTGCCCCCCAGCCTTGACGCAAGCCTGTCCCGCAATTCCCCAGCGGCCTGGTTTGTAAAGGTGACTGCCGTAATCTCCCGGGGCTTTGCCCCCATTTGGGAAAGCAGGAATTCCACCCTGTCCGCAAGGGTTTTAGTCTTTCCGCTTCCCGGTCCGGCTATCACCGCCACTACTGGCTCCACAGCGCAGGCAGCGGCCTGCTGCTCCGGGTTTGGTATGGCGGATTGGGGAAGCAGAGGCTTTTCCGCGGCTTTCACCTGGGGCTTTTTCCCGGCTTTTTTCTTTTGGCCAGGCTTTTTTCCAGCGCTATACAGGGCAAACAGGCTGGTCTGCCCCTCAAGGGCCTCTATTTCCGCTGGGGTCAGCAGAATCACAGCGCCAAACTGCCCGTCAAACCCAGCTTTGCGCTCCACCCGGCCCTGGCGCAGGCGGCCGATTCCCTCTGCCACAGCAGGCCCTGCCACCTGGCTGATGTCGGAAAGAGGGCTTTCCCGCAGGATGGAAAACTCCGGGCCAAGCTCTGCTATCATGTGTTCGTAACAGGCCCGCACCTTTTTGCTGCCCTCCGAATACCCGCAGCAGGCTCCTATCACCTCCGGCAGGGGCGCTAAGCTTTCAAAGGGCTTGGCCTTTACAGGCCGGAAGCCTTCTTCCCTGTCTGCCAGTTCTTCCACCCGGTGCTCCACCCCGATGGTCAGCTTTTTCCCGCAAACCGGGCAGCGTCCCCCCAGGGCCTCTGTTTCGACGGGAGTGAGTACCACGCCGCAGTTCCGGTGGCCGTCCAGGTGGTATTTTCCCTCCTCAGGGAAAAATTCCAGGGTGCCCCCAAAGCCATTTCCCGTCTCAATGGCCTGTTTCAGCGCAGGATAGGACAGCTCCGTATCCAGCAGGTTCCCTTCCCGGCCCAGCTTCTGGGGTGAATGGGCATCAGAATTTGACACCAGGGTGTAGCCATCCAACTGGGAAACCCGCCAGTTCATGGGGGGATCCGAGGAAAGCCCCGTTTCCAAGGCATGGATTTCCCCAGACATGTCTCCAAAGCATTCCTCTATGGTATTAAAGCCGGAAAAAGCCCCGAAAAGGGAAAAATGAGGCGTCCAGATATGGGCGGGAATGAACATGGCCTGGGGGCAGGCCTCCAGGGTGATTTCCAGCAAATCCCGGCAGTCCAGGCCCAGGATGGGCCTGCCGTCGGAGTGAAGGTTGCCGATGGCCTCCAGGCGGGCGGAAAGCCGGCGGGCACTGTCGAAATCAGGAAGGAGGATAACCGAATGCACCTTGCGCACCCTGCCGTCCTTCTTGTAGATGGAGCTGATTTCCCCGGAAATCACAAAGCGCGCAGCCGCCTCAGGCCCGCCCGGAAGCTGGTGCTCCGTCTTTAGCACATAAAGTCCTTCCTCCGCAGGCATAAGCTGATCCTCCAGCTCCCTGCGCCATGCCGGGTGGGTGAAGTCTCCTGTGCCCAGCAGGGCAATCCCTTTTTTCCTGGCCCAGAGATCCAGGTGAGGCCCGTCGCAGTCCCGGCTGGTGGCCCGGGCGTACCGGGAATGGATGTGCAGATCGGCAATGTACATGGAGAAAGCCTCCTTTTTTGTAAAGATATGTGCTTTACACGATTGGCTGTTTCATATTTTTACGGATAATTTATTATAGCATACCATACTGTGCTTGCAAGCTTTTTCTGCATAACCCGCCCTTTTTGCGCCCATTCTATATTTTCAGAAAGGAGCGTGCAAAGATGGAAGAAAACCGGACAGCTCTCTCGCCACTGGCAGAAGCGCAGTATCTGGCGCTGGAATATATGCGCCAAAAAGCACTGACAGATGACGCCCCCGCTGATATTGCCCGGGAGTACAGCGCCCTGCGGCAGCAGCTATATGCAGCCTTAAGCGGCAGCGTCCCCCAATAATACGGCAGAAAAGGATCCCGGGCAGCCTGGGATCCTTTTCTTGTAATGCTGATATGCTTTACAGGCAGGCTTTTGACAGCGCAAATGGCAGCAGGGCCTTGCTTTTTCATGCTTCCTGTGGCAAAATAAGGAAAACACCCTGCCATAACAGGGCGAAAATCAAGGAAGATATTGCGGAGGGTATTTATGAAAATCCTGAAAGAGTTTAAAGAGTTCATCTCCAAGGGCAATGTGCTGGATATGGCGGTAGGCGTTATTATTGGCGGCGCTTTTACAGCCATTGTCAATTCCCTGGTAAACGACATTTTTATGCCCCTGCTGGGCCTGCTTACAGGCGGCATGAATTTTGCCGGGCTTTCCCTGCGGCTGGGGGAAAATGACGCGGATGTGCTGCAATACGGCGCGTTTATTGCCGCTGTCATAAACTTCCTGCTTATTGCCCTGGTGCTGTTTTTGGTTATCAAGGCTATCAACCGGCTGCGTAATTTGAAAAAAGCCGAACCGGATAAGCCCGCCCCTGTGGTGAAGGTCTGCCCCTACTGCAAAAGCGAAATTGCCCTGGAAGCTTCCCGCTGCCCCCGCTGTACTTCTGTGCTGGAAGAGGGATAAGCATATAATCTTTTCATTCCAAAGCTGCTGATTTGGGCAAAAAAGAAAAAATTCTGCGCTTTTCAAAAACCTATTGCGCCTTTTTGTTCTTTGTGGTAGGATAGGCAAGGTAGGGACAGGCCTGCGGCACGTACCAAGTAATGATACATTCCAAAAGGGCTGTTGATACAGCCCTTTTTTCTGGCACTGCCTCTTTTTCAACCTGTAAAGGAAGCTTCCTTTGCAGAGGGATGGAAAATCATGAGAGAAAGGAATGGTGCAGGGCGCGGGAAGGCCCTGTACCCAATGGCGGTTTCTTTATGAGAATTGTGATTGTGGGCGATGGCAAGGTGGGTTCCGCTCTTGCTGTACAGCTCTCCAAGGAAAATCACGATATTGTCATCATTGACAGCAATAAAATGGTGTTGCAGGAATCGGAGCAGTCTTTGGATGTGAACGTGGTATACGGCAACGGGGCGGCTTTGAAGGTGCAGAAGCAGGCTAATGTGGACGCAAGCGATCTGCTTATTGCCGCCACTTCCGCCGATGAGATCAACCTGCTCTGCTGTATTCTGGCACGGAAGCTGGGCTGTGCCCACACCATCGCCCGGGTGCGCAACCCCGACTATTTTGGCCAGCTTTTCCTTTTGCAGGAGGAATTTGGCCTGAACATGGCCATCAATCCGGAACGGGCCACCGCAAACGAAATTTCCCGCCTGCTGCAGTTCCCCTCCTTTTTGAAGCGGGAGGCTTTTGCAAGAGGCCGGGTGGAGATTGTGGAGCTAGTGCTTAAAAGTGACAGCGTTTTAAATGGCGCGCGGCTGCTGGATCTGTATAAAATTGTGAAGGTAAAGGTGCTGGTGTGCGCGGTAAAGCGCGGCTCCCAGGTGTTTATCCCAGACGGCAATTTCACCCTGCTGGAAGGCGACAGGCTTTATGTTACGGCCTCCACCAGCGACCTGGCAAGGCTTATCCGCAGCCTGGGCATTGCCCAAAAAAAGGTGCGGGACGTGCTGATTATAGGCGGCAGCCGCATTGCCTTTTATCTGGCGGAAGATCTCATTAAGGCCGGCGTCAACGTAAAACTGATTGAAATTGACGAGAACCGCTGCATAGAGCTTGCGGAAAACCTGCCTAAGGCCACCATCCTCCACGCAGACGGCTCTGACCGTTTTGTGCTGGATTCCGAGGGTCTGGCCCAGACAGACGCGGTGGTTACCCTGACGGATTTTGACGAGCAGAACCTTATCATTTCCATGTATGCCAATTTCCTGGGCACCTACAAGGTTATCACCAAAATCAACCGTACAGAATTCAGCGAGGTTTTAAACGAAAAGGGCATTGACTGCGTGGTAAGCCCCAAGGACTTGTGCTGCAATGACATCGCCCGGTATGTGCGGGCCATGGGAAACCGCAAGGGCGGTTCTGTGCAGGCCCTGCACCGGCTGGTGGAGGATCAGGTGGAGGCCCTGGAGTTTACTGCCACCAAGCAGCTTCCCCATCTGGGAGAACCCCTTTACCAGGTGGCATTAAAGCCCGGCACCCTGGTTGCCAGCATTACCCGCCGGGGCAAGGTCATCATCCCCAGCGGCGGCGACTGCATTGAACCCCATGACAACGTGGTGGTTATTTCTCCCGCAGAGCGGGGCATTACAGACTTGAGTGATATTTTTATTGACGATTGACATTTTGCAGAAAGGAACGGCATGGGGTATAAAGCCCCTGCCGCATGGCGGTTTTTTATGGTGGAAAATCCCCGGCATATTGACATTCTAGGCGCGCGCAAGGATGGGGGCGCGGATCTGGTCATGGTTTCCCCTGATCCCCTGGACGAAACGCCGGAAGGCCAGACCCTGCTGCTGGACAAGGTGGAAACCTACTTGAAGTATATCCGTACTCCGGATTTCCGCAGGCAGTGCCCTGCCGCCACGCCGGAAAACACCCATGTTGTCCTGCTGGTGCGGGAGGAGCCTTCCCCTTTTATGCAGGAGCTGCTGCAACAAATTGCGGCATGGGTGGCGGACAACCATGCCCGGTTTTTCGTGCGCATTGAAAAGGAATAAGTTTTTCCGGCTTTTATCATCTCAAATCAGGAAAGGAGCGCCCCGGATACGGCCTGGGGCCTGTGCCTGCTGCTATGAATCACAGAATGATCCTGCGCTTAATCTGCTATATCCTGCGCGTGGAAGCAGTGTGCCTGCTGCCGTCTATCGGCATATCCCTCTATAAAGGGGAACATGCGGCCCTTTTCGGGCTTATCCTCTCCACCGCCCTGGCGGGCGGCCTCAGCCTTAGCACCTACCTGTTCCGTCCCCGCAGCCGGGAAATAGGCGCCAGGGAAGGCTTTCTCAGCGTAGGCCTGTGCTGGATAGCTGTGTCTGCCCTGGGCGCCCTCCCCTTCTTTCTCAGCGGCGCTATCCCCCATTTTATCGACGCCTTTTTTGAGACGATTTCCGGCTTCACCACCACCGGAGCCAGTATCCTTACCGATGTGGAGGCCATGCCCATGGGCCTGCTTTACTGGCGCAGCTTTACCCACTGGCTGGGCGGCATGGGGGTGCTGGTGTTCCTGTTAGCTGTGGTGCCCATGGGAAAGGGGAAAAATTCCCTGCTGTACGTAATGCGGGCGGAAAGCCCCGGCCCCCAGGTGGACAAGCTGGTGCCCAAGCTGCAAAACAGCGCTAAGATATTATATGCCATTTATATCGCCCTGACCCTTATCCAGACTATACTGCTGCTGATAGGCGGCATGCCCTTTTTCGACAGCATCACCACAGCTTTCGGTACAGCGGGCACCGGCGGCTTTGGCATCAAAGGGGACAGCCTTGCCGGGTACAGCCACTACCTGCAGGGGGTCTGTACAGTTTTCATGGCGCTGTTCGGGATAAATTTCAGCGTGTTCTATCTGCTGCTCTTACGGCAGTTTTCCCGGGTGCTCCACAACCAGGAGCTGTGGACGTATTTAGGCGTTATGATAGGCTCTGCCGGGCTTATTGCCTGGAATATCCTGCCCCAGTTTGGCGGCAACGTATGGGAAGCCCTGCACCACGCGGCCTTCCAGGTTTCCTCTATTATGACTACCACTGGCTTTGCCACTGTGGATTTTAACCAATGGCCCACCCTTTCCAAAACCCTTTTGGTAGTGTTGATGGTGCTGGGGGCCTGCGCCGGATCCACTGGCGGCGGCATCAAGGTGGCCCGGGCTGTGGTGCTTACAAAAGCTGGGCACCGGAACATCAAGCGGATGCTGCGGCCCAGGTCTGTTGCCCAGGTGCATATAGACGGGCAGCTTGCCAGCGAGGACATGATTCAGAACGCCTACAGCTATCTTTCCGCTTACTGCGCCATTATCCTTTTGTCTATGCTGCTGATTGCCATAGACGGCTTCTCCCTGGAAACAAACATAACCGCCGTATTAGCCTGCCTAAACAATATCGGGCCTGGCCTTGACATGGTTGGCCCTACAGGGAATTTCTCCCATTTTTCCGGTTTCAGCAAGCTGGTGCTTTCCTTTGACATGCTGGTGGGCCGGCTGGAAATCTTCCCCATGCTCCTTTTGTTTGTGCCCTCGGCCTGGCGGAAAAGCTGAGAAGCCTTTGCTTTCAGGCAGCGCACCGGAAAAGCAGGATTTGGAGGGATTTGCTGGTGAACAAAACAATCGCAAAGGCAGGGGCTTTTATTGTAACGGTTTCTGTGCTGCTGTTTGCCCTCTGTATGCTTATCCCCTTTGACTTTGGAAGCTATTTTGTGTGTATGCTGCTGCCTATCGGATACATCATGGCGGCCGCCGGCTTTTGCAAGGAAAGCGATGAAAAGCATAAGGTGGCTGCTCTTACTGGAATGGCATTTGCCGTGGTGTATGCCGGTTTCATCTTCCTGGTGTATTTTGCCCAGACTACATCCGTCCGGCTGGACGGGCTTAACGAGCAGGCCATGAGGATCCTCGATTTTTCAAGGGGCGGGCTGATTTTCAATTATGATTTGCTTGGATATGGCATGATGGCGCTTTCAACTTTCTTTCTGGGGCTTACGATAGAGGCAAAGACAAAAGCGGACAAATGGTTACAGGTTTTGATGGTAGTTCATGGAATTTTCTTTTTCTCCTGTTTTATACTGCCCATGACAGGCATGTTCCGCTCTATGGCGGACGGGGAGAACAGCCTGGGCGGCGTTATAGCGCTGGAATTCTGGTGCGCTTATTTTACCCCCATTGGTATTTTATCCTTTATCCATTTTAAGAGAAGCAATTTATAATACAGAAGCACACAGTATGAAACGTGCAGGACAAGCCATAACGGCCTGTCTTGCGCTTTTTTCTATTTGGAAGGGGTTTCCAGCCCCTCTAAAAATTTTTCTATATTTGCCACAGTGCGGGGCGACAGGAAGTGCTCGATTTTTTCCACCTCTTCCAGCTCGCTTTCTGTATGGTTAATGGTACATAGAAGCCTGCCCACCACCTGGTGCCTGTGTACCAGATAGGCCCCCATGCGCCTGCCCCATTCCGTCAGGGTGATGTAACCGTATTTGGGAAACTCAATCAGTCCCTGGCCCCGGAGGTTTGCCGCCATCTTGGAGGCGGAGGGCGGCTTTACATGCAGGGCCTGGGCCAGGGCTGTGATGCGCACATAGCCCTCCTCCCCCATGCGGTATATCATCTCCAGATAGTCTTCCATGGACGCGGTAAGCTGCCCATGCTCCAGCAGCGTATACCCTTTCATGGTGTAAAACCCTTCCTGCATCCCGGCTCCTCCCGTCACAAGTTTTTCTCTCAGGAATATAGTAGTGGAGAGAAAGAATTTTGCCTTTCCCTAACAAATTATTCAGGAGTGACTGTATATATGAAACCATTCAGCAATCTTTCCAGCCTGCTGCCAGGGCAGTCGGCTGCTGTAACGGAGTTGTCCGCCCAAGGCCCCATGCGCCGCCGCCTGCAGGATATCGGCCTTGTACATGGTACGGTTGTAAAATGCCTGGGGGCAAGCCCTTTGGGCGACCCCTCTGCCTATTTAATCCGGGGGGCTGTTATCGCCCTGCGCAGCCAGGACGCCGCCGGGGTTCTGCTGGACGGGCCGGCGGTTTGACGCCGAAGAAAGGAGCGTGGCAGAACCATGGGGCTTTCTAAGGACTCCACCGGGGCGCGTGCCGCTGGGAGCGAACTGGTTATTGAGAAAAAAGAGCCGGGAGATCTGGTGCTGGCACTGGCGGGCAATCCCAACGTGGGCAAAAGCACTGTGTTTAACGCTTTAACTGGAATGCATCAGCATACAGGCAACTGGCCTGGAAAAACTGTGACCAATGCCCAGGGATATGTAAACCGCCAAAATCAGGGGTATGTTCTGGTGGACTTACCTGGATGCTACTCCCTGCTGGCCCATTCCGCCGAGGAAGAAGTGGCCCGGGACTTCCTCTGCTTCGGCGGCGCGGACGCTGCTGTGGTGGTGTGCGACGCCACCTGCTTGGAGCGGAATTTAAACCTGGTGCTGCAGGCCATGGAGATTACGCCCCGGGTAGTGGTGTGCGTGAACCTTTTGGACGAGGCCAGGCGCAAGGGCGTCAAGGTTCATCTGGAGAAGCTTTCAGAGCTTTTAGGCGTGCCGGTGGTGGGCGCCTCTGCCCGCAGCGGCACAGGCCTGGAAAAGCTTTTAGAGGAGGCGGGAAAAAGCGCCCGGGGTCTGTCTCCTGAGGCTGGCAGCGCCCCTATCCCCTATTCCCCCTTTACAGAGGAAGCTGTGGCAAAGCTGCAGCCTGTTGTAGAGGGCTTGTGCGGGGGGCGGGTCAATGCCCGGTGGCTGGCCCTGAAGCTGCTGGACAGCAGCGACACAAGCCTGGACCTTGCTATGGAGAAAAACCTGGGTCTGCGCCTGCGGGCACAGCCGGAGGTGCGGGAAATCCTGGAGGCCCTAGAAAAGCAGTGGGAAAAGGAAGGCCTTACCCCGGAGCGGCTGCGGGACGACATTGCCGCCGGGGCTGTGGGCAAGGCAGAGGAGATTGCCCGGCAGGCGGTTTCCTTTGGGCAAAACGGCTACAGCGAACGGGACAGGAAATGGGATCGGCTTTTAACAGGCAAGGCCACAGGGTTCCCTCTTATGCTGCTTTTGCTGCTGGGGATTTTCTGGCTTACCATCACCGGGGCAAACTATCCCTCCCAGCTTCTCAGCACTGCCCTTTTCTGGCTGGGCGACCGCTTAGGGGATCTGTGCGCCCTGTGCCAGCTTCCCCCCTTTCTCACTGGGCTGCTGGTTGACGGCATGTACCGCACCCTTGCCTGGGTGGTTTCCGTAATGCTGCCTCCTATGGCGATTTTCTTCCCCCTCTTTACCCTGCTGGAGGATTTGGGGTATCTGCCCCGGGTGGCCTTTAACCTGGACAAATGCTTTCAGGCCTGCGGGGCCTGCGGGAAGCAGTCCCTCACCACTGCCATGGGATTTGGCTGCAACGCCGCCGGCGTGGTGGGGTGCCGCATTATCGACTCCCCCCGGGAACGGCTGATTGCCATGCTCACCAACAATTTCGTCCCCTGCAACGGCAGGCTGCCCATGCTTATTGCCCTTATCACCATGTTTTTTGCCGGGGCTGCGGGAGGCTTTGGCGGCTCCCTGCTTTCTGCCCTGCTGCTTTTGTGCGTCATCCTTTTGGGGCTGTCCATGACACTGGCTGTTTCCAAATTCCTCTCCAAAACCCTGCTGAAAGGCGTGCCCTCCTCCTTCACCCTGGAGCTGCCCCCCTACCGCCGCCCGCAAATCGGCAAGGTCATTGTCCGCTCTGTGTTCGACCGCACCTTGTTCGTGCTGGGCAGGGCGGCAGCGGTGGCGGCCCCGGCAGGGCTTGTCATCTGGCTTTTAGCCAACATCACCCTGGGAGACGCCACCCTCCTGGCCCACTGCGCCAGGTTTTTAGATCCCTTTGCAAGGCTTTTCGGCCTGGACGGCGTGATACTTTTAGCCTTCATCCTGGGCCTGCCGGCAAATGAAATCGTTATCCCCCTTATCATCATGGCCTACACCAGCGGCGGGGCTTTGATGGAGCTGAGCGATCTGACAGCCCTTCATGCCCTGCTGGCAGATAACGGCTGGACATGGGTGACAGCCCTGTGTACCATGCTGTTCGGGCTGATGCACTGGCCCTGCTCCACCACCTGCATGACCATCAAAAAAGAGAGCGGAAGCCTGAAATGGACGGCTGTGGCCTTCCTGCTGCCCACAGCCTGCGGGCTGGGCCTGTGCTTTATAACAGCCTGTGCCGCAAGGCTTCTGGGGCTTGCGTGAAGAACCTAAAAGCAGGTTTGAAAATCCTGCACGCTGCATTTTTCAAAAAACATGGCATACACTATAGGGGAATCTCTGTATTTTTCCTGGAAAGGCAGGATGCCTCATGTCAAAACGCATAAACCATACCCCTATCCAGTGGAAGCCCTTATTCATAAGCCTTTTCATCCCCCTGGCTGTGGGGGGCCTGTCTGCCTGGCTTACCCATGACGCCATGGATGCATATAAAAACCTGAAGCAGCCGCCCCTGGCGCCGCCGGGCTGGGTGTTCCCGGCTGTATGGAGTGTCCTTTACGCGCTGATGGGCATTGCCGCCTATCTGGTGTGGGTGCGGGACAGCACCGGGCGCACCGGCGCCCTTTTCTGGTATGGCCTGCAGCTTGCCTGCAATTTCCTCTGGACGCTTATCTTCTTTAACATGGGGCAGTATGCCCTGGCTTTTTTCTGGATCCTTGGCCTGTGGATACTCATTTTCATAACCACAGTGCGTTTCTTCCGGGAAACCAGCGCCGCCGGCTGGCTGCTGCTCCCCTATCTGTTGTGGACTGCCTTCGCGGCTTACCTGAACCTGGGGGTATGGTTTTTAGGGCTTGCTTAAAAAATCGCAAACGCCGTCTTTTTGTTCAAGATACACGCTTTCTTTGTTGGAAATCCTCGAAAGGCGACAGCCTTTCTTGCGGTTTCCGCCTTGAAACCGCTGCATTTTGATTCAAAAATCCGTCACCTGCTCTATTTTCAAACAAGCCCTGAACCACTGAACCCCAGGCCGCGCCTCTCCTGCTCACCGGGCGGAGAGGCGCTTTTTTGCTGCCATAAGGCGGAAAATGCAAAAGAAACCTGGAAAAAGCCGGGATTTTCGGCAGACAGGCCCTTGCATTGCGGAAAAGAACATGGTATAATAGCAAAGTTGTTTGAGACAAAGTTTCAAACTTCCTTGCTCCGCGACAATACATCATAAGAGCGCGGGGCCAACAGACCAAAAGGAGGTGCAATACAAATGGCAGAAGGAAAGAACCTGTACGAGACGGTTATCGTCACTTCCGCAAAGCTTGGGGAAGAAGGCAGCGCCGCGCTGGTAGAGCGGTTCAAGGCTCTCATCGCGGAGCACGGTACTGTGCAGAGTGTTGACGACTGGGGGAAGCGGCGGTTTGCCTATCCCATCCAGAAGCAGACCGAGGGCTATTACACGCTTATCAACTTTGAGAGCAGCCCTGAGTTTACCGCTGAGCTGGACAGGCGGTACCAGATTACAGACGGCATCATGCGCACCATTATTGTCAAGCGCGATCCCCGTCATGTGAACGCTCAGAAGCCTCAGAAGGCCCACAAGGCTGAAGAATCCAACATTGATGTGGAAGCCATCGCAGCCGAAGCTGTGGAGGCCCCCGCAGAGAGCGCCCAGTAAGGCGCTTGTTTTGGGAAAGCGAGTTCTGAAATTATGCTGAATGTTGCCGTAATCATGGGGCGGCTGGTAGCCGACCCTGAGTTGAGACATACCGCAAATGATATTGCCGTTACCAGCTTCCGCGTGGCGGTTGACCGCAGCTATGCCCGCCAGGGCACAGAGCGCCAGACTGACTTTATCGACGTGGTGGCCTGGCGTCAGACCGCGGAATTTATCTGCCGCTATTTTACAAAGGGGCAGATGATAGCCGTAAACGGCTCTATCCAGACCCGCAATTACGAGGACAGGCAGGGCAACAAGCGCACCGCTGTGGAGATTGTGGCAAGCGACGTGAGCTTTACCGGTTCCAAGCGGGAAAGCGGCGGCGCAGGCGCTTTTGACGGCCCTCCCCCGCCCCAGCAGCCGCCGGCCCTTTCAGAGCCGGCCCCCGCTTATTCCAGTGGGAGCAGCGAATCCTTTGAGGAGATGTTTGGCGACGACGATCTCCCTTTCTAAAAAGGCAGGAGCTGTTTGCAACGATTCTGTATCAAGATACTGTAAAGGAGGCTTTTTGGCTATGGCAGATAGACCTGAAAGAGAAGTGCGCCGTGGACGCAAGGGGCGCAAAAAGGTATGCAGCTTTTGCGTAGACCGGGCTGAATTCATCGACTACAAAGATGTGGCCAAGCTGCGCCGCTTCATTTCCGAGCGCGGGAAGATCCTTCCCCGCCGTGTTACCGGCACCTGCGCCCGCCACCAGCGGGCACTTACGGTGGCAATTAAGCGTGCGCGCCATCTGGCTCTGCTCCCCTACACCAGCGACTGATGAATACGTTTTGGAGAGGCCTTCCGCCAGCAGGCGGTGGGCCTTTCTTTCACTTGGAGGCACGCGTATGAAATTTTTTGATTCCCATGTTCATTTTTTTCCGGACAAGCTGGCAGGCAAAGCCCTGCCCCAGCTCTCCCGCACCTGCGGGTGCCCCTATTACAGCGATGGCACCAAGGCGGGCACCCTGGCAAAAATGGAGGCCTGGCAGGGGGAAAACTCCTTTGCCGGCGCCATGGCCCTGCACATTGCCACCAGCCCCCGCCAGCAGGCTGCTGTGAACAATTTCGCGGCACAGAGCCAGCAGGGGAAGCTGTTCTGCTTTGGCAGCGTGTTCCCCACCGCGCCGGACGCTTTAGAGGAAATGGAGCGCATAAAGGCGCTGGGGCTGCATGGTGTAAAGCTCCACCCGGACTACCAGGCGTTTTTCATAGAGGATCCCTGTGCCCTGCCCCTCTATGCCCAGGCGGAAAAGCTGGGCCTTCCTGTGGCTTTCCACACAGGGCGGGATCCCTATTCCCCCTATCTTGTCCACTGCCACCCTGCCGCTGTGGCGCGTGTTGCCCGCCGTTTCCCGGGGCTGACCATTATCGCGGCCCACATGGGCGGCATGGAGCAGCCGGAGGACGCCGCCAAATACCTTTGCGGGCAGGAAAACGTGTATTTTGACACAGCCTTTGCCTCCCGCTTCCTTACGCCGGAGCAGTTTACAAAGCTTGCGCGCCTCCATGGCCCGGAACGCGTGCTGTTCGCCACAGACTGCCCCTGGAGCACTGTGCCTGAGGAGATTGCCCTGCTGGGGGCGGCAGAGTTGACGGAGGAGGAGCGGGAAAATATCGCCTGGAAAAACGCCGCCAGATTATTCCATCTGGATATTTGACTTTTTTCCGGAAAGCAGGTACAATATAAACATGGTAATGAGACATGGGAAGCCATTGGAGCGCTTCCTTCACTTGCTTAATAAAAAGGAAACCTGCCTATGAAAAAACTGCTTTTTAGCTTATGCCTTTTCTCCCTGCTTCTTCTGCTTTCCGGCTGCGAGTCCGCCTCCCGCCTGAACCTTTCCCAAGGCTATGGCAACGGGCTGAAGCTGGTACACCTGAGCGCCGGCTCTGGTGAAAACTACCAGCGCATTACAGACTTCCAGGCAGCGCTGGAGAATTCCACCCCCTTGGAAAAGGATCCCGCCCTGTTCGCCTATTACCCGGACTTCCTGCTGGAAATTCAAACCCCAGGCGTCCAGAAACCGCTGCAGGCGGTGGTGGATATCAACGGGGATTTTGTGGACTTCTACTATGTAGGCCAGGAGGATACCCTGTACCGGGCGCAGGCCAGCGCGGAGGAATTTTTGGCCCTTGTCCACGGGGACTAGAGCTTGTTTGAAAACGAATTTTTGACGCAGAAGATGGCGCTTATGGGCAAAAAGACAACATTTTCAATTTTTTAAACATGCCCTAACCCCAAGTTGCACGCGGAAACCTGCATATAAAACCAGGCGCACCCCTTTTATGGCGGCGTGCCTGGTTTTTTGTCCTTTTGTTATATGTTGTTTTCCAGCCTGCCGGGCATGGCGGTGCTGTCTTTACTTCTTCTCGATTGCCGCCGGGGCCGCAAAGCCTTCCCGTATCACCTGATAGACCGCCTCCGAGAACTTGGGCTTGCGATCATAGGTGTACAGGCCGTTTTGCTCCTGCTCCACATCGGTAAGCTGGGTGTAGCAATAGGCGCACATTTTAGGATCGTCCAGCAGGGCCTTGGTGAGGGCCGCAATGCGCTTGCCTGCTTCCTCCTCTGTAAGGGGCCTTGCGCCGTATCCCCAGCCGGTCAGGCCGCCTTCGCCGTTTTCCATGCGCACCCGCTGGGTGGCGGCCTCCTCCGCGTTCCACCAGGTGCCGCCATATTCGCTGACAAAATAGGGCTGGCCCCCGTACCGCTGGCGCTGGGGATGAGTCTCATATGGCTCCGGGTTATCCGCATAGCGCTTGTAGAACACTTCCGGATCCTGCTCGTAATCATGTACGTCATAGATGTCTGTGACAACATGGAAGTTGCCGCTGGTGTCGATGACGGGCCGGGTGGGATCGGCGGCCTTGGTGGCATAATAGATGCCGGAAAGCACCCGGTTGTCCTGGGGATGGCCGTTAAAGTCCCAGGTTTCGTTAAAGGGGCACCAGCCGATGAGGGCGGGATGGTTAAAGTCCCGCTTCACTTCCTCCAGCCACTGGGGCAGCACTGTACACAGGGCGTCGGCCTCCGCTATGTTCAGGCCCCAGTTGGGAAATTCGCCCCACACCAGATAGCCCATGCGGTCGGCCCAGTAGAGGAACCGCTCCTCGAAAACCTTTTCGTGAAGCCTGGCCCCGTTGAAGCCCATTTCCATGGAGAGCCGGATGTCCTGCTGCAGGGCCTCGTCTGAGGGGGCTGTGTAAATGCCGTCGGGGTAAAAGCCCTGATCCAGCACCAGGCGCTGGAACACAGGCTTGCCATTTATTTTAACAGCCCCGTCCTGCAGCTCGATTTTCCGCAGGCCAAAATAAGAGGACACCTTGTCCGCCGCCTTCCCTTCCCCGCTTTCCAGGGTGAGGGCCAGATCGTAAAGCCTGGGGGAACCCGGCTCCCACAAGGCTGTTTCAGACAGGGGCAGGGTGAAAGCGGTGCAGGAGCCTGTGCAGGCGGCAGCAGCCTCCCCTGCCTCCCTGCCTTCCAGGGAAGCGACAGCCCGCAGCTTCATGCCGGAGGCGGGAACATTGGTGAAGGCCCGCAGATGCACGCAGCCGTTGTCCGGATCGGGAACAGCCTCCAGGGAGGCAAGGTATACCTTCGGCACAAACTCCAGCCAGACCGTCTGCCAAATGCCTGTGGTGCGGGTATAGAAGCAGCCAAAGGAAGCAAACTGATGGCTCTGCTTGCCGGAGGGCTGCTTGCCAGTGCGCAGATGGTCGGAAGCGTATACGGTGACGGCGTTTTCCCCGGCATGGGCTGCCTCTGTGATGTCCACTGTAAAGGAGATATAGCCTCCGTCATGGGAGCCTGCGGCCTGTCCGTTTACAAACACCTCGCAGTGGTAATCCACTGCGCCGAAGTGGAGGAGCACCCGGCCCTCCAGCTCCTGTTCCGTCAGGGTAACCTCCCGGCGGTACCACACCGCGTCCACAAAATCTGTGGCGCCAAGGCCGGAAAGGCTGCTTTCCGGGCAGAAGGGCACTGTGATGGAAAGGGGCAGGCTGTCTTTCTCAGCCCAGCCCTGGGCCTTTTTAGAATCGCTGTAATCGAAATCAAACTGCCAGGCGCCGTTTAAGCTGCGCCAGCTTTCCCGGTAAAACTGGGGCCGGGGGTGTTCGGGGCGGGGGATGGAAATGGGGTCCATAGGGAGCCTCCTTATATGGGGTTATTTGAAGCGGCTGTGCCGCCCGTCCAGAAAAAGCTGTCCGCTTCTTCTAAACTGCGATAACTATAGCATACAGCCCTCCAAAAAGCAACATCAAACTGCATTCTTTTTTATGATTATTTCTGAAAAAGCAGAGGGCCGGCCTTGCCCCCTGTTCCTTTCAGAGGCGGCAGGAAAAAATGCGGAATTTTCGACCGAATGTTTTGCAATTCCTGTCAACATATGGTATAATATTCAATAAATCATTGGAAAGAACCAGCAACGGGTTGTGGAAGGGCAGAAAAACAAGGTTGGGAGGGAGATAGGAAATGGGCCAGCCGCTTGCAGACAGGATACGGCCCGCCGCCCTTAGCGAGGTGGTGGGGCAAAAGCATATTTTAGGCCCCGACAAGGCCCTGCGGCGGATTATCGAATCCGGGCAGGTGCCCAACATGGTTTTTTACGGGCCTTCCGGCGTTGGCAAAACCACAGTGGCCTCCATTATCGCCAAAAATACGGACAGGCACCTGGTAAAGCTTAACGGCACCACAGCCTCCACCGCGGATATCAAGGAGGCTGTGCAGAGCACTGGCACCTTTGAGGGGATAAACGGGGTGCTGCTGTATCTGGACGAAATCCAATACTTTAACAAAAAGCAGCAGCAAACCTTGCTGGAGTGCATAGAAAACGGAAGCGTAACGCTGATTGCTTCCACCACTGAGAATCCTTATTTTTATGTATATAACGCCATTTTAAGCCGCTCTACTGTGTTTGAGTTCAAGCCGGTGGAGCGGGAGGAGGTGGAAAAGGCGGTGCAGCGGGCCTTCTCCATTTTGGCTGATGATCTGGGCCAGGAATTGGAGCTGGAAGAAGGGGTGTGCAGGCACATTTCCTTTGCCTGCGGAGGCGACGTGCGCAAGGCCATGAACGCTGCGGAACTGTGTGTGCTGGCCTGCGGCGGGGACGGCGGGCCTGTCCGGGTGACCCTGGAAAGCGCCCGGGAGCTTACCCAGAAAAGCGCCCTGCGGTATGACCGGGCCGGGGACGAGCATTACGACATCCTTTCTGCCTTCCAGAAATCCATGCGCGGCTCTGACCCGGACGCGGCCCTGCACTATCTGGCCCGGCTGCTGGAGGCCGGGGACATGCCCTCTGTGTGCAGGCGGCTGATGGTATGCGCCTGTGAGGATGTGGGCCTAGCCTGGCCTCAGATTATCCCTATTGTCAAGGCCTGTGTGGACGCGGCCATGATGGTGGGAATGCCGGAAGCTGCCCTCCCCCTTTCCGACGGGGTGGTGCTGGTAAGCACAGCCCCCAAGTCAAATTCCGCCCACGACGCTTATGCCGCCGCCCTGGCAGATGTAAAGGCAGGAAACACAGGTGCCATCCCCCGGCACCTGCAGAACAAACATTATGACAGCGCTGAAGTGGCCCGCAAAGGGCAATTTTACCAATATCCCCACAACGCGCCCCACCACTGGCTTCCCCAGCAGTATCTGCCGGACGCTCTTCTGGGGGCGAAATATTATGAATATGGAGACAACAAGAACGAGCAGGGCTTTAAAGCCTATTGGGACAGGATAAAGGGAGGAAGCTAAAGCTCCCAGGCAGCCATGCATAAGAAAAGCCGCCAGGCTGTATTATATTGTAGAGCGCCATCTGAATAGTACATGATTTGGGGAAACGGAGGTACACATTATGAAACCCCTGGTATTAGAAAATCTTTCTTACGGGCTGTATGCCATTGGCGTACAGGACGGCACACGTACAAACGCCTGCATTGTCAGTTCCTTGATGCAGATTACAAAGGCTACGCCTTCTGCCGCGCCCCTGGTGGCCTTAAGCCTGCACCAGGACAGCTTTAGCTGCCAGTGCGTGGAGGCTACAGGCATCTTCAGCATTTCTGTGCTCAGCCGGGAAACCCCTGCCGCTGTAATCGGGGCGCTGGGCTACCTTTCCGGCCGGGGGACGGATAAGCTGGAGAACATCCGCCACCGGGTGCTCCATGAAGGGGTGCCGGTCATTAAGGAAAACACCTGCTGCTGGTTTTTGTGCCGCGTGAAGGATATGCTGCCCGCTGGGAACCAGAAGCTGTTTGTGGCGGAAATTATTGCCGGCAGCGATGAGGCCGAGGGCGTCCCCATGACGTATGACTACTATATCAAGGAGCTGGGCGGGGCCGCTCCCAAAAAGGCCCCTGGCTATCTGCCTCCGGCCCAGGGCCACGATCGCAAAAGCGGGGAAAGCTTTGTCTGCTCCGTATGCGGCTATGTGTACAGCGATCCCAATTTTGGCTTTGAGGAGCTGCCGCCAGACTGGATCTGCCCCATTTGCAGCATGCCCAAAAAGGCCTTTGTGCGCAAAAAATAGGAATTCCTGCTGTGTGTTCCCCTGTCCTGCGGATGGGGGAACGCTTCTTTTTTCCTGCTGATTTGTTCTGAAATGGCAGAAAAACCGGGCAAAAGTGGGGATAAAGCCGCTTTTTTTGTGAATTTCCGTGGAAAATCTTACAATTTCCCGTCAAGAAGATTGCATTTTTGTAATCTTTCGTATATAATATATGTATCATGCCATTCTGAAACAAGGCATTACATATGGAGGTATACAGTGAAACAGATGATAAAGAGAACGGGAAAGCGGGCTTTGCTCCTGCTGCTGGCAGCGCTTATGCTGACGGCAGGGCTGCCGGTTCTGGCGGCAGAGGATTTATCCTCCCAGGTTTCCGCCATCACCTCCCAGTTGGAAGATCTGGAGGAAACCTCCTCCAGCCCTGAAGAGGAACCGCCGGAAAGCCAGCCGGAGGAATCCCCTCTCCCCTCCCAGCCTGAGGGCAGTGAGCCTGCGGGCGGGGAGGATGATCCGGGAGAGGGTACGGAGCCTGACGAGGAAAACCCGGAAGAAAAAGCGCCGCTGGACGCCTCTTCCCTGCTGGTGACAGGCGGGCACAATACATATCTTTCCGGCTATGAAGGGGCGCTTTTCAAGCCCGACAACAATATGAGCCGAGGCGAGGTGGCTTATATGTTTTATAACCTTCTGGCCGCAAAGCCCCCCGTCTCCCAGTCCCAGTTTTCCGACGTGCCCTTTTCCAGTTGGTGGGGTCCTGCTATCAACACAGTGGCAGCGGCCGGGGTTTTCCAGGGCAAGGGCGGGAATATTTTCGATCCCACTGCCCCTATCAGCCGCGCTGAATACGTCACAGCCCTCTCCAATTGTTTTGCGCTGGAGTCTGGCACTGTAAATTTCCCTGACGTGGAGGGTCACTGGGCTTATTCCTACATCGCTTCCGCTGTGGCAAAGGGCTGGATAACCGGCTTTGAGGACGGCACCTTTGGCCCGGACAAGCCTATCACCCGCTGCCAGGCAGTGAAAATTATGAACTCTGCCCTGGAGCGCCGGGACGAAGATTTCGCCAAAGACCGGGCACAGCAGAAATTCCATGACGTGCCCTCTTCCCACTGGGCCTATCTGGAGATTGCCGAGGCCGCCAAGCCTGTGGACTCCATGGTAGATCCCCCTCCTGATGATCGTCCCTTTAAAAAAGGCGACACAGTGAAGGTGACTGCTGATATCGGGCTGAACGTGCGGGATAAGCCCAACGGCGCCGTTATCACCACTGTGGCCCAGGGCACCCTGCTTACCATTGTGGATACCGCCTCCTGGCCCTGGGTGCAGATCCGTATGAGCAACAGCCGGGTGGGGTATGTCCATTCCGATTATATCGAACTTGCCAATGGCAGCGGCGGGGATCTGCCTGTTACAGGGGATGGGGCGAAAATTTCTACCGGCAGGGTTTCCCTGCACCAATACCAGACCTTCCGGCTGGATGCCTCCGTTACAAAGGGCATGGACGCTATGGTGTGGAGCAGCAGCGATCCCAGCGTGGCAGAGGTGGGCTATACTGTCCCTTACAACAAAACAGAACATGGGGCCATGATATACGGCAAAAAGCCCGGCAGCGCCACGCTCACCTTCTCAGACAGGGCCGGAACCACGAAAGTGTCCTGCGCCGTTACGGTTACTGCCCCGGAATCTGTCCGGTATGCCTATAATGACGCAAACACAGTAACCACCAATACGCCCTGCAACCTAGTGGCTGTAACGGACACCAGCCGCAGTGCTGTGCGGTTTGAGATTGTAAAAGGCCCTGCCCAAGGAACGTATAATGTTTCCGAATATGAAACCCAAACACGCAAGTCCAGCTATGGCCTGCCGGACAATACGGTTCGCGTTTTCAAAAAGAATATGTCCTTCAGCGTGGCAGGCTCCTATACCCTCCGGGCCTATTCCCAGGACAGCAGCGGCGCTTTCTCGACAGATTACAAGGAGTTTAACCTGCTTGTCACCGCCGCCGCCTCCACCACCGTTACAAACGAAACCCGCCTGCCAAGCCGCGCAATCCTGGATCAGATTAAAAGCTTTGAGGGGAACGTGTGGGAGATTGAGGATGACATGGCGAACCGGAAGCATCCCACTGTGGGCCATGGGTATGTCGTGAACCTGCACAAAACCTTTTATAACACCCTGACGGAAGCAGAGGCCTATGCCCTGCTGGTCGAGCAGGTAAACAGCAACTATGGCTCTACGGTCAATAATTTCCGCACAAAATATGGCGTGCGCATGAGCCAGGCCCAGTATGACGCCCTGGTAAGCTTTGTGTACAACTGCGGGGGCAATACCTTGAACCCCAGCAGCTATTATACCCCCGCTGTCATCCTGAACGCTGTGGTGCCCCCCAGCGATTTGGGGATGAAAACCTATTCGGGCAAATTGAACGTAGGCAATGGCCTTCTCTTCTCCTCTGCGGATATTACCAGCTCCCGGCTGGCTACTGTGCCTGGAGGCAGCACCGTAACGGTGCGGGAATATAAACGCTTCTCCAGCAGCACCAAGCAGGAAGTGTGGTATAAGGTGACCTATGGCTCCACCACAGGCTGGATGCCTGCCGGCTATGTAAACCTGAACCTTTCCAATCCCATTCATGACCTGAACTATGTGGATTCCACAGTGCTTGCTTATAACTTCCTCCAGTGGCATACTTCGTCCGGCACCCATTATGTGGGGCTGCTGCGCCGCAGGCTGGCGGAATGCAAGATATTCTTCTTCGGCAACTATGAGGAAGCAAACTCAAGCCATCCGAATTACAAGAAAAATACTTACGGCTTTGTGTTCCCCACCTGCTGTACCTCATAATCTATAAAAAAGAAGCTCCCTGGCCAACAAGCTAGGGAGCTTTTTTAGAAGGAAAGCCGCTCCCATGCCTTTTAAGGGCACAGGGGCGGCCTTTCTTGTGACCAAACCTGTAAGCCGGGTTCTGTCGCGGACAGTCATCTATCTTGGCCTGCCGTTGCCAGCAGGCTCTCGCCACCTCCATAGGACGCGCGGGCCGCGCTTGCAGACTGAACTGCCGTCCTGCCACGGTGTTGCTCCGGATAGGGTTTACAGGGCCGCGCAGTCTCCTGCGCGCCGGTGAGCTTTTACCTCGCCTTTCCACCCTTACCGGGGTTTCCCCCGGCGGTATATCTCTGTTGCACTTTCCCTGGGGTCGCCCCCGGCGGCCGTTAGCCGTTATCCTTGCCCTGTGGAGCCCGGACTTTCCTCAGACGCCCGCTTTCGCAAAGCGCCCGCAACTGTCTGGTTTGCTCACATCTAGTCTAATACGGCGCACTGCCCTTTGTCAAGGGGAGGGCGCGGCTTTTAGCAGGATTTTGCAGAAAGCAGGCGGTTCTTTTCCTCCCACAGGCTCTGGGACAAGTCTACATAGTAGGTGTGGGGGTTTTCAAACCGGGTAACTTCTTCCCAAAGCGTGTCCACCTGGGCCATGCAATATGCCTTAATGGCCTTCAAGGCCCGGGGGGTGTAGGTGCAGGCCCCGCCTTTAAAAATCTGGGTCATCAGGGATACGGCATAGAAATTCTGGACAGTTTTGCGCTTCCAGGTGTGGTTGGGGTCGAAGATGGTGTAAGGCTTTGTATCGTCAATAATCTCATCGTGGAGGGTTATCACGTCGGCAATGGCCTTGTCCGTCTCCTTGTCAAAAAGCCTCCACACATTTTTAAAGCAGGGCGTAGTGATTTTTGCCACGTTTTCGCTGATTTTAATTTTAGGAATTACCTGCCCGTCCGGCTTTTCCACTGCCACCAGCTTATACACGCCGCCGAACACAGGCTCCGAGGAGGAGGTGATAAGCCGCTCGCCCACGCCGAAGGAGTCCACCCTGGCGCCCTGTATCAGCATGTCCCGGATGATATACTCATCCAGGGAGTTGGAGGCGCAGATGGCACAGTCCTCAAAGCCCGCGTCATCCAGAAGCTTGCGGGCCTTGCGGGAAAGATAGGTGATGTCGCCGCTGTCAATGCGTATGCCAGCGGGCCGGAATCCCTGGGGCACCAGCACTTCGTTGAATACCTTTATGGCGTTGGGCACGCCAGACTTTAACACGTTATAGGTGTCCACCAGCAGCACACAGTTCTGGGGATATGCCTCTGCGTATGCCTTGAAGGCGTCGTATTCACTGTCAAAAAGCTGCACCCAGCTATGGGCCATAGTGCCCAGTGCCGGCACGCCGAAAAGCTGGTCGCTGATGGTGCAGGCGGTGCCTGCGCACCCGCCGATAAAGGCGGCCCGGGCGCCGTATACCGCGCCGTCAAAGCCCTGGGCACGACGGGAGCCAAACTCCATCACAGCCCGGCCCTGGGCAGCCCGGACAATGCGGTTGGTCTTGGTGGCAATAAGGCTTTGGTGGTTGATGCATAAAAGCACCATGGTTTCCACAAACTGTGCTTGGATGGCCGGGCCGCGCACGGTTACAATCGGCTCGCCAGGGAAAATAGGTGTGCCCTCGGGCACAGCCCACACATCGCACTGGAATTTGAAATTGCGCAGGTATTCTAAAAATTCCTTGGAAAAAATATGCTTGCCCGCCAGGTATGCAATATCTTCCTCAGAAAAATGCAGGTTGCGCAGATAGTCCACAAGCTGCTCCACGCCAGCCATAATGGCAAAGCCGCCGTTATCAGGCACTTTGCGGAAAAACATATCAAAATAACAGATGGCATCCTCCAAGCCGTTCTGGAAATAGCCGTTTGCCATTGTCAGTTCGTAAAAGTCTGTAAGCATAGTCAGGTTTCTTTCATTGCCGGTAAAATTTTTTCCCATGGCGTTTTGCCCTTCCTTTCTTTATGCAGAGCATAGAGAGCTAAAGATACAATGTTTATAAAGCGATTTTTACCGTTTCTATTATACCAGCTTTTGGCAAAAAGTACAGTGTGTTTTGCAAAACTATTTTCTTTGCAAAAGAAAGACGCGGTATGCGGAAACAAACTGTATAAATTCTAAAATTTTTCTGGTATAATTCTTTAAAGTAGATTGATTTCCCCGTTCCCCTTCCTTATAATATGGGTAGGATACTGAAACTTTTTGGGAAAAGAGGGTATAGCTATGAGATTGCGCAGCCAGCCCTTGGGCTCAAAAAACTTGGTAGGTGCCAGAGTAGAGTCTGCCCGTAAAAGCCAGGGCATGAAACAAAAGGAGCTTTTAGCCCAGCTACAGGTGCGCGGCGTAGATTTAAACGCCTCGGGCCTGTCCAAGCTGGAAGGACAACTGCGCTTTGTCACAGACATGGAGCTGCTGGCTTTGTCCAACATCCTAAACGTCTCTGTGGACTGGCTGCTTACCGGCAAAGAAAAGTAGCTGTGGCAAACCAGACAGAAAACTAAAAACCTCCTTCAAAGGATGCCTTCCAGGCCTTCGGGCTTGGAGGGCATTTTTGTGCTCTATGAGGGCATACTCTTTTGTATGTCAGCCCATCACGAAAGGAGGCGCGGCTGTGCTTCAAAAAGGCGAATTGCGGCGGCTTTGGCCCCTACTGGTATTTTTTGCCCTGTATTCCCTGGGCTTTTTCCTATGGGTGAAAACCTTTTTCTATTCCCTCCCCTTCCTCTTGGGCCTGCTGGCGGCTGCGGCAGTGCAGCCGGTTATTGCTTTCCTGGAAAAGCGCTGCAAATGCTCCCATGCTGCCGCCTCTGCCTGGGGGGCGGCCCTTGCCCTGCTGGCGGCGGCGGCCCTCACCGGGCTGGTGGCCTTTTTCGGCATCCGGGAGGCTATTTCTTTTTTGGTGAAGGCTTCTAACGGCGGGTTTCCAGAGTTTTCCCCGGCGGTGAAAGCTTTTTTCCAGCGGGTGAACAGTTTTTTTGCCGAGCTTGACATGGAATTCTTCCAGCGCAACCAGGAAGAACTGATGGAGTTTTTAAAAAGCAGCATGGATCTGGTGCTCTCTTTCCTCCGAGCGCTGCTGGGGGTGGTCACCTCCCTGCCCACCCTGCTGGCACTGGTGCTGACGGCGGGGTTTTCCACCTTCTGCTTTTCCCGGGACATGGGGCGGCTGCGGGGCTGGGTGCGGCGGATGCTCAGCGACAGCACCGCAGAGCAGGTGAAGGGCGGGCTGGAAAGCTCTGCGGGGACAGGGCGGAAATACTTCCTCTCCTATCTCTTTCTATACTTCATCACTTTCTGTGAAACCTGCGTAATCCTGTCCCTGCTGCATATCCCCTATCCCCTCACCACTAGCCTTATCACCGCCGCCGCAGACCTTCTGCCTGTGCTGGGGCCGGGCATTGTGTTTACCCCCCTTGCCGTGTATCAGGTGCTTATTGGGGAATATTGGAAAGCTCTGGGGCTGTTCATCGGGTGGATTACCATCACCTGCATCCGGCAGGTAATGGAGCCAAAGCTGGTGGCGTCCACCACAAAAATCCATCCCCTTGCCATGCTGGCGGCAGTGTATTTTTCCCTGGTCAGCGGCAGCTTCTGGATGCTGCTCTATGTGATGGGCCTGTGTATGCTGTACGCCTTCCTGAAGGAATCCGGCATCCTGCCTCCATTGCTGCCAAAGGAGGAATCGGAAGCCTCCTGACAAACGCATCATAAAAAGGGAGGGGCCGCCCCCTCCCTTTCCTTTGCTGGTAAAAGGATTACGCCGCCTTTTGCATGGTTTCCTAGAGTCTGTCTTAAAACTCCAAAAACCGTCTTTTTGTCCAGTGACAAACGGTTTCTGTGTTAAAAATCCTCGAAATACGAAAGTATTTCTTGCGGTTTTTGCCTTGAAACCGCCTGCCCTGAACAAAAATACTGGCATTTCTCTGGTTTTAAAACAGACTCTAGGACTTCTGCAATTTTTTTTGAAAACCCCTTGCAAAATACCCCTAAGGGGTATATAATAAAAACTGTCAAATACCCCCACAGGGTATTTGGCACGCACCACGCTTATGAGAGAGAAGGGATATCTATGGGAGAAGCGGAAAAAAACTGCTGCCGCTATAAGTCCTCCCCCCGCAGCCCGGAAACCCTCCGGCAACTGCAAAACCGCCTGAGCCGCATAGCAGGGCAGTTAGGGGGCATCAGCAAAATGCTGGAGGAAAACCGCTATTGCGGCGACATCCTCACCCAGGTGGCGGCTGTGGAGAGCGCCCTGCAAAGCTTTGGCTACACAGTTTTGCAGGAACACATGGAAACCTGCGTGGCAGAAGGGGTGCGGGCCGGGGATATGGAAATCCTGGAGGAGGCCCTGGGCCTGATTAAAAAACTGAAATGAGGGGGTAACATATGACAACAGAAAAATTCCGCGTAACCGGCATGACCTGCGCCGCCTGCCAGGCCAATGTCACCCGCCGGGTGCAGAAGCTGTCCGGCGTGCAGGAGGTGGATGTGAGCCTGCTGAAAAACCAGATGCAGGTCACCTTTGACGAAAGCGCAGTGGCAGAAGGGGATATCTGCGCCGCTGTGACAGAGATAGGCTATGGGGCGGAACCAGCGGAGGCCCCGGCCCCCCCAGGAGGGGACGGAAGCGGCCGGGATTTCCAGAGCCAGTGGAAAAAACGCCAGCAGGACGCAGAGGAGGAACAGGCTGCCATGAAAAAGCGGCTTACCCTCTCGGTCATCCTGCTCGTGCCCCTCATGTACGTGGCTATGGGGGCCATGATGGGCCTGCCTGTGCCCTCGTTCCTCATCGGCATGGAAAACGCCCTTGTTTCCGCCATGACCCAACTGCTTATCACCCTGCCCATTCTGGTGCTTAACCGGAAGTTTTATACCGGCGGCCTGCGTTCTCTGTGGAAGCGCAGCCCCAACATGGACTCCCTGGTGGCGGTAGGCTCTGGCGCGTCCCTGCTGTATGGCATTTTCGCCCTGTACCGCATGGCCTGGGGCTTTGGGCATGACGATATGGCCCTTGTCCACCAATATGCCCACGACCTGTATTTTGAGTCCAGCGCCATGATTGTCACCCTGGTAACAGTGGGCAAATATCTGGAAAGCCGCTCCAAAGCCAAAACCAGCGGCGCCTTGGACAAGCTGGTGGATTTAGCCCCTAAAACCGCCACAGTGCTGCGGGAAGGCGCAGAAACCGTTATACCTGCCCAGCAGGTGCAGGCAGGGGATATTGTGGTAATACGCCCCGGGGAGAGCCTGCCTGTAGACGGCGTGGTGACAGAAGGCCACGGGTATGTGGATCAGTCTGCCATTACCGGAGAAAGCCTGCCTGTAGAGCGCGGCCCCGGGGATCCGGTGCTGTCCGCCACCATAAACAAAAACGGCTCTTTTCAGTTTCGCGCTTCCAAGGTGGGCGACGACACCACCCTGGCCCAGATCATCCGCCTGGTGGACGAGGCGGGCAGTACCAAAGCGCCTATTGCCCGGCTGGCGGACAAAATCAGCGGGGTGTTCGTGCCCATCGTCATGGTCATTGCCCTGGTGACTGCCATTGTGTGGCTCATAGCTGGGCAGACCTTTGAGTTCTCCCTTTCCTGCGCCATTGCCGTTCTGGTAATTTCCTGTCCCTGCGCCTTAGGGCTTGCCACGCCGGTTGCCATTATGGTGGGCACAGGCAAGGCGGCAGAATATGGCATCCTGGTAAAGTCGGCGGAAAGCCTGGAGAACCTGCACCGGGTGGATACCATTGTACTGGATAAAACCGGCACCCTCACCAGCGGCAAGCCTGCCGTCACGGATGTGCAGGTGCTGGACGCCGCCCTCTCCCCCGCCAGCTTCCTGGCTCTTGCCGCCGCCCTGGAAACAGGCAGCGAGCATCCCTTAGCCCAGGCCGTTACCGAATATGCCAAATCCCAAGGCATCACCCCCTACAAGGCGGAAGATTTTTCCGCCACTGCCGGACGGGGCGTGCAGGCTAAAATCCAGGGAGAACTGTGCCTGGCAGGCAATCTGGCCTTTCTCCGGGAGCAGGGCATTGAGGCAGACAGCGCTGCGGCCCAGGGAGAAGCCCTTGCCAGGCAGGGCAAAACACCCCTGTTCTTTGTGAAAGCCGGGAAGCTTGCAGGCGTTATCGCTGTGGCGGACTCCCTGCGGGAGTCCAGCCTGCGGGCAGTAGAGCGGTTCCACAAAATGGGCTTGCGGGTGGTCATGCTCACTGGGGACAACAAGGCCACCGCCCAGGCTATCCGCCAGCAGGCAGGCATTGAGGAGGCAGTCTCCGATGTGCTGCCCGCTGAAAAAGAGGCGGTTATCCGCCGCCTGCAGGGAGAAAACCGCCGGGTAGCCATGGTGGGTGACGGCATAAATGACGCCCCCGCCCTCACCCGGGCAGACATCGGCATTGCCATCGGGGCAGGGACAGATATTGCTATCGACTCTGCCGACGTGGTGCTGATGAAGAACTCCCTGGAGGACGTATGCACTGCCATTGAACTGAGCAAGTCCGTTATCCGCAATATCCGCATGAACCTGTTCTGGGCCTTTTTCTATAACGTCCTGGGGATCCCTGTGGCGGCAGGGTTGCTGTGGCCCCTGTTTGCCATCAAGCTCAGCCCTATGCTGGGTTCCGCTGCCATGAGCCTAAGCTCTGTGTGTGTGGTGGCAAACGCCCTGCGCCTGCGGTTCTTTAAGGACAAGGCGCGGATATCCCCCCAAACAGCAAGCCCTGTGGAAACACCCATTTTCAATACAACTGTGGAAGGAGCAAATACCATGAAAAAAGTTTTGACTGTTGAAGGCATGATGTGCGCCCACTGCCAGTCCCATGTGCAGAAAGCCCTGGAGGGCGTTGCCGGCGTTACTGCTGTCAACGTGGATCTGGAGGCCAAAAAGGCCACTGTGGAGATGGCAGAGGATGTGGCAGATGAACTGCTCGCAGCCGCTGTTAAAGACGCAGGCTATGAACCTGTGGACTGCAAGGCAGTGTAAGAAAACGCAAAAAGCAGAGCGGCCTGGAAAAACCTTCCGGGCCGCTCGTTCTTTGTTTGGGAGATAAAACTCCGAAGATTCGATTCTTAGGCAACAAAAAGTTCGTGCACGCAGCAACGCTGATGCACGAACTTTTTGCAGCATTATGCCGCTGGCGGAGAAGGAGGGATTTGAACCCTCGCGCCAGTTTCCCGACCTACTCCCTTAGCAGGGGAGCCCCTTCACCACTTGGGTACTTCTCCAAGGTGAAACTTTATAATAAATCTATACGGATTAACAAATTGGCGGAGAGGAAGAGATTCGAACTCTTGGTCCCTTGCGGGATCACTAGTTTTCAAGACTAGCTCCTTAAACCACTCGGACACCTCTCCGTGTCCCTAGTGCGTAAAATATTGTATCATATCTGGTGCATAAATGTCAATAGTTTTTTTACATTTTTTACGTTTGCCAAATATCTTGAAAAAAGCAGGCAGGCTCTGGTGCTTGAGGCAAGGGCTGCGCTTAACACCCTTTCGTCTTTATAGGCCAAACCACCAGAAACCCTAGCAGTTATTTATATAAAGGAGCCAACAAAACACCTTTGCAGGAGTTTCATTGGCTCTCTTTACTTGTGTGTTTTTACTTTTAATGGCAACCCTTCTGCTTGCATTTCCAGACGGCTGTGGGGTCTGTGGGATCCCACGTATGCCAGGAAGGGATCGTCAGGCCAGCAGGCTTTTTCAGAGGGCCGCTGGTCTCCTGGGAGGTGATGGTCACCTCTGTGCCCAGTTTACAGTTGTCATATATCCACTTAGCATCCCGGCAGTTCAGGCGGATGCATCCAGCAGAGCGGGTATTCCCCAGGTGGTTATACTCGCCCACCTCTAAATCCATGTTGCTGCGGGTCCAGTTGGGTACAGAATGGAACAGGTAATTGCCAGAAATCTGGGTACACCACTGCGCCCAGGTGTTGCCAATCATTTGCAGCCAGCGATACCGGGTGGGGGTGCGGAAGTATCCTGTAGGAGTGCCATAGCCGCAGGAAACACGCATGGCTTTTACTGGCACGTTAAAGGTGCTTCCCCCCTTTTCCTTGGCGTAGATAATCAAATAATTGGAGGGCTTATATACCTTGATATAGTAAGGCCCGGAAACCAGGCCCAGGGAGGAAATGTCATCCTGGATTAAGCCGTTTACATAATAGCGCCGCCATTTTCCCTCGCTGCGAAAGCCTGTAAAAGCCGCGCCAGTGCTTCCGTCCAGCAGATATTTCACGCCCTGGATGGTCTGCATGCCCCGGAGAAATTTCCGGGTAGTGCCGTCCAGGTAATACCGCTTTCCGTCTTCGTCCTTTATCCAGCCGCTGGTGGGCTTGCTCAAATCCTCTTCATAAGCGCCCCAGGCCTCTGCGCCCTCCTCTGTCTTTGTAAACTCATGGGTAGTGGAAGCCTCTACAATGTGGGGATACATCCAGTTGGAGGGGAACACATCGTAAAAATTCTTGACAGTGGTTTTTTCCTTGATGCCCGGATCCGGCTGGCGGCCCAGCATCTTGTTTAGGATAACCACAGCCTCTCCCCGGACAATGGCGGCGTTAGGGCGGAAGGTGCCGTCCTCATAGCCGCTTATCCAGCCCTTGCTGTAAGCGGTGGCAATATATGGCGCAGCCCAGGAATCGGGTGAAACATCGGCAAAGGGGCAGGCTATGTCCTGAAGGGTGTCGCAACTGACCGCCATCTTCACAAATTCTGCCCGGGTGATGGAATATTCCCCTTTGAAGCTGCCGTCAGCATAGCCATGCAAAATGCCAAAGGCAGACATCTCATTTACCGCTTGGGCATACCATTTGCTGGCAGGCACATCCGGGAACCCCAGAACGCCTTCCCCATTGGGAGCACGAAGCAGGTTATAAAAAAGCTGGGCGGCCTCGCTGCGTGTAACATTTTTAGTGGGCTTAAAGGTGCCGTTGGCATAGCCTTTTATGTAAGCCTCGTGGGTATCGGTTTGCAAAAACTCCGCCGCTGTACGGCCCCAACGCGCTGTGTAGGTAGTGTTCTCTGTAACGGGCAACTCGGCAGGCTCCACCATCTGACCGGCTTTGTCAAACCATCCCAGCACCTGGGCGGCAGGCAGCTCCGGAATCTGAGGCGTCTCCGGCGGCAAGGCCCCATCCTCTACCGTATACTCTTTCATGCCGAATTTGCCCATCTGGAAGGTTACTGTATAAATGGTAACCTCCGGCTCCTCCGGAATGTCTGGATCCCCTTCTGGATCTTCTTCCGGCTCGCTGCCATCCGGATTCCCCGGTTCCGGCGAAGGGCTGCTGTCGGGGGAAACGGGATCCGCTGCCTCTCCCCCCGGCTGGATTCCTTCCTCTGCTGCAAGGGGCGGGAGATCCTGTTGCAGCAAATCCTCTAAAACGGAAGCGGATCCGCTTTCCGGGATTTCAGGCGCTTCCGCCGCTGAAACAGGGGTGCCTGCCAGCAGCAGACAGCATAACAGGGCGGCAAGAGGGCGTTTGCAGGCACTGGGGCGTAAGCCCCGGAAAAGGTGGGCCATAAAATTAACTCCTTATTCCTTGAGGTAGTATAGAGCCTGAAAAAGCGCATTTTTCAAGCTTCCGACTGGCTGGTCTGCTTTATAGGCGTAAGCCAGCACCGCTCTCATAAAAGGGATTTCTTCCTCGCAATCCCCTTATCCCCAGTGGGATACAGAAAGCATTTAGATTATACCATAAGCCTGTACAAAAAGGAAGCCGAATTTTCGCAAAATCCAAAGTGATTTTTGCCTCCCCCCGAACAGGCAGGGTTTCCTTTCTGCTGCGCTCAGGGTTATGCCCCTTATGGCTTTCACAAGAAGCGGCCCCCGCCTAGTGCTATTTTTGTACAAATCCCTATATTTGAAGCTCAAAACGAAATTATATAAATTGCTTCTTGTAAATTTCCCGGGTTTATGGTAAAATATACCCATGTTTTTGCAGGATTCATGTAGTCAACTTGCAATTTGGAGGGATAGTATTATGTCTTATGTAAGCGAACAGTTGGAAATTTTGAAGAAAAAGAACGCGCACGAACCAGAGTTCATCCAGGCTGCCACCGAGGTGCTCACCTCTCTGGAGCCTGTTATTGAACAGAATCCCCAGTATGAAGCTGCCGGCATTTTAGAGCGCATCACAGAGCCGGAGCGGCAGATCATGTTCCGGGTGCCTTGGGTGGACGATAATGGCAAGGTGCAGGTGAACCGCGGCTTCCGGGTACAGTTCAACTCTGCCATTGGCCCCTACAAGGGCGGCCTGCGGCTGCACCCCTCCGTAAACCTGGGCATTATCAAATTCCTGGGCTTCGAGCAGATTTTCAAAAATTCCCTCACCGGCCTGCCCATTGGCGGCGGCAAGGGCGGCTCCGACTTTGACCCCAAGGGCAAGTCTGACCGGGAAATTATGGCTTTCTGCCAGAGCTTTATGACAGAGCTGTTCCGCCACATTGGCCCTGACACCGATGTGCCTGCTGGGGATATCGGCACAGGCGCCCGGGAAATCGGCTTCATGTTTGGGCAGTACAAGCGCCTGAAAAATGCCTTTGAAGGCGTTCTTACCGGCAAGGGCCTGACTTATGGCGGCTCTCTGGCCCGCACCCAGGCCACAGGCTATGGCCTGCTGTATTTCACAAACGCTATGCTGAAAAAGAACGGCCACGATATCAAAGGCAAGACAGTCGCCATTTCCGGCGCTGGCAACGTGGCCATTTATGCCTGCGAGAAGGCCATGGAGTTGGGCGCAAAGGTTGTCACCATGTCTGATTCCACCGGCTGGATTTACGATGCCGAGGGCATTGATCTTGCGGCTATCAAGGAAATCAAGGAAGTAAAACGCCAGCGCCTTACCGAATATAAGAATTACCGTCCGGGTTCTGAATACCATGAGGGCAGGGGCGTGTGGAGCGTGAAGTGCGATATCGCCCTGCCCTGCGCTACCCAGAACGAGCTGCTGGAGGAGGACGCCAAAGCCCTGGCAGCAAACGGCTGCATTGCTGTGGCAGAGGGCGCTAACATGCCCACCACCATGGAGGCCACAGAAATCTTGCAGAAGGCAGGCATACTGTTTGCCCCTGGCAAGGCCGCAAACGCAGGCGGCGTGGCTACATCCGCATTGGAGATGAGCCAGAACAGCCAGCGCCTTTCCTGGACTTTCGAGGAAGTGGACGCAAAGCTTAAGGGCATTATGGAGAACATTTTCGCAAATGCCGACGCAGCCGCCGAGAAATATGGCCATCCCAAGAACTATGTGGTGGGCGCCAACATCGCGGGCTTTATGAAGGTTGCCGACGCCATGCTGGCCCAGGGCGTTATCTGATACCCCCTTCCCCTCTGGGGGATTAAGACCGTGGGACTTTGTCCCACACCCTACGGCCCTTTTTGGAAAAAGGGCCGGCCCAAAAACTGCTGTACCCCGCCTCATGGCCTATAAGGCCATGAGGCGGGGTACAATGGTTTTTTCGTCCACCTTTTTTCTCAAAAAAGGTGGCAGGGTTTGGGGCAGCGCCCCAAGATTTACCCCCAGAGGGGAAGGGGGGGAATCAGAGCGCGTCAAACAAGCCCTGCAGCCAGGCATCTGCCTCTTCCAAGCCCTGCTGGGTCATGGGAAACTCCCGTTCCTCCTTCTCCCCTGCCCGCTCGAAGCACAAATCCTTCCGCCAGGCATATGCTTTTAACTGTTCGTTTTCCTTGTCCGGCTCCACCAGATATCGCAGCAGCAGGCCTGCCACCAGATCCTTTGAGGCGCTTCCGGTAAAGGTGTTGCCCTCCGTAAAAAAAGTAAGCTTTTGCAAATCCATATGTTTCCTCCAAAGCAGGGCTTTCCCTGCGCTTTTCTCACGTTCCTTGCCGAACCGCCTCTTCCCACCCTGCGGAAAAGGCCGCAATGGAGACAAAGCGCTCTGCCGGGGAGGGAGACACAGCCCGGCAGGCGGCGCGGTAGGCGGCGGAATTTAATTCCCAGGCGCTTTGACGGCAGGGGACAAAGCGCTTTTCGTCATAGCAGCGCTGCCTTTCAGCAGGGGTAAAATTCCCGAAAAAGCTGAAAAGCAATGCCCCCAGAGTGAAAACATTAGTGCGCTCGTCCACTGCCGCACCCAGGATATATTCCTCCGGGGCCTTAAAGCGCTCTGAACCGTAATACCCCTCCCCCGCCGTATTCACCAGCGGGGTCTTCCGGAACAGATCGATGTCGCAGATGGTTGTCCTGCCCCGCTTAAAGTCGTACAGAATGCTGGCGTCATACAAATCCACCGCCACGTATCCCGCCCGGGCTGTCTCCTTCAAAAAGGAAAACAGCGTCCGGCAGGCCTCCAGCCGCTTTTCCACAGGCAGTTCCTTAAAGCGCTGAGCAGGCGGCGCCACCTCCGGGTGGGCCTCGTAGTAGTCAAAATTCCAGTGGTCGTGGAGACAGTCCCCTTCCGCCCAGCCGAATTCCGCCACATACAGATTTCCCACTGGATAGTGCCTGCGCAGGCGGATAAGGGCCGGGTGGCGGATGTCCTCATAAACTTCCATAGCAGCTTTCAGGTTTTCCACCGCCTCCTGGGGTGTGCAGACGCTTTCCAGTGTCTCCAGCCCTGCTGCCTTAATGAACAGCTTTTCTTTTCCTGTGTCCACCCCAAAGCTGATGTTCCCGGAGTCGTTCTGGGAAAACGCCTGGAACACCCGGCCTATAGAGCTAAGCCAGGAAAAATCTGCAGGCCGCTTCAGGGAAAAGGCTGCATCGTCCAATTGTACAGTTACGCTTGCTTTGTTCTTGTTCATTTGTACCTCCCGGGTATGGCGGGAGGGCTATGCTTCTTCCCTCCCTGGTGCGTTGGCGGATGACGTTTTCATAGCTGCTATCCCCTTTCTTCCATAAATTTTGGCGTATCCAAATGATTGCTTGTTGTCTTTTATTTTTCCTGCCCTATCATAGTCAGCTTCTTCTGCATGGCTGCCAGATCTGTTTTATGGCTTCCCAGGCTGGGCCAGGTGTTCAGGCCGTCGCCCTTTTTCCGGGGAAGTATGTGGAAATGCAGGTGGGGCACGCTCTGCTGGGCGGCAGTGCCGCTGGCGTTTAAGATGTTCACACCGTCATAGCCGCAGTCCTCCACATAGTGGCGGGAAATCAGGCGCACCGCCTCCATCAGACGGGCAGATGTTTCCGGGCCGCTGGCGAAAAGCTCTCCCTGATGTTCTTTGGGGATCACCAGTGTATGCCCCGGCGCATCCATGGCAATATCCAGGAAGGCAAGAACAGATTCATCCTCGTAAATTTTATAGCAATGGGCCTCCCCAGCCACGATTTTACAGAAAACGCAGTCCTCTTTTGCCTGGGGAGAGGAATCCCCGGCGCTTTCCCCAATGCAGGATTCCATATATTGGGACACTATATATTTGTATTCCACAGGGCGGTCAGGCAGTTTCTCTATAAATTGCAGCATCTCTGCTTTTGACAGCCATTTTATCTCCGAAACTTCTTCCTTTTGCAGGGAAAATTCACCGCTGCCCGGCTCTATCCGGGCGAAAAACACATCCGTAAACATCTGCGGCCCTTTTTCCAGCCAGCGGTATGCCTTCACCAGGTTTTCCAGGACCAGTTCAAGGCCCAGTTCCTCCCGCACTTCCCGCAAGACGCATTCAATGGCACTTTCCCCAGCCGTCGCATGGCCCATGGTAATATCCCACTGGCCAGGACGGGAACGCTTCGTCTCTGCCCGCTTTTGCACCAGAAACCGTCCCTGAGCGTCATAGAGGAACACATGCACCCCCAGCCGGAAATCGTCCTTATCCAGAGCGGTGCCCCGGGGCGCTGTCCGCCCTGTGGGCCTGCCGTCCCGGGTGTAGATGTCAAAGAGTTCCTGGTTTTCCGCGTCCTCCGGCCCCTCTAAGGGAATAGGCGTAAGCAGGTTAGGCTCCTCCTCTGCCTTAGGGACAGGCAGCTCGTGCTCCTTCAGGCGCGGGATGAAGTTGGGCGCAAATTTTCCCCGGCCCCGGCCCATAATATACAGCATACCAATGAAGGAAAACACCACCGCGCCGATAAAGTTTACCAGCAGATCCTTCATAGTGTCGTGCAGGCCAATATCAATATAACCGGGCCAGGCTTCCCCATTTATGAGGATGCTTTCCACTGGCACTGTAACAGCGGCGTTACGTCCATCGGGGTTTAACAGCACTGAGGTGACAGCCGGAATATACGTATCCTTCTGCATGTCCATGCGGAAGAACACGTCCATGCCATACTCGAAAAATTCCCACAGCACGCCGATGGTCATGGAAAAGCAGAAAGCCACCACCGCCACGAACACCGGGGACAGCCGGATGCGGAATTTCCGGGAGCGGTTTAAAATATCCACCATGGCAAGGCCGATGGCCGCCATCAAAAAGCCGTTTAAGGTATGGAGGGCTGTGTCCCAGAAGGGGAAGCGCAGGTAATATTCCGATATTTCCCCCAGGATTTCCGCTGAAAAGATAAACAGCAGGATAATAACCTCCAGGACGTTGGGCACGTCAATGTGCAGGCGGCGCTCCACAAAGCTGGGGATTAAAAACAGGAACAGGGTAAGGCCGCAAAGGAACACGTCATACCATTCCCGGTTAAAGATTTGCAGTACCATCACAGCAATTACCAGCATCCGCAGCACCACATAGGTACCAGCCAGCACAGGATGCTCTTTTACCTCCTGCTTTAACCTGGCGCGCTCCTTTGCAGCCTGCAGCTTCTTTTCTTCTTTTGTAAGCTTCACTTTTTTCTTCTTTGCCATAATGCTATCTCCTTTTCCCTTTCATGCCTTATTTTAACACAAAGCACAGAAAGTTAAAAGCGGAAAAAGAAATTATTTCCTTTCTGCTGGACTATTCTAATATGACAAATTATTTCTGCCTTTTTCCCAAATTTTTTGTAAATACACTTGACATAAAGCAGACTTTAAGGTTTAAAATTATAATTGTATCTACCATGGGGATGGCATTTTGGTAAAGCGTAAAAGTGCCGGCATCCCCGCATTTCTGCGTTCTTATGGCCGCAAAGAAGTAAGAACCCGCATGTTTTGATGGAGGGGAACATATGCAATCTGTTTGGCTGGAGGGGCTGGAACTCCTCTGTTCTAAAGACCGGGCCACCCTGGGCGGGCGGCAGTTGGAGCTTTCCCATATGGAGCGGCAGCTTCTGCTGTTTTTAGCCCAAAACCCCGGCGAGACGCTGACCCGGGAGCGCCTGCTCCGGGAGGTGTGGGGCTATGCCGCTATGGGCGCTACCCGCACCATAGATTCCCACATAAAAAAGCTTCGCGCCCACATGGGCAGCCAAGGGAAGTACATTATCACCGTCCGGGGCCAGGGATACCGGCTGGAGCCGCCTGCCGGGCAGGTGCTCACCTGCGAGTGCAGCCAGTGCGACGACTGCTGCGCGGCTTCTTGAAAATTGCGTCTTACTTGAAGGAAGGCCGGCTGTCTGCCGGCCTTTTGCTTTTTCCCCTCCCCCATTTTACGCGCTTCGCAGGCACGCGCAAGCTTGCTTTTTCCAGCGGGATGGCTTATACTTATGTTTAAGAACAATAGAGCGAGGAGATGCTTTCATGCCCCATGACAGCAGGGTAGCCGTGCTGATAGACGCGGACAATGTTTCATCCAAGTACATCAAAATTATTTTAGACGAGATTTCCAAAGAGGACGGCGTTGCCACCTACAAACGCATCTATGGCGACTGGACGAACCCGGCGCTGGTTTCCTGGAAAAATGTGCTGCTTGACAATTCTGTGCTGCCTGTGCAGCAGTACAGCTATACCACCGGGAAAAACTCCACAGATTCCGCCATGATTATTGACGCCATGGACATTCTCTATTCCGGGAAGGTGGACGGCTTCTGCCTGGTTTCCTCTGACAGCGACTTCACCCGGCTGGCTGCCCGGCTGCGGGAGTCTGGCATGACGGTGCTGGGCATGGGCGAAAGCAAAACGCCCAGTTCCTTTATCTCCGCCTGCAACCAGTTCAAATATCTGGACATTTTAGCCGCGAACGAGGAGGAGGAAGGCGAGGAGCCTGTCAAGACCTCAGAGCCGACTAAGAAGCAGCCTGCCAAGCGCACTGCGAAAAAGGCGCCCCAGAAATATCGGACTAAAGAGGAGAAAACACCGGAAAAAGGAGAATCCAAGCGCCCTGAGGAACCGCGCACCAGCCTGCGCACCCTGCGCCGGGCCTTGCGCACGATTGTCCGGGAAAACTCCGATGAGGACAACTGGATTTTCATCGGAAAGGTGGGCAATATCCTGGGCAAACGCTATCCCGACTTTGACGTGCGGAACTTTGGCTTTTCCAAGCTTACCCCCTTCCTGGACTCCCTGGATATGTTTGAGATAAAGTCGGAGCGCAAGGACAGCAACAGTTCCCCTCAGATGTATATTAAATTGAAATAAGAATCTGTAAGTCCGGGCTTCCCATGCCTCTAAGAAAATAAAAATTTCAAAAAAATTTTTCTGGGATGCATGGATTTCCCTTTTCCAAACGTATTAGAGATGAAACCGTTAAACGGCGAAATAAAGACTGGAGGAATGAACATGAAAAAGCTTTTAACAGGATTTGCCGCAGCGGCACTGGTGCTCACGTTTACCGCCACCAGTGCTCTGGCAGCGTCCCATCACGGCAGGGCTGTGAGCAGGGTATGCAACGGCCTTCAAACGGGGTGGACACGCCCTGCCTGCTCCTTTGTGGACAGCAACGGAGACGGCATCTGCGACAACTACGGCAATGGCAACTGCCACCACGAGGGCTGCTTCGTAGACAATAACGGGGATGGCATCTGCGACAACTACGGCGGCGGCAACTGCCACCATGAAGGCAATTTCGTGGACAGCAACGGCGACGGCGTCTGCGATAACTATGGCGGCGGCAACTGCCACCATCAGGGCCAGGGCTGGGGCAACGGAAATGGGAACGGTAGCGGCAACGGCTGGGGCGGCGGCCACCATGGCCAGGGACACGGCGGCCATCATCGCTGGTAAGTTCTTCCCTGTATGCGCAGCGAGCAGGAGGCGGCCCGGGCAATAGACCTGTATGCCGATATGGTACGCAGGCTTTGCCTGATACATTTGAAAAACCAGGCCGACTCGGAGGATATATTTCAAAATGTGTTTATGAAGTATGTCCTCAGCACTGCTGCGTTTGAAAATGAGGAACATGAAAAGGCATGGTTCATCCGGGTAACCTTAAACGCTTGCAGGGATCTGCTCCGCAGCTTTTTCCGTACACACACAGTACCCTTGGAGGAATTGGTGGATCTGCCTGCCCAAGCCTCGCCGGACACCCGCTGGGTGCTGGAAGCTGTGCTGGGCTTGCCGGAAAAATACCGGGATGTGCTGTACCTGCATTACTTTGAAGGCTATACAGCCCCGGAAATGGGAAAAATTTTACATAAAAACACCAATACAGTGTATTCACTGCTGACCCGCGCTAAAAACCTGCTGCGGGAAAAGCTGGGAGGTGACGGAAATGGTTGACAGGCTGCAAAACGCTTTCGCTGCTGTGAAGGCCGAGGAGTCGCTGAAGGAAAAAACTCTTGCCGCTGTTTCCCGCAGGGCCGGGAAGCGCCGGGCCGCCCCCCTCCTCTGGGCAGCGGCTTGCCTGGTAGTTTTTCTGGGGCTGGGCGGCGGCCTGTTCTTTACGCCGGTTTCCGCCATCAGTGTGGATATAAACCCCTCTCTGGAGCTTTCCATCAACCGTTTTGACAGAGTGATTGGCGTGGAAGGCTACAACGAATATGGGAAGAAAGTGGCCCAAAGCGTCAGTTTGCTTTTTGCCGATTATTCCCAAGCCCTAGACACTTTGCTTGCCAGCGAAGGCATCCGGGACTGCTTGGAGCGCGGAGAGGCTTTGTCCATTTTTGTGGCCTGCGACGATCCTAAGCGCAGCGGTGAAATGCTGAAAAAGGTGGAAACCTCTGCTGGCAGCGGGCGCGGTGTCCACTGCCAAACTGGAAACATGGCCGACTCCGCCGCTGCCCACGAAGCCGGGCTTTCCTGCGGTAAATATCTGGCTTTCTTGGAACTGCAGTCCCTGGATTCCTCTGTCACGCCGGAGGACGTGCAAGGACTGACCATGCGGGAAATCCGTCAATGGATAGCAGAGCTTTCCGGCGAACCTGTCTCTGAGCAGGATTATGAAACAGGCCATGGACATGGAAAGGGCTGCCGCCATCACCATGGGCAGGACACGTAATGGAGTTTATCTGCATATTATTTGGGAAAAGGAAAGATACCCCTATTTCTTGGGTTCTTTCCTTTTTTCTGCGGCAACTTGCGGAATATTACAATCTCAGAAAAAATGCTTGACAAAGTTCTTTCATTGTCGTATAATATATTATGGTGATTGAAGCGAAGGCTTCTGCCAAAAATTGTATGCGCCAGTAGCTCAGCCGGATAGAGTGTTTGGCTACGAACCAAAAGGTCGGGGGTTCGAATCCCTTCTGGCGTGCCAGAAAAACCTAGGAAACTATTTGTTTCTTAGGTTTTTCTTTTTGTTTCAGCGCAAAGCGATTTCTCCAGTCTAAAACAATATAACGAGGAGCCAGCGCAGCTTTACTGCCACGCCGACCCCTCGTTAAAATGCTTTCTTACGCATGCTCTTACTTGAGACACCCTTCTTCAAAAAAGTTCTAAGGGTAAATGATATGCCCCTTCTATAAAGGTATAGGGCAGGCCGCAGGCCTTGCACCCCGCCTGCCATGCGGCATTCTCCTGGATAGCTGTCTCTATGGAAAAACCTCCGTCCTCTAGACGCTGTTCCACGTCATTTGCGTGGGCCTGCATGGCGGAGAAATTTTCCCGGATAAAGCCCTCACTGAGCACCAGACAGCAAAAACGGATGTGCGGCAGGTATTCTATCGTAAAGCTTTCCTGCCAGTTGAAAGGGATATAACAGCCCTCCACAATCAGATGCTGCCCATTTTCTATGGCTGTCTTAATCATTTCCGCCGCTATGGGCCAGAGGTATGCGGTAAGCTTATCATCGTCCTCTGGCGTAAGGCAGGTTTGCCCGCTGCGGATAAGCCCCATTTTCAGGAGATCTAGAGATAAACAGCTATACCCATATTTTTCCACAAGCTTTTGGGCCAGCACTGTTTTTCCTGCATGGGAGGCTCCAGCTATTAAAATCACCACAGGATTCTTACTTGACAGCCTCCAGCAGGGCGTCGATGCGGTCGGTGCGCTCCCAGGCCACACCTAAGTCTTCCCTGCCCATGTGCCCGTAAGCGGCAAGCTGGCGGTAGATAGGCTTGCGGAGATCCAACTCCTTGATAATGGCAGTGGGCCGCAGGTCAAACACCTTGCGCACCGCCTCGCTGAGCTTTTCATCGCAGACAGTGCCTGTGCCGAAGGTATCTACCATAATGGAAACCGGGCGGGCCACGCCGATGGCATAGGCCAGCTCTACCTCGCATTTTTTGGCAAGGCCGGCAGCCACAATATTTTTAGCTACCCAGCGGGCTGCGTAAGCGGCAGAGCGGTCCACCTTGGTGGGATCCTTGCCGGAAAAAGCGCCGCCGCCATGGCGCCCATAGCCGCCATAGGTATCCACGATAATCTTCCGGCCTGTCAGGCCGCTGTCCCCTACGGGGCCGCCGATAACGAAACGCCCGGTGGGGTTGATATAGATGCGGGTCTGCTGATCCACCAGCCCGGCGGGCACGATGGGCTTAATCACATGCTTTATCATGTCCTTTTTCAGCTTCTCCAGCTTCACGTCCGCGTCATGCTGGGTGGAAATAACAATGGCCTCCACCCGCTTGACCTCGTCCCCCTCATACTCCACTGTCACCTGGGTTTTCCCGTCAGGCCGGAGATACTTGAGGGTGCCGTCCTTGCGCACCGCTGCCAACTGCTTTGCCAGCTTGTGGGAAAGGGAAATAGCCAAAGGCATATACTCTGGCGTTTCATCGCAGGCATAGCCAAACATCATGCCCTGATCCCCTGCGCCAATAAGGCTGTTCTCATCGGTTTCCCCGTTCTTCGCTTCCAAAGACTCATTAACGCCCATGGCAATGTCCGGAGACTGTGCGTCGATGGAGGTCATCACGCCGCAGGTGTTGCCGTCAAAGCCGCAGGCCGGATCGTCATAGCCGATATCCTTCACCACTTCCCGAACCACAGCGGGGATATCCACATAGCAGGAGGTGGCAATCTCCCCCATCACATGGATCATGCCGGTGGTGGCAGTGGTTTCGCAGGCCACATGGGCCTCCGGGTCTTTCTCCATAATGGCGTCCAGCACCGCGTCGGAAATCTGGTCGCATACCTTGTCGGGATGTCCCTCGGTTACAGATTCGGAAGTAAACAGCTTCATGAAAATCATCCTTTCATTTAATAATCCAAGCCTCAGTAAACCCCGAATCAAGAAAAGGGCACCTCGAAAAACGAGGGCCCTTTTACCGCCTCATCTTTCGGTTTACACCGCAGGAATTGGCACCTTGCAGCTTGCGCCACAGGTTGCCGGGCATCACAGGGCCTGTCCCTCCGCCTCTCTTGATAAGGATTTATTCAGCTTTTGTTTCATTATAGCACTACATATGCCCCTTGTCAATGGAACACAGGGAAATTTGTTGAATCTCACAGTCTGGCAAAATGCCGCCGGGCAATTTCCGCCAGAGTGTCAAAAACCGCCGGGCTGCCAGCTATCACCGCCATGCCCTTTTCATAACCCAGCGGCCCTTCTAAAGAGCCTGCCCTGGCCCCTGCCTCCTCCAGGATGACGGAGGCGGCGCAGAAATCCCAGGGGGACAGGATGGCTTCAAAGAAGCCGTCGCTGCGGCCCGCCGCCACATAGCACAGATCCAAGGCGGCAGAGCCAGATCGGCGCACATCCCCGCAGAGGAGAAACACCTCCTGCACCGCTGCAAAGGTCACTTCTGCCCGTTCCCGGTAATAGGGAGAGGAGCCAAAAGCGATTAAGGCATTTTCCAGGGGCACTTCCCCGCAGCGGATGGGCTGTCCGTCGCAGAAGGCGCCGCCGCCCTTTACAGCGGAAAACAACTCCCCTGCCCACAGGTCATACACAAGTCCCATCACCCCTGTGCCGTCCTGCACCAGGCCCACGGAAATGGCGCAGGGTCTGTATCCCCGCATGAAATTGGTGGTGCCGTCGATGGGATCGATAATCCAGTTCAACCCCGGCTCCAGCTTGTTTTGGGCCTGCTCCTCGGCAAAGAAATGGGCCTCTGGCAAAAGCTCCCCCAGCTTTTCCAGCAGAAATTTCTGGGAGGCAATGTCAGCCTCTGTCACAAAATTGGCGTGGCCTTCCTTGGTGTATACCTGGGGGTGCCGCAGGGAACGCACCAAAGCCCCTGCCTCCCTTACAATCCCTGCCGCTTCCTGCATAAGCTTTTGCAAATCCATCAAGTTTTCTCCCCTTTGTGTATTTTTGGCTGTCTTTCCATCTTCCAGGCCCGGATTTTTTCCAGGCGCTCCTTTACCCTGCCCTCCAGGCCCTGGGCGGTAGGCTCATAATACTGCCGGCCCAAAAGGGAATCCGGCAGGCACTGCATGTCCGTCAGCTTTTCCTCTGTGTCATGGGCATATTGATACCCTTCCCCATAGTGCAGCTCTTTCATCAGGCGAGTGGGGGCGTTACGGATAACCAGGGGCACCGGCTCTGCCAGCATGTGCAAAGCATCCTTTTTGGCGGATTCATAGGCCCTGTAGAGGGCGTTGGACTTAGGGGCAACGGAAAGGTACACCACAGCCTGTGTGAGATTTACCGTACACTCCGGCATACCAATGAAATGGCTGGCCTGATAGGCGGCAGTACACAGTTCCAAGGCCCGGGGATCGGCAAGGCCCACGTCCTCGCTGGCAAAGCGGATAAGCCGCCGGGCCACATAGAGAGGGTCTTCCCCCGCCTCCAGCATCCGGGCCAGCCAGTACACCGCCGCGTCTGGGTCGCTGTTGCGCATGGACTTGTGCAGGGCGGAAATCAGGTTATAATGCTCCTCCCCGTTTTTGTCATAGAGCAGGGATTTCCGGTTCACGCACTGCTCCAGTATCTCCCGGGTTACCGTCACCCTGTCCCCTTCCCTGCGGGCATTTAGTACCACCATCTCCAGGGTGCCCAGGGCTGTGCGGGCGTCGCCATTTGCAAAATTTGCAATGATTTCCAGCATGCCCTCCCCCATTTCCACCTGCTCTCCCCCAAAGCCCCGGGGATCCTCCAAGGCCCTTTTCAGCAGGGAAACCAGATCTTCCGCAGAGAGGGCCTGAAGCACGAACACCCGGCACCGGGACAGCAGAGCGGCGTTTACCTCAAAGGAAGGGTTTTCCGTAGTGGCCCCAATGAGCACAATGCTGCCCCGCTCCACAAAGGGCAGGAAAGCGTCCTGCTGGGCCTTGTTGAAGCGGTGTATCTCGTCTACAAAAAGCAAGGTGCGCTCCCCTAAAAGGCGGCTGCGCTCCGCGTTTGCCATCACTTCCTTTATCTCCTTGATGCCGCTGGTGACGGCGCTGAAGTTGATAAAATTCGACTGGGTGCGCCCGGCGATGATACGGGCCAGGGTGGTTTTGCCCACCCCAGGCGGCCCCCAGAAAATCATGGAGGACGCCTTGTCCTCCTCTATAAGCTGGCGCAGGATTTTCCCTTCCCCTAAAAGGTGCTGCTGGCCGCTGAATTCCGAGAGGGTTTGGGGGCGCATACGGGTGGCTAAAGGCGCGTCCAGCGGGCCGGGCTGGAAAAAGCTTTGCTGTGTCACAGGCTCTCCCCTCCCAAAAGGCTTTCCGCAATGGGCAGAAGCCCAGTTAAATCGGAAACCGTATAGCGCGGAGCAAAAGCCCCTGGATTTTCCCCCTTCCGGTTCACCCAGCAGGCAGGAATGCCTGCCGCCTGCGGCCCTGCTACGTCATTTGTAAGGGAATCCCCTACAAAAAGGGCTTCCTGGGGCATCAAGCCCAACTGCCGCAAAATCTCTGTATAGAAGCGGGGAGCCGGCTTATAGCAGCGAAGGCTTTCCGAGGTGAAAAGCTTTTCCATGGGCAGGCCGCCCCGGTGCAGATCCTGCTGCAAGGGCGCTGTATCCGTAATGGAGCCAATGCACAGCGGCACCCGCTTTTCCAGCGCTTCCAGCACAGCCTTTGCCTCTGGATAAGGCCTGCGGCAACCTAAAATCCCCAGCATAATTTCCACATCCTGGTCCGGCTCCCCCTCTATGTCATATTCTTTATAAAGCGCCCGCAAATCTAAATGGTAGATGGCCTCCTCTGTGAGGAAAGGCCCCCCGCTGTCCATGTGCCGCTGGTGCAACTGCTTCCAGCGGGCATAAAAACCAGACGGAGAAATATCCTGCCGCCCGTTTTTTGCCAGTATTTCCCTGGCAGCGTCTACAGAGCCTGTGCCCGTACACAGCAGCGTCCCATAGGCGTCAAAAATGATGGCTTTCAGCATCGCAGCCCCTCCCCTGTCGCTTTTTTCCATTATACGCCCAACCTGCCAAAAAAGCAAATGGGGAAAACTGTTTGATAAAATCAATGGAACAGACATCTCTCGACAGGGAAGGAATTGACAGAAAGGAAAAAAGGTGCTAAGATTTCCAGTAAGGATATAAAAGCCATTTGAAAAGATGAAGATTAGGAGTGATGAATGTGGCTTTGCTGGCACAATGGCAGCAGTATGCCGAAGAAAAGCAGCAGGAGCAGGGTGCAAAATTCTGGCAGGAGTATTTTAAGCTGGAAACAGAATTTTACAAACGGATCCTGGAAAGCAAACCCCGGCGCAATACGGTGGAGGGGTATGCAAAGAAATACAGTGTGGATTTAATGTCCATGATGGGCTTTCTGGACGGCATCAATGACAGCCTGAAGGAGAAAAATGATTTGGAGGCCCTGGAGGCAGATTCGGAAGTCAATCTGAACTATGACAAGGAACGGCTTTATAAAAACATGGTGGAGGCAAAGGCAGACTGGCTGTATACCCTTCCCCAGTGGGACAAGCACCTGACCGAGGAGCGCCGCCAGGAGCTGTATAAAGAGCAGAAGCGCTCCAAAACCGTGGTGAAAGGCCAAAAGGTGGGCCGCAATGATCCCTGCCCCTGCGGCAGCGGGAAAAAATATAAGAAGTGCTGCGGCCGGGATGCATAAAGCCATACATAAAACTTGGCAGCACCCGGCTGAAACGGAAAAAGTGCGTTCCTTTGCGGGATAAGCGGGGGAACGCACCTATATTATACAGCAGTTTTTGGTGAAAGGGGATTTGCATGGAAAAAATGAAGCTTTGTGCCCCCTGCCTGTTGGGGCTGGAGGGCTTGGTTGCCCAGGAGCTGCGGGAAATGGGCTGCGAGGACGTGCAGGCGGAAAACGGGCGGGTGCTTTTCTCCGGCGGCTGGAATATCCTTGCCCGGGCAAACCTGCGCCTGCGCTGCGCAGAGCGGGTTCTGGTGCTGCTGGGAGAATTTGAAGCCCGCAGTTTTGAGGAGCTTTTCCAGGGCGTGCAGGCGCTTCCCTGGGAAAAGCCTCTGCCTGTAGACGGGGAATTCCCTGTAACCGGGGCCAGCCTGAACAGCCAGCTCCACAGTGTGCCCGACTGCCAGTCCATCATCAAAAAAGCCATTGTCCGGCGCTTGACTGACGCCTACCATATCTCCTGGTTTGAGGAGACAGGGCCTCTGTATCGGGTGCGGTTCCGCATTTTAAAGGACAAAGTGAGCCTTATGGTGGATACCTCCGGGGCAGGCCTCCACAAGCGGGGATACCGCCCTGCTTCCACCCAGGCCCCTATAAAAGAAACCCTGGCAGCGGCTTTGGTAAAGCTTGTCCGGCTGCGGCCCGACGGCCATTTTCTCGATCCCTTCTGCGGCTCCGGCACCCTGCTGATAGAGGCCGCTATGGCAGCCCGCCGCATGGCCCCCGGGCTTGGCAGGCGGTTTATCGCGGAAACCTGGACAGGGGCAGACAAGGCCATCTGGAAAGAGGAACGGAGCCTTGCAAGGGAAATGGCCCTGCCCGGGGAAGGCTTTTTGGCGGAAGGATTTGATATCGACCCGGAAGCAGTGTCCCTCACCCTGGAAAACGCCCAGCGGGCAGGGGTGGGAAAACATATCAAGGCCCAGATACGGGATATAAAGGATTTTGCCTGCACCGATCAGTACGGCTGTGTGGTGTGCAATCCGCCTTATGGAGAGCGGCTGCTGGATGTTTCCGCGGCCCGGGATCTGTGCAAAACCATGGGCCGGGTGTTCACCCAACAGCGGGGCTGGAGTTACGGCATTATCACCCCGGAGGAGGAGTTTGAAGATCTTTTCGGGCGGAAAGCAGACAAGCGGCGGAAATTATACAACGGCATGATAAAGTGCCAGTTTTACCAGTATTTTAAATGAGCGCTGCGCAAAATGAGACAGGATATAAATACCCCCGCCTCACCCGGCGGGGGTATTTTCATACAGTAAAGCAGCGGGCCTAACTTTCTCCCGGGGCCTGGGAGGTTTCCACAGGCGGCTCTGAAGATACAGCGCTGTCTGCCTCCTCCCCCTTCCCCTTTGCGGTGCGGGAGAAAAGCCTCCGCTGGGTGTCGGCATCGGCAACGCCGGTTTCCTCCAGGCCGTTGGCTTTCTGGAATTCAGAGACGCACTGGGCCGTATACTCCCCGAAATGCCCGTCATATTCCCTGTCCAGATATCCAAGCTCTTCTAAACGGGCCTGCAGCTTCTGCACTTCCTCCCCCTGATCCCCCTGAGCCAGGGTTTCATACTTGGTATTATCTTCTGCCTCGGCCTCGCTGGCTAAAGCCGAGCCTACAGCAGAATCTATTTCCTCTGTGGGATCCGTCACCTGCATGGAATTTTCCTCCAGCAGTTCTGGGAACACCAAGGAACTTATCTCGTAAGCAGTTTCAATAACAGTGCGGCCCTGCCAGGCCATCAGGCTGGGATCCATTTCAAAAACCTTGTTATCCTTCACCGCCTGGGAATCCTGAAAACGGCTGTCTCCCAGAATCTGATCCTTCAAGCCTGGCGGGCAGAAAATGGCGTTGGGATTGGAGATGCGCAGGGTGTCAAAATCGTACATGCCCCCCTGCAGGCTTTTGAAAACATTGGTCACGCCGGAATACGTCATGATGGTGCTGCCAAACATGTCTCCTGTTACAGCGCTGCTGTCCAGGTCATACAGGTAACAGGCGGTGGTGACCCTGTCGCTGGGCACAATGCGGTTAATAGCGTCCAGCGTGAGGAAAATATCCTGTGCCACCCGGATTCCCTCGTCATGGCCCGCGCCGCCGCCAGCCAGGGCAGAGGACACCTCGGAATAAAGGCGCTCGAAATCCTCGCGGTCTGTAGCGGGGGCAATGGAAAGCACTGTAATGCCTGCCTCCTCCAGAGCGGAAGCGGAGGCACCGCTCTCCGCGTCCAGCAGCACCAGATCCGGGCCGGCGTCCATGATAGCCTGGGCATCATCCCGGGAAAGCTTGTTTAAATCCCGCAGGCTTTCCTGGGTACACTCCTGGGCACCGGCAGTCAACTGGGTTTCATAGCCTAAAGCCAGCACTACATCAGCCAGACTGGGAGAAAGCACCACCACTTTCTGGGGCCGGGCAGATATGGTTACGCCAGCCACCTCTACCGGGAATTCACCAGCAACGGCCACGCCGGAAACCATGTTCCGCACATCGGAACAGCCTGCCAGCATCCCGCAAATTAACGCAAAGCAGAGCAGCAGGGCCCCGCCTCGTCTGCTGAATCTTTTTATCATATACACTTATCCAACTCGCTTTCTACAAGCAGAATAGACCGGCAGCAGTGAGCCTCCCGGCGCTTAAACATGGCGCTTTTTTCACAGAAAGCCCCATGTCTTGTGTCTATTCTACAACTTTTTCCCCTCCCCTGTCAACCTTCCACCAAAAATACTTGACTTTTTAAAAATAAAAAGCTAAAATAAGAAAGATTGTTGAGGCCAGTTTGAATGCGGGCATAGATTTAATGTGAAGGTCTTAAACAAGATTAACTGCCTATAGGGAGACGTATCGAAGTGGTCATAACGAGCCTGACTCGAAATTTTTAAAAACCCTGTCCGTTTCGTGACCCCGCAAATCCAGTGTTTTCAAAGGTTTGCGATAGTTCTAATCCGCCAGTCAAGCTGTGTTCTGTCCTGAAGTTCTGCCCTATGGGATTTGGAGCTTCTGGGAGGCAATAAATGGAGAGTTGTCCGAGTGGTCGAAGGTGCAGCACTCGAAATGCTGTAGGCCCACAAGGCCTCTAGGGTTCGAATCCCTAACTCTCCGCCATATCGTCGCCGCAAGCGTCATATCGCTTGCGGCGACTTTTTGTAAAAAAGTCACCGTGCGCTCATTCTGCTGCGGGTCCTCTCCCCAAAAAGTCTTTCGCCTTTTTGGGGGCCCCGTAATCGTAAACCCAATGGGTTTGCTGGACTTTTCTTTTGCCGCAGGCAGAACGGTTAGCGGGTTCACCTCTGAACACTTACCCTGCCTTCTCTTCCACCGGTTTTTCCTTTTCTTCCGAGAGCAACTCTCTCCACTTGCTGGTGAAATTGCCCGCCTCCGGCAGCGCCATTCCGTCTACCATTGCCTGCGCCGAAGAGAGCTTTGATGTGTAATCCAGATGGGCATAGATATTTGCGGTGGTGCTGAAATCACTGTGCCCCAACCACTCCTGAATCTGCTTGAGGGGCACGCCGTTTGCCAGTAAAAGGCTGGCACATGAGTGGCGAAGATCGTGAAAGCGCATCCTTCTCATCCCATGCTTTTGAACAAACTGAGGGAAATAGCCGGTGAGATAGGAGGGCTTCATTCGTTCACCCAGCTCGTCCACGAACACAAACCCGTCGTAATCGTAGTTGTAGCAGTTGCCGCAGATCTGCTTGTTCAGCTCCTGCGCCTGCTTCACCTGCATAAAGTAATCCTTGAAACTGCCCACCAGCGGCAGGGTACGCAGGCTGGATTTTGTTTTCGCGGAGTTCTGCTCGATGATTTTCGTTTTGCCCTCCACCTGGATCTCCGTCACCGTGCGCTTAATGGTCAGGGTGCCTCGCTCGAAGTCGATGGCATCCCATTTCAGCCCGCAGACCTCGCCCCTGCGTAGCCCGTAAAAGGCAGCGACCAAGACCGGCAGCTCCAGCCTTGTGCCCTTAATGATTTCAAACAATTTCTGCAATTCGTTAGCATCCAGAAAGACCGGCTGGAAGTCGTTCTTCTTCGGCCTGTCAACCTTTACAGCCACATTCTGGCTGACCAAGTCAGTTTTCAAGGCATATTTCAGTGCCTGATGGATGATGGCGTGATAGTGGATGACCGAATTCGGCTTGACCGTTTTCAGCTTTTCGGAATAAAACTGCTGGATATGTCGCGCCTCCAAGCCCCGCAGCGTACATCCTGTTTTGCGGAAATACGGCTCGATGGTGCTCTTTACCATGCCCTCATACGAGGCATAGGTCGTGACCTTTACGCGCACCTTCACAATGTCCAGCCATTGGAGCAGATAGTCCGCAAAGGGCATATCCGAGCTCAAGTCCTGCACCACTGTGGGAGGCTCATAGGTACTGCGAATCCGAGCCAGCTCCGCCTCCGCTTTGCGTTTGTTCCCCCTTTCGGGGAGACCAGTGGAAATCCACGGACGGTGGCGCTTGCCGTTGACATCCACATAGTTGAGCACCACATAGTAGTACCCTTTTTTCACTTCAAGGTGTCCTGATACCATAAGTTTAACCTCCTGTTGGATTTGGCAAATACGGACAGCCTCGCACCGACAGGGCTATCATATCCTGCCGGTGTGAGTTCTGCCACTGTGCGATTTGTTCATTCACAGCCGCTTGTTTCGGTTCAAGTTATCGGGCATCTCGGTTGCGTTCCCGCTGTCGCTTGAGCAGCTCCAAGCCCTTGAGAATGTCCCGCTTCATCTGTTCATCGCTGTATCTGGGCGGAAAATACTGCTTGAAATCGTCGCGTTTAAATCGGATATGCTCCTGCTGATTGGGCTTTTCCTCGGCTAAGATCTCGCCGATGGCGGCGTCGGACAGCACATAATCCTGCGCCATTTTCTTCAGCCGAATGGCCTGCGCATGAGAGGGTGTGCAGGCGTTTTTAGACATCTCGTCCAGCAAAATCTTCTGCTGGGCGGGGTCTAAGTAGGACAACTCCACCGCAGGATTGAACGCAATTTTGCCCTCGTCCACCATTTCCAACAGCTCCGGAATCAGATGGGTCAAGCGGATATAGCGCTGGACTTGTCGCTCACTTTCGTTACTTTCTCTGCTGACTTTTGTGACGCTCAACAACTTCTCGCCAACTTGGCGAGAAGTAATACCTTGGTGTTTTATCGCCTCTAATTTCATTTTGTAAGCAAAGGCTTTCTCGCTGGGCAGGATAGTTTCCCGCTGCAAATTGGCGTCCACCATGGCGATCACCGCTTCGTCATCACTCATCTCGCGGACGATCACCGGCATAGTTTCCATCCCCAGCACCTGACATGCGGCAAGCCTCCGGTGGCCGGAAACAAGCTCATAGCCGCCCTCGGTCAGCGGTCTTGCCAACGCAGGGGTAATGGCTCCTACCTTGCGGATACTCTCGATCATGCGCTCCATTTCCTCATTGTTTTGAATCTTGAACGGGTGATTTTTGAATGGGTGCAGCTCGCCTAAAGGGATCAGACGCACTCTCTCCAGTTGGGCGTCGTCCCGCTGCTCCTGTGTAGTAAACAGGTCGTCCAGTGTGGGCAAAGTAAAATCGGATTTTCGTTTTGTCATCGTGTGTACGCTCTCTTTCTGTATGGTTTGGGCGCAGCATCCTGCCGCATACGCTCCTCGATTTGAAGGGTTTCTTTGATTTTCGGGTGGTCGCTGAGGATGCCCTCGGCGGTTTTTCTGTCTTTGCGAAGCGACGCCAGCGCTTGGGTACAGTCGTCCCGCTTGGCAGTTAAGACCTGCTTTTCCTCCGGCTCGTGACAGGCTCGCAGCTTCCTGCGGAGGCTTTCACGGTAGTCGGTGAGCAGCTTGATTTCGGCGTTCGTGGTTTGAATGAACCGCTCCACAGCGGGCAGATCTTGCAGCTGATTCCTGCTGACAAGGGACACCTGCGCAGTGAGCTTGTCCAAGAACCGGCAGGCTTCCCGCGCCTCCGGCGACAACGGCCGACGGGGATTCTTTTTCGGGATTATCCCCAACCGGTAGCAGTAGCGGAGATAGAGCGCCCGCAGTCCGATAATCTTTTTTACTGTCTGCAAACTGCCCTTCACTCTCGCTTGCCGGAGCTGGATGGTTATCCCCATAGGCTTCTTGCCGGTAAACTCGTTATACAAACGATAGGCTTCTGCCCGGTTGTTCTGTTGGGCCTCCCGTATTCGCCAGATGATTCCCTCTCGGTCATAGCCCTCGCCCAGACGAAAAAGCCGGGTGGCTTTCTTGCTGTTTACCGAACAGATGGTGGCGTATTTATGGCGGGAATTCAGGTCAACCACATAGCCCAGCTTTTTCATGGCGAAACAGAACATGGCGTCGTTGGTGCTCATGGTGAGCGCCTTGTCGATGGCTTCCCGCATGAGATTGTAGCGGGTGGGCTCGCTGTTTTTCTCGGCAAAATAGAGCTTGCGGGGCGTCTTTCCCGTGGGATTTTGAATGACGGACAGCCCATGCTCGGCGCACAGCTCGTCGGAAATCCGCCGCAGCTGATAGTAGGCGCGCTTACTGCAATCGAACTTTTTCCCGTCCCACATTCCCACCGCATTGACCACCAGATGGTTGTGGTAAGTGCCGGTATTGAAGTGGGTCGCCACCAGCACCTGATAGCGGTCACCCCACATTTTTTGCGCCAGCTCCACGCCCAAATGGTGGCACAGCTCCGGCGTGACCTCGCCGGGCTTGAAGCTCTGATAAGCGTGGTAGGCCACATTGCCGGTGGTCTTGTCAAAGCGTTTTTGCACTGCCACCATCTCGGAAACGGCGGTATCGGCGGAGCAATTCACGCCGGTGACGAACATGGTTTTCTCTTCGCCGGCGACAGTCTTTCCCTCGTTTCCGGCGTAGTGGAGCGCCGCTTTCAGATCGGTGAAACTGGTCTTTTCGGGGTTCTTGGCGTAGTCCAGGACCCGCCCAATGCTGTCCTTGACCGCCCAGCTTTTCGTCACCGCCACGGCTTATTCGCTCCCACTTATGGCGTGGTAGGCGAGCAAAAAGCTCTGTATGATATCATCAAAGGCACGATCAATCTCGCTATCGGACATCGATTTTCGCCGCTCCCTGAGCGCCTTTAACTGCCGGTAAATTTCGTAAAACTCTGGTGGAGAAACCGCCTGAACCTGCTTCCCAAGCCCTAATTTTCGCAGGTAAGCGGAAAGGGAAAGCCCGCAAAGCCGGGCAGATTTCTCCATCTTCCGTTTCTCATTTTCTGTCACCCGAATGTTAATTGCGCAGCTTCTTCCTCGCATAAAATCAATCCTTTCTGTTGGGGTTACAGGGGCAATCGCCCCTTTCAGCTTTAGCTGCCGGTTTTGGGGCAACACAAAACCTATGCTCGCTGCTCCTGTACCATGGCATTACCCATACTCCTGTCTACCGTTTCGGCGCTGTCCAGATGGATACCCCCCTTATTGTTCTTTACATACCGAAGAAGAAAGGTAGCGCCTACGGGCTGCTCATAAAAGCCCAGATACTTCTGCCACCAATAGACCACGGTGATGATTTTGCTTCCGTCCTCCAGCCGGAAAAACAGCCGGAGCATGTTCCCGCGAGCCTGTGCTTTCAAAACGAGCGTTCCAACTACGGTGCAGGGCGTATCCATGAAGCGGTAATCCGCTGTGAAGATGTCTCGCTCCTTCATCTCTGCAATGGAGTAGATCTTGTTTTCAACTTCCATATTCATTCCTCTCTGTGTTCTCTCTTTTTCGGGTAGTTACTTAATTACTTACTTATAGGGATTCACCTGGCACGCTGCTCGCCTCCCTCCATCACGAAGTTCACCACATTGACCTTTGGAATTTTGAAGGCACTGCCGATCTTCACAGCAGGGATATACCCGTCGCCAATCAGCTTATAGGCCAGCGCACGGCTGACGCCCAGCATCTGCCGAAGCTGAGCCACGGTCACGATGTCCGGATATTCCGGAAACATCATTTGATAAAGCTCTTTGAGCTCTGATTTTTTCATAGCGCAGTTTCCTCCTCTCAGCTATGTAGGCGCGGGAAAGGCAAGGAGGAATTGGTTTGGTATGTGAAAGCGCCCTCAATCTGCAACAGCAAAAAATTGGCGAAAAATTAAACCGCGATTTAAAAAATTTTCTTTCTACTTCCTAACAGGACATTTCTGGGCGAAAACGAAACCCCCATTTTAAAAATTTCTCTACTCCACACAGCAACGAAAATCCGAAAAATTCTCACCCAGATTCCCAAAAAATTATTTGATGGCGTCTCTCTATTCCTCAACAGCACAAAATAAGCGATGAATCTTAACCCCCATTGCGAAAAATTTGCATATGTGATTTTGAAAAACGCAAAATTGCCCGCAAAGCCTCCATCCGCTATGCTGGAAGCATCAAAACGAATGGAGGCTTTGCCATGAAATCAAAATTGTTTTTGTTCTTGTCCGGTGTGCTCGTCACCCTTATCCTGATTGCCCTGCCGGTCTCGGCGCTGGCGTCCGATGGGAGCTTCAAGCTCACCGCCCATCCCATTCAGGTACTGGTAAACGGCGAAGTATTCAAGCCTGTGGACGCCAAGGGCAACGAGGTCATGGTATTTACGGTGAACGGCACCACCTACGCTCCTCTGCGGGCGCTGGCTGAGGCCTACGGGCTGGAGGTGGGCTACGACAGCACCCGAAACATCGCCGCCGTCACAAGCCCCACAGCGGCTCCTGCGCCGGCCTCTGATTTTGCCTCGGCGTGGGAGATCAAGGAAAAGCCGGTGACGAACTACGGCAGCGAGAAGATCGTTACCGCCACCTATTCCGGCTCATTGGGCACGGACGACTTCAAGGCTTGGTGGAAGTCGTTCAGTGCCGATGAAATTGAGCGAGCTGCTGAGCAGCTTGCGGCGGATGCGCAGGCGCTGAATCCCGGCTATCAGGTGATGATGTACTTCTCCTATGGCTCGTACAATCTGGGTACCGCTTTTGCCTACGGAGACTATGAGTTCAGCAATTTCAATCCGGCGGGTGTGTGGATTAAGTAGGGCATAGATACAAAAAGGGATAGGGACAGCAGCGACTGCTACTGTTCCTATCCCTTTTTATCGGATTAAAACCAGAACTACTCCCTATAACTCCGCAAAAATCCGTTGTAGATTCTGCCGAAGCGTGTTATAATATACTTGGTAAATTGTATGCGGAGAAAGGATGGCTCTTTCTGATGGATCATAATGTTGAGCGCTGGGTCTCCATGAAGGAGATCACAGAGTACCTGGGCGTCAGCCGGGACACCGTTCTCGACTGGATCGACCGGCGCAGTATGCCCGCCGCAAAAATCGGGCGCCTGTGGAAGTTTAAGATCAGCGAAGTCGATGCTTGGATGAAATCTGGCGTGGCGGCGGAGCAGTGATTTCGGAGGTTTGCTTTTATGGGGTTTATTGATTCATATAAGCACCTTGAAAGATTGTGCGGCGATGTGCTAGGCGACGACAGACGGATTTCTGCGTATATTGACGCAATGATAAACACTCCTCGTGGTGCTTACCTCGTGGCAGGCTGGAACGAGGACTTGAAAATGCTCAAGCACTACCGCTGGGTAAGAAACCGGATCGTTCATGATCCGGGCTGCTGCGAAGAAAATATGTGTGAGCCAGGCGATGCGGTGTGGCTGGATAATTTCTATTCGCGGATTATGAATCAAGCAGATCCTTTAGCCTTGTATGTCAGAGCCACCAGACCCCGCCCGGTCCAAAAGCCTAAACCGGCATCTGCAATTTATACATACTCGCAGCAAACACACAGGCCTGAGAAACACAATAATAAGTCTGTCTTGGTTTATCTCATCTGGGTATTGCTTGTGGTTGCTGCAATAATCTTCATTTCAAAAGTTTTGTAGTTTGATTTCGGAGGCGCATTATGGCACTTGAAAATAAATTGGGGCTTCAAAGCTCGGCGGACTTAGCCCGCGAGGAAGAGCGCATCAGCAAGAAAAAGGCTCTGGAACTGTTTGAGACCGGTGCGCTTGACCGTCTTGAAGCCGGAAAGTTCTCCGCGCTCAAAGTTATTCACAAATATCTCTTCGGTGAGATTTATGACTTTGCGGGCGAGCTGCGAACCGTCAATATTGCAAAGGGTAACTTCCGTTTTGCGCCGGTGATGTATTTACAGGCAGCGCTTAATAGCATTGACAAGATGCCACAATCCACTTTCGATGAGATCATCGAGAAGTATGTGGAAATGAATATCGCCCATCCCTTCCGAGAAGGAAACGGGCGCAGTACTCGTATTTGGCTCGATCTCATTTTCAAAACGGAGCTTCATAAGGTGGTTGACTGGAGTAAGGTGGATAAAGAGGACTACCTTCTGGCGATGGAGCGCAGCCCGATTAAGGATATTGAGATCAAGCATCTTCTCAAAGCCGCGCTGACTGATGAGGTCGATAGCCGGGAGGTCTATATGAAGGGCATTGACCACAGTTACTATTATGAGGGGTATGTGGCATTTAAGAGTGAAGAGCTATAGAATATTTGACTTTAATTAGCGGGTTCTCAGAATAAAAACGGAGACAACACCAATGGTTGAAAAGAGCAGTGCGAATATTGGCTTTGAAAAGCAAGTCTGGGTGCTGCCTGCGTCCTTTAGGGGGCATATCCCCGCGGCAGAATACAGAAATGGTTTGATCCCTTTGCGTTACATTTCCAGTGCCTTTAAGAATAGGCATAACGAGCTTGCTGCGTTCTTTCAGGAAGAATTTGAGCGAGATATAGAAACCCGAATTTCGCTAACACGAACTCTGGATTTCATCCTCGCGCATTGATGTTTCGCCGAAAGCGTAGTAGAATATTGTAATTTATTGTGCGCCTTGATGCTACAGGAGGTTGATTCTATGAACGGCTATATGACTACAAAAGAAGCTGCTGAAAAATGGGGCATCACACAAAGGCAAGTGCAAAACCACTGTAAAATGAATCGGATACCCGGAGTGCTAACGCACGGAATGACCTATATGATACCGGAAAATGCTGAGAGACCGGTCTATGTTTTTTCTCCGGACAGCCATCGGAAAAAGGCAATACTGAAAAATAGGCATTGTCGCATGTGTTTTGGGGATCTGGGGGTGAGAAAGAAGAGATGCAAGAACGTAAGGATTCCAGAGAGCCTTTAACTAAACGCCCATTTGACTTACAGGAAGCAGTCGTATTGTTGGATGCGTATCTCGACAGGGAAAAGAACGGGACGTCTATCACGAAGGCTGCTGAGGAAGCATCCGTGCGCCTGCGTAACCTCGCAAAGAGAAATGAATATGTAATCAGTGACAGTTATCGCAGTGCAGGTGGATTGGTAAATCGGCTCCGTAGTCTAGGATGTCTGTACGAGGGGCAGGAATCAAAATCTGCTACGGGAACACTAATGTTTGCTGAGGTGGTTTCGCTCTACAAAAACAACAGAGCTCGTTATGAAGAAATCCTAAGCATGGAGAAGAGTGCTGCATCTCACGATGGTCGGAATTCTGGTGAGCAACATGCTGCTCATGACAAGGCAACAGCAAAGGAAGAACGGAGGAAAATGAACATGGAAGAAATTAGCAACCCTGCTGAACAAGAGTTTTTCCAGTGGCTTCCTAATACTGTCACACCTTCTGTATTTAAAGATATTCAGAAATCATATACACAGATAAACGTCCTCCTTATCAAAGCACGGGCATTGACGCAGACGCTAACGAGCGTCACTTCCACAGACGAAGTGGAAGATGCTTTGCGGCGCACGAAAAAGACCTTTGCCAATAAGCGCCTTCGCAATACGGCTGTGCAGCTCCTAGTGACTTATATTGTCTACCTTCGTGAAAAAGAAAAAGCTCCTGTTGAAACAGAAGCATTACCCAAAACGGTTGAAATCCAGCCCAGCTGGATTAAATATGACTTTACAAATGCTCAGAGTTTTGAGCGAACTTCTCCTGTTTATTGCGCGATAGCTGGAGCACCTATCGAGGGGAAGAATTGGGCTAGAATTCTCGTCGGCATTACCGAGCAGGAGCTTGCTATGCATAATGCAGCAATGGAGGGACTTTATAAAGAGTCACTAATTGCAGCGAAAAAAGACCGTCCCTATCTGTTGGAGGAGCGGCTTGATGGCCTTCATTGCGCACAGCTTTCAAATGGGTGTTGGGTATGTATTAACTATAACATTCCACGCCTCATGGAAATGATTCGGGCATTGTGCGTAAGATGCGGATATACTGAGGAGCAGATTGTTCTCTATGGTGAGGCTAAGACATCTGCATCTGGTCGAACGGCCAAAGCTACACCTGCCGATAAGAAGGATGAAACACCGTTCTCAAAAGGATATGGCGTTTCGATAGAAAAATCTGAAGCATTCCTCCGTTCTGCTGGCCTACAAGGTGCAACAGTAAAAGAGCTGATAAAGGCTGTTCAGCCCGATGCGGCAGTTTCGTCCACTACTTCTGCCTTGGAAGGTAGCGTAAACATTATTGCCATGCCTGATAACCGATATGTTCATGTTGATAGCTTTGTTGACCTAGACGAAGCTGAAGAAGCGTTGCGGCGGATTCTGCGGACACATTTTGCTCAATTTGGAGGTTATAGCAATAACCAGCTTCTCTTCGGGGCTGCCTCCCAAGAACTGTTGATGTTCTTGAATGACAATGACTGTGAAAACATTGATGCGGTATATGCCATTGCGCGATTCCTTTTTGAGAAAAAGGCTGTAGCAGGGGCACCATACAAATTCTCTACGCCACATATTTTTGAGAAGGAACCGGACTACCCAATGACTCTGCGGGGTCTGATGATTCACCTTGCCAGAAGCAATGGTGGCCTTCTATATGCCTCCGATGCTAAGGAATATTTGCAGAAGACCATGCTCACCTATGGCGGCATTGGTCAGCTCCTGCAGCTCGGTTCATCCAATACCTTCCTCATTTACGATTCAGACCGCTATCTTCTAAGCGAGTCGTTGGGAATTGATGAAGCTTGGTGCCTTCGGATGCGCGACCGGCTGGATGACCTTTTCCGCAAAGCAAATGTGGCATATGTCATACCGAGAGATATTAACTCTGTGTGGCTGACAACACTGCCGTCGCTGCCGCACGGCTTGGATTGGACGCTCCTTTTATTGCAAGAAGTGCTGGATAAGTATCCTGCCATCGGCTTTAAATCTATCTCTCCGGATTTGAACCAGACACACGATACGCTTGCCGCTGCGTTTGTCCCGGTTGACTCACCGCTTCAAACCTTCCCAGATGTGGTTACGCTCTATATGGAGGAACACCATGATTTGCCGATGCGTATGCCTGGTGAAGATTTGCGGCTTGAACTGCGGGATGCAGGAATGCTGGAAAATGGTGAAATGATTTATGCGCTGCCGAAGGCGTTGAACGACCATCGGTTTGCGTGGTCAAACGAAAATAAAACAGTATATGTGCGCGGGAATAAGTAAACGCGTTATTAGAATAGAGGTCAATCTATGTACGGATATGAGTGGACGGGTCAAAACGGTATTTACCGTCTGTCAGTTAACAGCAAAATTGAAAAAGAGATTCGTCCTGTATTCAAAGAGGAGCTTGATTATTTCGGCTTTAACGAACATTGGACATATCCGGACACAGAAGCTCCATTACTGTGGGCTGAGGGAATTCGTCGCTATATCCTGAACGGCACTTGTGTCGCGGAAGCCACTGGCGGTGGATTCTATACGAAACCGACCATAAAAATATATACTGAAAGTCTGAATTTAGAGCCGATTGATGTCGATGCATTCTGGAAAGAAAATGAACGTTTGATGCTCGGCCTCGAAAAGACGGCTATGGACTTCATTAGAACGACTCATGATAAGTACGAAAAGCAAGGCATGGCGTTCGCTGTTGCGTTTAGTGGCGGAAAGGATTCATTGGTGCTCCTCGACCTTGTCAGTCGTACATTATCCCCGGATGAATTCTCAGTTGTGTTTAGCAATACAGGAATGGAGCTATCCACCACCATTCAGTCTGTAGAAAAGGCAAAGAAGCACTGGCCATCGCTTAAGTTTTATGAGGCCAAAAGTCATCTGAAGCCCACAGATAGCTGGGATGAGTTTGGCCCTCCGGGGCGAAGAATGAGATGGTGCTGTGCTGTTCATAAATCAGTTCCAACGATTCTGCTCCTTAGAGAACTAACCGGAAACTATAATATTAAGGTTGTAGTTTTTGATGGTGTGAGAGCTGAGGAAAGCGCTGCGAGAGCTGATAGAGATGAAATTAGCGTTGGTGCTAAGAACATTAACCAAATCAATTGTAGCCCGATTTTGAAATGGGGAACAGCTGAGCTGTTTATCTATTTACTCCATAATGGCATTCTTTTAAATGAAGCTTATCGCAAAGGATTATTTCGCGTCGGCTGTATAGTATGCCCAATGTCTTCTGCTTGGTGGGATGGGATTGTAAATGACTGCTATCCAGATGAAATGCGGGAATTACTTTCAAATGTTGAAGGCTATGCACGCGCCACAAAACCGGCTAGCGAAGTGAAAAAATTTATAGAGCAAGGTGGATGGAAGGCCCGTATGGGTGGCCGTGGGCTCCAGAACGGAGGAAACCGCGTAGTCGAGAAGATTGCTGATGACAAGGTTTCCTTTAGCTTTGTATCTAAGCGTCAGAACTGGCTTCAAGTCTGTAGTATCATTGGCCCCATCGTATATAAGGACAATGATATATACACTCAATTAATTGATAAGCAAGAGTTCCAATTTCAGATTTCTGGCGAAGCTCAAACCGTTGTGACATACTGGCCATATTCTAAAATGGATAGATTTGTTCTTAGCCATCTAAGGGGGATTGCGAACAAAACTGCATATTGCTTTGGCTGTAAGGCGTGTGAAGTTCAATGTCCTGTTAACGCATTTACGATTACTGAAAATGGTAAGATTTATATCCGAGAAGATAAATGCATCCACTGCTGCAATTGCATTGAATTTACGAATGGAAAGGGCTGTTTGGTAGCAAAGTCTCTTTCCGTTACTGGAGGGGAAAACGGTATGGATTTAAAGGGAATGAATAGGTATCAGCATTTCGGACTTCGTCGTCCTTGGCTGGAACACTTCTTCGAGCACAAAGAAAACTGCTTCACTATGGGCTCTTTAGGAACCCGTCAGTATGACTCGCTTAAGGTTTGGCTAAAGGAAGCTGGCCTTTTGACGGCAACAGGTAAAGGTGCAAAGTCTGGTGTCCCTACTCCGCTCTTTAGCAAAGTCCAACCTCTTGGAGCCGGAAACCCTTTGACATGGGCTGTCATATGGACAAACCTTGCTTACAATTCCATCATTTCAAAATGGTACATGCTGAATGCTCCTGCGGGAGAAATCTACGAGAAGAATGATTTGATTTTCCTTCTTGGAGATGATTATTCGAAGTCCACCCGGGACAACGCGGTAACCGCTCTGCTTGAAACCTTCCGGCATAGTCCCATCGGTACTGTTTTGAAGCAGGGCATCCCGATTCCAAGTGGAAACAGCTATAAGTTTTCAAAACAGGGGTGGAACACTCCGGATGCGGTCGCCATTCTCTATGCGTTGTATATGTGGGCAGAAGCAACGGGAAGATATACCTTTTCGCTTGGCCAGATGGCTGTAGCGAGAGGAAATGCCGAGGCAAAAGGCGTAGACCCGGTATCCATCTTCGGAATCAATCCTGACCGCTTCAAGGACATCCTGCAAGATATTTCCCTTCAGTTCGACAAGTACATCCGCACGACCTTTGTCGCGGATTTGGACAATGTCCAGCTTTTCCCCGAATACAAGTCTCTTGATATTCTAGATTTAATCGCAAAGTAAGGAGGCGGAATCATGGCTAAGTATAATTCCTATATTGAGCTGAGCCCGCACTACGAATCG
>ERZ779632.15-NODE-15-length-106680-cov-14.263775_pt1 | contig 106680 bp, 103 predicted proteins | sample MGYA00514194_ERZ779632 | MGnify/ENA primary metagenome ERZ779632 (study PRJEB29562, sample SAMEA4376704) | mouse gut metagenome | isolation source: Cecum | study: EMG produced TPA metagenomics assembly of the A DSS colitis mouse model was used to assess the... | reverse complement strand
CGGAGCCACAGACTGAGATTGTAAATGGAAAAGAGGTTATTACAACAAAATCCGTCCTGATGTGTAATGCAGAGGGAATGGAAATTCAGGCAGCCACATCCGGTCAGGAATTTGGGAAGAGTCTAGCGGAACAGTTAAATCTAAAAGCAGAGATGGATGCCAAATATCCGGGACTGTATGATCTGCTTATGGATCCCTATGGAAGTCTGTACCTGAATGAAGTGATGTATGAGAAGGCGTTTGCATTTCTGGAGGATCAGGTTCAGGAGAAGGGGAATATCTTCCTTCCGACCATCTTTGACGGGAATGATTTTAAAAATGAAATGGTGCGGCTGGCGCTGGGGGAATGCTGTGGAAGACTGTAAGACGACCGATGAGAGAGTCAAGACAGATCCAGTAATCAGATGGCAGGAAGAGAACAGGGTATTCACGAGTTCTATGTCGGATGCGATGACACAGCTTTCGAAGGCGGTGGTTATGTATCTTGCTTCTCAGTCGCAGCCGGCGGAGAAGACAGGGGAGAAGCCGCTTGGTAAAGTAAAGGAAAAGATAAAAAGTAGATTTGGTAAAGATAATGCAGGAAGCATAGAAAAAGAATTTACAGACACCCCTTTTGATGAAGCGGGAAAATTGAAGCCAAACGTTAAATATCAAACGGGTGAATATAAATATAATTATGAAACAGATGCGAATGGAAGAGTAACTAATTGGAATGCAGATAATTTACAGTTAACAAAACGAACAAGCAGATTGAAACATAATTCTAATACACTAGGCAAATTAGAAGGAGATCAAGCAGGTCATTTGGCGGGTGATAGATTTGGTGGATCATCAAAATTAGATAATATTGTTTCACAATCAAAAAATGTTAATATGAGCCAATACAAAAAAATTGAAAACCAATGGGCAAAGGCTATAAAGGAGAGGGAAAGAATGTTTCTACAAGTGTCAAACTCGGGATTATATCTCTTAAGAAATTATGTCAAGAGTATCCAAGGGATATGCTAAGACAGATCAAACTGATATATGATGTGTCTGAAACCAAGGTGCAGGCAGATTATTGCCATGATATTATTGTCAGTAATGACAAAAAGAAAACGTCATATGATGTATTGGAGGAATGGTATCAATTAGAAAAGAGTAATTAGTCGGTAAGCAAAAGTGTAGAAGTTTTATCGTTAGATTTTGATGAAAATAAAAGCACATGGCATATGTGCACTGTAATTTTCATTAGGGCTTATTCGACAAAGCTTTTAGGGGCTTTCTTCTACCCATTTTATTTTTGGAGAATCTAACCGAAAACAACAAACTATGATAAAATTACAGTTGGCAGAGAACTTAACGAATAAGTCATGGGCAGGTGCATCTTTATTGCACACTCGAGAGGGGTGGAGGTAATTATGATGATGCAGCGTTGTGGAAAAGACAGGGAATGAAAGACCTTAAGATAAAAAGGGAATTGCAAACCGCCCGCACATACAGTAAGATAAAAGAAAGAGGCAGCAAAGGAGGAGCAGCGCGGTGCTGAATATACTGCGGCGTTTTGCGGCAGAGGAAGAAACGCAGGGCAGATCTGCCGTGAGAAACTACAGTCCATGGCAGAGGGACGCGCTTACGGGCGCGGCAAATAAAGGCGCATTTGAAAAGATAGTGGAAAATGCACTGACAGGCGGGCACGCGCATGGTTGCCTTCTTTTGGTGGATGTGGACTGCATGAAGGAGATCAACGAAAACTTTGGCAGGGAAACGGGAGACCGGGTTTTACAGAATGTATTCGATACATTGCAGAAAAATTTCAGGGGCGGGGATGGCATCGGGAGGCTGTCGGAGGATTCCTTCGGAATCTGGATCGAGGGGCTGTCCGCCGATCAGGTGAGCGGTATCCGCCGCCGGATTGCGGTGGTGAACGATAAGCTTCTGCATGGCGGGAATGAACTTCCCCGTGTGACGCTCAGCGCGGGAGCGGCCCTTGGCGAACCCGGCGAGAGCTATAAGGAAATTTACAGACAGGCACAGAAGGTACTGCACCGCGTTAAGGAAGGCGGCAGGTGCGGTTGTGAAATATATACAAATTAGATGGAGGAAAATATGGGCGGCTTTTTTGGAGTGGCATCGAAGGAAAACTGTATCTTTGACTTGTTTTTTGGGACGGATTATCATTCCCATCTGGGGACCAGACGGGCCGGTATGGCGCTGTATGATGAGAAGGAGGGTTTTAACAGGGCAATCCATAATATCGAAAATACGCCTTTTCGCACGAAATTTGACAAGGACGTAAACAAGATGAACGGCACGCTGGGAATAGGCTGTATTTCGGACTATGAGCCCCAGCCGCTGATTATCCGCTCTCACCATGGCACCTACGCCATAACCACTGTGGGTAAGATTAATAATAAGGATGAGATTGTGGCGGAGATTTTTCAACACGGCAAGGGCCATTTCCTTGAGATGAGCGGAGGAGACATTAACGCCACGGAGCTTGTGGCGGCGGTGATCAATCAAAGGGACAACCTGATCGAAGGCATTCAGTATGCACAGGAGCTGATAGACGGCTCCATGACTATACTGCTCATGACGCCGAAGGGTATTCTGGCGGCCAGAGACCGGCTGGGGCGCACGCCGGTTTCTGTGGGGAAGAAGGAGAATGCTTTCTGCGTATCCTTTGAAGGCTTTGCCTATTTGAATCTGGGCTACGTGCCGGAGCGGGAACTTGGCCCCGGAGAGATTGCCATTGTCACCCCGGAGGGCGCGCAGACGCTGGCGGCGCCGGGTAAGGATATGAAGATCTGTACCTTTTTGTGGATTTACTATGGATACCCCTCTTCTTCCTACGAGGGAGTGAGCGTGGAGGAAATGCGTTATCGCTGTGGCGCTATGCTTGCCAGACGTGATGATGCGAAGCCGGATATCGTGGCGGGCGTTCCGGATTCGGGCACGGCCCATGCCATTGGGTACGCCAATGAGTCGGGTATTCCGTTTTCACGGCCTTTTATCAAGTATACTCCTACATGGCCGCGTTCCTTTATGCCCACCATTCAGAGCAAAAGGAACCTGATCGCAAAAATGAAACTGCTTCCCGTGCATGATCTGATTAAGGACAGAAAGCTTCTCTTGATAGACGATTCCATTGTGCGGGGTACACAGCTTAGGGAGACTACGGAGTTTCTCTATCAGAGCGGCGCCAGGGAAGTACATATCCGGCCTGCCTGTCCGCCTCTTCTCTATGGCTGTAAATACCTGAATTTTTCTCGTTCTACCTCGGAGATGGAGCTGATTGCCCGCCGGGTGATCAGCGAGATAGAAGGGGAGAACAAATACCCGAATCTGGCGGTCTATGCGGATCCGGACAGCACGGAATACGCGCAGATGCTGGAAAAGATCAGGGAAAAACTGAATTTCACCACGCTTTGTTATCACCGTCTGGATGACATGATAGAGTCCGTCGGGATTGATAAATGCAAGCTTTGTACCTACTGTTGGGACGGGAGAGAATAGACGGCTGCGCTGTGCGTGTGCCTGATTGAGCAGGAACAGGGATAGATACCGTACAGGGTCTGTCCCTTTTTATGCGCCCTGCAAGGCAGGCGGGGGGAGATGGCTTTGTGAAAATGTGGAAATACTGAGGATAAAACAGGAGGGCTCTGAAATGATGATTTTTCTGACGGCGCTGGCGACTATCTTTATTGCGGAGATGGGGGACAAAACACAGCTGCTTTTAGTGGCGATGGCGGGAAAGTATAAGATTCCCCACATTCTGACGGGTACATGGCTGGCTACGGCAGTTCTGAATTTGCTGGCTGTCGGATTGGGCGCGGCTCTGGGCAGTTATCTGGATATGCGGCTTATCAAGGCGGCGGCGGCTCTTGCCTTTTTCTGGTTTGCCTACAGCACCTTAAAAGAAGGAGAGGAAGAGGAGAAAAGGAAGGATGTAAAAAGCAGGTTTGGTCCGATTATCGCTATTTTTCTTTCCTTCTTTATCGGGGAACTGGGTGACAAAACACAGCTCTCCGCGATTACACTGGCAGCGGCCTACACCAATCACAATATATATAGCGCGTGTTATGTATTTCTGGGATGTACGCTTGGCCTGATTCTGGCAGATCTGCTCGGTCTGATTGCAGGAGTGGTTTTGAAAAGCCGGATACCGGCCGGTATTCTGAAAAAGCTGTCTTTTCTGATATTTGCCTTTTTCGGGGTAGAAAGCCTGCGGGCGGCTCTGGGACTGATTTTTGGGGAGGGGAATGCGGCGGCGGCAATTCTTCTCGTGGGCGTTACGGCGGTATTTGTTTTGCTTTGTCTTATGACGATCATAAAAAGACGCAACGCAGACCGGGATGAGGCGATACCGAAATAAGGATATCAATTCCAGCTCATATCTGATAGAATAGGAAAAGAAAAAACAGGGGGAAGCTTTAAATATGCTGTTTAAATGTAAAAATTGCGGCGGTAACACGGTGTATGCGCCGGACAAGGGAAAAATGTACTGTCCTCACTGCGAGAGCATCGACAGCGAGGAGAAGGTCGGGGGAAACTCGCTGGTGCAGTGTGTGAACTGCGGCGCGCCCATACAGCTGTCAGAGTACACTTCCGCATGCAGATGCGAACACTGCGGCACCTATCTGATATTTGACGAGAGGGTGGAAGAGCCGTTTAAACCCGGCCTGATTCTTCCCTTCCGTGTGAGCAGGGAACTGGCGGTGGCGCATCTGGAGAAGGAATTAAAGAACCGTCTCTTTGCGCCGGCGGATTTCCTGTCTGCGAAAAGTCTGGAAAAGATGGAGGGCGTCTATGTGCCTTTCTGGCTCTATGATTATGACGCGAACTATGATTTTGCCGGGGAAGGCACCCGAATACGAACCTGGAGAAGCGGGAATATGGAGTATACGGAGACTTCCTATTACGAGGTTGGCCGTAAGATGGAGGCCGACTTTGAGAGGGTTCCGGTGGATGCTTCCTATGTGATGGAAGACGGCGTCATGGATCTGATGGAGCCCTATCGCTATCAGGAGCTTACGGACTTTGAACCGAAATATATGTCGGGCTTTCTGAGCGAGAGGTATAATCAGCGCGAGGATGAGCTTGCGGACAGAGCGGAGGGTAAGGTCAGAGAAGCCTCGGAGAATCTTTTGCAGGGGTCGCTGACGGGATACGCTACCGTGCGTCCTTATCACAAAAATCTGCGAATCCATAAAAAAGACACCTGTTATGCACTGATGCCTGTGTGGCAGTATGTGTATCGCTATCGGGATAAAACATATCAGTATCATGTCAACGGGCAGACGGGAAAGGTAGTCGGCGTCACTCCCGTCTCCAGAGCAAAGGTGCTTGCCTATGGCGCGTCGGTATTTGTCATGGTGACGGCAATATGCTCTCTGGCGGTTCATGTGCTTGAGATTTTGTAGAAAGGAAGGGCGTTGACGGTGAAAGATTACCTTTGTTATTTTAAATGGATTTATATCATATTTGCAGCGGTCGGCCTTCTTGCCATAGTGCTTCACGCCGGACACTGGAGCATTGCAAAGGCAGTGGATTACCAGAGGACAAATACGGCGTGTCAGACGAAGGAACGGGTCTTTGATTATGCGGATGTGCTGTCCGGTGAAGAGGAGGAGAAACTGCGCAGCCTGATTGCCAGACGGGAGAAGCAGACGGGCTGCGACATAGTGCTTGTTACCCTGAACGAGCCGTTGGAGGAATATGCGAGGGCTGTCGAGCCCGGGGTGGACTCCAGCGAGTATGTGAGGGTGTATGCGGAGCGGCAGTGGGAAGAGAAGGGATTTGGATACGACAGGCCGGACGGGGACGGCGTGATGCTGGTGGATAACTGGTCCAGAGAGGACGACGGCCGGATACATACATGGCTTTGCACTACCGGCAGAGCGAGGGACGCCTATTATACCGACGATATCGACCATCTGTTGGACAATGTATACCGGTATGTGGAGGAGAACCCTTATCGGGCCTACAAAACCTATGTCAATGATTTTTACCATGATATGTTGGGATGGCGGTTGTTTCATATGAATGTGCCTGGATTTTTGCCTTTACTGGCCGGAATCATATCATGTGCTATATTTATTGCTCTTAACTGGAGCTCCAAAGGGGGAAAAAAGACAACCACTGCCGTTACCTATGTGGCCGGGCGGCAGCCCCGTTTCCCGGTGTCTGAGGACAGATTTTTGCGAAAGACCGTAACAAGCCGCAAGATTGAATCTACCAGCGTTTCAGGCGGAGGCGGCCGCAGTCATGGAGGCGGAGGAGGCCATCACGGCGGAGGCGGTCACAGCAGGTAGGCATGCAGCCATGCAGGCTCTGAACGCTTTGCCGTTTTCACGAAAAAAGACCCCGCAGAACATTCTGCGGGGCTTTTACTGTGCGTTCATTCTATTCATTTATACAGTCAGGAATCCTTACGCCATCTTGTTTACGGCAAGGGTCATGCGGGAAACCTTTCTGGCAGAGGTATTCTTGTGATAAACGCCCTTTTTGGTTGCCTTGTCAATCGTGGAAATAGCGGCGCGCAGCGCGCTCTGTGCAGCTTCCTTGTCCTTTGCTTCGATGGCAGCGTATACTTTCTTGATCGCTGTCTTAACGCCGGACTTGATGGACTTGTTTCTGTCAGCCTTGGTTCTGTTTACCAGAATTCTCTTTTTTGCAGATTTGATGTTAGCCATAACTTCCTCCATTCAAAACAATAACGTTTTACTTTTAAAATGACTCTATTTCCTCTTAATGTATAAGGATATATAAGGACGTGTCTCATTAAAACCGGACACGGACGATTTAATGGAAAGACACGCATATTATTTTAGAATATGGAAATGGGGATGTCAATACATATTTTGTTTATTTTTGCAAAAAATAGAAAAGAAAATGGGCAGGCAGAAAAAAGGCGCATAAAATATAATAGCTGCAACAGAAAAGTAAGCGGCTGTAGTATGGAATGCAGGCTTGTCAGGACGGAAAGGAATGGATATCGGTATGGAAAGCTGGTCGAATGTCAGGACGGACTTGGCGTTGGAAGCCAGAGAAAGTGTCGGAGAAAGTGAGTCCGGACTTCACGGGGTTGCCGTGGAGGAACGCTATGATGAGGAGAGTGACGTGCACATTACCCGGGTGGTGATAGAGACGAAGAACGGCGCCAGGGCGCTTGGGAAGCCCATGGGGACCTACATCACGCTGGAGGCGCCCGCCATGACTGAACCGGAGGAGGATTATCATCAGGAAATTTCCGGGATTCTGGCGGAGGAAATCAGAAGCATTTTGCCAAATCCCGATAAGGAACAGTCCATTTTGGTGGTGGGACTTGGAAACCGGGAGGTGACGGCGGATTCCCTCGGGCCCAATGTGGTGGATAATCTCTTTGTAAACAGGCATATTGTGATGGAATACGGAAAAGTGGCTTATAATCGGACAAAAATGCATCTGGTCAGCAGTCTGGTGCCGGGAGTTATGGCAAAGACCGGCATGGAGTCCGCGGAAATTATCAAGGGGGTAATCGGGGAAACAAAGCCCGATCAGGTAATCGTGATAGACGCGCTGGCGGCCCGTTCCACCAAGCGGCTTAACCGTACGATCCAGATTACCAACACGGGGATTCATCCCGGCTCCGGTGTGGGCAATCACAGAAATGCCATCACGGAAGAGACGCTGCACATTCCCGTGCTGGCGCTTGGAGTGCCGACGGTGGTGGATGCGGCTACCATTGTGGGGGACGCCATGGGAGAACGCCCGGCTACCCTTAAGGAATTGAATAATATGTACGTCACAACCAAGGATGTGGATCAGCAGATTCGTCAGATCAGCCACATCATTTGCGACGGCATTAACGGCGCTTTGAATTTCTGAGAAGAAGAGATGGAATGAAGTCCCGTCCGCGGCGCATATATCTTAATATGTGCAAGAGTGGAAAGGGACTGAAAATAATATTAATAACAATTGTTATAATATCTTTTGTATGCGGATGCATGGAGCTTTTCCGGGAGAAGGAGAAAACGGAGACTTCCCTGCCGTTTCTTGAAACGGCGCAGCAGCTTGTCATGGAACCCTACCTGCCCGGTATCCGCAGAATGTGTGAAGGAAGCCGCCGGATGTCCGGGGACAGCTTTTTTTTGAAAGGCCTGCTCTCTCAATATCCGGGGCTGCTTTTTGCGTGGGAAAACGGGGAGGAGAGCGTGACGGAAAGCGATTACGATAAAATTTTCCTGTCGGAAGGAAGCGACGAGGATCACAAAGGGCTGCCGGAGGAGGCGTTGGACTATGGAGATGACGCCATGCATCTGGAAAAAAACCTGGAATCCGCTTTTTTAAAAGAAAACAGCAGCTATTTATCGGCGCAGGAAAAGGAGCAGGAGCAGGAAGCGGAAGCGGAGGCGGAGGAGGTACAGGAGCCGACCTTTACGCCGGTAGAGGAAAAGAGCTACCGCTATCAATGGGAAGAGCTGTCTGACTATGAGGCGTTAATTAAGGCGTTCTATGCCGTAGACAGCACAACTGTGGCGGGAGAGGAGCTTTTGCGGGCGGATGCGCTGCGGGAAAAAGACATGCGGATACAGGGAAGCGCGGATGAACCGCAGATCCTGATTTACCACACCCATTCCAGAGAATATTTTTCGGATTCGACGCCCGGGGATGAAAACAGCGGCATTCTGGGAGCGGGAGAGTATCTGGCCACACTTTTGCGGGAACAATACGGTTACAATGTGATACATAATACGGACTGTTACGATCAGGAGAGGGATTATGCCTACAGCAATTCTCTGCCTGCCATTGAGGCTGTTCTTGAGCAGTATCCGTCCATCGAGGCGGTGATTGACCTGCACAGAGACGCCATGCCGGAGGACAGACGCCTGGTGACGGACATTCAGGGCCGCCCCACCGCGCAGTTTATGTTTTTCAACGGTTTGTGCCGCACGAAGAAAGGAGCGATTGAACAGCTGGAGAACCCTTATCTTGCGGATAATCTGGCCCTGTCCTTTCAGATGCAGGCCGCCTGTAACGAATACTATCCCGGCATTGCCAGAAGAATCTATCTGAAAGCCTACCGCTACAATATGCATCTGTGTCCGAAATCGCTTCTAATCGAGCTGGGGGCGCAGAACAATACGGAGGAGGAAATCCGCAATGCCTGCGAACCCCTTGCCCACGTGCTGGACCTTGTCTTTGGAGGAACAGAGCCGGAGCGGCAGTAAGGGGGATTGGTGTGGACATCCGTAATTCTTTTTGATATACTATTTTAACAGTTCAGCCAGACCAAACTCGCGATTTTGCGAATGGCGCGGGCTGAACAGGCAATGTCGGAGAGGATAACAGTATGTCAACAATGGATCAGAGTAAAATCAGAAATTTTTGCATTGTCGCCCACATTGACCATGGTAAGTCAACGCTGGCGGACAGGATCATAGAGAAGACGGGGCTGCTTACAAGCCGCGAGATGCAGGATCAGATACTGGACAATATGGAGCTGGAGCGGGAGCGGGGCATCACCATCAAGGCCCAGACTGTCCGCATTGTCTATCAGGCCAAGGATGGCAACGAATATATTTTCAACCTGATTGACACGCCCGGCCATGTGGATTTTAACTATGAGGTGAGCCGCGCGCTGGCGGCCTGCGACGGGGCGATTCTGGTGGTGGACGCCGCGCAGGGAATCGAGGCCCAGACGCTGGCCAATGTATATCTTGCGCTGGATCACGATCTGGACGTTTTTCCGGTGATAAATAAGATTGATCTGCCAAGTGCAGAGCCGGAGCGGGTGAAAGAGGAGATCGAGGACGTGATCGGCATTGAGGCCCAGGACGCGCCGCTAATTTCCGCCAAGAACGGCATTGGAATCGAAGATGTGCTGGAGGCTATTGTGGAGAAGATTCCCGCCCCCGGCGGCAGCCCGGACAACCCTTTGCAGGCCCTTATCTTTGACTCCGTGTACGATTCCTATAAGGGTGTGATCGTTTTCTGCCGCATCAAGGAAGGCCGGGTCAGGAAAGGCACGAAAATCAGGATGATGGCTACCGGCGCCGCCGCGGAGGTGGTGGAGGTTGGATATTTCGGCGCGGGACAGTTCATACCCTGCGACGAGCTTGCGGCAGGCATGGTGGGGTATCTTACCGCTTCCATTAAGAATGTGAAGGACACCGCCGTGGGCGATACGGTTACGGATGTGGAAAATCCCTGTGAAAAGCCCCTTCCCGGCTACAAAAAGGTAAATTCCATGGTTTACTGCGGCATGTACCCGGCGGACGGCGCAAAATACCCGGATCTGCGGGACGCGCTGGAGAAGCTTAAGCTAAACGACGCTTCCCTGAATTACGAGCCGGAGACTTCCATTGCCCTTGGATTTGGTTTCCGCTGCGGATTTCTGGGACTTTTGCATCTGGAAATTATTCAGGAGCGGCTGGAGAGAGAATACAATCTGGATCTGGTCACTACCGCGCCCGGCGTTATTTACAGGGTATACAGGACGAACGGCGAAATGATTGAACTGACCAATCCCTCCAATCTGCCCGATCCCTCGGAGATCGACTATATGGAAGAGCCGGTGGTCAGCGCGGAGATCATGGTGACGACGGAGTTTATCGGCCCCATCATGCAGCTTTGTCAGGAGCGGAGAGGCCGTTATATCAGCACGGAGTATATTGAGGCGTCCAGAGCCCTGTTGAAGTACGAGCTGCCGTTAAACGAGATTATTTATGACTTTTTCGACGCCTTAAAGTCCCGCTCCAGAGGGTATGCCTCCTTTGACTATGAGCTGAAAGGGTACGAGCAGTCCAAGCTGGTGAAGCTGGATATTCTGATCAATCGCGAGGAAGTGGATGCCCTCTCCTTTATCGTCCATGCGGACAGCGCTTACGAGCGGGGCAGGAAAATGTGCGAGAAATTGAAGGAGGAGATTCCCAGACATCTCTTCGAGATTCCGATTCAGGCGGCGGTGGGCGGCAAGATCATAGCCAGAGAGACGGTTAAGGCCATGAGAAAGGACGTTCTTGCCAAGTGCTATGGAGGAGACATCACCCGTAAGAAGAAACTGCTTGAAAAGCAGAAGGAAGGCAAGAAGCGGATGCGTCAGGTGGGCAATGTGGAAATTCCGCAGAGCGCCTTTATGAGCGTGCTGAAGCTGGACGACAAATGAGTTTGAACGAGCGCACGGTTTCTGCGGCATGGAGGATAATATGAGAGAGCTGAGTATTTATATTCACATTCCGTTCTGTGTCAGAAAGTGCCTGTACTGTGATTTCCTTTCCGCTCCGTCGGGCAGGAAGGAAATGGAAAGTTATGTAAACCTATTGCTTCGCGAAATAGAAAAACAGTCGATATTTTATGGAGATCACACCGTGATCTCCATCTTTCTGGGCGGCGGTACGCCGTCCCTGCTTTCCGGCGGGGAGGTGGAACGGATTCTGGCGCGGATCAGAAAGAATTTTATCATGGCCCCGGACGTGGAGATTACCATGGAATGTAATCCGGGTACGGTTACGCCGGAGAAGATGGAAAGTTACATAGCAAGTGGTATTAATCGTCTCAGCATAGGACTGCAGTCCACGGAGGACGAGGAGCTTGCCCGCATCGGGCGGATCCACAGCTACGGTGATTTTCTGGAAATCTATGAACTGGCGCGGGGTGCGGGCTTTGGCAATATCAATATCGACCTGATGTCGGGACTGCCCGGTCAGAGCAGCGTTTCCTGGAAAAAGACGCTGGAGCGGGTGACGGCGCTTTTGCCGGAGCATATTTCTGCCTACAGTCTGATTCTGGAGGAGGGGACTCCGCTTTATGTAAACCAATCCGGCTACACCTTTCCGACAGAGGAGGAGGATCGGGAGATGTATGCCCTTACCGGGGAATATCTGGCGGAGGCGGGATACTGCCGCTATGAGATATCCAACTATGGGAGGGAGGGCTTTGCCTGCCGCCACAATAAGGTTTACTGGAAGAGAGGCGATTACGCGGGTTTTGGACTGGGGGCATCCTCCATGGTTGACAACGTGCGCTGGAAAAATCCGGAGGACCATGCGGCCTATGCGGTTTGTGTGGAGAGCGGGGAACGGCGGGAAGTGCAGATACTTACGCTGGAAGAGCAGATGGAGGAATTTATGTTTCTCGGCCTGCGGCTTATGCGGGGGGTGGATACGGAAGAATTTAAGCGTCTTTTCGGAAAGCCCATGGAGGAAGTCTACGGGAAGCAGCTTGCGTCCTTTACTGCGCAGGGCCTGCTTTTTCGGGACAAGGGCAGGCTTGCGCTGACGCCTCGGGGGATTGATGTGAGCAATGTGATTTTTGCGGAATTTCTCCTCTGACCTGCAGGCGGCGTCCCGATACAGACTGACTGTTTTCAGGGGCGGCCGGCGCCTGCCGGGCGGCGGCGTGCCGGGGCACAGAACAGAACAGGATTGTATTTTTGACGTTTGAATGATATAATAAACGCAAAGAAAAAGATATTATAATAGTAGAGAAATTAATTGGGACAGATGGAAAGGCACTTGGGAAGCCGCCGGGTCATAGAATAGAGTAAATGGACTTTGGAGGCTCCTTTTGAAAACATTCAGTCAGCCACTTTCTGCGAAGGATGAGGCCGTCTACCTAGGACGCCTTAAGACGGGGAGCGAAAGAGAGCGCGGGGAGGCCAAGGGTATTCTGGTAGAGCGGAACTTACGTCTGGTGGCGCATATCGCCAAAAAATATCAGAACGTGGACGAGGACATGGAGGATCTGATTTCCATCGGCACCATCGGTCTGATCAAGGCCATTGATTCTTTTGATGCAGGGAAGGGGAAGCTAAGCACTTATGCTTCCCGTTGTATAGACAATGAACTCCTGATGCTTCTTCGGGCAAAGAAAAAGACTTCCAGAGAGGTTTCTTTGTACGAACCCATCGGTACGGACAGGGAAGGGAATGAGATCAGTCTGCTTGACGTGATCGAACAGGATCAGGTGGACGTTGTGGACAGAATGGAAGTGGAGGATAAGCTTCACAGGCTCACAGACCTGATTGCCGACAGGCTTTCGGACAGGGAACGGGAGATCATTATGCTGCGGTACGGCCTTGGGAGCGGCAGAGAGATTACCCAGCGGGAAATCGGCCACAGGCTTGGCATTTCCAGAAGCTATGTATCCAGAATAGAGAAAAGGGCGTTGGAAAAGCTGAAGGAGGGATACGAGGCCTTTGGCATGGTGTAACGCCGGATTGGAGGGGAAAGGACAATGCGTTTTGTAAAGAGCGAAGATTTAAAGACAGGAATGAGACTGGCGCGTCCTATTTATAATAAAAACGGTGTTCTGCTCTATGAGCGGAACTCCAAGCTGACCATGCAGGGTATTAACAGCGTGAAGAATTTCGGCCTGCTCGGGATTTTTATTCTGGAGCCGGCGGAGCCCGTTCCGCCCATGACCAGGGCGGACGTGGAGTTTGAGCGGTTTCAGACCATGTGCGTGTTCTCCATTCGGGAGGAGCTGGACAGCATTGTGGATACAGGGCGTGCCCAGCGGATTCAGATGATTGCCTCCAACATTATCAAAAATTACGGCCATCTGGATGCGAGAATCAATTTCATGCAGAACCTGCGCAGCAAGGAAGATTACATATATAAGCATTCTCTCAACGTGGCGATTCTCTGCGCTATGATAACACATGTTATGAATATTAGGGTGGAGGAACAGATGGAGACGGTACAGGCTGCGCTTGTCCATGACATCGGAAAGATCATGCGTTTTGAAGAGGAGGAAGCGGCGGGCGGCCCCCTGATTGATATGACGACGGACAGCCGGGTGGAGGCGGGACATGCCCTTCTGGACACATCTTTTTCCGCAAGGCCGAATATCAGGCGGATCTGTTCTCAGGCCCACAAGATGCTTGTAAGCCTGCGGACGGGAGGAGATATTTCATCCATCAGGCTGGTGAACGGCGCAAGAGTGCTGGCGGTGGCGGAGACCTATGATAAAATGACCGCCATGAAGTTTGACGAGGAACCGGCTTCCGAGGTGGAGGCGCTTAAATACCTTTTAAACAATCCTGAGGTTTTCCACAGCAAGGTGGTGGAGGCGCTGATTAAGTCCATCAATATTCTGGTGCCCGGCGTCAGCGTGGAGCTGAACACCGGCGAGAAGGCGCTTGTCCTTGCGGCAAACGAGGCGGATGTGCTGCGGCCCATGGTGCTGATGTTTAAGGACAACACCATCATTGATCTGGCGGACATGGATCTGTATGAAGATCTGGAGATTAAGGATATTATGAAGACGCTGGACAACCGCCATGTGATGGATATGGATCTTCTGAAAAGAAACGGCATTGAGCTGGAGGAAGCCGAGTACGTGGAAATACCGATTATCTAGGCGCGGGGCAGGCGGCCGATATAAATATTCAGGAAATAAGCGAGGCGGGGGCTTGACAAAAAGCCCCCGTTGCTGCATGATAAAGCTATCTGAAATCTTTGTATATTCTTTTTATCATTTTCAGGCATTTCGCCGCAGAGTTTCAAAGAAACAGAAATTACGCAAAAATATGGGTAAAAGGAGGAAAAGTGTTTGCTCATTACAATTTTATCGGGAGTTGTTTACGGCGTGCAAAGCCGCCTGATTCAGGTGGAGGTGGACGTTTCTCAGGGACTGCCCTGTTTTCAGATCGTGGGCCTTCCCGGATCCGAGGTGCGGGAGGCGAAAGAGCGGGTGAAGGTAGCCTTAAAAAACGTGGGGGTAAAACTGCCGCCCGTGTGCATCAACGTGAATCTTTCTCCGGCGGATCTGCCCAAAAACGGCACAATGTTTGATCTGCCTGTGGCAGTTGGGATTATGACCGCTCTGGGAGAGCTGAAAAGGGAAATGGTGGAAGGGATACTGTTTCTCGGGGAGCTTGGGCTGTCAGGGGAATTAAAGCCGGTAAAGGGCGTACTTCCCATTGTAAGGGAGGCGTCGGCAAAGGGAATCAGGAAATGTTTTCTGCCGGCGGACAACCGGTGGGAAGGCGCGCTGGTACGGGAGATAGAGTGCGTCGGCGTACCCCGCATACAGGAGGCGTCGGCCGTCCTGCGGGGGGAAAGACAGGAGGCCTTTTTTGAAAGCGGGGCCGAAAAGAGGCCGGTTCCCGTCGTGCCGGAAGAAGGGGATGGAAAGGAACCTGTGTCCGCCGTCCGGGAAAAAGAGCCTGATTTTTCCGACATCAACGGGCAGTGCGCCTTAAAGCGGGCGGCCGAGGTGGCCGCGGCTGGTTTCCACAATCTGCTCATCATAGGGCCGCCCGGATCGGGTAAAACCATGCTGGCCAGAAGGATTCCGTCGATTCTGCCGCCGCTGTCTTTGGAAGAAAGCCTGGAGGTTTCCACAGTCTACAGCATCTGCGGTCTTTTACAGTCGGCTGGTTCGTTAAAGACCACAAGGCCCTTTTTACATCCCCATCATACGGTGACGGGCCGGGCGCTTACCGGGGGCGGGCGCATTCCCAAACCGGGAATGATAAGTCTGGCCCACCGGGGCGTTCTTTTTCTGGACGAGCTACCCGAGTTTAAACGGGAGACGCTGGATATTTTAAGACAGCCTCTGGAGGACAGGCAGGTGCAGATTGCCAGAAGCAGCGGCAGTTACGTCTACCCCGCGGATTTTATGCTGGTGGGCGCCATGAATCCTTGTCCCTGCGGGTTTTATCCGGACAGGAAAAGATGCCGCTGTACGCCTTACGAAGTGAAGCGTTATCTGAGCCGGGTGTCCGGCCCCATTCTGGATCGAATGGACATTTGTGTGGAAGCGCTGCCCATGGGCTTTTCCGATATCACCGCCAGGGAAAAGGGGGAGGACAGCGCGCAGGTGAGAAAGCGGGTCATGGCGGCCAGAGAAAGGCAGGAAGAGCGGTTTGCCGGAACCGGACTTCGGTTTAACGCGGACATGAACGCGGCGGATGTGGAGCGATACTGTTTTCTCGGGGAAGGCGAGCTTCGCTATATGGAGCGGATGTTTTCCTGTATGCAGCTTTCCGCCAGAGCGTATCACCGCATCCTGAAAACAGCCAGAACCATTGCCGATCTGGACGACAGCGACAGGATCGGGGAAATCCATCTGGCCGAGGCGATCTGCTACAGGCAGTCAGATCGGAAATACTGGCGGCAGCATACGCTGTAAGCTGTGAATGCAGAAGGGAGGGATAAGGATTGGATCAGTTGGACAAGAGAGAGAAAAAAACAGAAGAGGAAAAGGCCTGTCTCCACTGGCTGATACAGGCTGCGGGTGCGGGAAACAGAAGCTTTCTGCGCGCTCTTTTCGGGCTTGGCACGGCCCGGGAGATATTTGCCCTGGCCCTTTCGGGAAGGCTGGCTGACAGGCTGGCGCAACGCTATCGAAAAAGGGCGGCCCGGCTGACGGAAAGCAGTAAGGCCTGTGATCCGGAGCAGGAATACGGGCGGATGCGGGAGAGGGGAATCGGGCTTGTAGCGCAGGGGGAGGCGGCTTTTCCAAAGCGCCTTTCCAAAATCCCGGACAGTCCCCTGGCCCTGTATTACGCGGGCAGGCTGCCGTCTGATCAAAAGCGGGCGGTGGCCTTAATCGGCGCAAGGGACTGCACCGAGTACGGCCGATACATGGCGGCCCGGTTTGGAGCGGCGCTTGCGGGGGCGGGGGTAGAGGTTGTCAGCGGCATGGCCAGAGGCATAGACGGTATCGGGCAGGAGAGCGCCTTGAGGGAAGGCGGATATTCCATGGCGGTTCTGGGGTGCGGCGTGGACGTCTGCTATCCGAAGGAAAACGGAAGCCTTTATGAGACGCTGCTTGCAAAAGGCGGCGTCTGTTCCGAATATCCGCCGGGGACGGAGCCGAGAGCCCTGCAATTTCCGCCAAGGAACCGTATTATCAGCGGTCTTTCCGATGCGGTGCTGGTGATTGAGGCCAGAGTGAAGAGCGGCACGCTTATTACGGTGGATATGGCCCTTGAGCAGGGCAGGGAGGTCTATGCCCTGCCGGGACGCGCCACCGATCCGTTAAGCAGCGGATGCAACCGTCTGATCAGACAGGGGGCCGGGCTGGTGAATGGGCCGGAGGAGCTTCTGGAAGAGCTTTTGGGGACGAAGGGGAGAGGACGGACAGAAGGAAGGGAGGAACAGACGAGGCTCGTTTTTCTGGACGGCGTTTTGGGGGAGGTTTTGGGAGCGCTTGATTTCCAGCCTCTTGCGGCAGAAGAGATCCGACATAGATTTGAGGTAAAATATGGAAAAACCATAGAGTTTCCCGTACTTTTCAAAACACTTTTGGAGCTGTGCGCAGACGGCCATGCAGGACAGATCGGCGGCGGTTATTATATGAGAATCTTAAAACCGTAAAGAAAAAAACAAAAGATTCGCTCTTGTCAGTATCGAAAATTTGGTGTATAGTGTTGCACGTTAGTGAAATACCCCGCGGCAAGCTACGGGATATTTCATCCTCGCGGCAGTTGCCAGGGTGGTGCAGGCACGACTTTGGCTCGTTGTCCGTGGAAATAAAATATTCAGCGAAATGGGGAATTGCTATGGCTAAATATTTGGTGATTGTGGAGTCGCCTGCGAAAGTAAAGACCATAAAAAAGTTTTTGGGCTCCAACTATGAGGTGGCGGCCAGTCAGGGACATGTGCGTGATCTGCCCAGAAGCGTTCTGGGAATTGACGTGGATCACGACTTCGAACCAAGGTACATTACGATTCGGGGTAAGGGCGATATTCTGGCCAATCTTCGGAAGGAAGTGAAAAAAGCGGAGAAAATCTATCTCGCGACCGACCCGGACCGCGAGGGGGAAGCGATTTCATGGCATTTATTTTATGCGCTGAAACTGGAAAACAAGAAGGTATATCGGATTACCTTTAATGAGATTACAAAGACGGCGGTGAAGGAATCCTTAAAGAACGCCAGAGAGATCAATATGGATCTGGTGGACGCCCAGCAGGCAAGAAGATGCCTGGACCGCATGGTTGGCTATAAAATTTCTCCCGTGCTGTGGGCCAAGGTAAAGCGTGGGCTTTCAGCCGGCCGCGTGCAGTCGGTGGCGCTTCGGATTATCTGTGACAGGGAGGAGGAAATTAACGCCTTTATCCCGGAGGAGTACTGGTCGCTTGATGCAAGTCTTAAAGTAGACGGGGAGAAAAATCCGCTGACGGCGAAATATTATGGAACAAAGGGTGAAAAGAAAACTATCTCCTCAAGAGAGGAGATGGAGCAGATCAGGAAAGAATTATCGGGCGCATCATATCGGGTGAGCTCCATAAAGACGGGCGAGCGGGTAAAGAAAGCGCCCCTGCCCTTTACCACCTCGACCTTACAGCAGGAGGCCAGCAAGGTGTTAAATTTCTCTACCCAGAAGACCATGCGTCTTGCTCAGCAGCTTTATGAGGGCGTGGAGATTAAGGGAAACGGCACCACCGGTATCATCACTTATCTGCGTACCGACTCCACCAGAATTTCGGAAGAGGCTGAGGCTGCGGCAAAAGCTTTTATTACGGAAAAATACGGAGCGGAATATGCGGTCGCCACGGAGCAGGAGAAAAAGTCGGATAAAAAGATACAGGACGCCCATGAGGCCATTCGTCCCACGGACATCAGCAGACTGCCGCTTGATATCAAGGAATCTCTTTCACGCGACCAGTTCCGGCTTTATCAGCTGATCTGGAAGCGGTTTGCCGCCAGCCGTATGGCGGCCGCCCAGTATGAAACCACTTCGGTGAAGATTGACGCCGGGGAGCACCGCTTTACGGTGGCCGCGTCCAAGGTCAGGTTTGACGGTTTCATGAGCGTTTACACCCAGGAGGAGGATAAGGAAGAGGCCAACACGCTGATCCGGGGGATCAGCGAGGACTCCGGGCTCACCCTGCTTTCTCTGGAGGAGAAACAGCATTTTACCCAGCCTGCGCCGCATTACACGGAAGCGTCTCTTGTGCGGGCCATGGAGGAGCTGGGAATCGGACGGCCCAGCACCTACGCCCCTACCATTACGACGATTCTTGCCAGACGCTATATTGTCAAGGAAAATAAAAACCTCTATGTGACGGAGCTGGGAGAGGTAGTCAACAATATGATGAAGGAAGCCTTTCCATCCATTGTGGACGTGAATTTTACCGCAACCATGGAAGCCCTGCTTGACGGCGTGGAGGAGGGCAATGTGAAATGGAAGACGGTTGTAAAGAATTTTTATCCCGATTTGCAGGAAGCTGTGGAGAAGGCGGAAAAGGAGCTTGAGGAGGTGGAGCTTGCCGACGAGCTTGCCGACGAGTACTGCGAGCTGTGCGGGAGGCAGATGGTGATCAAATACGGCCCTCACGGCAGATTTCTTGCCTGCCCCGGCTTCCCGGACTGCCGCAACACCAAGCCTTATTTTGAAAAAATCGGCGTTGCCTGTCCCAAATGCGGCAAGGATATTGTTTTAAAGAAGACGAAGAAGGGCCGGAAGTATTACGGCTGTATCGACAATCCGGACTGCGATTTCATGGTATGGCAGCAGCCTGTGGATGAGAAATGCGACCGCTGCGGCTCCATTATGCTGAAGAAGGGGAACAAGCTGGTGTGCTCCGATGAAACCTGCGGCTTTGTCAGGGATATGCCGAAAGAAAAGGCAGTACAGGCATAAAATGTATGTAATGTCTGGATATTTCACCCTATTTGCGTGAACTATGCCCAAATGCATTGAAATTGTCTGAATAGTGTGATAAAATCAATACATTACAGGCGGCAAAGCAAAGATCGAGGGGTAAATACATGAGCAGTGTGCAGTTGTTAGATAAAACCCGAAAAATCGGGAAGCTTTTACACAACAATAATTCAGGCAAGGTTGTATTTAATGACATCTGTGATGTTTTAAAGGAAATTTTGATTTCCAATGTGCTTGTGGTAAGCAGAAAGGGCAAGGTTCTCGGCATCGGGGACTCCCCCATGGTGGAATCCATCACGGAGCTGATTGTGGGTCATGTGGGCGGTTTTATTGATCCCATGCTGAACGAGCGGCTTCTGGGAGTGCTTTCCACGAAGGAAAACGTCAATCTGGAAACGCTTGGCTTTGAGAGTCCCGGCATCAGACGGTTTCAGGCGGTGATCGCGCCCATAGAGATATCTGGCGAACGGCTGGGAACGCTTTTCCTATACAAGAGCGACGACCAGTACGATATTGACGATATTATTTTGTGCGAGTACGGAACTACCGTGGTGGGACTGGAAATGCTTCGGGCGGTGAGCGAGGAGAGCGCGGAGGAGAACCGCAAGGTGGCCGTTGTGAAGTCGGCCATATCCACCCTTTCCTTTTCGGAGATGGAGGCCATTACGCACATCTTCGACGAGCTGGGCGGTATGGAGGGAATTTTGGTGGCCAGCAAGATTGCCGATAAGGTGGGGATCACCAGATCGGTCATCGTAAACGCGCTCAGGAAGTTTGAGAGCGCGGGCGTCATAGAGTCTCGGTCTTCAGGTATGAAGGGCACCTATATCAAGGTTTTGAACGATGTGGTTTTTGATGAAGTTGAAAAATTGAAGGAACAGGGAAGATTTTAGAAATAACTGGCAGAAGGATCTGCAAAAAGTGCCGTTTTTGCGCATTGCAGATCCTTTTTTGATGTTTTGGACAAATACAAATTTGTGAAAATCAATCGAAAAACCTTGTTTTTTTTTATAAATTATTTATAATGGAGTATGGATTGTATTAACGTGGAAGGAGTGTGATTATGAGCTCGCTGATTGATACGAATGTTTTTGATTATGTGAATGTGCTGGATAAGGCGCTGGACGCGTCCGCCCTCAGACATGAGGCGATTTCCAACAATATTGCCAATGCGGACACGCCGAATTATAAGAGGCAGGACGTGAATTTTGAGACGCAGCTGGCGAAGGCCCTGCGGCATTCCCGCTATAAATCCATGGATGCCAAGGTGGCGGATGTGAAGATGAACCGCTTAAAGCCTATCGCCTACACCGATTATGCCAGTTTCTCATACCGTCTGGACGGTAATAACGTAGATCCTGACACAGAAGGTGTGTACCTTGCGAAAAACCAGGTGGTTTATCAGGGACTTGAGCAGAGCGTGGCGCAGGAGTTTAAGAATTTACAGGCAGTTCTGAAGTGATAGAAGGAGGAGTTCAACATGGCATTATTCAGTTCATTTGACATTAACGCCACGGGTATGACGGCGGAGCGGTTCCGTATGGACACCATATCCCAGAACGTGGCGAATATGAATACCACGAGGACGGAGGATGGCACTCCTTACCGCAGAAAGATTGTGGTTTTTGAGGAAAAGAATTCCCAGACGCCTTTTCATCAGGTGCTTAACAGGGCGAGAGACCGCTACTCGGGTTCCGGCGTGAAGGTGACGGGCGTTTATGAAGATAATGTGACGGAGGGGAACATGGTTTACGATCCCTCCCACCCGGATGCGGATGAGAACGGTTACGTGATGTATCCGAATGTAAATCCGATCACGGAGTTTACGAACCTGATCGACGCTTCCCGCGCCTATCAGGCAAATACCACGGCTTTTAGCGCGAGCAAGAATATTGCGACCATGGGACTGAATATACTGAACAGTTGATGAGCAACGTTGAATAGCAGTTGCTATTGAATACCTTCTGAGTATAAATATGACGGGGAATGTTGGAGGAAACAGAAATGGCTTTGGATATTACGGAATTATATAACGTGACTTCGGGCGCGGTGCGGGAGGCGGCCAAGGCGGCGCCCACAACCCGCATCGAAGATTACAGGGAAAACGGCTTTGATGCAATGTTACATACGGCAATCGACAATCTGAACACGACGAACAGTTATCTGTCGGATGCGGAAAACGAAGAAATCAAGTGGGCGCTGGGCGAGACGGAAAATTCCCATGACCTTGGCATTGCCCTGCAGAAGGCTTCGACGGCATTGCAGTACACAGTGGCTATCAGGGATAAGCTTCTGGATGCTTACAAAGAGCTGATCCAGATGCAGATCTAGTTCTGTTTGGCGGGTAAGAGGGAAATGCTGAAGGAGATCGAGTTGCTGTGGAAAAAATAGTAGAGAAACTAAAGGAATTTGGAAATAAAATATCGGAATGGTGGAACCGCTTCACGGCCAGACAAAAGACTCTGATTGTCAGCGTGGTGGCGGTGCTTATCATTGCGCTGGTGTTTATTGTGAGTATGCTCACCAGACCCCGGTATGTATTGCTGCGGGAATGTGAGACAACAAAGGAAGCGGCGGAGGTGCGCGATCTTCTGGAAGGGGAATCATTGAATTATGAGATTTCCGACGACGGATTGATTGTGCAGGTTCTTGAAAAGGATATTTCTCAGGCAAATCTGCTGCTTGGGGCCAATAATATTCAGGCGGCCAGCTACGGCATTGATAATGTGACGGACGGCAGCTTCTCCACTACGGAGTCCGACAAACAGAAAAAACATGTGGTATATCTGGAAAAACAGCTGGAGAATGATTTCCTGACCATGTTTACGGCGATTAAGGTTGCCCGGGTTAAGCTGAACATTCCGGAGGATGACGGGACGTTAATTGCAAAGGAACAGGAATCCTCTGCTTCTGTCATTCTGGAGTTAAAGGACGAGTTCTCTCAGGAGAGCGCGGCCTATTTGGCGCGCGCAATTGCTACGGCGCTTGGTAACGACACCACCAATCATATCGTCATTATGGATGCGGAAGGCAACATGCTCTTTACGGGGGATGATAACTATTCCACTTCCGGTATGGCGACCGCGCATCTCTCCGTGAAGAGCGAAGCGGAAAAGAACATGATCAACAATGTGCGGCGGGTGATCCTTGGCACAAACGAATTTGACAATGTGGAGGTATCTCCCAATCTGGTGCTGGATTTCTCAACCCAGAATCGGACGGAGCATACATATACCCCGGCAGACGGGCAGACTCAGGGCGTGCTGAGCCATGAGGATGTTTTTAACTCCGAGAATACCAGCGGTACAGGCGGCGTGCCCGGCACGGATTCCAACGACGACGACAGCACCTATGTGCTGGAGGATAACGCCAATTCCTCCTCCACCGTTAGCGAGGAGTCCAGAGACTATCTGCCCAACGAGACCATTGAAGTCACAGAGACGCCGGCCGGTGTGATTGATTATGGCGCATCTTCCCTGGCGGCTTCCCTGATCAGCTACAATGTGATCAGAGAGGAGGACGTGGACGCCCAGGGGCTTTTGGACGGCGTGAGCTGGGAGGAATATAAGCTTGCCAACGCGGAGCGTACCAGAATGGAGCTGGACGATACGTTTTATGCCACTGTGGCAAACGCGACGGGCATTTCACAGGATAATATTACGCTGGTAGCGTACAGCGAGAATCTTTTCTTTGACGCGGAGGGTTCGCCGATTACGGCTACGGATGTTTTACAGATCATCCTTATCATTGTAATTCTGGCGCTGCTTGCCTTTGTCGTACTGCGCAGCATGCGCGGCGAGAAGCACGAGGAGGAGGAAGAGGAGCTGTCTGTGGAGACGCTTTTGCAGTCCGATGTACAGCTTGAGGAGATTTCCTCCGAGAACGAGTCCGAGGAGAAGCGGCTTATCAATAAATTTGTGGAAGAGAATCCGGAGGCAGCGGCAAATTTGCTGCGCAACTGGTTAAACGAAGACTGGGGGTAGGATAAATGGCAGCGAGAGCTACGGAGGAGAAGATCAACGGAGTCCAGAAGGCGGCCATCTTAATGATTGCTCTTGGGCCGGAAAAATCTGCGGCGATATTCAAGCATCTCAAGGAAGACGAGGTGGAGGAACTTACGCTGGAGATTGCGAATACAAGAAGCGTTACGCCGCAGCTTAAGGAGAGCGTGGTAAACGAGTTCTATCAGGTGTGCCTGGCACAGCAGTATATCGCGGAAGGCGGTATCAACTACGCCAAGGAGCTTTTGGAGAAGTCCTTCGGCGCAGACAAGGCGATGGACGTGATCGGCAAACTGACGGCATCCCTGCAGGTGAAGCCATTCGAGTTTGTGAGAAAGGCCGATGCGGCGCAGCTTTTGAACTTTATTCAGGACGAACATCCGCAGACCATCGCGTTGATTCTGTCCTATCTGGCGCCGGCGCAGGCTGCGATTATCGTATCGGCCCTTCCGCCGGACAGACAGGCGGACGTAACCAAGCGTATTGCAGTGATGGACCGGACCAGTCCGGACGTAATCAAGGAAGTGGAGAAAGTTTTGGAATCCAAACTGTCATCCCTGGTAAATCAGGATTACACAATTATCGGCGGCGTGGACGCTGTGGTAGAGATTTTGAATACGGTGGACCGCGGTACGGAAAAACATATCATGGAAACGTTGGAGATCGAGGAGCCGGAGCTTGCGGACGAGATCAGAAAGAAGATGTTTGTCTTCGAGGATATCCTGCTTTTGGACGACCGCGCCATTCAGCGTGTGCTGCGTGATGTGGATAACTCCGATCTGGCAATCGCATTGAAGGGTTCCAACGAAGAGGTGCAGAATGCCATCTTCAACAACCTTTCCAAGCGTCTTGCGGTTATGATCAAGGAGGACATGGAATTTATGGGTCCCGTCCGAATGAAGGATGTGGAGGAAGCGCAGCAGAAGATTGTAAATATCATCAGAAAACTGGAAGATGCTGCTGAAATCGTTATCTCCAGAGGCGGAGGTGACGAGATCATTGTTTAAGATGAAGCCAAGATCTTTATACAAAGCCGGCTGGGTCAGAGTGGACGGCGAAGATAAGTGTGTGATAGACAGCAACAACCTTGTTGCGGAGCGCATTGAGGAGTGGGAGGCGCTTCGCCGGGCCAACGCGGCTACAGTGCCGTCTTTCGACGAGGAGGACGGGGAAGGAGAAGGCGAATCCGCGGAGTTTGTGAGCGGTCTTCCCGGAGAGGAGCTGGACGCCCTGTTTTCTGACGGTGAGGGCTCCGGCAACGTAATTAAGGCGTCGGATGCGGAGGCCAGCCGTGAGGCGGCCGAGGCGGAAGCGGAGCATATTGTGGCACAGGCCAGAGCGCAGGCTCTTGAGATAGAGAAGGAAGCCCACAGAGAGGCCGAGATACAGCGCGCTAACGCTGTGGAGGAAGGCACAAGGCAGGGGTACGATGAAGGATACGCCAGAGGCATGGCCGAGGTGGAGGGGCTGAAACAGGAGCTGGCCGACAGAAGAAGGCAGCTGGAAGCAGAATTTGACGATATGCTGGAAAATCTGGAGCCTCGGTTTATTGAAACCATTACGGATGTGTACAGCCATATTTTCGGCGTTGACCTTTCGGATAACAGAGACATTCTGGTACATTTGATAGACGCCACCCTGCGCAAGGTGGAGAGCAGTAAGACTTTTATCGTGCATGTGTCGGCGGAGGACTACCCTTACGTCAACATGCAGAAGCAGACTCTCGTGGAAGGCGCGGTAGCCGGCAGAGGGCTGATTGAGATTATAGAAGATATCGCCCTGAGCAAGGGCGACTGCCTGATTGAGACGGACGGGGGGATCTTTGACTGCGGCCTTGGCACGCAGCTGGAGGAGCTCACCAAAAAGTTACAGGTATTATCCTATGAAAAGGTATAGAGGTGCAGCAGAAAGAAGCGTCGGATGAATACAGCGATTAATTTTTATAAATACAGCAGCATAAAGGACGATACTTTCTTTCGGAAAAAAGGCAGGGTAGAGAACGTGGTGGGCCTTACCATCGAATCAGCGGGGCCTGAGGCAAAGCTCGGGGATCTGTGCGTAATCTATCCTGTGGGTAACGAGTACCCGCCGATTACGGCTGAGGTAGTGGGCTTTAAGGAGCGAAGGACCCTTCTGATGCCCTGCGACAAGACGGACGGAATCGGTCTCGGATGTATCGTGGAGAATACGGGAAATCCCCTGACGGTGCCGGTCAGCGACGATCTTTTGGGAAAGGTGCTTGACGGCCTCGGCAGAATTGACGGCGAATATATGCCGGGCGTGCCTTACAGTGTGGAGGCGCAGCCGCCGGACGCCATGAGCAGAAAGATTATCTCGGAAGTACTGCCCCTTGGCGTGAAAGCCATAGACGGGCTTATGACGGTCGGAAAGGGCCAGCGTATCGGTATTTTTGCAGGATCAGGCGTGGGAAAATCCACATTGATGGGTATGTTTGCGCGAAATACCAGGGCGGACATCAACGTGATCGCTCTGATCGGCGAGCGGGGCAGAGAGGTGCGCGAGTTTGTGGAGCGTGATCTGGGCGAGGAAGGCATGCGCCGTTCCGTTGTGGTGGTGGCCACTTCGGATAAATCAGCTCTTGAGAGAAACAAGGCGGCCAAGACCGCCTGTGCGATCGCAGAATATTTCAGGGATCAGGGAAAGGACGTCCTTCTGATGATGGACTCCCTGACCCGTTTTTCCATGGCGCAGCGTGAGATCGGGCTTGCCAGCGGAGAACCTCCGGTATCAAGAGGATATCCGCCCAGCGTTTATTCAGAAATGCCGCGTCTTCTGGAGCGGGCCGGCTGTGCGGCGACAGGCTCCATTACCGGACTGTATACGGTGCTGGTGGACGGCGACGACATGAACGAACCCATTACGGATACGGCCAGAAGTATTCTGGACGGCCACATTATGTTAAACAGAAGACTGGCCCATCAGAATCATTATCCGGCGATTGATGTGCTGCAGAGTATTTCCAGGTGCATGAGCCAGATTGTAAACAAGGAGCATAAAACCCTTGCGGGTAAGCTTAAAAACGTGCTTGCCACCTATAACGAGGCGGAAGACCTGATCAACATCGGCGCATATAAAAGCGGGAGCAACAGGAATATCGACTATGCCATCGCCAAGATTGAGGCGGTGAATGATTTTCTGATGCAGGATGTGGATTCAAAATATGACTATGAGGAAGCCGTGGATATGCTGCGGGAGCTCTTTGCGGAAGCGGAAGATGCGGATGCAGAGTAAGGGGTGACCGGCCATGGCGAAATTCAGATACAGGATGCAGAGTATCCTGAATATCAAGTATCAGCTTGAGACGCAGGCCAAGATGGAGCTGGGGAAAGCCCAGATGGCGTATAACGAGGAACAGGAGAAGCTGCAAAAGCTGATCGACAGGAAAGCCGCCTATCTGGAGGAAGGCAGGCGGATGCGTGAAAATGCCATCAGCGTGGATGATCTGCGGGATAACCGAAACGCCGTGCTCATCATGGACGAACTGATTATGGCACAGCGGATTGAGGTGGCAAAAGCCGCGGAAGTTGTAGAACTGGCGCGGGAGAAGCTGACGGAGATCATGCAGGAGCGCAAAATGCACGAAAAGCTTAAGGAGAAGGCCCTGCTCCAGTTTTTGGATGAGGAGAAGGCGGCCGAAGCCAAGGTTGTGGACGAACTGACAAGCTACACCTACGGGCAGCGTGGAAAGGGAAACGGAAATGGCGACTGAAGCGGTAAATGCGGGTATGACGGGTGTGGAACCCCCCGTTGATAAAAAAGCGGAAAAAAAGAGGCTGAAGGATGAGCGCGCCAAGATCAAGAGTGATCGGAAGGCGCAGAAAAAGGAAGCTAAACAGCGTGCCAAAGAGATCTCCGAGCAGGAGGCAAAGCTTACGGAGGATGAGGAAGCGGGCGGTGTGTCCGTGTTTTTGGTAACAGTTGTTATTGTTATAATCTGGGTTGCGATCTTATGTCTTCTGATCAAGCTGGATGTGGGCGGTTTCGGATCAAGCGTGCTTGCGCCTGTTCTTAAGGACGTGCCGGTGGTCAACAAGATTCTGCCGTCGGATTCCACGGTGACTACCGACGATGAGGAATCTTACGGCGGCTACACCAGTCTGCGGGAGGCGGTGGACTATATTAAGGAGCTGGAATTGCAGCTGGAGGACGCGCAGGCGGCCAGCTCTGTAGATTACGAGACGCTGGAGGAACAGCGGGCGGAGATTGAGAGATTACAGACCTTTGAGGACGCGCAGGTGGAATTCGAGCGCATCAAGACGGAATTTTATGAGGAAGTTGTCTACGCGGAGAAGGGACCCGGCGCGGAAGAATATGTAAAATACTATCAGACAATGGATCCCACCACGGCGGAGTATCTGTATAAACAGGTGATTCAGCAGCAGGAGGCGGATCAGGAGATCAAGGATTACGCGCAGACCTATTCCGAGATGAAGCCAAAGGCGGCTGCCGCCATTTTTGAGGCAATGACGGACGATCTGGATCTGGCGGCCCGGATACTGGATCAGATGAGCGCGGAGGACCGCGGTAACATTCTGGGGGCTATGGACGCCGAGACGGCGGCCAGACTGACCAGGATTATGGATCCCGAATCATAAGCGTCGGGGGCTCTCCGAGACTTTAATTTTTTCTGTAAAACCGCTTTACTGACAGCGGGGAACGGCCGATATAATATGTGATATATATTGTGTGGGAAGCCGCACTTTATATATATTTGCAGACCTGTGCGGAGACAGGCGATACTGTACGGCGTACGGGCTGCGCGGCGGGCAGGAGATAATCACTGCCCGATTTGCGTCAGGAAATCATTCTGACGCTGAACCTTGAAAACTGCAGAAAGGAGGAAAGAGCAGGAATGACGGTAAACAATGTAAACACCCTGGGAGCCTTAGGGAGCGTACAGGGAAGTCAGACATCTGTGAAGCCGGAAGAGATGGTGCAGGAACGCTTTGACAAGCTCATGGATAAGATGAGCAGCCAGCTTACCGCAGCGCCTAAGCCCCAGACGGGCAGTGCGCAGACGGGTCTGTCGAAGCCGACGGTTGTGGGAAACACGCAGGAAACGGTACTGCAAAAAGATACGGTTAAGCCTGACAATACAAAGACTGCCGCAACGAAGAAGCCTGAGGATGCGTCCGCGGAAGATGGAAACAGCGCCGTGTCTCAGGACGGGAAGGGCGAGACGGCTGCGGTGCAGGATCAGAACCCACAGGATGCGGAAGTCCGCGAGGACGTGGAAGAAGCGGCTGGAGAGCTTGCTGAAGAAATTGCCGATGTGATGGACGTTCCCCTTGAAAAAGTGGTGGAAGCCATGGAAATTCTCGGACTGACGGCAGTAGATCTTTTCGATCCCACGAATCTGAAACAGCTGCTGCTTGCTTTGACGGACAGTACAGACGAGTTGTCACTGGTAACGGACGAAAAACTGTATGGTAATCTGCAGGAACTCTTCCAGACGGTGGACGATACGCTGGCGGCACTGCAGGAAGAGATGGGACTGGATGCGGATGAGCTGAACGCGCTGCTTGAAAAGATCAGCGCAGAGGAAAAGGAGCCTGTAAAGATGCAGCCCGTGGAGACACAGGAGTCAGCAGCGATGCCCGGGACAACTGAGCCTGAGGTAAGCGTGGAGGGCATGAAGGACTACACGGTGAACGTGGCGAAGGAAACCGGCACGGTACAGGTTAAAGTGACTGTGGACGACGCCAGCGGACAAAAGCATGTCAGCGAGCAGGTGACAGAAACAGCGAAGCCTGAGACAGAGCCCGTGGTAAAGAAGGCAAATGAAGCCGAAACGGGACATAAGGAGGAGGGGAATGCGGGACAGAACGCAGGAAACGCTTTCTTACAGAACCTGACAGGGCGAACGCAGGAGCTGGAAGCGCCGGTGGAGAGGCCGGTATACACGCAAGCCCCGACGAATCAGATCATGGATCAGATCGTAGAGTACATGAAAATTAACATCAAGCCGGAAACACAGGAGCTGGAGATGCAGCTGCACCCCGCAAGTCTTGGTACGGTACATGTACAGCTGGCGGCAAAGGATGGGGTTATCACAGCCCAGTTTGCGGCGCAGAACGAGACCGTTAAGGCGGTTTTGGAAACCCAGCTGATTCAGCTGAAGGAACAGTTCGAAGAGCAGGGAATCAAAGTGGAGGCTGTGGAGGTTACAGTTGCAGGCCACGCCTACGGAGATCAGTTCGGCGGCGAACGGGAGACCGGGGATCAGGAAAACGGAAACGCAAAGAAAAATGCCAGAAGGATCAGCCTGAATCTTGACGAGATGGAAGAGGACGGTATTGACGAGCTGGAGGATTCAGAGCGGATCGCAGTGGAAATGATGCAGGCAAACGGCAACACGGTAGATTATATGGCATAAGATAACGAGAACAGAAAGGAGTGAGAGTATGGGAGTAGTACAGGAAGTAAAAGACGGTAAATTTGTGGAAAACAATTCCGCGGCGTCTCTGGCGGAAGCTAACAAGAAGAAGAGAACAGGAAACGACAGTCTGGATAAGGACGCTTTCTTACAGCTTCTGGTGGCGCAGATGAAATATCAGGATCCTCTGGAGCCTACCTCAAACACGGAGTATATTTCTCAATTTGCAACCTTCTCCGAGCTGGAGCAGATGCAGAACATGAGCGCATCCATGGATCTTTTCAGAGCTTCGTCTCTGGTGGGTCAGACCGTGCTTTTGAAGGTGACGGACAGCGAAGGCAGGGAAACGACCGTACAGGGTAATGTAGACTATGTGGTTTACGAGAGGAATAAGGCATATCTCTCCGTAAACGGCGATCTCTATTCCATGGACGATCTGGATACCGTTGCTGATCCTACTTATCTGGAAGCCTACAGGCTGGGTGCGGAGTTCCTGAATATTCTGAACAAACTTCCCGCTATTGAGCACCTGACCCTTGCTGACAGGGAAAAGGTCGAGAAGCTGGATAAGATGTATCAGGACATGAACGACTATCAGAAGAGCTTCCTGACGGCTGAGCAGGTAGAGAAAATGAATCAGTACGTGAAGAAGATGAAGGATATGGTGGCAGTTGCCGAGGCCAACAAGGGCGATTCTGACAAGGACGACGCCGGTAAAGACGATGACGGCGACGAAGGCGGCGATAAGTAAGCGCCATAAGAAGGACGGTTGTCTCAAGGAGGAGAAATTATGAAGATTCAGGGCAGTTCTTTCCCTTCGATAGAACAGCTGCAGGATCAATATTTAAAGACAGGCAGATCCAGGGACGGAGCGCCTGCGCAGGGAGGCGTAAGCTTCCGGGATATTCTGTCAACAAAGACGGACGGGATGCAGCAGTCCGGAGAAGTAAAATTTTCCAAGCATGCGGCCAACCGATTGTCAGACAGAAATATTGAACTGACCGAGGAACAGGTGGAACGCCTGAACCTGGGAGCAGCCAAAGCTTCAGCGAAGGGGATAAAAGAATCATTGGTTATGGTAGATTCCTTCGCGTTCATCGTGAGTGTGCCGAATCAGACGGTAATCACGGCGATGGATCAGACGGAAGCCGATGAGAACGTATTTACAAACATAGACGGAGCGGTCATTATTTAAGCCGGACCTTACAGGAGGCTTACGGTCCTCGACTGACAGAGAGGACAGACGGTTCCGCGCAAGAGTTAAGGAGGTCATTTCACTATGATGAGATCATTGTTTTCTGGCGTGTCGGGCCTTAAGACCCACCAGACCAGAATGGATGTTATCGGTAACAACATTGCAAACGTAAACACTACGGCGTACAAGTCGCAGAACATGGTATTCAGCGATCTGCTTTATCAGCAGACACAGGCGGCGTCGGGAGCCAATGCAGATACGGGCCGCGGCGGTATCAACGCAAGACAGATCGGTCTCGGTTCCAAGGCGGCGGCCATCAACACGGCCATTACGAGACAGGGTTCCGCCCAGTCCACCAACAACCCCTGGGACGTTATGATTACGGGCGAATCCTTCTTTATCGTAAACAGCGGTTCCCAGAACTTCTTTACCAGAGACGGTTCTTTTACCATTGACGGCGCGGGCAATCTGGTTATGGCCAGCACCGGCTACCGTGTAATGGGATGGCAGGTAGATGAGGAAACCGGAGATATCCGTTCCGATGTTGTTTCCGCCCTGCAGGTTATGAATGCGAAAAACCTGACCGCGCCGGCGGAGTCCACCACCAAGGCGGTGGCGTCCGGCATTCTGGACAGAAACGACACGGACGTGAACAGCAAGGCCGGCAAGGTTATGACCCTGCAGTTCTTTGATCAGGCGGGTTATAAGTATACGGCCCTGTTCAGCGCCCATAAGCTGATTACCGCGGGCGACGGCAACTATTACGTGCAGCTTGACGATATCATCAACAGCGACGGCGTATCCCTGAAGACGTATTATAATGTGAACGATATCAGCCAGATCGCTACCTTCGGCGCCGAAAAGTCGATTGATCAGGATAAGGTATTTTCCCTGCCTGACGACGGCAGCGTGACCTACACGGAGACCACAGCGGCAGACGGCTCTGCCACAAACCAGAAGTTCCAGATAAATTATGCCCTTGGCGAAATTCTGGCGGATTTCGATAAGAACGTGATGATGAGCATGTCGCAGGATCTGAAGGTGACACAGATTAATAACGCCGCAGCGCCGGGTGCGGGAACTAAGCCATTGGATGTGCCCGGGGATACGGCTGTGCAGGTAGCAGGCAGCGTGACGCTGGATCGTGACATTCTGGAGAAGGAGTACGGCCTTATCTACGATGAGAAGGAGAAGCAGTATTATTACCTGCCGGATCCCGATGATAAAACAAAAAGAAAGGCATTGCCGCTTACAAATGCCGACGGTACGCCTAATACAGAGTGGGCGACCGTACTCAGCCGCCTGGGCGGCAACGGCGTAACGCTTTCAGGAGCGCCGGAATGGGATGCGGATAAAGGAGAGGGCGCGGTGAAGCTTTCCTTTACGGCAGATTTCAAGACCATAGCAGGGCAGGATTCCACCTTTAACGGAGACACCGGAAAGTTTGGCGTGTCTCTGGAGTACCCTGCCGATGCGGAGACGATTTTGGAGAAGGCCTATGGCCTGACCAGCGAGGGCGGCATGAAGTACAGCATCAACAACATTACGCCCGACGGTCACGCAAGCATTCATATTTCCGAGACCTACACCGGAAACCAGCTGGTATTTAATACCAAGGACGGATCCTTTAATTATGTAGGCAACCCGGAGCAGACGGCTGTGACGCTTAATTTCAACACGTCCACCACGGATATGACCGGTAAGAATATAAATTTGGAGCATTTTACCAACATTGACATTGATTTTGCAACCATGTCCAATGTAAATAACGGTAAAGTATCCACCGCCAATATGGACAACGGCGACGGCACGGAGAACAATCTGGGCAGCGGCCGTAAGCCCGGCGAGCTGATCGGCGTGGAGATCGGACAGGACGGTAAGATCAGCGCCTCCTATGATAACGGCATGACCAAGATTCTGGGACAGATCGCAGTGGCAAAATTTGCCAACGCTTCCGGTCTGGCAAAGGCTGGTAACAACCTTTACTCCGCGACCATGAACTCAGGCGAGTTCGACGGCGTCGGTCAGGATATCACGGCGGACGGCGAGGGCTCCATGGAGTCCGGCGTTCTGGAGATGAGTAACGTGGATCTGGCGGGCGAGTTTACCGAGATGATCACGACGCAGCGTGGTTTCCAGGCAAACAGCCGTATCATTACCACCTCCGATACGCTGCTTGAGGAGCTGGTAAATCTTAAGAGATAACCGGTGGAAGGATTAAAATCCTTCCATCTCGAGGCTGTATAAAACCCAGCCTCGGCTTTGGTTCTCGCTTCGCGCAGCCTCGGCTGGGTTGTTGGAATATGTATAAAGAAGGGGGATTTTCCACGAATTTTCGTGGAAGATTCCCCTTTTGCGTGGGAATTGCAAAAAAATTGGTAAATTTTTTTTTGCAGTTTTTGTAGATGTGTGGTAAAATAATTTAGTTACAGTGTGTAGGAATGAAAAGGGGGCATGTCTGTGATAGAAGTTACGAAGATTAATGGCGTCAAGGTGCTGATTAACCCTGACCTGCTGGAATTGGCGGAAGAAACGCCGGATACGGTGCTGTCTTTTACCACCGGCCGCAAATTAATTGTAAAAGAAAGTAGACAAGATGTGAAAAATTTAGTAAAATCATATAGAAAGGATATTTTTGCAGACTAGTGTAAAAGTGGGTGTGTACATATGGATATATCTTCAGTTATTGGCTTGGTAGCGTGCTTTGCGTTGATGATATTCGGCATGGTGTTCGGTAAGGATTTTTCCACGGTCTTGGGTTTCGTAGACGTGCCGTCGATTCTGGTTACTTTTGGCGGTTCCTTCATGTGTATTTTTGCGAGTTATACGATACCGGATTTCCTTGCGGGACTTAAGAGCATGGGACTGATCTTCAAGGTTTCTGCCATGAATGTGCCGGAGATTATTCAGAAGATTATTGATCTCTCTAACGTGGCCCGTAAGGAAGGCCTTCTCTCTCTGGAGGAAGCTGCCAGCGATATTGATGATGATTTTTTGAAAAAGGGTATCCTTTTGATTGTCGACGGTACGGATCCCGAGCTGGTGCGCGCCATCATGGAGACTGAGTTGGTTAGCGTGGAGGGCAGACACAAGGATAAGATCGGTTTTTGGGAAAACGTTGCCGCCATGGGTCCTGCCTGGGGTATGATCGGCACCCTGATCGGTCTGATTAACATGCTTAGGGATTTGTCCGATTTCGCAACCATCGGCCCGAACATGTCGGTCGCTCTGGTTACCACATTCTATGGATCCGTGCTTGCGAACTGGATTTGTACACCGGTAGCAACCAAGTTGAAAAATAAAAACGCGGAAGAGATGATGGTGAAGGAAATTGAGATCGAAGGTCTCCTTTCCATTCAGGCAGGCGAAAACCCGCGTGTCATTGAGGAGAAGCTGAAATCCTTCCTGGCTCCTGCAGACAGAGGATCTTCCGGAGACGAAGGCGGAGGTGAGGCAGATGGCTAAAAAGAATCAGGAAGAGGCTCCGAAAGGTTCCCCGGCGTGGATGGCCACGTTTTCTGATCTGATGAATCTTCTGCTTTGTTTCTTCGTCCTGCTGTTTTCCATGTCGACGGTTGACGAAGTGAAGCAGGAAAAGGTTGTCGCGTCCTTTAATCAGATGTTCTCTGTTTTTGAAGCGGGTGCATCTGCCATTGGCGACGGCATGTTGATCAGTAACGGCGTCAGCCAGCTTAACGAGCTGGATGAATATATAAACAGTACCGGCAAGATGGACGACGGGGAGATGATTTCCGAGGACGTCGCCGAGTCTGTGGCCGAAGCGCAGGAAAAGCTGGAAGAGGCACAGATGGAGGAGTCCGAAGCGTTGGCTGAGAAAATCCAGGAGGCTTTGGATGAACGAAATCTTGAAGACGAAGTGGACGTGGCGTTTACCGCGCAATTTGTCCAGCTTACCCTGAAAGGAGCGCTGCTTTTTGATTCTGGCAGCACGCTTCTTAAAGATGACGCAAAGCCTATTCTGGATCAGGTGGGATTGATTCTGGAGCGATATGCGGACGGTACGATTGAGATAGAGGGACACACGGATAATGTGCCAATGTCAGGGGCAAAGTATTCCAACAACAATGAATTGAGCTCCGGGCGTGCGCTGTCAGTGTTTGACTACATTCTCTCGATCACTAATCTGGATCCCGCCAATATCAAGCACGCCGGCAGAGGCGAGTATCTTCCTGTTGCGGATAATTCCACACCGGAGGGAAGGGCGAAGAACAGAAGAGTGGAGATTAAGATCTATAATTCGCTCAGTTCTTACTAAGTTGTGTGTAGAAGGAGAAGACGAAAGTTATGAAGAAGAATCTGATTTCCGTAATTATTCTGGCGTTGTTGATTGTAAATATCGTATTGACCGCCATAATGATGTTCAGCGTGACGGGCGCTTCTAAGAAGACTGCCGCGCTGGTGGATAATATCGGCACGGCTCTTGATCTGGAGCTTGCGGCCAGCGGGGGCGGCGAGGAGGCGGAAGAAACCGTTTCCATGGCGGACACCGAGACTTATTCCTTTGCGGATAATATGACGATTCCGCTGAAAAAGACAGAGGGCGACGATAAAGACCATTACTGCGTTGTTTCAGTCACCCTGTCGATTAACACCAAGGCGGACGGTTATAAGGAGTATGGCTCCGCAGAGAATCTCACCAATATGGAAGGATTGATGAAAGATCAGATCAACAGCGTGTTTGCCCAGTATACGGCTGAAGAGGTACGGGACAATCAGGAGATGGTCAAAAAAGAGATCCTTGACAGAATACAGACTATGTTCGATTCCAAGTTTATCTATAACGTGTCATTTGGTGACATCTTGTTTGGATAGTATTGAGAAGGAATAAGAGCCACAGGAGGTGAACTTTTCGTGGGAGAGGTACTATCACAAAATGAGATAGATAATTTGCTGGCCGCCTTAAGCAGCGGTGAGCTGGACACGGATGAGCTGAATGGCGCTGATGAAAAACAGGTTAGGGATTACGACTTTAAACGGCCTACCAAGTTCTCAAAGGAACATCTGCGCACGCTGGAAATTATATATGAGCATTATGGGCGTCTGCTCTCTACGAGTATGCAGGTGCATCTGAGAAAGAATGTACAGGTATCGGTGACGAGTTCCGAGACGGTTATATTCTCGGAGTTTTCAAACTCCCTTTCCAACCCGGTTATACTGGGGATTGTGAACTTTCAGCCCCTTGGCGGGACGATCCTGATAGAGCTGGCTTCCCAGCTGGGGTTTGCCATGATTGACAGGATGCTTGGCGGCGCGGGCGATTCGCTTGAAAAGGGCAGAGAATTTACCGAAATAGAAATGACGATCATAGAAAAAATGATGGTAGTCTGTATGCAGCTGATGCGGGAACCGTGGAAGAATGTGGTGGAGATCAACCCCGTGCTGGAACGGATAGAGACAAATTCCCAGTTTGCGCAGATTATAGCCCCGAATGATATGATTGCCATTGTCACCTTGAATATGAAAATAGGCGAGGTGGAAGGATTTATGAATGTATGTCTCCCCTTCTTCACGTTGGAGAGCGTCATGGATAAGCTCAATACGAAGTTCTGGTATGCGAACATGCAGGAGCAGGACGACGAGGATTTCCAGGAATACATCGAGGCTCTCGTCAAGAGAGTGGATGTCCCGGTCAAAGCCGTACTGGGAAAGACGAGCATATCGGTCACCGATTTTGTGAATCTGCAGCTCGGCGACATTATACGATTAGATACCGAGGTAGAACAGGAGCTTACGGTGTATGTGGGTAATATCAAGAAATTCACCGCGCTTCCCGGCACAAGCAGGGATAAGAATGCTGTGAGAGTTACATCGGTGATCAGAGAGGGGGAATAGAAGTATGGACGGAATGTTATCACAGGATGAAATTAACGCACTCTTGAACGGCGATGATGATTCGGCGGGTTCGGACGCCGGGGCTGAAGCATCGGTTTTTGACGGGCCGGATGCGGATGATACGCTGTTGACAGAAGCGGAAAAAGACGCCGTTGGTGAAGTTGCCAATATCAGTATGGGTGCATCTGCGACCACCCTGTTTTCTGTTGTAAACCGAAAGGTTAACATCACGACGCCGATTGTAAAGCTGGCGACGTGGAAGAATGTGCTGGAAGATTACGAGAAGCCCTGCGTATTTATTCTTATTAAGTATACACAGGGGTTGGATGGATCGAATATCCTGATCTTAAAGGAGCATGACGTAAAGATTATCACCGACCTGATGATGGGCGGCGATGGCAGCAATACGGACGGAGAACTGGGGGAGCTGCACCTCTCCGCAATCTCAGAAGCCATGAACCAGATGATGGGAGCTTCGTCCACAGCGCTTTCCACCATGTTTGGCAAAATGATCGACATCAGTCCGCCGGAGGCAAGTCTGGTAGATCTTACGGCGTTTAAATCGGGCGGTGATATCGCAGATTTCCTGGAAGGAACCTTTGTCAAGATTTCTTTTAGAATGCAGATTGACGAGCTGGTGGATTCCACCATCATGCAGTTGTATCCGATAGAATTTGCGAAGGATGTATACGATACCTTTATTCTGAATCAGGAAGACGCGCAGCCGGCTGCGCCCGCTGCAGCGCCTGAACCGGCGCCCGCGCCGGCTCCACAGCCGCAGCAGATGCCGCAGGCACAGCCCATGCAGGCGCAGGCGCCGCAGATGGACATGAGCCAGATGCAGATGGGAATGCCGCAGGCGATGCCGCAAATGCAGATGATGCCCCAGATGCAGATGATGCCCCAGATGGTGATGCAGCCGGGCATGAATGTACAGCCTGTTCAGTTCCAGAACTTTGCCGGAGACTTTAATCCTTTACAGAGTCAGGAAAACATCGAACTGATTAAGGATGTGCCGTTGGAGGTAACGGTGGAGCTTGGAAGAACATCCAAATCCATTTCGGATATTTTGGATTTTGCACCGGGAACCATCATTGAGTTGGATAAAATCGCCGGCGAACCGATTGACGTTTTGGTTAACGGTAAATTTGTAGCTAAGGGCGAAGTAGTGGTAATCGAGGAGAGCTTTGGTATTCGGGTAACCGAAATTATCAAATAATATGTGATAGGAGAAGAGACATGGCAAAAAATATTTTAGTATGTGACGATGCAGCGTTTATGCGAATGATGATCAAGGATATTTTGACCAAGAACGGCTATAACGTGGCAGGCGAGGCGGAGAATGGTGCCAAGGCAGTTGAGAAGTACAACGAACTCAAGCCCGATCTCGTACTGATGGATATCACGATGCCGGAGATGGATGGTATTCAGGCGCTCAAGAAGATCAAGGAAGGCGATCCCGGCGCTATGGTTATCATGTGTTCCGCTATGGGTCAGCAGGCTATGGTCATCGAGTCCATTCAGTCGGGAGCGAAGGATTTCATTGTAAAACCGTTCCAGGCTGATCGCGTGTTAGAGGCTGTTAAGAAGGTTGTAGGTTAATGCTTCTGGCATTATCGGACAGGACTGACTCCTATGTGCAGTTTGTAACGGTTCTGCTTCTGTTTGTCTTTGTGCTGGCTGTGACTGCGTTTGTTACGAAGTGGATCGGCGGGTATCAGAAGGGCAGGTCTGCCGGGGCAAATATGGAGCTTATGGAGGCTCTTCGGCTGTCGAATAACAAATATGTACAGATTGTCAGGATTGGCAGGAAGTATTTGGCTGTTGCAGTCTGCAAAGATACTGTTACAATGTTATCAGAGATTCCCGCGGAGGATTTGTGTTTTTCCGAGGGGTCTACTGGAGGTGCGCCCGGTTTTAAGGACGTACTTACGAAAATTCAGAAAGAAAGAATCCTGGAAAAAGAAGACGGGCGAGACGAATGAAGAAATATTTTTCCGGATATCATTTGGCAAAATTAATATGCCTGCTGATGGTGGCAGGCATATTGTATCTTAATTGGGGCGAGACCGTTTATGCGACGGAAAATTCGACGACGGCTGTGACCGACACCCCCTACCGGGAGTCCAACCTTACAGGCACCTCCAATGAGAGGACAAACTTGGATCCGCCCGGTGCATCGGAAAATGCCGATGATCTGGCAGAACTGAATATCGCCAATACGGTGACGGTTACATACAACAACGGTAATGGCAGTGTGAATGGCGCTCTGCGGATTCTCTTGATCCTTACCTTGATTGCTATTGCACCGTCATTGATTATTATGTTAACCTCGTTTACGAGGATTATTATTGTGCTCCATTTTACGAGACAGGCGTTAAATACACAGACAGCGCCGCCCAATACGGTGTTGATCGGCATAGCCCTGTTTTTGACTTTTTACATTATGCAGCCTACGCTGACGGCGGTCTATACGGAAGCGGTAGCGCCCTTTGAGGCGGGGGAGCTGACGCAGGAGGAAGCTTTTAAGGCTGCGGCGGCTCCGATCCGGCAGTTTATGTATGGACAGACACAGAAGAGTGATGTAAACTTTTTTATGGATCTGAGCCGGTTGGAGTGGAGTGGTGAACTGGATGACATACCGATCAGCGTTCTCGTGCCCGCGTTTATTATCAACGAGCTGAGAGTGGCTTTTATCATCGGTTTCCTGATATATATTCCGTTTATTGTCATTGACATGGTGGTGGCCTCCACCCTGATGAGCATGGGTATGATGATGCTGCCGCCGACTACGATTTCGATGCCGTTCAAGATTCTGCTGTTTGTGCTGGCGGACGGATGGTATCTGGTTATCAGGGGCGTGGTGGGAACCTTCTATTATTAGTATGGTATTAGTATAGGAAGGCGGCCCGGAGATGCTGGGGACGGTGCGGCAGTGTGTGATCCTGTCCGGCGTGCCGGGAAAAGAAAGGATGTGAGAGCTTGACAACCAATGACGTGACTGCCATTGCCGAGGAGGCTATTTTTACCATTATCAAATGTGCGGCGCCGATGCTTCTTGTATCGTTGATTGTGGGCCTGATCGTGAGTATTTTTCAGACGGTTACATCCATTCAGGAGCAGACTCTGACGTTTGTGCCGAAGGTACTGGCAATTTTTCTGATGCTGATGCTGGCGGGACATTGGATTATGAACAATATGGTGGAGTTTATGGCGGGTCTCTGGTCAGACTTTAATCTGTATATCAGATAACAGGGCGGCGCATGACAGTGGGAAAGTGGCGTTATGTTGGACATCAGCTTTAGTTATGCGGATTTGGAATATTTTCTGTTGGTTCTGGTGCGGATCAGCTGCTTTGTGTATGTTGCTCCGTTTTTCAGCATGTCAAATGTACCCCGCAGAGTGAAGATTGGTTTCAGCCTCTTCTTTGCCTATCTGATTTATCATGCGGTGGATCACAACGAAGTGGTTTATAACTCGCTTCTGGGATTTGCAGTGATTGTAATGAAGGAGGCTCTGACGGGATTTGTGATCGGATGGGGCGCGCAGATATGCACCACGGTGACGTCCTTTGCCGGAAGCATTGCGGATATGGAGATCGGTCTGTCCATGGTTTCGCTGATTGATCCGACCACCAGGGAGCAGGCCACCTTTACCGGTGTGCTTTATCAGTACATGTTTACGCTTTTTATGATCATTTCAGGTTTATACCAGTATCTTCTGGGAGCGCTGGTAGATACCTTTACCTTAATTCCGATAAATGGCGCGGTTTTTAAAAGCGAGGCGCTGATGGAATCCGTTCTCATGTTTCTGGGAGATTATATTGTGATAGGATTCCGTATTATACTGCCGATCTTTTGCGCCATGATTTTTTTAAACTGTGTGCTTGGCGTGCTTGCCAAGGTGTCCCCGCAGCTTAATATGTTTGCCGTCGGCATGCAGCTTAAGGTGCTTGTGGGACTGGGGATTCTCTTTCTGTCAATGCGGATGCTGCCGGCTCTGGCGGACAATGTGTTCACACAGATGAAGAGAATGATAGTGTCCTTTGTGGAGGGGATGGTTTGATCTTACAGTATAATCTCCAGTTCTTCGCCAAGGATGGGCCCGGCGGGGAAAAAACGGAGGAGCCTACCAGTAAAAAGCTGGAGGATGCCCGAAAAGAAGGTCAGGTAGCTAAGAGTAAAGAGGTGACAAGCGCCTTTGAAATGCTCGCCGCTTTTGTCATGCTCCGTTTCCTTATGGAATATATCGGAACGGTTTTTGTGGGAAATATGTCCCAGCTCTATTCCCAGATTCCGGAGTATGCGAAGCTGTACGACGGCCACATTCAGACACAGACCTTCCGGATGCTTTTTACCATGAGCCTCCTCAGGATTTTGCAGGTGATTGCGCCTTTTTTGATAGCGGGCTTTCTGGTGGCGTTTATAGCCAATGTCATACAGGTAAAATGGAAGGTTACGGGCAAGCCGCTTCAGCCGAAATTTAACAAGCTGAATCCGGTGAGCGGATTTAAGCGTATCTTTTCCAAAAACTCACTGATGGAGCTGGTAAAGTCGTTTTTAAAACTGACGCTGATCGGTTATGTGGTGTATGATTACCTGAAAAAGAACATGCCGCCGCTCTACCAGCTTTACGATGTGTCGCTGAATCAGGGCATCGCCCAGGTGGGAACGCTGGTTCTCAATCTGGGCATCAGAATAGCTCTCTTTTATATGCTGATTGCCGCTGCCGACTTTGCTTATCAGAAGATCAAATTCAAGAACGACATGAAGATGACCAAGCAGGAAGTCAAGGACGAATACAAGAACCAGGAAGGTGATCCGCAGATTAAGGGCAAACAGCGTCAGAGGATGATGGAAGCCTCCAGGCGACGCATGATGCAGCAGCTTCCCGAGGCTGATGTGGTAATCACAAACCCGACCCACTTTGCGGTGGCGATCAAGTATGACCCCGAGACCTATGACGCTCCCTTTGTGGTGGCGAAGGGCGCGGATTATCTGGCACAGAAGATTAAGGATGTAGCGAAGGAAAATCATATAGAAATTGTGGAAAACAAACCCCTGGCCCGTATGCTCTACGCCAATGTGGACGTGGGCAGCGTGGTGCCGCCGGAGCTGTATCAGGCGGTGGCGGAGGTACTTGCCTTCGTCTATCATCTGCAGGGTAAAGTATAGAAAGGAGGTGACTTGCGATGCCGAAGCTGAAAATGGGAGACGTAGGCGTTGCCTTATATCTGCTGGCAGCATTTATCATGCTGATTGTCCCGATCAATTCGGGACTTCTGGACGTGCTTCTGGCGTGCAATATCGCGGTCGCCTTTACGGTGATGTTTGGCTGTATGTTTGCCAACGAAGTGCTGAATATGTCTTTTTACCCGACGATTCTGCTCTTCACCACCATATTCAGGATTGCGCTTAACGTTTCCTCTACGAGGCTGATCCTGTCCACCGGCGATGCCGGAAACGTGGTGCAGACGTTTGGCCAGTATGTGGGCGGCGGCGACCTTGTGATCGGTGTTCTCGTTTTTTTCATTCTGATTATTGTGCAGTTTATGATTATCAACAAAGGTTCCGAGCGTGTGGCTGAGGTAACGGCCAGATTTACGCTGGACGCAATGCCCGGTAAACAGATGGCCATCGACGCGGACTTAAATACCGGCGCCATCACGGATGAAGAGGCGAAAAGACGCCGTGAAAAGATCCAGGAGGAAGCAAGCTTCTTCGGTTCCATGGACGGTGCCGTGAAGTACGTTAAGGGAGACGCTACGGCGGGTCTGGTTATCACCTTCATCAATATCGTGGGCGGTATTGCATTCGGTGTGTTCCGTCAGGGCCTGGAGATGGGGGACGCCCTTAACAAATATACCATTCTGACTATTGGTGACGGCCTGGTCAGCCAGATCCCGTCCCTGCTTATTTCCCTTGCCACAGGTATTCTGGTGACAAAGGGCTCCAAAGAGGCGGATTTCGGTACTGTGCTGATCAGCCAGCTTTTCGGTGTGCCTAAGGTGCTCTATCTGGTAGGCGTGATTCTTGCGTTTCTGGGTCTTGTCACGCCTCTTAATAAAGTGGTGTTCATCGGTCTTGGACTGATCTTTATTGTGGTCGGCAGAATTATGGCAGGCACCATTGAGACGGCGGAGATTGAGCATGAAGCGGATGAAGAGGAAGCGGCGGCGGAGGAAATCCGTCAGCCCGAGAATGTCACCTCTCTTTTGCAGGTGGATCCCATCGAGCTGGAGTTCGGATACGGCATTATACCGCTGGCGGACGTGAATCAGGGCGGCGATCTTCTGGACCGGGTAGTTATGATCAGAAGACAGATCGCGCTGGAACTTGGTACGGTGGTGCCTATTATTCGTCTGCGTGATAACATACAGTTGAATCCGAACCAATATATTATTAAAATAAAGGGGGTACAGGTCAGCGAAGGCGAGATTTTGTTCGATCACTATATGGCCATGAACCCCGGTTATGTGGAGGAGGAGATTACGGGTATTCCTACCTTCGAGCCTTCCTTCCATCTGCCTGCCATCTGGATTACGGAGGGGCAGAGAGAACGGGCGGAGAGCATGGGGTATACGGTGGTTGACCCGCCGTCCATTATTGCGACGCATTTGACGGAGATTATCAGGCAGTACATTTCGGAGCTTCTGACGAGGCAGGATGTACAGAGTCTTGTGGACAATTTAAAGGAGACAAATCCCTCTCTTGTGGAAGAGCTTGTGCCAAAGCTTCTGGGGCTTGGCGAAATACAGAAGGTGTTGCAGAATCTGCTTAGGGAAGGTGTCTCCATCAGAGACCTTCTTACGGTGTTTGAGACTCTGGCGGATTATGCGGCTACTACAAGGGATACCGATATTCTCACAGAGTATGTCAGGCAGAGCTTAAAACGTGCGATTTCCAATAAGTTCTTTCCGGCCAATGAGACTACCAGCGTGGTGACGCTTGACCCGAGGCTGGAGCAGGAGATTATGGCCAGCGTCAAACAGACCGAGCAGGGAGCTTATCTGACTTTGGATCCGGCCAAGACCAAAGATATTATGGAATCTCTCGGCACGGAGGTCAAGAAGCTGGAAGATCTTGGCAGACTGCCGATTGTGATTACGTCCCCTATCGTGCGTGCGTACTTTAAAAAGCTGACGGAGGACTACTATAAGGATCTGGTCGTTGTATCTTACAACGAGGTGGAGTCCACCGTTGAATTACAATCCGTTGGGATGGTGACAGCATAATGATTATCAAGAAATTTACAGCCAAAACCGAAAAGGATGCGATCGACAACGCCAGAAAGGAACTGGGAGAGGGCGTTGTCGTGATGAACGTAAAGCCCGTGAAAAACAAGGGCCTTTTTGCGTTCTTGAAATCCCCCATGATGGAGGTCACCGTGGCTCTCGAGGAGGAGAGCGAGAAATATACGGCGGCGGTTTCCGCAATTAACAATGTGATTGCCTCAAGCCAGAATAAGGAAACAGAGGAAGAACCGGAAAAAGAAAACAGAACGCCTGTTATAGAATCTGCAGAAAAGAGAGACAGCGCCATTGAGGAGAAGCTCGACAGTCTGCAGTCTCTTCTGGAACAGCAGCTGCAAAAGCCGGAGGAGGAAAAAGAGGAGAAGGAAGCCGAGCAGAAGAAGGAAGAGTCGGAGACAGACAAATTTATGCATCTTCTGCATGACACCATGCTGCAAAATGAGGTGGATGAGAAGTATGCAAATGAGATCATTAATGAAATCGAGCTGATCAATAAGCCGAATATCCCGTTTGACTATGCGCTGGCGAATATTTACCAGAAGATGATTCTTAAATTCGGTAAGCCAAGCGGTATCGAGCCGGCTGCAAACGGCGGCATCAAGCTTGTATTTTTTATTGGCCCGACGGGAGTGGGCAAAACCACTACGATTGCCAAGATTGCCTCAAAGTTCCGGGTGGATGAGAAAAAGAAGGTGGCCCTTCTGACGGCGGATACCTATCGTATTGCTGCGGCTGAACAGCTCCGCACCTACGCGAATATTCTGGAAGTGCCGTTTCGCGTGATTTATACGGTGGAGGAGATCAATAAGGCGCTGGAGGATTTCAAGGGCTACGATTATATTATGATTGATACGGCGGGACATTCCCACCAGAACAGCACGCAGAAAGATAACATGCGTAGTATTATACATTCCGTTGATGACATCGTTGAGAAGGAGGTTCATCTGGTTCTGAGCGCCACGACGAAATACAGGGATTTGATCAGTATTGCGGATTCCTATAAGGAGATGGCGGACTACAAGCTGATTTTTACAAAGCTGGACGAGACGACGACACTTGGAAATCTCCTGAACCTTAGGCTCTATACGGGGGCTTCGCTGTCCTATGTGACTTACGGACAGAATGTGCCGGATGATATTGAGGATTTTAATCCGCAAAAGACAGTGAAGAGATTGCTTGGAGGGAAGAACTAAGGAGGAAGCCTCATGGATCAGGCTGAACAGCTCAGAAGGATCATAAAGGGAAGAGCGCCGCAGAAGCGTCCTCTCGCCAGGGTGATTACCGTCACCAGCGGCAAGGGCGGCGTGGGAAAATCAAACACGGCCATCAATCTTGCCATACAGCTGCGCAGGATCGGGCAGAAGGTCATTATTCTGGATGCGGATTTCGGGCTTGCCAACATAGAGATTATGTTTGGCGCTGTACCAAAGCATAACTTGTGTGATTTAATATATCAGGGTAAAAGCATTAAGGACATTATCACCTGGGGGCCCATGGAAGTGGGTTTTATATCGGGCGGTTCCGGGATTACCGGCCTGTCCAATCTGAATCGGGACGAATTGAGTTATATTATCGAAAATCTGTCGGAGCTTGACGAAATGGCGGATACCATAATTGTGGATACCGGTGCGGGCATTGCCGACGCGGTGCTGGAATTTCTGGTGGCAAGCGGAGAGATTCTTCTTGTGACCACGCCGGAGCCGACTTCGATTACGGATTCCTATTCGCTTCTTAAGGCTTTAAGCCGCCATCCCCGTTACCATACGGAGACCACGCAGATCATGGTATTAGCCAATAAAGTGACGGGAGAAGCGCAGGCGCAGGCTCTCTATGCGAAGCTGGAGACGGTGGTGGAGCGTTATCTCAAGGTGCCGATTTCCTATCTGGGCATGATACCGCAGGATCCGCAGCTGGCGAAGGCCGTCATGCAGCAGACGCCGGTATCGCTGGAAATGCCCCGGGCAAGATCGGCTATTGCCTATGAGCTGATTGTGGCGAAGCTGACCAACAGAGAGCTTAATAAAAATCTTACAAAGCGTGGTATGGCGGCGTTTTTCTCCCATATTATGTCTGGGAAATAAAAGCTCTGCGGGATTTTGCCAAAGAGCGGGAGGTAGTTATGTCAGGATTGTTATCGAAATATGTGATGCCGGGCGGAGAGGTGGAGCTCAAGGCGATAGAGAGAGGCCGTAAGCAGGCGGACGCAAGGGAACGGAAGTCGCACCGCAGTCAGGTTTTAGGGGTGTTGTCTGAGGATCGGGTGGAGATCGCCATGCCGATTGAAGAAGGCAAGCTGATTCTTCTGCCGATGGACGGTGAATACGATGTGTATTTTTACGGGGATAATGTGGTGTACCAGTGTAATGCAAGAGTGGTGGACCGCTATAAGCATAACGGCAGATATGTGCTGGTGATGGATCTGACCAGCAATCTGCGCAATTACCAGAGAAGGGAATATTATCGGTTCAGCTGTGCGTTGGAGATGGATTCCAGACAGCTTGGCGAGGAAGAGGAAATTTCTATTGCGGCGCAGGAAGAGCTTTTACCCGGCCTTCCCTTAAAGAGCAGCGTTATTGTGGATATCAGCGGCGGCGGCCTGCGTTTTGTGGCTTATTACGCCTATGAGGTGAACAGCCTGATTTTGTGTAAGTATCATCTCACGGTGGAGGGAAGGGAAAAGGAATATCGTCTGGTGGGAAAAGTGCTGGCGGTGAACGAGCTCTCCCACAAACCGGGAGTATTTGACCACAGGGTACAGTACGTCAATGTAGACCCTCAGGACAGAGAGGAAATTATTCAGTACATATTCGACGAGGCCAGAAAGACCCACAGGAAGACTGTGAGATAGAGAATTGGAAACGAAGTGATTCCCGGACGTTATGCCTGAATCGGGGCGGATGGAGGCGAGGAGGTGCAGATAGGGATAAATGAAAAATATATTACTGGTTGACGACTCTGCACTCATGAGAAGGGTGCTCTGTGATATAATTGAAACGGATAGACGATTCCGTGTACAGGATCGTGCGGTAAACGGTCTGGATGCACTGAGTCTGCTCAGCAGAAAGACGTACGACGCGGTGGTGCTGGATGTCAATATGCCGCAGATGAACGGGCTGGAGCTCTTGAAGGAGCTGCAGAAACGTAAAATTTCGGCAAAGATCATTATGGCGAGCACGGACACGGCGGACGGCGCGAAGATCACGCTGGATGCGCTGGAGCTGGGCGCTCTTGATTTCATACACAAGCCTACGAATTCGCTGGAGTGTCGAAACGGTGTGTTTGGAGAGGAGCTTTTGCGGATTCTGGCGGCAGTGACTGAACTGGAATCGCCCCAGACAGCGCCTTCTCCTGTTCGCAGGATGGTGGGGACGGCGGGCGCAGCGTCGCAGCTTGTCAGACCGGTTTCACCGGCGAGACCGACAGCGGCGGCAGGGCAGCTTCCACTGCCGGAACGGCCGGAGAAAAGAGTGCCGCCTTCTCCTTTCGGGAAAGCGGCTTACGATCCGGGAAACCAGATCGTGGCGCTGGCCAGCTCCACCGGGGGTCCGAAAGCATTGCAGGCGGTGATTCCGAAGCTGCCGGCCAATCTGAAAGCGCCGGTAGTGGTAGTGCAGCATATGCCTCCCGGTTTTACGGCGTCCCTCTCAGAGCGTCTTAATTCCTTAAGCGAGCTTAATGTGAAAGAGGCGGCGGAAGGGGATGTGCTCTTACCGGGTAATGTATACATAGCCATGGGCGGCAAGCATCTGAATGTTGTCAATATGGGCGGCAGGTATACGATCCACTATTCGGACGAACCGGCAAGGGAAGGCGTGAAACCCTGCGCGAACTATATGTATGAATCTTTGATGGACAGTAAGTTTGACCGGATTTTATGCGTTGTCCTGACGGGAATGGGCGCGGACGGTACACAGGGAATCCAGAATCTGAAAGCGAAAAAGAAAATTCATGTGATTGTCCAGGAGGCGACTACCTGCGCGGTATACGGGATGCCAAAGAGCGTGGTAAACGCGGGATTGGCGGATCAGGCGGTGCAGCTTGAACAGATCGCACAGGAAATCATAACGAACGTGGGGGTAAAATAATTATGGATGTAAGCCAGTATCTCGAGATTTTCCTCGATGAAACCAATGAACATCTTCAGAGCTTGAATACACAGATTCTTGCGCTGGAGCAGGATCCGGAGAACATGGACACGATCAACGAGATCTTTCGTGCGGCCCATTCCTTAAAAGGTATGGCCGGAACCATGGGCTACAAGAGGATGCAGACGCTGACCCATGATATGGAGAACGTATTCTCAGAAGTGAGAAACGGTAATATCAAGGTGAATGCGGATATGATTGATGTGCTTTTTCAGTGCCTTGACGCACTTGAGGAGTATAATACCACGATCAGGGAAAGCTCCGACGAGGGTACCAATGACAACAGTGCGCTGATCAAGCGTTTGAACGATATCATGAACGGCGGCGCAGGCGAAGCTGCTGCGGCCGGTGAGAGCGCGCCGGCAGTTAAGGCGCCGGAAGCTTCTGCGGCTGGCGGCGGATTCCAGAGCATCAAGCTGAACGAGAATCAGCAGACCGTGCTGAGCGAAGCCATTAAAGAGGGTAAAAATGTATACGGCCTGACCGTGAAGGTACAGGAGTCCTGTATTTTGAAAGCGGCCAGAGCGTTTTTGGTATTCAAGGCGGTTGAGGAGACCAGTGAGATCATCGTTTCCGATCCTTCTTCGCAGGATATTGAGGATGAGAAATTCGAACTCACTTTCAGTCTGATCATTGTTTCCGAGGCGGCGATGGATGAAGTGGTGTCTGCGGCCAGCGCCGTGTCCGAGATAGAGAATGTGTCCGGCAGCGTTTTGAAGCTGGAAGATGTGAGCGGCACAGGCGAGCCGGAAGAGCCTTCGGGAGCGGCTGAGGTACCTGTTGCAGCGCCCGTTGAGACAGCGGCCGCTGTACCTGTGGAAACACCGGCGGAAGAGCCTGCCGCCGCAGCGCAGCCTGCGGCGCCAAGTCAGGCGCCCGCTCAGGCGAATGCTCCCGCGGCCAAGAAGGCAGCCAATAAGCCTGTAGTCAACAGGACCGTCAGAGTGGATATTGAGAAGCTGGATACGCTGATGAATCTGGTCAGCGAGCTGATTATTGCAAAGAACTCCCTTGTGTCGGCGTCCGCCATGTCCGGTAATTCGAGCCAGGCGGTGAACGAACAGATCGAATATCTGGAGAGCGTTACGACTTCCCTTCACGAGTCGGTCATGAAAGTGCGAATGGTGCCTATTGAGAGCACGGTGAATAAATTCCCCCGTATGGTACGCGACCTGCAAAAGAAGCTGGGTAAGAAGATGGAGCTGTACATGAGCGGTGAGGAGACGGAGCTTGACCGTACTGTGGTAGACCAGATCGGCGATCCGCTGATGCATCTGCTTCGAAATTCGGCAGACCATGGACTGGAGTCCGCCGAGGTGCGTAAGGAGAGAGGAAAGTCGGAGGTTGGTTCCATTTTCCTCGATGCGTATCAGGACGGCAACAACGTTGTCATTGAGGTAAGGGATGACGGTAACGGTATTGATACGAACGCCGTTAAGAATAAGGCCATCGAGAGAGGCGTTATCACGCCGGAGCAGGGCGAGGCCATGAGTGATAAGGAGATTATCGATCTCCTCTTCAACGCGGGCTTCTCCACAGCGAAGGTGGTTTCCGATGTGTCGGGAAGAGGCGTAGGTCTTGACGTGGTAAAATCCATGATTGAGTCCTTAAGCGGCGAGGTGGAAGTGAAGTCAAGGCTGGGCGAGGGAAGCACGTGGACGATCAGGCTTCCGCTTACGCTGGCGATCATTCAGGCTCTTATGGTGGAGCTTGGCGACGAGAAGTATGCGATCGCCCTCGGTTCCATTCAGACAATAGAAGATATTCCGCCTGCGGATGTAAAACTGGTGCAGGCGAAGGAAGTGATACAGCTGCGCGATCTGGTGATTCCGCTGATCCGCTTAAATGAGATTCTGGATGTTCCGAGCAAGAAGGACCCTGAGGATAATCTGGTGGTTGTAGTTGTCAAGAAAGGCGACAAGATGGCCGGTCTTGTGGTAGATGAGCTCATCGGGCAGCAGGAGATCGTTATCAAGTCACTTGGCAAATATATCAGCAAGTGCAAGGTTATCAGCGGCGCAACGGTGCTGGGAGACGGCGAAGTTGCATTGATTCTGGATGCCAACGCACTGATCTGACGGGAGGGAGGAAGAAGATATGAGCGATGCAAATACGGTAGTAGACGAGCTGAGACCGGTGGGGGAGACGACCCAGTTTATTGTGATCAGGCTTGGCGATGAACAGTACGGCATTGATATCAAGTACATAGACAATATTGTCAGGATGCAGCATATTACCAGAGTGCCCAAGGTGGACGATTACCTGAAAGGTGTAATTAACCTGAGAGGCGAGGTGATTCCGGTTATGAGCATCCGCATCAAGATGGGACTGGAGCGGGATGTGGAGACCAAGTCCAGCAGAATTATTATCCTGAAGCTGGAACAGCAGGGAACAATCGGTGTGATCGTCGACGAGGTCAAGGAAGTTGTGACTCTCGAAAATGAAAGAATCGAAAAGGTGGCCTACGATTCCAAGGATGAGAAAGCAAATTTCCTGTGTGGCGTCGGCAAGAGCGAGGGCGGACTGATCTCCCTGCTCGATTTGAATGCAGTTGTTTTGGAAAATGTATAGGAGGAGCAGGAGTGAGCGAAATAAATCTGGACACTATGTCGAATGAATATTTCGATGTGCTGAAAGAGCTTGGCAATATTGGAGCAGGAAATGCCACCACAGCTTTGTCACAGATGATACAGTGTAAGATTGATATGGCGGTACCGCAGGTGCAGCTTCTGGAGTTTAAGGAGCTGGGTGCGGCCATGGGCGGCGAAGAAGTGGTGATGGCGGGAATTTATCTGGCCATTGACGGAGATATCAAGGGCAGTATTATGTTCCTTTTGGAAAAGAATGCGGCAAAACATCTGGTGTCTAAGCTGATGGGGATGGAGTCGCAGGAGGATGATCTTTCGGAGATGGAGCTTTCCGCACTGAAAGAAGTGGGTAACATTATAACGGGCGCTTATCTGAATTCGCTTTCAAGCATCACGAATCTGACGATTTTCCCTTCTGTGCCGGATCTGACGGTGGATATGGCAGGGGCGATCCTGAGCGTGCCCGCAATAGAGTTTGCCGCTCTGGGAGACAGAATGCTGATGATTCAGACACAGTTTTTTGACGAGATGGTTTTGGACGGATATTTTATCCTGATTCCGGATCTGGATTCATATGGTAGAATGTTAGCGGCGCTGGGAATAAGCATGTAGGGAAACAGCGGTCGAAAATATGGATTAAGAAGTGTAAACGGGAGAATGCGGTGCTATGAGTGTAGAGATAAAGGTCGGAATGGCCGACTTAAACGTATGCGTCAGCCCCGATAGGATTACGACGTTGGGGCTGGGATCTTGTGTAGGGATTGCGGTCCGCGATCCGGTTACAAAGATCGGCGGACTGGCACATATTATGCTGCCGGACTCAACGACGATTCGCAATAACTCGAACATACCTAAATTTGCAGACACAGGGATAGAGGAGCTGGTCAGGCAGGTGACGAGAAAGGGCGCCAACAGAAGCAGGCTGGTGGCAAAAATAGCCGGCGGGGCGCAGATGTTCGGGTTTAACAGCAACAGCGAGATGGTTCGTGTGGGAGAGAGAAACGTGCAGGCGACCAAAAAGAAGCTGGCACAGATGAGGATTCCGATTTTGGCGGAGGATACAGGTAAAAACTTTGGTAGAACGGTAATTTTTTATCCCGAGACAGGAGATTTTGTAATCCGGGCCGTAGGCAAGCAGGAATACAAGATCTGATCTGCCGCGGTCAGATGATGGAAGGATAGTAAGGTGGACTGGGAAGAGAAGAACAACGAGGAAACGGACACCGCCGTTACGGAGGCTGAGGCAGAGGAAGCCGAAGAGGGAACCGCAGGGGAAACGGAACCCGAAGAGGAGCTTGAAACGGCTGCCCAGCGGGAGGCAAGGGAAAAAAGGGAGGAAGAGGAGAGACAAGCGAAAGCGAGAAAGCGCAGATTGATCCCTCCTTTTGTCATGTTACTTGCCGGGGCAGTTGTCAGTATAGTCATGCGGATCCTGAATTATGAGTTTCAGACGATGCTGATTATTCTGTTGTGTGTGCTGCTTGGTTTCTATTTCGTGGGGCGTATTTTGCAGATCATGCTCGACCGTTTTGAGCTCCAGATACAGGAGGCGCATATGGAGGAGGGCGAAGTGATAGAGAAAGAGCCCGAATCATAGGACGGCGGCATATTTGAATCGAATTAATAAGGGGTATGGGGACTCGATATGGACGAAACGGGTAAAAAGAAACTCTGGGAGGACTATGCAGACACCAAGTCCCCGGAGATACGGGAAAAGATCATATTGGAGTATGCACCTTTGGTAAAGGTTGTAGCCGGGCGTCTGAGCATGTACCTGGGTTATAATGTGGAGTACGACGATCTTGTGAGCTATGGGATATTCGGACTGATTGATGCCATTGATAAGTTTGACTGCCTTAAGGACGTTAAATTTGAAACTTATGCAAGCCTTAGAATACGCGGGGCGATTTTGGATCAGATTCGTAAGATGGACTGGATTCCGCGTACTATCAGGCAGAAACAGAAGCGGATTGACGCCGCCATCAAGGAAATTGAGGCGCAGTACGGCAGAAGCGCAACGGATGAGGAAATTGCAAAGCGTCTGGGCATTACGGACGATGAGTATCTGGACTGGCAGTCCCAGATGAAAATAACAAACGTGGTGTCCTTAAATGAATTTCTGGAACAGGGAAGCGAGGTTTCCAACGAGGCCGGAAGCACCAGAAGCTCAACCTTTGACTCTCCGGAAGAGATACTGGAGAGAGAAGAGTTAAAGAAGATGCTGGCACAGGCCCTTGAGCTTCTGACGGAGAAAGAGCGCAAAGTGGTTCTTCTTTACTATTATGAAGATCTGACCCTTAAGGAGATCAGCAATATTCTGGAGGTGTCAGAGTCAAGAATTTCCCAGCTGCACACCAGGGCGCTGCAGAAAATGAGGGGAAAAATGGGGGATTATATCGGTATTCTGACAGGTACTGACAAAAGAAAATAAAACAGGGGTGTATATGAACGGATATTTTAGGCTGGTGAATCGGGAAGGGGCGTCGCTGCTGAAACTGTTTCCGCCTACTGGAGAGGGGAAGCCTATTGATGTGGGGGATGTGGTTGAGTATCTGACGATGAAGGACTATGCCTGTGATCTGTCCACGATAAAGAAAGCAGTGGAAAATGCAGGGAAAGAGCCACAGGAGATCCGTATCGGAAACGAGACAAGATTAAACGAGAGAGAGTGCTATAAGCTTACGGTAAGGCCTGACAAGATGCAGGCCTATGCCAGGTTCTTTGCGGCCTCCGAGGGCGGAGAGGATATGACTGCGCAGGAAATGATTCACGATCTGGAACTTCGTGGCATTAAATGCGGTATTCTTACGGACGCCATCGAGGGTTTTTTTAAGCACAGAGAATACTGCGAAGACATTCTGGTGGCGGAGGGCAGGGAGCCTGTTCAGGGCAAAAACGCTTATATCGAATATCGGTTTAACACCGATAAGAAGGCCAAGCCTACGTTGAAGGAAGACGGAAGCGTAGATTTCTTTCATTTGAATATACTAAATCATTGTGACAAGGGTGATGTGCTGGCGGTTCTGCATCCTGAACAGCCCGGTACGCCCGGAGAGAATCTTTTCGGGGACAAAATTCAGCCTGCCGAGGTCAGGAAGGAAACGCTGAAATTCGGACATAACATTGAACTGTCCAGGGACAGAACCATGCTCATCGCGCAGGTGAACGGTCATGTGGAGCTTGTGGAGGGGACGGTTTTCGTCTCCGATGAGCTGGCGGTGGAGAATGTGGATAACGCCACGGGAAATATTGATTATGAAGGTAATGTGCAGATTAATGGCAATGTGACCACGAACTTTCGGGTGAAAGCCAAGGGGGATATTGTGGTAAAGGGCGTTGTTGAAGGCGCGGTTTTAGAGGCCGGCGGCAATATTGTGATTGCCAGGGGCATGAATGGAATGGGACGCGGCGTTCTGAAGGCCGGCGGCAATATAATCTCTAAATTTCTGGAGAACGCGACTGCGGAGGCGGAAGGATATGTGGCTTCCGAATCCATCCTGCACAGCAAAGTGACTGCGGGAGGAGAGGTTAATGTGGACGGCAGGCGCGGGTTTATTACCGGCGGAAAGGTCTGCGCCACAGGCAGCATTAACGTGAAAACCCTCGGCTCGGAGATGGGGGCGGACACCATTGTAGAGGTGGGCGCGGATCCCAAGATCAAGGAGCGCATTAACCGGCTGCAAAAGCAGATTGGAGAAGATACCAAATTGCTGCAGACGGTGCAGCCAACGCTGATTACGGCAAAACAGAAGCTGGCCAAGGGAGTAAAGCTTGGCCCGGATCAGATTAAGCAGATTCAGTCCATGGCTGCGTTGAATAAGGAGAAAACTGAGGCGATAGCCGCTGCAAATCAGGAAATTGACGAATTGCAGAAACAGACGGGAAACGCAACGGAAGCGGCGGTTCGTGTGAAGGGAGAGGTATATCCCGGCACTCGGATCTGTATTGGCGATGTGTCCATGGTAGTGCAGAAAACCACGCACTACTGCCGTTTCATCAGGGAGCGCGGCGACGTAAAGATGGCGCCCTTTTGACCCTGTGAGGTATTCTCATGCGCGGCTTTGCGCAGGAATATCATAAAGTCGGCGGATAATGGCAGAAATGTTTCAGTATGGAGGTAACTATGGCGATAGGTTTTGTGGAAATGCAGGGACAGATTACAAGAGCTCAGGATTTTACTACGGTCAAACATAATGAAGACACGAAGGGACTGGTGGATCAGAGCAACTTCGGACAGCAGATGACCAGGCAGGTGGAAAAACAGACGCAGCGGGTCAACCAGAGGGAAAATGCGAAAAACCGCCAGAAAAAATTTGACGCCAAAGAAAAGGGAAGTAACGAGTACCACGGGGACGGCGGCCGGGGCAGAAAGCAGAAAAAACAGGAGCCTGACGGCAAAGTGCTGTTGAAGGGCGTGAGTACCTTTGATACTATGGGATAGAGTTCGGTAAGAATAAAACCGAATGACGAAAGGGAGAAGCATGAGTGTGATAGAAATCGTTCTGATTATCATTGGTGCAGGGATATTCCTGTTGGGGTATTTACTGCCGGCAGGAAAGAAGGACGTGGATGGAGAAGTACAGCTGATCAGCGAAGCCGAGATCAGGAAGATGGTGGAGGGAGAGACGGAGACTGTCAGAGAAAAGGTTTCCGATATTGTGGATGAAACGATCGGCTACTCGATAGAGAAGACAGAGCGTGCCATGGAGCGTGTCGCAAATGAAAAAATCATGGCGGTAAATGAATATTCGGATACGGTGCTGGAAGAGATCAACAAAAACCATAAGGAAGTAACCTTCCTTTATGATATGCTGAGCGACAAGCATGAAACGCTGATGACTTGTATCGGAGAAGCAAATCAGGTCGCGGAAGAAATACGGCAGACCGTACGGGATGCGGAGATTACTGCCGGTGAGACGGCAAAAAAGGCGAAGGAAGCCGAAAGCGCGGCGGAAGGCGCGTTGCTTCGGATTCACAATGCGGAGCTTTCCGCCAGAGAGGCACAGGAGGCGGTACAGGAAGCCGTGGAATCCGTGATGGGCGCGGTAGAGGATACCAGAACCGATCTCTGGTCCATTCACAGCGCGAGTGCATACTCGCAGGATGTGGTGCGGGAATCAGAAGCAGAAGAAGCCGTGGAGGAAGTGGCCTTGTCAGAACCCGAATGGGAACGGATTTCCAGGCCGGAGCCTGAACGGGAGGCAGTGTCCATTCCTGAGCCCGAACCCGTTCAGAACGTTGAGGAGACGGCAGATGACGAGGAGGAGGCTGATTTTCAGCCGATACGTCCGAAACGGGTTGAGATTATCCATGAACCCGAGGCGGATTATGTGGACGGAGAACAGGAGCTTTCCACCAGCGCCGCTTTTGCACAGCTCGGTATTTTCGGGAACCGGGAGCCGGAGGGCGGCAGGGGATTTGATGCCCGCAGAAACGCTGTGCCTGTGGCTGAAGAACCCCGCGGAGTAGATATCCGATTTGCCAAAGGAAAAGATAGCGGGCGTAATAGTAATGAAAGAATTCTGGAACTTCACAAGGCGGGCAAGTCCAATATGGCGATAGCCAAGGAGCTTGGCCTTGGTCTTGGAGAGGTCAAACTGGTGATAGATCTGTTCGAGGGCGTATAATATGGAGAAAAAATATTATTTTCGGGGTCTTGGCCTTGGAATTATTGTGACGGCGGTTATCATGGGGATCGCCCTGTCCGGCGGCGGAAAAACGATTGAAATGACCGACGATGAGGTAATTGCCAGAGCCAGAGAGCTTGGCATGACGGAGGATACCCGGCTGCTGGAACCCTCTGTGGAAGAGGAAAAGGAGCCGGATGGAGCAAATATAAATACCGGTGAGGCCGAACAGCCTGTAAAGAAGGATGTGGCGGTGAAGGCGGAAGCGGAGGCGTCTGCAAGGGAGAAGGAAGGGCAGGACAGCCCGGACGGAGAAGCAGATACGGCACAGGCAGAACAGAAGCCTGTGGTGGATACGCCGGAGCCTATACAGAACCAAAAGTCTGATACGGAAAAACCAACTGCCGGGACGGCGCCCACTGCAGCCTCGCCGAAGCCGGATACCAACGAGATGACAAAGCAGGATGATGTTGTAAAGTCTCTGGATGACAGGATAAAGGAAAGCAATGCCGAATCTGACAAGGCGCAGGAGGGCAGCGACGCTGCATCTGCAAATGCTGGAACAAAGAATGTGACAATCGCCAGTGGCGACGGTTCCTACACGGTGGCAAAAAAGCTGGAGCAGGCAGGCGTTGTGGCGTCGGCAGCTTCCTTTGACACCTATCTGTGTGAACACGGCTACGATAAGAAGCTCAGAACCGGCACTTTCCATATTCCTGCCAATGCAACTGATGAGCAGATTGCAAGGATTGTGACGGGCCAGAAATAGACAGACTAAAAAAGGAGAGACATTATGAGATCAATTAAGGCGAGAATTTTGGTGACGGTAATTGTATGTACGCTTTTATCCTCCCTCATATGCGGCGGGGTAAGCATTGTCAATTCCAGCAGGACGGTATATGCGGATTCTCAGAAGGAAATGCAGTATGCCTGCGCCAATCAGGCATCGGCATTAAACGCCCAGATGAGCAGGGTGGAGCAGTCCGTCAACACGGCGTACAACGTTGCTCTGCAGCAGCTTACGGATGTGGAGGCGTTTAAGACCAGCAAGGCTTATGTAGATAACTTTACCGCCGTCATGAATGAGATGCTCTATGAGGTGGGCGGCAATACGGAAGGGGCGCTGACGGCGTACATTCGTTATAACCCTGAGTTTACGGAGCCTGACAGTGGTGTCTTCTGGAGCAGGAGCAGTGATGCTGAAAAGTTTGAAGCGCTTGTTCCCACAGATTTTTCCATGTATTCGCCCGACGATCTGGAGCATGTGGGCTGGTATTACATACCCGTGCAAAACGGGAAACCGACCTGGATGGATCCTTATTTAAACTCCAATATTAATGTCTATATGGTTTCCTATGTAATTCCTATCGTCATAAATGGCGAGTCCATCGGCATCATCGGCATGGATATTGATTTTGAAAAATTTACGGCTACCGTTGATAATGCCACGGTGTTTGAGACCGGTTTTGCCTTCCTGACAGACGGAAAGGGCAATATTTCCTACCATAAATCAATTGAAGCGGGAACAGCCCTCTCCGGACTTGAGGATTCCGACGCCATGACAAGCGCGTTGGCCGATCCCGCGATGGAGGGACAGACTGTCAATTATACCTATCAGGGTATAGAAAAAGACATGTGTTATAAAACGCTCACAAACGGGATGCGTTATGTGCTGACAGCGCCGGAATCGGAGATGAAGAGCGCGGCAAGCCATATCACCATGCTGATTTTGATCGGTATGCTGGTTGCGGTTGCGATTGCGATTGTGATCGGTACGATTATGGGTATGGCGATCACAAAGCCCATCACGCAGATAAACGACATCGTGTCCAAAACGGCAAGGTTTAATTTTGCCAAGAACGCCAATAGCGACAGACTCTGTAAACGACATGACGAGAGCGGCAATATGGCCAATTCCCTCAGGGAGATGAGGGCAAGCCTGCGCTCCATGGTAGCGGATATTCAGAGAACCTATTCCGATCTGGACGAGACCCTTTTGAAGATTGCGAATACCACAGAAAAAGTACAGGGTATGAGCGGGGAAAATTCGGAGATGACACAGGGACTTGCGGCGGCCATGGAAGAGACGGCGGCGGCTATGGAGACGGTCAACAATACAGTCAATCAGATTCGGGAGAGGGCGCAGGTTATCCGCGACAATTCCAAGGATGGCGAGCGGGCTTCTCTGGAGAGCAAACAGCGTGCCGACGATTTGAAAAATACAACCGGCGAGGCGCAGAACAAAACTACGCAGATGTACCGCGGCGTGCAGGAGAAGAGCGCGCAGGCCATGGAACAGGCGCGGGCGGTGGAGAAGATCAATCAGCTGACCCAGTCCATTCTTGATATTTCCGGACAGACGAATCTGCTGGCTTTAAATGCCTCGATTGAGGCGGCCAGAGCCGGAGAGGCAGGCAGAGGCTTTGCGGTGGTTGCCGATGAGATCGGCGGACTGGCTTCCCAGACGTCCTCTACGGTAAGCAACATTAACGGCATTACCACAGAGGTGAACCGGGCTGTTGAGAACATGGAATCCTGTTTGCAGGAGACGCTTTCCTTCCTGGAACAGACTGTGCTTAAGGACTACAGCGATTTTATGGGCGTAGCGGAGAAATACACGCAGGACGCTTCCAACTTTGAGGCAAATATGAAGACCATTGGCAATGAAGTGGATACGCTGTTAAACGCCATTGTGGAAATCGCCGATTCGGTCAACAACATTACCCTTACGGTAGGGGAGGCGGCGGACAATATCAGCAGCATCGCCCAGAAGACGGAGGATGTGTCCCAGCTTGTGGAAGGCAACGCGGAGCTGGTGGAAACCAATTCGGAAAATGTGGTTAAATTAAAGAATATCGTGGAGATGTTCAAAAACTGATTGCACGGGTGATTCTTTTATGTTATAGTATCTAAGTGTGCGCAAGGCACATAATATCCAATCAATCACATATATCCAGCCCATGCCGGTGCCCGTAAGAAAAGGGTGGCAGGGAGGCGCAAGATATATGGCAGACAACCAAATGGAGGTAGAATCATGAGCGTTATTTCAATGAAACAGTTACTGGAGGCAGGCGTTCACTTCGGACACCAGACCAGAAGATGGAACCCTAAGATGGCTCCCTATATCTTCACGGAGAGAAACGGCATTCATATTATTGACCTGCAAAAGTCCGTAGGTAAGGTGGACGAGGCTTACAAGGCAGTGTTCGATGTGGTGGCACAGGGTGGCACAATCCTCTTTGTAGGAACCAAGAAGCAGGCGCAGGATGCGGTTAAGACAGAGGCTGAGCGCTGCGGAATGTACTATGTAAATGAGAGATGGCTGGGCGGCATGCTCACCAACTTTAAGACAATCCGTTCCAGAATCGAGAGATTGAAAGCTATCGAGAGAATGGCGGAGGACGGCACTTTTGAGGTGCTTCCCAAGAAAGAGGTTATCAAGATTAAAAAAGAGTGGGAGAAGCTGGAGAAGAACCTTGGAGGTATCAAGGAGATGACCAGAACACCTGACTGTATCTTTGTGGTAGATCCCAAGAAGGAGAAAATCTGTGTACAGGAGGCTCACACGCTGGGCATTACCCTGATCGGTATCGGCGATACAAACTGTGATCCCGAGGAGCTTGACTATATCATCCCCGGAAACGACGATGCGATTCGTGCGGTTAAGCTGATTGTATCCAAGATGGCTGACGCGGTTGTTGAGGCCAACCAGGGTGCAGAAGCTGACGAGTATGCGTCCGAGGCGGAGATGGAAAAGGTTGAGGAAGCAGACGAGGCGTAACGCGGCAGTGTGAAGACGCGTGTCAGACGAGATATAGCATAGATAATTCAGGAGGAAAAACAGATGGCTATCACAGCAGCAATGGTAAAAGAATTAAGAGAGATGACCGGCGCAGGCATGATGGATTGCAAGAAGGCTCTGAACGAGACGAACGGCGATATGGGTGCGGCGGTAGAATATCTGAGAAAGAACGGACAGGCGAAGGCGGAGAAGAAGGCAGGAAGAATCGCTGCCGAGGGTCTTTGCCGTGTGGCGGTTAAGGATGAGAAGACCGCTGCGGTTGTAGAAGTAAATTCCGAGACCGATTTCGTGGCGAAAAACGAAGATTTCCAGGCATATGTGGAAGCGGTTGCGAAGCAGGCGGTTGAGTCTGATGCGGCGGATCTGGATGCGTTTCTTGCAGAGAAGTGGCATCTGGATGAAGCAAAGACCGTGAAGGATGCGCTGGTGGATAAGGTTGCCGTGATCGGTGAGAACCTGAGCATCAGAAGATTTGAGAAAGTAAGCGCGGCGGATGGCTGTGTGGTGACCTATGTGCACGGCGGCGGCAGAATCGGCGTAATCGTTGAGGCGGTAACGGATGTTATCAATGATGCGGTAAAGGAAGCGCTTACCAATGTTGCCATGCAGGTGGCGGCTCTGTATCCGAAGTATGTTTCCACGGACGAGGTATCCGAGGAGTACAAGGCGCATGAGAAGGAGATTCTTGCGGAGCAGATCAAGAACGATCCCAAGATGGCAGGTAAGCCGGATAAGGTGATCGAGGGCGCCGTAAACGGACGTCTGAACAAGGAGCTTAAGGAAGTATGCCTTCTGGAGCAGGTTTACGTGAAGGCTGAGGACGGTAAGCAGACCGTTGCAAAGTATATCGAGCAGGTTGCCAAAGAGAACAACGCAAAGCTTTCCGTTAAGAGATTTGTCCGTTTTGAGACCGGCGAGGGACTCGAGAAGAAGGAAGAGAACTTTGCAGAAGAGGTTGCGAAGCAGATGAATGCGTAGAAATTTGTCCCAATAGGGCGAATAGAGATAAGAATGAGAACCCTTGTGAATGGTGTGTGAATGCCATTTGCGGGGGTTTTTATTATGGAGGAGATAGATGCTGATATTCATTAGCAGATGATAAATTTCACTTCTTCATATGTTGGTAGATAGCAGGGCATGGTTATATCGTATGTTTGGTTTATGGGCGCGGATACACACTGTAGGCATCGGACATGGATATTTATCGGAGGAAGTGTTCTGGCGAAATTTTCTTGTGCTTTTTTCACGAAATTTCTTTCCGTTATTGATCAAATGTGATATAGTATAAGAGAATGTGGGATAAGAGAAGCATAAAGGAGCCGATGAAGATGGATGCCGAACAGGATGCACATTTTCAATTGATGAAACGGCTGCTCGTCATTATTCCGCTTTCCACGATACTGATACTGTTGATTCTTTGCGTCGTTCTGGGGGTAAATCTATACGAAGCGAAACGAGAGCTGAGGGAGCTTCGCGGTTCGGCTGCTCCTGTGATGGCGATGAGCGAGACGTCCGAAGAAGGAGGCACAGGGGTGTATACAGCCTCTGGCGTGGATGAGGTAAGAAGCGGTCAGTCCGAAGCGGACGACGCGGATTCCAAAACAGCGGACGGAGAGAGAAAAGTATATCTTACCTTCGATGACGGCCCCAGCGGCAATACCGGAGAAATACTGGATATTCTGGCAGAGTACGATGTGAAAGCGACTTTTTTTGTGGTCGGGAAAGAGGAAGAAAAATATCAGCCGTTATATAAAAGGATTGTGGAGGAAGGACATACCCTTGCGATGCATTCCTACAGCCATAAGTATGATGAGATATATCAGTCAAAGGAGAGTTTTGCAGCGGATCTTTCAAAGCTGCAGGAATTTCTTTACGACACCACAGGCGTCTGGTGCAGATATTGCAGATTTCCGGGCGGCAGCAGTAATACTGTAAGCAGGGTGGACATGCATGTGCTGATTGATTATCTGGAAGAGCAGGATATGAGCTATTATGACTGGAATATAGTTTCGGGAGACGCATCTTCCTCCTATATAAGTCCGGAAGCCATTGTACGGAACTCAACGGCGAATTTACGGAACTTTGAGGAGGCGGTCATACTGATGCATGATGCGTCCGACAAGGATTCCACGGTTAAGGCGCTGCCGACGCTGATCGAGCAGATTCAGGCGATGGAGGATACGAAGATCCTTCCGATCACAGATGAGACGGAAGCGATTCATCATATAAGTAACGATTAAAGAATGGAGGAATAGGGAATGGGATTTTTTTCGGATTTGAAGGATGACTTATCCCAGGCTGTCAATGAGTTGATGCCGGAAGAAGAGCTGGAAGCGGCTCTGGCGGCACAGGGACAGACGAAAGAGCAGACACCGGCCGAGGCAGAAACCATGGAGACGCCCGCAGCGGATATGTCGCTGGATTCACTGGATCTTAGCGATATGCTGGATAAGATAGAAGGGATGGAGCCTGAGTTGGGGGCGGTATCTGAAATTGAGGAGGCTGCGGAGGAAGCAGCGCCTGTGGAGCAGGCCCCTGAACCCATGGCGGACGAGCCTGTTGTACAGGAGGCACTGGCAGAAGAGATTACGACAGAGGAACCGGAAATTCCGGAGGAAGAAATTATCATAGAGGAGCCGGCGATTCCTGAGATCGCAGAGGCAGTAGTAGAAGAGGAGGCAGAACCTGTAATGGCAGAAGAAGTTTTAACAGAGATGGAAGCACCTGAAAAAGAGGTGGAGAAAGCGCAGAACAGCGGAGGAAAGGGAAAGACTATGGAAGCACAGGCAAATCGCGTAGCAGTAGACGAGACAGCAGTTGTGACAGAGGGCATGACAATAACGGGTGATATTGTATCAGAGGGATCTCTGGAGCTGATCGGTACGGTAAACGGTAATCTTGATATTCTTGGCAAGCTGAATGTTACAGGTACGATTCAGGGTAATTCCAAGGCGGCTGAGATTTATGCGGAAGGTTCCAAGATTACCGGCGAAGTGAACAGCCTTGGCAGTGTAAAGATCGGACAGAATTCCGTAGTGATCGGTAATATTACGGCTACCAGCGCGGTTGTGGCAGGTGCGGTTAAGGGCGATATTGATGTGCAGGGTCCGGTTATTCTGGATACGACGGCTATCGTGATGGGTAATATCAAATCCAAATCCGTGCAGATTAACAACGGTGCGGTTATCGAGGGTATGTGTTCTCAGTGTTATGCAGATGTGAATCCGACATCCTTCTTCGAGGAGTTCAAGAAGAAAAAATAAATTCTGATATGAGGGTTAATATGAAGCGAATACTCTTGAAGCTGAGCGGAGAAGCTCTGGCAGGCGAGAAGAAGACAGGGTTTGACGAGGAGACGGTGCGGGACGTCGCCATGCAGGTAAAACAGCTGGTGGACGACGGCATTCAGGTCGGTATCGTTATCGGCGGCGGCAATTTCTGGCGCGGACGGTCCAGTGAAAACATCGACAGGACTAAGGCGGATCAGATCGGCATGCTGGCCACGATTATGAACTGTATCTATGTGTCGGAAATTTTTCGTTCCGTGGGAATGAAGACCTCGATCCTGACGCCCTTTGCGTGCGGCTCTTTTACGAAGCTTTTTTCCAAGGACAGGGCAAATAAATATTTTTCGAGAAATATGGTGGTCTTTTTTGCAGGCGGTACGGGGCATCCCTATTTTTCTACCGACACGGGCGTCGTACTTCGCGCCGTTGAGGTGGATGCGGACGTGATTCTTCTGGCGAAGGCGGTAGACGGCGTCTACGACGACGATCCGCGGGAGAATCCCGATGCAAGGAAATATGATGAGATTTCGATCAATGAAGTGATTGAGAAAAATTTGCAGGTGGTAGACATGACGGCTTCCATTCTTGCCAGAGATAACAGGATGCCCATGTGGGTGTTCGGCCTGAATCAGGATAACAGTATTGTCAATACCATCAAGGGTAAATTTAACGGCACAAAGGTGACTGTATAGTTTTTGGGAGGATTACAGTATGGATGACAGGCTTAAACCTTATGAGCAAAAAATGCAGAAATCCTATGATTTTCTGGTAAATGATCTGGGAGCGATTCGTGCCGGACGTGCGAATCCCCATGTTCTTGATAAGATTAAGGTGGATTACTACGGGACGCCTACACCAATCCAGCAGGTAGGGAATATCACGGTTCCCGAGGCAAGGATTTTACAGATTGCACCATGGGAAAAGAGCCTGATCAAGGAGATTGAGAAGGCGATTATGGCTTCGGATGTGGGAATTACGCCTACAAACGACGGTTCTCTGATCCGGCTGGTATTTCCGGAGCTCACTGAGGAGCGACGTAAGGAGCTGGTAAAGGATATCAAAAAGCGGGGCGAGGAAAATAAGGTAGCGATCCGCAATACCAGACGGGACGGAAACGACGCTTTGAAGAAGCTGGCGAAGACCGAGGTTTCCGAGGATGAGATTAAGGAACTGGAAGAGAAACTCCAGAAGCTGACAGATAAGTTTATTAAGGATGTGGATAAGCTGGTGGAGGAGAAGTCAAAGGAAATTCTGACTGTATGATGTAAAGAGGGGCTTACAGAATGCGAGATTCTGTTGCCCCCTTTCCGTTTAATGGTTTACATAACTGAAAAACTTTTCAAAAGTAAAAACGTTTTGGAGTGGGAGAAAAATGGCGGAAGAAACTAAAATTCCACAGCATGTGGCGATTATTCTGGACGGTAACGGCAGGTGGGCGAAAAGCAAGGGAATGCCGCGCAATTACGGACATGTGCAGGGCGCAAAAACGGTGGAGAAGATCTGCGAGGAGGCCTACCGCATGGGGATTCAGTATCTGACGGTTTACGCCTTCAGTACGGAGAACTGGAACAGGCCTGCGGATGAGGTGGACGCTCTGATGGGATTGCTTCGCAATTATATGAAGACCTGTCTTAAGACGGCCGCAAAAAATAACATGTGTGTGCGTGTGATCGGAGAAAAATCCCGTCTGGATGAAGATATCAGGAGAAGAATCGCAGAGCTGGAGGCGGCTACGAAGGAAAATACGGGGCTGCATTTTCAGATTGCCATTAACTATGGCGGCAGGGATGAGATTATCCGCGCTGTGAAAAAGCTTGCGAAACAGGTGCAGGCGGGAGAATTAAATCCGGAGGATATTACTCAGGAGCAGTTTGACGGGGCGCTTGACACGGCGGGAATTCCGGAGCCTGATCTTCTGATACGGACCTGCGGCGAGCAGCGGATTTCCAATTTTCTGCTCTGGCAGCTTGCTTATACGGAATTTTATTTTACGCCCATAGCCTGGCCTGATTTTACAAAGGAAGAATTAGAGAAGGCGGTTGCGGCATATAATAAGAGGGACAGACGCTACGGTCTGGTCACGGAATAGGAGGCGGGTTACCATGTTTCGTACAAGGTTACTGAGCGGCATACTGCTGGTGGTGATCGCTGTGGCGGTTCTTATGAAGGGCGGCGCCCTTCTTGCGACGGTGCTGTTTCTGGTTTCGATTATTGCCTACAGGGAGCTTTCCAAAGCCTGTAAGATAGGAAAGGAAGGGGAAATCACCTGTCCGCCGGAGCTTGCGGGCTGCGTTATGACTCTTGTGTATTACGGTGCGCTGGGACTGGCTGCGGCTAATGGGCTTGTGACTGCTTTTTCCGTCATGTTTTTTGTGATTGTGGCGGCTTTTCTTGTTTTTTTGTTTGTTTATGTGTTTACGTTTCCGAAATATCATGCGAACCAGATCATGTCTGCCATGTTTTCCTTTCTTTACGGGCCGGTAATGCTTTCCTTTCTCTATCTGCTGCGGGAAGGGCTTGACGACGGAGTGTATCTGGTGTGGTTCGTATTCCTGGCTTCCTGGGGAAGCGATACCTGCGCCTATTGCGTGGGCGTGCTGTTTGGTAAGCATAAAATGACGCCGAAATTAAGTCCCAAAAAGTCGGTGGAAGGCGCCGTCGGCGGCATTGTGGGCGCGGCACTGCTGTTTGTCCTCTATACCCATTTTGTGATTAACAGCTATACGGATATGGTGATGTCTTTGCCCTTTGCGGCAGCGCTTGGCGCGGTGGGAGCGCTTATTTCCATGGTGGGAGATCTGGCGGCCTCCGCTGTAAAGCGGGATCATGAGATCAAGGATTACGGAAAACTGATACCGGGCCACGGTGGGATCATGGATCGGTTTGACAGTGTGATCGTGGCGGCGCCGATTGTGTTTGCAGGCATATTTATCGGCCTGCTGTTATCGACAAAGGTGTAAACAATCAGATTGCGGAGAAAACATAAGATGAAGAAAATAGGAATTTTGGGTTCCACCGGTTCTATTGGAACACAGACACTGGATATTGTCAGAAAAGAGAAAGATCTGGAAGTGGTATCTCTGGCGGCAGGTTCCAACGTGACGCTTCTGGAGGAGCAGATCAGAGAGTTTCAGCCGAAGCTTGCGGCTCTCTGGGATGAGAAGGCGGCGGCCGATCTTAGGGTGAGGGTGAGCGATCTGCCGGTGCGCATTGTGAGCGGTATGGACGGCCTCGTGGAAGTATCTACGGCGGCGGATATGGAGGTGCTGGTCACCGGCATTGTGGGTATGATCGGGATCAGGCCTACCATTGCGGCCATCGAGGCCGGGAAGGATATTGCTCTTGCAAACAAGGAGACGCTTGTGACGGCGGGGCATATCATTATGCCGTTGGCAGAGGAAAAAGGGGTGTCCATCCTGCCTGTGGACAGCGAGCACAGCGCTATTTTCCAGTCCCTGCACGGGGAGAGGCGGTCGCGGGTGGAGAAGATACTGCTCACGGCCTCCGGCGGGCCGTTTCGTGGAAAAACAAGGGAAGAGCTCGCGGATATGACGGTGGAGGACGCTTTGAAGCATCCGAACTGGTCCATGGGGAAAAAGGTGACTATTGATTCGGCATCCCTTTGTAATAAGGGTCTGGAAGTGATGGAGGCGAAATGGCTCTTTGATGTGGCGCTTGACCAGATTGAAGTGGTGGTTCATCCCCAGAGTATCCTGCATTCTGCGGTACAGTATGCGGATGGGGGAATCATGGGGCAGATGGGAGTGCCCGATATGAAGCTGCCCATTCAGTATGCGCTGTTTTATCCCGACAGAAGGCCTATGGACATCGGGAGAGTAGACTTATGTAAACTTGGAAGCCTTACCTTTGAGAAACCGGATACAGATACTTTCCGGGGACTTGCGCTGGCATACCGCGCCGCCCAGAGAGGCGGATCTTTGCCAACGGTGTTTAACGCGGCGAACGAAAAGGCAGTGGCGTTGTTTTTGAAGAAAAAGATTCGGTTTTTACAGATTCCGGAGCTGATTGCGACCGCTATGGATGCGCATCAGGTGCGGGAAAATCCCACGCTGGAGGAAATCCTTTCGGCGGAGTCGGAGACCTATGAGTATATCAGACAGAAATTTGGAGAATAGACAGAGAAACAAGGAGTTATGATTTGATCAGAACAATTATCTTATTTATCATTGTTTTTGGCCTGGTGGTTATCTCCCATGAGCTGGGGCATTTCCTGATTGGCCGGAAAAATGGGATTCGCGTGGTGGAGTTTGCGGTAGGTATGGGGCCTACAATCTTTTCCTTTACGGCCGGAGGCACAAAATGGTCTCTGAAGCTTTTACCCCTTGGGGGCGCCTGTATGTTTGAGGGCGAGGACGGCCTGGAGCGTGAGGAAGCGCCAGAGGGAGCCTATGCAGAACACGGGGAGGGGATTTCCTTTACGGAGGCCGGGGTCTGGGCGCGTATTGCAACGGTTTTTGCGGGACCTTTCTTTAACTTTATTCTGGCTTTTATTGTGGCGGTGGCTTTGAGCGCGTTTACCGGGGCTGATCTGCCTGTGGTAGGCACGGTGATGGAAGGTTCGGCAGCCCACGAGGCAGGCCTTGCGCAGGGCGACGTCATTACAAAAATCGGGCGGGAACCGATTCATTTTTACCGGGAGGTTTCCATGATTTCCGCGCTCAGTCAGGGCGAGGTGATGGAAATCACCTACGAGAGAAACGGGGAAAAGACAGTGACCACGCTGACGCCGCAGTACAGTGAAGAAGACGGACGTTATTATATGGGAATTACCAACGGCGGGGCTTTTTTGGAGTGTAATCCGCTGCAGGTATTCCAGTATGGTTTTTATGAGGTGGAGTACTGGGTGAAACTGACTTATAAGAGTCTGGCAATGCTGGTCAAAGGGCAGGTATCAAAGGACGACGTGTCCGGGCCGGTAGGCATCGCCCAGCTGGTAGGGGAAAGCTATGATCAGGCGGAAGAGAGTTATGGTACGGCTTATGCCATTCTTACCATGTTGCAGATCGTGGTTCTGCTCTCCGTCAATCTGGGCATTATGAACCTTTTGCCGATTCCTGCGCTGGACGGCGGGCGGCTGGTGTTCATGCTTGTGGAAGTGGTCAGGGGAAAACCCGTGCCGCCGGAAAAGGAGGGCATGGTACACTTTGCCGGACTGGTTGTGTTGATGGTGCTGATGGTCTTTATCATGTACAATGATATTATGCGGCTGGTGCGATGATGCCGCTATGGCGGACGCAGAAAATTCTGCGCCCGCTTGTTTATTTTCAAAAACTGTAGTATGATAGTCATATCAAATCTCGTTCAGAGATTTTCAGGCAGATACGGCGGGTATCCCGCGCAATTTCTCGGTTTTTACTTGAACTCACATTAAGAAGCGTGTGTTATAAATTAACAATTACGTGCTATTTAAACGATGCCGGATATGAGTAAGGAGGTGTTTTAAAACAATGCAGTATTTGACAGGCGTCTATTGGTGCGGCGCAGGGGCGTCACGGGCCAATCAGGACGCGGTTGTGCTCCAGCAGGTGTTGACGCGCCGGGGCAGAGTGCTTATGGCGGCGGTGTGCGACGGAATGGGAGGGCTTTCCGCCGGCGGAGAGGCCAGCGGTTATGTGGCAGGGCAGCTTGTGGAATGGTATTATGGAGAGCTCCTTAGTCTGATCCGCCGAAGGAAGCCTTTCTGGGTGATCCGCCGATCTCTTGACAGACGCGTTTATCATATGCAGGGACAGTTAAAAAGATATGCAGCGCAGGAGGAAACTGCTTTGGGAACGACTATGACGGTGTTTGTTTTGTGGGAAAAGACATATCTGCTGTGGCATCTGGGGGACAGCAGGGCATACCTTCTGCGGGGACGACGTATGAAACAGACGACGACAGATCATGTCCATGGAACACGGGAGCTTACTAAATGCGTGGGAAGCTTTGGACGTTTCATTTCGGAGCACAGAACGGGTACGCTGCGGAAGGGGGAGGGTATTTTACTGTGTACGGACGGTTTCAGGCGGCGGGTTTCCGATCAGGAGCTGGGGGACGCGATGTATTTCGGGTTTGCAAACGTGCAGGCTTTTTCCCCGGAAGAACAGATAGAGCGACGGCTTAAGGAGATCGGCGGGGTATGCAGGAGGCGTGGGGAAACGGATGATCTTTCCGCGGTGTATGTGAGGCGCAGTATATAGTTTACATAATATTATTGAGCGACAAAGCAAACTTATGATTACACTGTTAGCACAATAAATGCGGCTTTGAGAAGAGCGCTGTAATTACCTCATGGAGGGAAAGAAGGAATGCGGGATGGAAAATAGCAGACTGGGGAAATACAGAATAACGGGAACGCTGGGGCGGGGCGGACAGGCTTTGGTTTATCTGGCCATGGACGAGAGTCTGTCCCGGCCGGTAGCTTTGAAACGGCTGTGGAACGGAGGGGAAAATCAGGGCGTCGGAAAGGGGGAAGGCGGCCGGATGATAAGGGAAACGGAAAGGGACCGGCTTATGCAGGAGGCGGCCTTTCTGCGTGATCTGCGCCATCCCATGCTGCCCGTTGTCTACGACTTGTTTTATGAAGCGGGCTGGTATCTTGTCATGGAATATATAGCGGGAATAAGTTTACATAAGTATATAGAGAGCTGGGGGCCGGTTAAGGAGGGACAGGCCAGATTTTGGGCAGCTGCGCTTCTGGATGTGCTGTCCTATTTCCATACAAGAGAAACACCTGTTATTTACAGGGATCTTAAGCCTGATAACATTATGGTATGTAAGGACGGCAGTCTCAGGCTTGTGGATTTCGGCGGGGCAGGATTTCGTGTTTTCGGGGAGGAGACGAACGAAGGGATGGTGTACTCGGCGGGATATGCCGCGCCCGAACAGCGGGCGTCTGTGGAACAAAGAGCCTGGGCGGATGAGAGGAGCGATATTTACGCCTTTGGGAGAACGCTATATTATATGGTGACAGGAGCAGACCTTTGCGCAGCGCCTTACGGGGCCCTTTCCGTTTCCTGTTACAATCCGCTGCTTTCTGTGGAACTGGAAGAAATCATTGCCCGCTGTACGGCCAAAGCGCCAGGGGACCGCTATCAGGTGGTTTCGGAAATTGTCAGAGATATGGAACGGCGGGGGAGGCGAAAAGGCCGCGGTAAAGGGGAGTTTGTCCAGCGGGTGGAAAAACAGATTTGTCTTACCGGGGATTTTCCTATATAATAGAGTGAAAGATCAGGAGAATGCCGGAGGACAGGCATTCCCGGCAGGGCAGGCCATGGAGGGAAAAGTGAAAGCGCACAGAGAACAGACAAAAGTCATAACAATCGGAGACAGGAAGATCGGCGGGGGAAATCCCATTTTGATTCAGTCTATGACCAATACGCCGACGGAGGATGTGGAAGCTACGGTTTCGCAGATTCTGCGGCTGGAGAAGGCGGGGTGTGAGATTATCCGATGTACGGTACCGACCAAAGAGGCGGCTAAGGCCCTGTCTGAGATTAAGAAACAGATCCATATTCCGCTTGTGGCGGACATTCATTTTGATTATCGGATGGCCATTGCGGCGATGGAAAACGGAGCGGACAAGATTCGGATTAATCCGGGCAATATCGGGGCGGGAGAGAAGGTGGCTCAGGTTGTTTCGGTGGCCAAAGAGCGCAACATTCCCATTCGCGTGGGAGTAAACAGCGGCTCTCTGGAGCGGGAGCTTGTGGAAAAATATCATGGCGTGACGGCGGAAGGTATCGTGGAGAGCGCGCTTAATAAGGTAGGCATTATTGAGGACTGCGGATATGACAACCTTGTCATAAGCATCAAATCCTCCGATGTGATGATGTGTGTCAGAGCGCATGAAATACTGGCTTTAAAAGCGAACTATCCGCTGCATGTGGGCATTACGGAATCGGGAACGGTGAACAGTGGAAATATCAAGTCGGCAATTGGTCTGGGTATTATGTTAAATCAGGGAATTGGCGACACGATACGGGTATCCCTGACGGGAGACCCGGTGGAGGAAATACGCTCCGCGAAGCTGATTTTGCGTACGCTCGGGCTTAGAAAGGGCGGCATTGAAGTGGTATCCTGTCCTACCTGCGGCAGGACGAAAATCGACCTGATCGGACTGGCAAAACAGGTAGAAGAGATGGTGCAGGATATCCCCCTTGACATAAAGGTGGCGGTAATGGGCTGTGCGGTAAACGGGCCCGGAGAGGCCAGAGAGGCAGATATCGGCATTGCCGGCGGTATTGGAGAGGGACTTCTGATCAAGAGAGGCGAGATTGTGAAAAAGGTGCCGGAAGAGGCGCTGTTAAATACGCTCAGAGAGGAACTGTTACACTGGGATGAGTAAACCATTTTTTGACGTGTTTCCCACATTGAAACTGGATACGGGCCTGCATGATCTGTTTGAGAGCGTCGCCGTGGAGAAAGTGACGAGCACCAAACGGAAGGATTTTCTGCGAGTTTATATTGCGTCCGACCATCTGATCCAAAAGGAGGATGTATTTCGGGTGGAGCGGGAGATCGGGAAACAGTTTTTCCTGAATATGCCCATTACCGTCAAGTTTTACGAACATTTTACGCTCTCCGCGCAGTACGATCCGCAAAAGCTGATGGACGCCTACGGGGAGAGCATTCTTCTGGAATTAAAAGAGAGCTCCCCGGTGGAGTACAGTATGTTCAGACGGGCGGATATTTCCTTTGCGGGAGAGCGGATGCTTCTTACGCTGGAGGATACGGTGTTTGGCCGCGAGAAGGCGCAGGAGCTGACCCGTATTCTCGAAAAAATATATAACGAGCGTTGCAAAATTCCCATTCAGGTGGAGGTTTCTTACAAAGAGCGAAAAGCGGGGAAGGGCCACGAGGAGGACGATTACCGTTTTGCCATACAGGTGGCGGAGGTTTCTGCCAGGGCGGGCTTTCCTGTACAGATGAAGGGCGCGGGACTGGCCGCTGGAAAGGCGGCTAATGGGACGGATGGAGAACTGCCGGGAAGCCCAGAACAGGAATTACCTTCCCGATCCAGACGCTCCCCAGGCGGTAAAGAAAAATCCGACTTTAAGCGTTCCCTGAAACGTTCCGACAACCCGGACGTCATTTACGGAAGGGATTTTGAGGAAGAGGCCATGCCCATTGAGGAAATTATCGGAGAGATGGGGGAAGTGGTGATCCGCGGCAGGGTAATCCGTGCGGATAAGCGGGAAATTAAAAACGAGCGGATGATTCTGATGTTTGACGTTACGGATTACACCGATACCATGACGGTGAAATTCTTTGTGCACAACGAGCAGGCGTCAGAAATAACAAACGTTATGAAAGAAGGGGCCTTTGTCAAGATCAAAGGCATGACCATGATGGACAGGTTTGACCATGAGCTGACCATCGGTTCTCTGGCGGGTATTAAGAAGATACCTGATTTTACCACTTCCAGAGAGGACAGAAGCGTAAGGAAGCGGGTGGAGCTTCACTGTCATACGAAGATGAGCGATATGGACGGGGTGTCCGAGGCAAAGGATATCGTAAAGCGGGCTTACAAGTGGGGACATCCGGCCATCGCCATTACCGACCACGGCGTGGTACAGTCTTTCCCGGATGCGAACCATGTGTGGGAGGATCTCTGGAAGGCGGAGAAAAACCGCTGTAAGGAGGCGGGTGAGCCTGCGCCTGACAAGCAGGGATTCTTTAAGGTGATTTACGGCGTGGAGGCCTATCTTGTGGACGATCTGCATCAGATCGCCACTAACGAGAAGGGGCAGGATTTCAAGGCGGATTTCGTGGTTTTTGATATTGAGACGACAGGATTTTCGCCCACAAAAAATCGCATTATAGAAATTGGCGCGGTGAAGGTCAGTGAGGGTAAGATTGTGGATCGTTTTTCCACATTTGTTGATCCGCTGACGCCCATTCCCTTTGAGATTGAGAAGCTTACAGGAATAACAGATGATATGGTAATGGGGGCGGAGCAGATCGACGTAGTGCTGCCCCGGTTTCTGGAGTTTTGCGAGGGCTGTATTCTGGTGGCTCATAACGCCCGGTTCGATATGAGCTTTATTATGGAAAATTGTGACAGACAGGGGATTTCCCACGATTTTACTTATGTGGATTCGGTGGGCATTGCCAGAATTTTTCTGCCGGGGCAGAAAAAGCATACGCTGGACGCAGTGGCAAAGGCCCTCGGCGTGTCTCTGGAAAACCATCACAGGGCAGTGGACGACGCCGAGGCTACGGCGGAGATTTTTGTGAAGCTGATTGTGCTGATGGAGAAGGAAGGCATCACAACCCTTTCACAGATCAACGAGAGGGGAAAGACCAGTCCCGATATCATCAAAAAGCTGCCGACCTATCATGCGATCATTCTGGCGAAAAACAATGTGGGCCGCATGAATCTGTACCGTCTGGTGTCTGAGTCCCACCTGACGTATTTTGCCAGAAGACCCAGAATACCAAAGAGCCTTCTTTCGCAGTACAGGGAGGGATTGATTCTGGGAAGCGCCTGCGAGGCGGGAGAGCTTTACCGGGCGCTTTTGGAGCAGAAGTCCGACGCGGAGATAGCAAGGCTTGTGAATTTTTATGATTATCTGGAAATCCAGCCGCTTGGCAACAACCGGTTTATGATCGAGTCGGAGCGGACACCGAACATTACCTCCATGGAGGACATACAGGAGATCAACAGGCAGATTGTGCGGCTGGGAGAGCAGTTTAACAAGCTTGTTGTGGCCACCTGCGACGTACATTTCCTGAATCCGGAGGATGAGATTTACCGCCGCATTATTATGGCCGGACAGGGATTCCCGGACGCGGACAATCAGGCGCCCCTGTATCTGCGCACCACGGAGGAAATGCTGAATGAGTTTTCCTATCTTGGCAGCGACAAGGCCGAGGAAGTGGTGATTACCAATACCAACCTGATTGCGGATATGATCGACGTGATGTCGCCTGTGCGGCCGGACAAGTGTCCGCCGGTGATAGAAGACAGCGATAAACAGCTTACGGATATCTGCTACAACAGGGCCCATGAGCTGTATGGGGAGACGCTGCCAAAGATTGTGGAAGACAGGCTGGAGAAGGAGCTGCATTCCATTATTTCCAATGGTTTTGCGGTGATGTATATCATTGCTCAGAAGCTTGTGTGGAAGTCTGTGGAGGACGGGTATCTCGTGGGGTCGCGGGGTTCTGTGGGAAGCTCTTTTGTGGCGAATATGGCCGGGATCACGGAGGTAAACTCCTTAAGTCCCCATTATCTGTGTCCGAAGTGCCATTATTACGATTTCGACTCTGAGGAGGTGAAGGCCTACGGCGGCGGCGCGGGCTGCGATATGCCGGATAAGGACTGCCCTGTATGCGGTACGCCCTTAAGAAAGGAAGGGTTCGACATTCCCTTTGAGACGTTCCTTGGTTTTAAGGGAGATAAGGAGCCGGATATTGACCTGAACTTTTCCGGGGAATATCAGAGTAAGGCCCATAAATACACGGAGGTTATTTTCGGCAACGGACAGACTTACCGGGCGGGCACCATCGGTACGCTGGCGGATAAAACGGCGTTTGGCTATGTAAAGAATTATTATGAGGAGCGGGGCAGGCATAAGCGGGCCTGTGAGATCAACCGGATTGTGACGGGCTGTACGGGCGTGCGCCGGAGCACCGGGCAGCATCCCGGCGGTATTGTGGTTTTGCCGGTGGGGGAGGACATCAACTCATTTACGCCGGTGCAGCACCCGGCAAACGATATGACGACAGACATCGTCACCACCCATTTTGACTATCACTCCATTGATCACAACCTGCTCAAGCTTGACATACTGGGGCATGATGATCCCACCATGATCCGTATGTTACAGGATCTGACCGGGCTTGATCCGACTACGATTCCGCTGGACGACAAGGGGGTGATGTCCCTCTTCCAGTCAACGGAGGCGCTGGGGATTACGCCGGAGCAGATTGGCGGCTGTAAGCTTGGCTGTCTGGGAATACCTGAGTTTGGCACGGAGTTTGTTATTCAGATGGTAATTGACGCCAAACCCAGGTGCTTTACGGATCTGGTGCGAATTTCCGGGCTTTCCCACGGCACTGATGTGTGGCTTGGCAACGCTCAGACCCTGATCGAGGAGGGCAAGGCGACCATTTCCACGGCGATCTGCTGTCGTGACGACATTATGATTTATCTGATGCAGCAGGGGGTGGAGCCGTCTTTGTCTTTCACCATCATGGAGAGCGTGCGTAAGGGAAAGGGACTTAAGGACGAATGGATCGACGCCATGAAGGAGCAGGGGGTGCCGGACTGGTATATCGGCTCCTGCAAAAAGATCAAATATATGTTTCCCAAGGCGCATGCGGCGGCTTATGTCATGATGGCATGGCGCATCGCCTACTGCAAGATTAATTATCCGCTGGCCTACTACGCGGCTTATTTCAGTATCCGCGCCTCGGCTTTTTCCTATGAGATCATGTGTCAGGGGAGGGCTCATCTGGAAAGCGTGATGGCGGATTATAAGCGCAGAAGCGACGAGCTTTCCAAGAAGGAGCAGGATACCCAGAAGGATATGAAGATTGTGCAGGAGATGTACGCGAGAGGATTTGAGTTTGTACCTATTGACATTTTTACCGCCAATTCCAGACTGTTTCAGATTGTGGACGGGAAGCTGATGCCGTCCTTAAACAGCATTGACGGTCTGGGAGAACGGGCGGCGGATGCGATTGTGGAGGCGGCGAAGGACGGGCCGTTCTTAAGCAAGGACGATTTCAGGCAGCGCACCAAGGTGTCCAAGACCATTCTGGATCTGATGAGCGAGCTGGGGCTTTTGGGGAATCTGCCGGAGTCCAACCAGATCAGCTTGTTTGACCTGGTTTAACCGATTGAGCAGAGCTCAATCACGAGAACTGCTTCGCAGCCTCGGAGAAGCTGGAGACGACGCGTGCTGAACCGATTGAGCAGAGCTCAATCACGAGAACTGCTTATGGGGACTGCTTCGCAGCTCCGGAAAATTATGGAGGAAAATATGAGAAAAATTGTGACTATTGGAAGAGAATTTGGCGCGGGTGGCGGCGAGATCGGCAAACGCGTGGCAAAGGAGCTGGGGATAGAGTATTACGACAAGGATATTATTTTAAAGACGGCCGTTTCCGGGAAAAGTCTGTCGCCGGAGCAGGTGCGCAGATGGGACGAGCGCGTGCCGAAAAACTTCGGTTTTGCCCAGAGCCTGTTTGACTTTTACAATAAGCCTCTGGAGGAGGAACTGTGGCAGGCCCAGCGGGACGCCATCAGGGAGTTGGCCAATAAGGAAAGCTGCGTGATCGTCGGCCGAAACGGCGATTATATTTTAAGACAATTTGATCACTGCCTGAATGTGTTTATTCATGCCGGGTTTGAATGGCGGGTGAAGCGCATGACAAAGATGATGGATCAGGTGCCGGCGGATCAGGTGGCGGGCGATGTGCGGGCGGTGGATAAGGCGAGAAAACGCTACTGTGAGTATTATACCAAGCAGACTTACGGCGACGTCAGAAACTTTGATCTGACAGTCAATACGGAGAAGCTGGGAATTGATAAGGCGGTGGAGATGATACTGGCCGCGGCGGCGGATTTGTAGTACTTGTATATTTGTATACAAAGTTCTTGACAAGGCATCTAAAACTCCATATACTTAAGAAAGCGGGAAAAGACGGTGTCAGGGCCAGAACAGTACACCGTTTTTCGCGTTAAGAAAGCATTTTGCGGTAGAAAAGGAGAGGATATTATGAAGAAATTACTGGCAATGGTTTTAATCGGCTGCATGGCCCTTGGTATGATGGCGTGCGGTTCCGGCGAAGAAGCTGCACCGGCAGGTGAGACTGCACCGGCAGGTGAGACTGCACCGGCGGGCGAGGCTGCACCGGCGGAAGAGGCGGCCGAAGCGCCCGCGGACAGCGCGGCTTCCGGCAGCGATAAGGTTTGGATTGTGGCGACAGATACGGTGTTCCGCCCCTTTGAGTTCACCAACGAAAAGGGTGAATTTGTAGGCATTGACGTGGACGTCCTGGCGGCGATTGCGGAGGATCAGGGATTCAAGTATGAGCTGAACAGCCTTGGCTGGGATGCGGGCGTAGCGGCAGTGCAGGCAGGACAGGCTGACGCGCTGATTGCAGGGGCGACCATCAAGCAGGAGCGTATCGACTCCGGCTGGATTTTCTCTGACGGTTACTATGACGCCACGCAGACTTTTGTTGTTGCGGAGGGCAGCGATATCAAGAGCTTTGCTGATCTTGCGGGCAAGAACGTGGCGGTGAAAAACGGTACGGCGGGCATGGACTTTGCCGAGAGCTTAAAGGAGGAGTACGGGTTTACCACTACGGTATTCGAGGATTCGCCCACCATGTATCAGGACGTGATTCTTGGCAACTCCGCGGCCTGTGTGGAAGATACGCCGATCATGGCTGACTCCATCAAGACGGGTAATCTGGCGCTGACCATTCCCGAGGGCATGGAGAGCGAGGGCGCGCCTTACGGTTTTGCCATCATGAACGCTGAAAATCAGGAGCTTTTGGATATGTTTAACGCCGGTCTTAAGAACATTAAGGAAAACGGTAAGTACGACGAAATTATTGCGAAATACCTGGAAAAATGAGAGAATGCCTGAAAGCAGGCATTCTCCTTATAAAGGGAGAAGAGTTCTATGTTAATGATAATTCAGACATATGGGATAATGCTGTTGAAAGCGATGGGGCATACGCTGTTATTGTGTCTGCTTTCTCTGCTGTTTGCCACGGTCATTGGTATGATTTTCGGCCTGATGAATGTGGGGCATAACAGAGTGCTTAATTTTATTGGCACGGTTTATGTGGATGCTGTGCGCGGCGTACCGCTGATTGTACTGGCTTATTTTATCTATTTTGGTATTCCTTCCGGCATTCAGAGTCTGGGCTTTACGAATTTCAGGATGAATGCATTGCAGGGCGGTACGATTGCCCTTTCCATGAACTGCGGCGCCTATATGGCGGAGATTATCAGAGCGGGCATTCAGAGCGTGGACAGAGGACAGATGGAAGCGGGCAGAAGCCTCGGGCTTTCCTATGGCGCCGGCATGGCGCTGATTGTGATTCCACAGGCAGTGCGCACCATGATTCCTTCAATTATTAACCAGTTCATCATTACCTTAAAGGATACGTCGATCCTTTCCGTAATCGGATTTCCGGAGCTTACCAACGTGGGTAAGACCATTATGGGCAATACGTTTAAGAATTTGCAGGCATGGGCGATTGTCGGCATCATGTATCTGATTGTCATTACCATATTGAGTAAGATTTCCAAGCAGATTGAGAGGAGGATCAACCGTGGCAGATAACGCTGACGTCAAGATTTCTGTGAAAAATTTAAAAAAGAATTTCGGTTCTCTTGAGGTGCTTAAGGATATCAGTCTGGAAGTGACAGAGGGCGAGGTTGTTGTGCTGATTGGGCCCTCCGGCAGTGGAAAATCCACGCTTTTGCGGTGCCTGAACCAGCTGGAGAAAGCCACTTCCGGGCAGATTGTGATCGACGGCTATGACGTGACTGATAAGCGCACGGACATCAATAAGGTGCGGGAAAATATCGGTATGGTTTTCCAGCATTTCAATCTGTTTAATCATCTGAACGTACTGAAAAATATGACGCTGGCGCCGGTGCATTTAAAAACACTTTCCAAAGAAGAAGCGCAGAACAAGGCCGTGCAGCTTCTGGAGCGGGTGGGTCTTGCAGATAAGGCGCTGGCATATCCCAGCCAGCTTTCCGGCGGGCAGAAGCAGCGTGTGGCGATTGCCAGGGCGCTGGAGATGAATCCTGATATCATGCTTTTTGACGAGCCGACCAGCGCTCTTGATCCAGAGATGGTGGGCGAGGTGCTGGCAGTGATGAAGGAGCTTGCAAGGGGCGGCATGACCATGGTGGTGGTCACTCACGAGATCGGGTTCGCCAGAGAGGTGGCAAGCCGCGTGATTTTCATGGAGGGCGGTTATATCATTGAGGAGGGGACGCCTGAGGAGGTGTTTAATCATCCCAGGGAGCCCAGGACGATTGATTTCCTGAGTAAAGTATTATAACCGGCAAAGGGATCAGGCAGGGCAGTAAAAAATTTGCATTTTTTTAAAGAAAAATAAAAAAAGGACTTGCATTATTTTCAAAAATATAATAGAATAAGCAAGTGTCAATCAGATGGCTCGTTGGTCAAGCGGTTAAGACGCCGCCCTCTCACGGCGGAAACAGGGGTTCGATTCCCCTACGAGCTGTTGACTGTTTTAGAACAGCCCAACCCTAAAGGATGCCGGAAACTGCGGATGAAGCGGTTTGCGGTGTTTTTTTATTTCACAGGAAAGTGTATCAGGGAATGCATATGGTAGTAAAATTATTAGTACCGGGACTAAAATGCTATTAAATAATGTTTTTGAATGGGCAGTTTTTAATGCATGTTAAAAACGCGGGGCCAACGGATTAATTATCTGAGGATGCTTCTTTTAGTAACGCAGATTTGTAGTAGATGGAAAGAGCATTTTATTTTCGAAAGTATCAAGATGTCAAGTTAAGCAGAGTGCAGCATGCCTGATAAGGAAAAGGAAGCCAGCCATGTATATATCACAGACCGCGGCGCAGTCCATTGTGGAGGAGATCGGCAGGGAGATCAACGAGCACATCAATTATATGGATGAGGAAGGCTATATTGTGGCCAGCACGGACAAAGCCCGTCTCGGTACGCTTCATACGGGTGCAAGACGTATCATAGAGGAAAACCTGCCGGAGCTTTATATCACGGAGGAGATGGAAAATGAAACCACCAAAAAGGGCATTAATCTGCCCATTACGATCCGGGGCAGGATCATGGGCGTGGTGGGGATTACCGGTGAGAAAGAGCGGGTGGCGGGTTACGGGAATATTGTGCGCCGCATGACGGAGATTATGGTGGCGGACAGTCTTCAAAAAGACCATCGAAAATATGACAGACGCGTCAGATACCGCTTTATGGAGGAGTGGATCGGCAGGTCGGGGGCTTTTTATGACAGAGGCTTTGTGGAACGGGGCGGCCAGATCGGCATCGACATCATGAGGCCCCGCAGAGCCATGGTGATTCGCTTTGTACGCTATTCCGAGCTTTCTGCCACACAGGAAGGGCAGAGACGTCTGGAGGAGATGGAGTCGGCGGTGCGTCACTATGCGGATCGGGAGGAGATTCTGTATCTGCGGGAACCGCCCAGACAGATCTGCCTGCTGGAGGCCTGCAGTGATGAAAAGATCAGAAGAATTGCGGAAAGCGTACAGGCTCTGCTGCGGGATAAATACGGCGAACGGGTTGTGATCGGCGTTGATTCCGCGGACGGCGGCAGTATTCATATCAATCAGATCTGTAAGGAGGCGGAGCGCGCGGCGGAAGCAGGCGGTCTGTCCGACATCGTTTATTACAAAGATCTTTATGTGGAGCTTTTTTTGCGGGATGTGACGGCGGAGACACAGGTGGAATATCTGGACAGGCTTTTTCCGGGCGTGCCGGAGGAGGAGCTGGAAGCCTATATGAAGCTGATAGAGGTTTTTATCGAGGAGGAGGGCTCTGTTACCAGAATGGCGGACAGGCTTTATATGCACAAAAATACCATTCAGTATAAGCTGAAAAAAATGGAGGCTTTAAACGGGCGGGATATCAGGAAACCGGTGGGAGCGGCGGTGTATTATATGGCGTTGCAGTTTTATCGGATGCTGAATCACGCGGAGGGGATCGGTCAGCGAAGTTTTAATTAGTGAAAATGCATGTTCTGTATGACAAAAATGCACCAAAATATATGTATTTAGTAACATATACAACGCGATAAATTTATAGTATTTTAAAAGAAGATTACAAAAAATCTTCTTTTTTTTATAGTTTATTAGTAAAAATATACAAATGATGAGCGTAGATTTATCTGATATGGAGGGCTTATATGACGTTACGGGAAGAGGCGGATCAGATCATTCAGAAGTCAATTCAGGCGGTGCTGCCGGATGAGGCGGTAGCCAGAGCGTTGTCAGGCAGAACTTTCCTGCAGGGAAAGATTTACATGGTTGCCGTCGGCAAGGCGGGGTGGCAGATGGGTAAAGCAGCGGCCGGGATTCTGGGCGACAGACTGGAAGCCGGTGTGGTTGTGACCAAGTACGGACATGTGAAGGGGGAGATTCCCCGGACGAAGTGCTTTGAGGCGGGACATCCGGTGCCGGACGAAAATTCTTATCTGGCCACAAGGGCAGCTCTGGAGCTTGTGGAGCGGACCACAGCCCAGGACGAGGTGATTTTCCTTTTATCCGGCGGCGGTTCGGCGCTTTTTGAAAAGCCTCTTGTGAGCGGGGAGGAGCTGGCGGATATTACGGGACAGCTTTTGGCCTGCGGGGCGGATATCGTGGAGATGAACACCATCCGCAAGCGGCTCTCGGCGGTAAAGGGAGGAAGGTTTGCGCAGGCCTGTAAACCGGCCCGTGTGTTCAGCATTGTGTTGAGCGATATTCTGGGCGATCCTCTTGATATGATTGCGTCGGGGCCGGCCTATCCGGATTCCTCCACCTGCGGCGAGGCGCTTGCCATCGCTGAAAAATACGGTTTACAGATGTCCGGGGAGGCATGGGCGCTGCTTGGTGAGGAGACGCCAAAACAGCTTGACGGCGTGGAGACGCAGGTTACGGGAAGCGTGTCTGATCTGTGCAGGGCGGCGGCGGCAGCCTGTGAGGAGCTGGGATACGAGCCTGTGATACTGACGGATCAGCTGGCCTGTGAAGCCAGAGAAGCGGGCCGGTTTCTATCGGCCATAGCCAGAACCCATCAGGGTACAAAAAAGAGTCTGGCCTTTCTGGCGGGGGGAGAGACGGTAGTGCATCTGACGGGAAAGGGCAAGGGCGGCAGGAATCAGGAGTTGGCTCTTTCGGCGGCGGAAGGGATTGACGGTCTTGCCGGTACGGCGGTGTTCAGTGTGGGAAGCGACGGGACGGACGGGCCCACCGATGCGGCGGGCGGTTACTGCGACGCAGATACGAAAAGGAAGCTTGCGGATCAGGGGATATCCGTCTACGACGTTTTACAGGATAACGACGCCTATCATGCGCTGGAGAAAGCGGACGGCCTGATTATCACGGGCGCTACCGGAACCAATGTAAATGATGTGGCGGTGCTTCTGATCAGGAGATGAGAGTCTGAGAGCGGGCAAAAAACGGGAACAGCAGAGAAAGCAAACGGGGAAAGGAGAATGGCAACATGATTGTTCTGCGCACTTTACTGGAAAACAATCTCTCGCAGAACAGGGCGCTGATTGCGGAGCACGGGCTGTCCTTTATGGTGGAGACGGAGGATGTAAAAATTCTTTTTGACTGCGGCGCCGGCAGTGCGGCGGGAAAGAATTCGGTGAAAATGAATGTGTCACTGAGAGATGCGGATTATGTGGTACTGAGCCACAGCCACTACGATCATGCGGGGGGCTATCCCATTTTGGTGGTTCACGGTGTCGATGAGCCGCTCATTACAGGGCCGCGGTTTTTTGAGGAAAAGTATGCTCGGGATGGCGAAAAGTACGTGTATCTGGGCTGCGGTTTCGACAGGGAGTTTCTGAAAATGCACGGGATAGAGCACCGCGTCTGTGAGGAGTGTATTACTCTGGCAAAGGGCTGTTATGTGGTGGGCGGCTTTGAACGCAAATATGAGTTTGAGAAACCGCCGGCACGGTTTGTGCGTCAGACGCCGGAGGGGATGGTTCAGGATGATTTCCCGGATGAAGTCTGTCTGGTGCTTGAGCATACAAAGGGCCTTGTGGTTATTGTGGGGTGCAGCCATCCCGGTATACTGAACATGCTTGAGACGATCAGGCAGCGGTTTGGCAGACAGATCTATGCGGTATTTGGCGGATCCCATCTGGTGGAGGCGGACGAGGAAAGACTTGCGCAGACCACAACGGTTCTTCGGGATATGGGGATTTCCCTTGCGGGATTCAACCACTGTACCGGCGATACGGCGCAGGAGCGTCTTTCACAGTGCGGCGGCGATGTGACATATTCCCGGCTGAATGCGGGAGACTGTATCTTTTTGCCATAAGTATTTTTAAGGGAAAGAGAAGGAGAAGATCCTTTTCTCATAAATTCTAATAACTGTCCAAAGGGCATAGGTTATGAAAAGGAGGGTGAAAGTATGTCAGCTATTTTCATGTTTGCGGTGATCGTGTTGGCTGTTGTGGCCATGGTGATCGCAATCTCAAAGTTCAACCAGCATCCGTTTCTGGTGCTGGTAGTGGTGGCAGTGGTTGTCGGCCTCGTCTGCGGCATCCCCACAGAGGATGTGATTTCGACGGTTAAGAGCGGCTTCGGCAACATTCTGGCCAGCATCGGTATCGTAATCCTTGCGGGTACGATTATCGGTACGATTCTTGAGAAGACAGGCGCCGCGCTTACGATGGCAAACAGTATTCTCAAGGTGGTGGGCAAGGATAAGAGTGTGCTCACAATGGGTCTTACCGGCTATGTGACCGGTATCCCTGTTTTCTGTGATTCCGGCTTTGTAATCTTAAGCCCCATTTCCAGAGCGCTGGCAAGTCAGAGTAATGTGTCTCTGGCAGTGATGGCGACAGCCCTTTCCGGCGGCCTGTATGCAACCCACTGTCTGGTTCCGCCCACACCCGGGCCCATCGCAATGGCGGGTACGCTGGAGGCGGATCTGGGACTGACGATTCTGGTGGGTCTTCTGATTTCCATTCCCGTTACCTTAGTGGCTATTCTCTATGCAAAGAAGGTGGCTTCTAAAATTGACATTCCGGCAAATCCGGAGTACACAGTGGAAGAATTACAGTTAAAATACGGCAAGCTTCCGGGTACTTTACACAGCTTTTCCCCGATTCTTCTGCCGATCATTCTGATTGCCTTAAAATCCATCGGGGATTTCCCCAGCGCGCCTTTTGGCAGCGGCCCGGTTAAGATGATCGTCTCTTTTGTAGGTAATCCCGTGATCGCGCTGATTCTTGGCGTGTTCCTGGCGATGACCCTGATCCCCAAATCGGAGAAGGAAAATACGCTGAAGTGGATTACGGAAGGCGTGACCAATTCAGCCGGCATTCTGGCGATTACCGGCGCGGGCGGTTCTTTCGGCGCGATCCTACAGCAGCTTCCGATTGCGGATGCGTTAAGCGGTTCCATGCTGGGACTGGGCATCGGCGTTGTGCTTCCGTTTGTAATTGCGGCGCTTCTTAAGACGGCCATGGGCGCATCCACAGTGGCGATGATTACCACATCGGCCATGATCGCTCCCATGATGGGCGCGTTGGGATTTACAAGCCCTATCGCAAAGGTTCTGGTGATTATGGCAATCGGCGCAGGCTCCATGACGGTGTCCCACGCCAACGATTCCTACTTCTGGGTGGTATCCCAGTTCTCGGATATGGATACGAAGGCAGCTTATAAGTGTCAGACCGGTGTGACGGCGGTGATGGGCGTTACCACTTTGGTTATTGTATTCCTGTTATCCCTGTTCCTTGTATAAATGCAGAAAATAATACGAAAAGCGTGAAAAAAGCCCCGAGGGAAGAAAGGTTCCTTTGGGGCTTTTTCTATAGTTATGATGGAAGGTTATTTTCCGGCGTTTTCCGGCATGGGCGCTGGGAATAGCCTGCAGGGCAGGATAGCCGTGATCAGATAAAAGGGAAGGCAGAGCACAAGGAAGTAGACATAGCGGAACTCTGTGGCTACCGGAGTGGCTGCCAGTACGGTAAGCAGCAGGGCTGTGCCCGGCAGATAGCAGATAAGCTTCTGATATTCCTTTCGGATGATCACGACGCTGATGCCGAAAATCATCATCCAGCAGGCTACGCCCATACTCCAGAGGGTGCCGTAAATGGGTACCATGCTGCCAAGCTTGATGGCGATCTCCTTGGCTTTAATGACCAGGGGGCCGCCGATCAGCGGCGTATGGGAAACGCCAAGATCGGTAGCGCTGACGCCTTCCGCCTCGGCAACCAGATAGAAGGAGTCGGGATACCAGTAGCCGTAGGTCAGATCTATATAGGCTTGCAGATAATCTCCGGGATAGCGAAGCCCCAGATCAACCCAGAGCTTTAAAAATTCACCCTTGTGTTCCACCAGATAGTCCTGATTCCCCGCCCGGACAAGCTCCTTGATGTTGTCTGCGAAGGTGGGATTGTAAAGGTCGCGGATGTAGGTCAGATCCACTACCTGCTCAATCAGCGCAAGCTCCTCCTGAGTCAGCTGCCGGTCATTGCATATAACGGCTGTTATTTGCTGCATGGGAACAGAGCAGGATTCGATAAAATCAGGCTGCGTCACATGAAAGGCCGTCATGACGGGAAATTTGACAATCAACGCCAGCAGGAGGGCTGAAAGAAGCGGCGGATAAATCTGCCTTGCTCTGCGGCGAAAGAAAAGGAGCAGGAACGGCAGGGACAGAAGAAAGGCGTACCAGCCGTTGGAGCGGAAAAGGCAGATCGCTGCGCCAGACAGAAACAGGACAAAAAGGTTTTTGAAGCAGACTTTTTCTTGTACCGACAGCCGCAGGAGGCAGCAGCCGAAAAACAGCGTCGCCGCCGCGAAGGGGATATCCTTCCAGACAGTGACGGAAAAGACCGCGTTGTACGGGATCAGCGCATAGAAAGCTGTGATCAGGATAAGGACAAAGGGGCGGATTCTGTGGGAGCGCAGCGTGGAAATAAAGTAGGAAACGCTTCCGGCTGACAGGCACATCTGGAACAGGGTGTATACGGATACGGCGATTACCATATTTTTTGTCAGCCCATAGCCGATGTGGTAAAAAAGGCCGAATACCAGCGTATGTACCCAGGGATGATGGTTGGAGGGAGGAATAATGCCCAGAATCTGTTCCAGCTGGTTAATGCTGTCCGGCGTCATGATGCCCGGGTACTGATAGAGATAGTAGGGCAGCCAGCAGAGCATACAGGCCAGAAAGGCGCACAGAGCCGTATGGTTTCTGATAAAGGTAATCACGACGGTGAGGCAGCCGGATAGTTTTTTGTAACGACTGTTATGAAAATAGGGAATGTCCTGATAAGGGGTAAGCAGGGCCTGATACAGTCTGTCCTTATTGCAGGCATAGGAATACAGAAAATGCAGCAGATAATAAAACAGACAGACAAAGCCCGTAAAAATAACGGCAAGGATCACGAAACGGTAAAGCCTGCTTGTGAGAAGCTCTATATAATGAGGATAGTCGACCAGCATGTACAGCAGAGTGAAAAGCGCTGCGGTGGCAAGGGCCACCCGGTTGGAAACCTGCATCAGATCCATCCGGCGGTTTACGTGCCTGTAAAAGAAAAACACCAGAAGGAAAAAGACAAAAGTAAGGATATTGCCAGGCTCCATGCGGGACGCCTTCATCAGGGCCCAGGTGCTGACAAAGCTTTGAAGCAGATGAGACAGTAAAATACGGTCCGGTTTACGAATCATGTTTGTTTCCCCCAAATAATAAACTGCTATAAGAAATAGAGTAATAGATATCGGCCGCCCTGTCAAATCCATATGAGACAGAAGGCGGGTGTTTCTGCAGAAAAACACTTGCAATGGAAGATAAAGGATGCTATAATACTACGAGAATCAATAATGGTTACTGAGATAAAGAGTGGACTTGCGAGTCCGCTCTTTTCCGTGCAGGGGGATGCCATGTCAAAAAGAGAAACCTATGAAGAAAAAACAGAATCCCTTCTTTCGCCCATCGTGGAACGCTTCGGCGTGGAAATTTACGATGTGGAATATGTGAAAGAAGGAAAAGAGTATTATCTGCGGGTTTATATTGATAAACCTGAGGGAGTGAACATTCAGGACTGCGAGAATGTGAGTCGGGCGCTGTCGGATGCGCTTGATGAGGAGGATTTTATTCCTGACGCCTATATACTGGAGGTGAGCAGCCCGGGGCTCGGCAGGGTATTGAAGAAGGACAGACATCTGGAAAAGAGCCTTGGGGAAGCGGTGGAGCTGAAAACCTATAAGCCCATTGAGAAGAAGAAAGAGTTCGCAGGAATTTTAAAGGCATATGACGCTTCCTCCGTCACCATTGAGGAGGAGGGCGTTTCGCGTACCTTCGAGAGGGCGGATATTGCAACGGTCAGACTTGCACTGGATTTTTAAAGCGTTTGGCAGCTTGACTATAGAAAGGAAACATAGGAGGACAATGGAAAATGAATAAGGAATTAATGGAGGCGCTGGATATTCTGGAGAGAGAGAAGGAAATCAGTAAGGATACTCTCTTTGAGGCGATTGAAAATTCGCTGATCACCGCCTACAAAAATCACTTCGGCAAAGCGGACAATGTGAAGGTGGAGATCGACAGAAATACATGCGACTATTACTGCTACGCCGAGAAGGAGGTGGCGGAAGAGGTGGAGGATCCTGTGATGCAGATTTCTCCTGAGGAGGCAAGGGAGATAGATCCTGACGCCAAAGCGGGCGATATCGTCCGGGTGGAGATCCGCTCCAAGGAGTTTGGACGTATCGCCACGCAGAATGCCAAGAGCGTGATTTTACAGAAGATTCGCGAGGAAGAAAGAAGCGTTATCTACAACCAGTACTTTGAGAAGGAAAAGGATGTGGTGACGGGTATCGTCCAGCGGTATATGGGGAAGAACATATCCATTAATCTGGGCAAGGCGGATGCGATTTTAAATGAAAACGAACAGGTCCGCACAGAGCATTTCCGGCCTACGGAGAGAATCAAGGTGTATATTCTGGAGGTAAGGAACACGCCGAAGGGCCCCAGAATTTTAGTCAGCAGAACCCATCCCGAGCTGGTGAAGCGTCTCTTTGAGTCAGAGGTGACGGAGATCAAGGACGGCACGGTGGAAATCATGAGTATTGCCAGAGAGGCGGGCAGCAGGACGAAGATCGCGGTGCGCTCCAATAACCCCAACGTTGACGCAGTCGGCGCCTGTGTGGGCATCAACGGTTCCAGAGTCAATTCCATTGTGGATGAGCTGTGCGGGGAGAAGATAGACATTGTAAACTGGGACGACAATCCGGGCAACCTGATCCAGAACGCGCTTTCCCCGGCAAAGATTGTGGCGGTGTTCGCCGATCCCGATGAAAAGACGGCAAAGGTCGTTGTGCCGGACTACCAGCTGTCCCTTGCCATTGGTAAGGAGGGACAGAACGCCAGACTGGCGGCCAGACTGACGGGCTATAAGATTGATATCAAGAGCGAGACGCAGGCCAAGGATGCGCCCGGCTTCCGCTATGAGGATTACGTCTACGACGATGAGGAGTATGACGAGGAAGAGTACGACGAAGGCGGGTATGCGGAAGAATCATACGACGAGGGCGAGTATACGGAGGAAACATATGCCGACGGGCCGGATGAGCGGGAAGCGGTAACAGAGGAAGCGGAAGAGAGTCTGGAAGAGGCGTAAGAGCGAGGAGCGGAATGGCAAAAAAGATTTCACTGCGCCAGTGTGTGGGCTGCGGAGAGATGAAGGACAAAAAAGAGATGATGCGCGTGTTGAAGAGCGCGGATGGGCCGATTCTTCTGGATATGAGCGGGAGAAAAAACGGCAGAGGCGCTTACCTTTGCAAAGACAGGGCGTGTCTTTTGAAGGCGAGAAAGAACAAGGGACTGGAACGTTCTTTCAAGATGTGCATACCTGATGAAATATACGAGAATCTGGAGAAGGAGTTTGAGGAGGGCGGGCATGAATCAGATACCGAGAAGAGATAAGGTATTATCCATGCTGGGACTCGCCGCACGCTCCAGAAATGTTGTCAGTGGCGGATTTGCAACGGAACAGGCTGTCAAGGGCGGCAAGGCAGAACTGGTCATTATAGCTGAGGATGCGTCGGGTAATACCAGAAAAAAGTATAGTAACATGTGTGAGTTTTACGAAGTTCCCTGTGCGTTCCATGGGACAAAGGCAGTGCTGGGACATTCCATGGGCAAGGAAGAAAGATCGGTTCTTGCGGTGACAGACGAGGGATTTGCAAATTCGATACGGAAGCATTTAGGAGACTCGAAATAGTTGGAGGTAGTGAGTATGGCGAAGATGAAAGTACATGAGCTGGCAAAAGAAGTAGACAGGAAGAGTAAGGACCTGATCGAATTTTTGAAGGCTGAAGGATATGACGTGAAGGTGGCACAAAGCTCCATTGAGGATGCGGAGATCGCGCTTGTGAGAAAGAAGTTCGGTGGTTCCGGGCAGGGAAATACCGTTGCAGGAGAGTCCGCGGCGGAAAATGCCGCGAAGACGGAGGACACACCGAAAAAGGCGGAGACTGCACAGCAGGAAAAGCCTGCAGCGAAGTCAGGGACCGGACAGCAGGAGAAGCCCGCGGCGAAGGCGGAGACCGGGCAGCAGGAAAAGTCCGCGGCGAAGACGGACGCACCCAAAAAGAAGCGGATAATTTTTGTGAGTAACCCTCACAATTCCAAAATGGGCGGCCGTCCCTCTCAGGGGCAGAATGCAGGAGGCGGTCAGAACAGGGGAAACGGCGGCAGACAGATGTCAAACGGCGCCCGCCCCGTACAGCCGCAGAATACGCCGCATAAGATTGTGCGTCCTACCCAGAAGCCGATTCCGGTGACGGCGGAGCCTTATGATGTCAGACAGAAACAGCAGCAGGAGAGACGTCTGGAGCAAAGGCAGCAGGAAAAACGTCAGGAACAGAGACAACAGGAGCAGAGGCAGCAGGAGAGACGGGATAACAATAAAAATGCGGTGGCCGGCAGCAGACCGGCTCCCGGACAGGAGAGGGCAGGCAGTGCAGGAGATAATCGCAGACCTGAAAATCAGGGCAGGACGAATTATAACAACGGTCAGACTGATCGCAGGAGTGGCGGCGCTCCCTTCGCTGGCGGCAGGAACGCTGGCAATAGTGAACGCTCTCAGAGAGGCGCTGGCGGGCAGGACAATAGATTTAAGAAAAATAACGCTCCGAAGGACTTTGGTGTGGAGACGCCCGGTAAGGATGCGCAAAATCACAGGGACGATGATAAACGCCGCGCAAATCAGGACAGGAATAAACGGTCAAGGAAGGATCATATCTATGAGGAAGATGAGGCGGCAGTAAAGAGCCGCAATAAGGCGGGCCGATTTATCAAACCCGAGAAGAAGCCGGAGGAGTCCAAGGAAGAACAGATTAAGGTTATTACCCTTCCGGAGACCCTGACAATCAGGGAGCTGGCTGACAAGATGAAGATTCAGCCTTCCGCAATCATCAAAAAGCTCTTTTTGCAGGGGCAGATTGTTACCGTAAACTCCGACGTTACCTTTGAGGAGGCGGAAAATATTGCCATCGAGTATGAAATCATCTGTGAAAAAGAGGTAAAGGTTGACGTTATTGAGGAGCTTCTTCGGGAGGAGGAAGAAGATACTTCCACTATGGTGGCGCGTCCTCCGGTTATCTGCGTGATGGGGCATGTAGACCATGGTAAGACTTCGCTTCTTGACGCCATCCGTAAGACGAATGTGACGGATAAGGAGGCGGGCGGTATCACTCAGGCCATCGGCGCATATACGGTAAGCGCAAAGGGACAGAGCATTACCTTTTTGGATACGCCGGGTCATGAGGCGTTTACGGCCATGCGTATGCGCGGCGCAAATTCCACGGATATCGCGGTGCTGGTGGTGGCGGCCGACGACGGCGTTATGCCCCAGACGGTGGAGGCCATTAACCATGCCAAGGCGGCGGGCATTGAAATTATTGTGGCAGTCAACAAGATTGATAAACCCAACGCAAATATAGATCGTGTAAAGCAGGAGATGACGGAATACGAGCTAATCCCGGTAGACTGGGGCGGAACCACGGAGTTTGTACCCGTGTCCGCAAAGTCGGGAGAAGGTATTGAGAATCTTCTGGAGACCATTCTGCTGACAGCGGAAATTCTGGAACTGAAGGCGAATCCGAACAGAAATGCCAGAGGCCTTGTAATTGAGGCGGAGCTTGATAAGGGCAGAGGCCCGGTGGCTACCGTGCTGGTGCAGAAGGGAACGCTTCATGTGGGCGACTTTATCTCCGCCGGGGCAAGCCACGGCAAGGTAAGGGCCATGATCGACGATAAGGGCAGACGGGTGAAGGAGGCGAAGCCTTCCATGCCTGTGGAAATTCTGGGATTATCCGATGTGCCCAGCGCCGGAGAGGTGTTTGTGGTTCATGAGAACGACAAGAGCGCAAAATCTTATGCAGAGACTTATATGGCGCAGCATAAAGAGGAGATGCTTGCAGATACTAAGACAAAGATGTCCCTTGACGATCTGTTCAACCAGATTCAGGAGGGCAATCTGAAAGAACTGAATCTGATTGTCAAAGCGGATGTACAGGGCAGCGTGGAGGCCGTGAAGCAGAGCCTGATGAAGCTGTCCAACGAGGAAGTTGTGGTGAAATGCATTCACGGCGGCGTGGGCGCCATCAACGAGTCCGATGTGTCTCTTGCTTCCGCCTCCTCGGCTATCATTATCGGCTTTAACGTGAGACCCGACGCTACCGCAAAAACTGTGGCGGAGCGCGAGGGCGTGGATGTGCGTCTCTATAAAGTGATTTATCAGGCCATTGAGGATATTGAGTCTGCCATGAAGGGGATGCTGGATCCGATCTTTGAGGAGAAGATTATCGGCCACGCGGAGGTGCGCCAGATCTTTAAGGCTTCCGCAATCGGAAATATTGCCGGTTCCTATGTGCTTGACGGCGAGTTCCAGAGAGGCTGTAAGATTCGTATCCGCAGGGGCGAAGAGCAGATTTACGAGGGTGAGCTCGCTTCCCTGAAGCGCTTCAAGGATGATGTGAAGGAAGTGAAGGCCGGCTTTGAGTGTGGTCTTGTATTTGAGGGCTTCGACAAAATGGAGGAGCTGGATGTGGTAGAGGCTTACATCATGGTGGAGGTGCCAAGGTAACCTGTCTGAACGGGTTTATACGCGGCTTTGTGCAAAAACGCCACAAAGCCGGGACTCTGTATGGAGGAAACGATGAGAAAGAACAGTGTTAAAAACACCCGAATCAACGGGGAGGTGCAGCGCGCGCTGGCCGAGATTATCCGCGGCGAGATCAAGGATCCGAGAATTGCGCCGATGACCTCGGTGGTTGCGGTGGAGGTTGCCCCGGATTTAAAGACCTGTAAGGCATGGATCAGTGTGCTTGGAGACGAGAAGGCGCAGGAAGATACGCTGGCGGGGCTTGAGAGCGCGGAAGGGTATATCCGCGGACAGCTGGCGCGTATCATTAATCTGCGTAACACGCCGCAGCTGCAGTTCATCATGGATCAGTCCATTGCTTATGGCGTGAATATGTCCAAACGGATTGAAGAAGTGGTGGCTTCGGACCGGGCGGCTGTAAAAACCAGTAAGGGGAAAGAAAATGAAGAGGATCAACAGTGAATTAAAAGAGGCAAAGACAATAGCGATCGGCGGTCATGTGAGGCCGGACGGGGATTGTGTCTGCTCGGTTATGGCGCTGTATCATTATCTGAAAAAGGAGCTGCCGGAGGCAGAGGTCGACGTTTATCTGGAAGAACCGCCTGCACAGTTCCATATTCTGGAAGGAATAGAAGATATTAAATCAGAGTTTAACAATGATAAGGTTTACGACGTTTTCATTGCGCTGGACTGTAATGATGAGCGGCTGGGAGACGCGCTGCCCATTTTTCGGCGGGCAAAAAGACGTATCAATATTGACCATCATATCAGTAATACCGGCTGTGGAGATGTGAATATTGTGGAGCCGGAGAGAAGTTCTACGTCGGAGCTGCTCTATGACCTGATGGAGAAGGAATATGTGGACGAGAGGATAGCCAAAGCCGTTTACATCGGTATCGCCCATGACACAGGCGTATTCCGCTATTCCAATACTTCTGCGCACACGTTTCAGATAGCAGCGGAATTACTTAAATTTGGATTTGATTTTTCTGCGTTGATAGAAGAAACCTTTTATGAAAAGACCTATTTTCAGACGCAGATCATGGGCAGGGCGATTCTGGGCAGCGTACGTTTTATGGATGGCAGATGTATCGTCAGCATGGTGAGCCGCCGTATGATGGAGTTTTACTGTGTAGGCCCGAAGGATCTGGACGGCATTGTGAACCAGTTACAGGGTGTAAAAGGTGTGGACTGCGCCATTTTCATGTATGAGACAGGCACGCTGGAATATAAGGTGAGCATGCGCTCAAACGGTCTGGTAGATGTGTCGCAGGTAGCCGTGAAATTCGGCGGCGGCGGACATGTACGGGCGGCAGGCTGTACGATGAACGGTACATATCATGACAATATCAATAATCTTTCGGTAGAGATTGCGGCCCAGATAAAAGAAAGAGACGAGTCTGATCATGTATAACGGAATTATGAATGTTTATAAGGAGGCCGGGTATACGTCGCACGATGTTGTGGCCAGGCTCCGCGGAATCTGTAAACAGAAAAAAATAGGGCATACAGGAACACTTGACCCGGATGCGGTCGGCGTGCTTCCTGTATGTTTTGGTTCGGGCACAAAGCTGTGCGATATGCTTACCGACTGGGATAAGGAGTATATTGCAACGCTGCGTCTGGGCGTATCGACTGATACCCAGGATTTATCAGGACGGGTGTTATTTAAAGCGGATAAGGCGCAGCTTGCGGCTCTCACAAAAGAACGGGTGGAGGAAAGCGTACTGCATTTTCTGGGCGGTTACGAGCAGATACCGCCCATGTATTCGGCTCTTAAGGTAAACGGTAAAAAGCTGTATGAGCTGGCAAGAGCCGGGAAGGAAGTGGAGCGCAGGCCCAGAAGCGTTACCATCAGTGAACTGGAGATTCTGGAAATGGCGCTTCCCGAAGTGCGTTTCCGCGCAGTCTGCTCCAAGGGAACCTATATAAGGACGCTTTGTCATGATATTGGAGAACGGATTGGCTGCGGCGGCGCCATGGCGTCCCTGACGCGGAGCAGGGTGGGCATTTTCGGGATAGGCGATGCGCTCCGGCTTCAGGAGATAGAAAAGCTTCGGGATGAAAATAATATAGCGGATGTTATCATACCGCCCGACGCTGTATTTAAGGAGTGCCGCGCCGTGACGGTAACGCCTGCGGGCAGGCGGCTTCTGGAGAACGGAAACAGGATTTTTGCGGACATGCTTACGGATGCACAGGGCCTGCGGGATCAGGACATGCTTCGGATGTATGACGAGACCGGCGGGTTTTACGGGATATACCGATACGAGGCGGGAGTGGCAAAGCCTGTGAAAATGTTTTTGCCAAAGGAACAGGGCGGGACGGGATAAACCCGGACAGTGGAATGGAAATGGACGAAATGGCATGGAAATTATAGAAAATACGACGGAATTTCATTTGGAGAAACCAAGTGCGGTGGCGCTTGGCAAGTTTGACGGGATTCATCTGGGGCACCGCAGGCTTTTGGACAAAGTGCTGGAGCAGAAAAAGAGGGGGATGCAGACCGTGGTATTCACTTTTGATACATCGGCGGCTTCCTTCTTTGGCGGAGAGACAAAGGAACTGTCCACCAGAGAGGAGAAGCGGGCGGCTTTTTTGCAGCTGGGAATTGACGTGCTGATTGAATTTCCCCTGAACCGCGAGACTGCGGCCACGGATCCGGCGGATTTCGTGTCCCGCTATCTCGCCGCGCAAATGAGCACGGCGTATCTGTGCGCCGGGCCGGATATCTCATTCGGAAGGAAAGGGGCCGGGGATTATGCCCTTCTTGCCGCCTGTGCAGGTACTTACGGCTATCAGGTAGAGCTGATAGACAAGGTAAGGGTGGACGGTGTGGAGGTCAGCTCTACCAGAGTGAGGGAGGCGGTACGCGCAGGTAAGATGGAACAGGTTTCCCGGATGCTGGGTGCGCCCTACAGCGTTGGCGGCAGGGTGGTGCACGGCAGGCAGCTTGGCAGAAAGCTGGGGATGCCGACAGCCAATCTTGTGCCCGAAGAGAGTAAACTTCTGCCGCCGAGGGGCGTTTATTATTCCAGAGCTGTTACTTGTGAAAGGAGATACCGCGGTATTTCCAATGTGGGCTGTAAGCCCACGGTTTCAGATGAGGAGATTCTCGGTGTGGAGACATATCTTTATGATTTTGCAGGGGAAATCTATGACAGAAGCATGACGGTGGAGCTTCTTTGCTTTCGCAGGCCGGAGCGGGTCTTTGACAGTGTGGAGGCTCTGCGCCGTCAGATTGCGGAGGATGTGGAAGCCGGTCGGAATTTTAGCGGATAAGCCTTTTTTTGTCGTAAGGGGGTTGTAAGAGGATTTTTTTTTCGATACAATAGAACCGTGTAGCTCTTATGAAGGGTATTACAAAGGAAGGATATTTGAAACGATATGAGTGTATCTATTATTCTTTCCATGGCGGGCGGCCTGGGGCTGTTTTTGTATGGAATGCGCATTATGAGCGACAGCATAGAGAAGGTTGCGGGCGCGAGGCTGAGAGGGATTTTGGAGCGGTTGACGACTAACCGCTTTATGGGAATTTTGGTGGGCGTATTTTTTACGGCGCTGGTGCAGTCGTCTTCGGCCTGTACGGTTATGGTGGTCAGCTTTGTAAACTCCGGCCTGATGACGCTGACTCAGGCGGCGGGCGTGATCCTCGGCGCCAATATCGGTACGACGGTGACGGCGCTCCTTGTTTCTTTTAAATTAGAAAAAGCGGCTCCGGTGATCTTGCTTGTGGGCGTACTGGTGCTCATGTTTGTCAAAAAGCAGAAAATTTCCCGCTGGGGAGAGGCCATTATCGGATTTGGCATTCTTTTTATGGGACTCAGCTCCATGTCAGGCGCGATGTCGGGCATGAAGGATTCCCCGGAAGTTTTACATATGTTCGCGTCTTTGCAGTCGCCGGTTATGGCGGTTCTTCTCGGCACCTTACTTACCGCAGTGATTCAGAGCTCGTCGGTAACGGTCAGTATTCTGGTGCTGTTAGCCAATCAGGGCATGATGGGGCTTGACATCTGTGTGTTTACCATCCTCGGCTGTAATATCGGTTCCTGCGCTACGGCCATGATCGCGTCCCTGAGCGGTAAGAAGGATGCGAAACGGGCGGCGGCGATTCATTTGATTTTCAATATTATCGGCACGATTATTGTATTTGTCATTTTAGAGATGGCTGTGAATCCCCTTGTGGCGGTTCTCATCGGCCTTACGGGAAACAATCCGGGCCGCGTGGTGGCGTATGCGCATATTTCCATTAAGACGTTTCAGGTGCTTTTGCTGATGCCGTTTATCAAACAGATTGTGAAGCTGACCTATCTGCTGGTGCCGGGCGACGACAAAAAGATCGGTTATCGGGACAGCTATCAGCTGAAATACATAGGCGAGAAGATGGTGCTGAATCCGGCTACGGCCATGGTGGAAGTGATCAAGGAGCTGGATCGTATGGGTTCTCTTGCGGATGAAAACCTGAACCGCGCAATGAATGCTCTGATTACGCTTGACAGGGAAGAGATCGAAGAAGTCTATGAGGTGGAGAAGAACATTGACTTCCTGAGCCATGCCATAACCAACTATCTGGTGAAAGTCAACCAGACAACTCTCCCCATCGAGGATTTGAAGAGTATCGGCGCGCTCTTCCACGTAGTCAACGACATAGAGCGGATCGGCGACCATGCGGAGAATATCGCGGATGCGGCCGTGCGCAGGGAGGAAACCGGCGTGGGCTTTTCCAAAGAGGCGCAGCGTGAGCTGGGCGAGATGATGAATATGGTCAATACAGTTCTGCGGTTCTCCTTTGAAATGTTTGTAAAGAGCACAGAGGAGCACGTGGAGGATATCAGAAATCTGGAAGAAGCCATAGACGAAAAGGAAAAGGAATTGCAGCAAAGACATATCGAACGGCTTTCGAACAACGAGTGTACGCCCGAAGCGGGGGCTCTGTTCTCGGATATTGTGTCAGGACTTGAGAGGGTGGCGGATCATGCCACGAATATTGCTTTTGCCAACAGCTATTTTGAGCCGACTTAGGAATACGCGGCAAAGGCCGGGGAGAGGAAACGGATTCCGAATGATGAAACGGAAAACCTTACTTATAATAATATGTGTTATGCTGATATTTGTATCGCTGCCGGTACAGGCTTCCATGCCTGTGCCGGATCTGCTTCCCTTCGGACAGCTGGATCTGGACGAGGAGCCCGTACAGGGGGCGGAGGGAACGGAAGGCGGAGAGCCTGCCGCGGAAAACGGGACGCCTGTTGACGGTGGGACGCAGGAGGATGCCGAAGAGTCGGCGATGGAGATTCTGGAAGAGGATACGATTGGTTCAGGCATGATTTTGATTGCGGATAAGACGGCGGAAGACTATGCGCTTGCTTATGAACGGGCCAAAAATGCGAACTGGGGCTATACGAATCTGGGTATTTCCAATGTGAGCGATAATTTGAATATTCGTGCGATTGCCGCGGAGGACGGAAGACTGGTGGGAAAGCTGCCAAAGGACGCCGCCTGCGAGGTCATTGATATGGACGATACCTGGGCGCATATTCAGTCCGGTGAGGTGGACGGTTATGTGAGCCGGGATTATCTTTTGACCGGCGTTCCCGCCAAATTCAGGGCGGAAGAGCTGGCTGTCACCGTAGCCACGGTTACTACGGACAGCTTAAAGGTCAGGGCGGAAGCGAATACGGATTCGGAGGTTATCACGCTGGTGCCAAGAGGCGAAGAGCTGGAGGTGTCGGCAGTGGAGGGCGACTGGGTTAAGGTATTCCTGGATGACGACGAGGTGTATGTTTCCGGGGAGTATGTGGAGGTCAGCGCGGAGCTTGGCACAGCCATTACGATGTCCGAGCTGCTTTACGGGCAGGGAATTTCAGATGTGCGCGTGGATATCTGTCAGTATGCGAAGGAGTTTTTGGGCAATCCTTATGTATGGGGCGGCACCAGTCTGACCAAGGGAGCGGACTGCTCCGGCTTTGTTTTAAGCGTCTTTAAGAAATACGGCGTGACGCTGCCTCATTCCTCCAGGGCACAGGCGAACTGCGGCACGACCATTAAGGTTTCCGAAGCCAAACCGGGAGATCTGATATTTTACGGGAAGGGAAAGACCATTAACCATGTGGCGATTTACATCGGAGGCGGGCAGGTGATTCACGCCAGCAATCCCAGAACCGGCATCCGTATTTCCAAGGTGTCCTATCGTTCGCCGTTCAAGGCGGTACGGATATTGCAGGACTAAAAATCTGCTTTACATTAGAGGCACATTGTGATAGGATATTATGGTATGAGTTTGAGCCGGCACGCAGAGGCGGGACACTCCGACCCCTTCTTGGTGTCAGGCGGTTATCAGGGTAACCCCCTGAGAGAAAGGAGAAAATATGATTTCTAAGGAAAAGAAAACAGCAATTATCAAAGAGTTTGCCAGATCTGAGGGCGATACCGGTTCGCCGGAGGTACAGATTGCAGTTCTGACGGAGCGGATTCAGGAGCTTACAGAGCATTTGAAAGAGCACCCGAAGGATCATCATTCCAGAAGAGGACTTCTGAAAATGGTAGGTCAGAGACGTGGTTTGCTCGGCTATCTGAAGGATAAGGATATCGAGAGATATCGTGCACTGATCGAGAGACTTGGACTTCGTAAATAAGTGAGGATGATGAGCGGAGATAGGGTTGGCAGGTCCGACCCTAAATCCGCTTTTCTATATTATAGGTGCAAAGAGGAAAAGAAGAGAGAAGAAGAAGGAGAGAAGATTATGTACAAGAGCTACACAATGGAACTTGCCGGCCGTACCCTTCGGGTAGACATTGGCAGAGTTGGCAAACAGGCAAACGGCTGCGCCTTTATGCAGTATGGTGAGACCACCGTTTTATCGACGGCGACGGCTTCTGATAAACCAAGGGACGGGATTGATTTCTTTCCCTGTAGTGTGGAGTATGAGGAGAAGTTTTATTCGGTAGGCAAGATCCCCGGCGGCTTCAATAAAAGAGAGGGAAAACCCTCCGAGAACGCGATCCTGACAAGCCGTGTGATCGACAGGCCCATGAGACCGCTGTTCCCGAAGGATTACCGCAACGATGTGACATTAAACAATCTGGTAATGAGCGTGGATCCGGCATGTCGTCCGGAGCTGGTTGCTATGATCGGTACGGCGATTGCGACATGCATTTCCGACATTCCCTTTGCAGGTCCCTGCGCGATGACCCAGATGGGTATGGTGGACGGCGAGCTGATTGTCAACCCGTCTCAGGAGCAGTGGGACAAGGGCGACCTGAAAATGACGGTGGCTTCCACCGCTGAAAAGGTAATGATGATTGAGGCTGGCGCCAACGAGGTGCCGGAGGCAAAGGTGCTGGAGGCCATCTACAAGGCTCATGAGGTGAACCAGACTTTGATTTCCTTTATCAACAACATCGTGGCCGAGGTTGGCAAGCCCAAGCACACATATGAAAGCTGTGCGGTTCCCGAGGAGATGTTTGAAGAGATGAAGAAGATCGTTTCCCCCGAAGAGATGGAGAAGGCGGTCTTTACTGACGAGAAGCAGGTGCGTGAGGAGAATATCAGAAACGTCACTGCAAAGCTGGAAGAGGCTTTCGCTGATAAGGAGGATTACCTTGTAGTGCTCGGCGAGGCGGTATATCAGTATCAGAAGAAGACCGTGCGCAAGATGATTCTGAAAGACCACAAGCGTCCCGACGGACGAGCGCTGGATCAGATCAGACCCCTTGCGGCGGAGGTTGATATCATTCCGAGAGTGCACGGCTCTGCAATGTTTACCAGAGGACAGACCCAAATCTGTAATGTCTGCACACTGGCGCCCCTTTCCGAGATGCAGAAGGTGGACGGACTGGATGAGAACATTACGGCCAAGAGATATATGCATCACTACAATTTCCCGTCCTATTCCGTAGGCGAGACGAAGGTGAGCAGAGGACCCGGAAGAAGAGAGATCGGGCATGGCGCGCTGGCGGAAAGGGCATTGCTCCCGGTACTGCCTTCCGAAGAAGAGTTCCCTTATGCAATCCGTACCGTATCCGAGACCTTTGAGTCAAACGGTTCCACCTCTATGGCGTCTACCTGTGCGTCCTGCATGTCCCTGATGGCGGCAGGCGTGCCCATAAAGAAGATGGTAGCGGGTATTTCCTGCGGTCTGGTAACAGGGGATACGGATGATGATTTCGTGCTTTTGACAGATATCCAGGGTCTTGAGGACTTCTTCGGCGATATGGACTTTAAGGTGACCGGCACCCATGACGGCATTACTGCCATTCAGATGGATATTAAGATTCACGGACTGACAAAACCCATTGTGGAGGGCGCTATCGGAAGATGCCGCGAGGCCAGAGAGTTTATTATGGCAAACTGCATGAGTCCTGCCATTTCCGCACCCCGTAAGGAGGTCGGCCCTTACGCTCCCAAGATTATTTCCATTCAGATTGATCCCGACAAGATCGGCGATGTGGTTGGACAGCGCGGCAAGACGATCAATGAGATCATTGCCCGCACAGGCGTGAAGATTGACATTAACGACGAGGGACAGGTTTCCGTATGCGGTACGGATCATGAGATGATGGACAAGGCTGTGGACATGATCAAGATGATTACCACGGATTTTGAAGAAGGACAGATTTTCCAGGGAACGGTGGTAAGCATTAAGGAGTTCGGCGCGTTTATCGAGTTTGCGCCGGGCAAGGAAGGTATGGTTCATATTTCCAAGATTGCGAAGGAGAGAATCAACCGTGTGGAGGATGTGCTGACCCTCGGCGATAAGGTAACGGTTGTATGCCTTGGCAAGGACAAGATGGGACGGATCAGCTTCTCCATGAAGGATGTGGCACAGGTATAATATGAAAAATTCGGGCGTAATATCACGCACGAAGGATAAAGGCGGCGGGAAACGATACACAAAGCGCCACCTCGAAGAACTTGCTGCGCTGCAGTCCAGCGTGCTGCGAAAGCAGGCACAGGAATTGCAGCGCATGAATGAACGTATTATAGAGACCATGAGCAATGTGGTGGAGTTCCGAAATCTGGAATCGGGCGACCATGTCAGACGGGTAAAGGATTTTACGAGAATCCTGGCCGGATATGTAGCGGCGCTTTACCCGGAGTATCGGCTGAACGAAGCGGATGTGGACGTGATTGCTGCGGCTGCGGCTATGCATGACGTGGGAAAAATAGCGATTTCAGACGCCATTCTCCTAAAGCCGGGGAGGCTTAGCGAGGAAGAGTTTGCGATAATGAAGACGCACACTATAAAGGGGTGTGAAATCATTGAGATGCTCGGGGAAATTCAGGAGAGCGAGTACGGCAGGGCAAGCTATGAGATTTGCAGGCATCACCATGAGCGGTACGACGGAAGCGGGTATCCCGACGGATTGAAGGGAGAGGAAATCCCCATTGCCGCGCAGATTGTTTCTGTGGCGGACGTATATGACGCGTTGGTCAGCGAACGCTGCTATAAAAGCGCTTATACGCCCGCGCAGGCTTACGATATGATTATGCGGGGAGAGTGCGGTCAGTTTTCCCCGAAACTCCTTTCGTGTCTGGAAAAAGCCAGAGAAAAATTTGAAAAGAGAGCGGCCCAGAACAGGCGGGAACCTACCAGGTAGAAGAGGTTCCTGCCTTTTCTTCGCAGTATTTGCAACGGTAGATTTCCTTTTCCTCGTCCGCCAGTACGAAAATGTGCGGCAGCCCCTGCTCGATGGAGGTAATACAGCGGGGGTTTTTGCATCTGATTACATTATGAATTTCGCGGGGAAGCACCAGCTCTTTTTTGTCCACGATCTCGCCGTCCTTGATTACGTTGACGGTGATGTTATGGTCGATAAAGGCAAGGATATCCAGATTCAGCGTGTTAATGTCGCATTCCACTTTTAAAATATCTTTTTTACCCATCTTATTGCTGCGGGCATTTTTGATGATCGCAACCGTACAGTCCAGTTTATCCAGCTTTAAGTGATGATAGATGTCAAGGCTTTTGCCTGCTTCAATGTGGTCGAGCACAAAGCCTTCCTCGATTTTTCCAACGTTTAACATGGTAATCCTCCTTAATTATATGGTGATTGGGGATTTTGGAGCAAATCCCGCGGCGTTAAATCCGAAGGATTTTACGCCAGATCGAGCAGCGTCAGGATAAGCGCCATCCTGACATAAACGCCGTACTGCGCCTGTTTGAAATAGACGGCGCGGGGGTCGTCGTCAACCTCTACGGAGATTTCATTGACCCGGGGCAGGGGATGGAGGACAAGCATGTCTTCCTTGGCCGCCGAGAGCTTTTCCTTGTCCAGTATATAGAAATCTTTCAGCCGCACATAGTCTTCTTCGTTAAAAAAGCGTTCCTTCTGTACCCTTGTCATGTAGAGCAGATCAAGCTGCGGCATGCAGTTTTCCAGCCGAATAACTTCTTCATAGGGGATGCCTTTTTCGGTCAGCATATCCGTGATATAGTCAGGCACTTTTAATTCTTCGGGGGAGATGAAGATAAAGCGGATGTCGGGATAACGGATCAGAGCGTTTATGAGGGAGTGCACGGTACGGCCGAATTTCAGGTCGCCGCAAAGCCCTATGGTAAATCCGCCAAGCCGCCCTTTCAGGGAACGGATTGTGAGCAGGTCCGTAAGAGTCTGGGTGGGGTGCTGGTGTCCGCCGTCCCCCGCATTGATTACGGGAATGCCGGAACGGGAGGCCGCCACCATGGGAGCGCCTTCCTTGGGATGGCGCATGGCGCAGATATCCGCATAGCAGGAGACGATGCGGATGGTATCTGAAACGCTCTCGCCTTTTGTGGCGGAGGAAGACGCCGCGTCCGAAAAGCCCAGAACCTGTCCGCCCAGGTTCAGCATGGCGGCTTCAAAGCTTAAACGCGTGCGCGTGCTCGGTTCATAGAAGCAGGTAGCCAGTTTTTTGCCCTCGCAGGCGTGGGCGTAGCTGGCGGGATCAGCTTCAATTCTGTTAGCCAGATCAAAGAGCTTGTCAAGCTCTTCGACCGAAAAATCAAGCGGGTTCATTAAATGTCTCATAGATGGGTAACACTCCTTTGCAAGATATTCGAAAAAAATAGAAGAGAGCATTCTCTTCTATTTTTATAAATTCAGGATTGGTAAGATAATAATTCCTCCACAGGCTTTCTTCTGGGAACAGCAGGCGTTTCATCGGGATAGCCCACAGGAATCAACGCTACCAGCTCCCGGTCTTCGGGAAGCTGTAATAAGGACTCCGCCGCGCTCTGGTCAAAGAGACCGAGAATCACGGAACCAAGCCCCTTCTCGTAAGCCGCAAGGCAGAGGCTCTGGGATGCAATACCGGCGTCGTACATCTGCCAGCCGTCTCCTCTGGGGGTGCTGAATGATCCGTCACGCTCGAAACCGCTGCGGTTTTTAATAATGGTAATAGCCATCAGAACAGGCGCTGCCGCAATAATATCACCGTTGGGGGGATACATGGAAGTGCACTCTCTGGCAATCCTGTCCTTTAACGCGCCCTCCACGGCTATGTAGCGGGTGATCTGCGTGTGCTTCCAGCTGGGAGAATAGGAAGCTGTTTCAACGATCTCGGCCAAAAGCTCCCGCGAGACAGCGTCTGCTTTAAATTTTCGTATGCTTCTGCGCCCTAAGATACAGTCTTTAGCGGTCATGCAAAATCCTCCTTATGATGTGTGTGGTTGATCTTCTCTTACTATATTTTGTATATCATAGCACAAAGGGAGGGGGCGCGCAAGGGGGCGTGCGCTTATTTGAGAAGGGCCTTCTCGTACCACCGGAAAACTTGTGAACCGGCCGCAAATGTGGTAAAATGATTTAGCAATACGCAGGGAAAAAGAAAGGAAATCGTATTTATGGAAGAAAATAGAGAGGAAGTTTTACGGGAAGACCATCATGAGGACGAGGGTGAGGTAAAGGAGTATGTGGAGCGCAAGCGTTGGCTCTTTTTGGGACTGCCCTTTACATTTACAAAGTATACCATTAACGATCGGGTAATCACCATTAACGTGGGACTGCTCAGCACTACGGAAAACGACTGTTATTTATATAAGGTGCAGGATGTGGAATTAAAGACCAGCCTTGTGGAGCGCATTTTCGGTCTGGGTACAGTGGCGTGCTATACGGGAGACAATACCCATCCCCAGCTTTTCCTGGAGCATATTAAGAACGCGAAGGAGATCAAGAACTACATCCTGCATGCTTCCGAGGAGGCCAGAAGAAAGAGGCGCACCTTAAATACGTTAAACATTGACGCGGACGATATCGACGAAGACTGAGGAATCCCTCTGACAGGGCAGAATGAAGTCTGCGGCGCATCTGTCTGGCAGGAGCTTAGTCGGGCCGCAGCTTAGTCGGGCCGCAGGGAAGGGTCGTTTTCCCGAAGAAGCCGCTCAAAAAGCAGCCCTGTGATAAACCAGCAGGGAGCGTAGTCGAGGCGGATTACCCGGCACAAATTCCAGCGGGAGCGTTCGTAGTTCCAGGGACAGATCTCGCGGCGGTTCAGCCACATGCCGGTGAGAAATTCCCCGGTGAAGATGAGCCCGGTATAAGTAAGCCCGCGAAACAGTACAGAGCGGTTTTTGAGCAGACGGCAGATCGGCGCAAGCAGGGCGGCCAGACCGTAGATGGGGAACATCCAAACGGAGGTAGCGCCGGGCAGCCGGTAGTCCCTTCTGCGGAAGGCATGAAAGGCCGTGAAGGCGATTTCCAGAAACCACCCCAGCAGGCCGCAGTGAATGAAGTTGTGTAATAAGTTTTTCATAGACACAGTATGGACAGAACTGGGAGAGAATATACATGAATTATCGGGAAGCCATGCAGTATATTGATGAGTTAAGGCCGCTTGGCAGGGTTATGGGCCTTGGTTCCATGCGCCAGCTCTGCGAGGAACTGGGGAATCCCCAGGAACAGTTGAAGTTTGTACATATTGCGGGCACCAACGGCAAGGGCTCCACCCTCGCCTATATTTCCACCGTGATGAAGGAGGCGGGATATCGGATAGGAAGATATCTTTCCCCGGCAGTGAAGGAATATCGGGAATCCTTTCAGGTGGACGGCAGGATCATTACCCAGTCCGGGTTTTGCAAATATCTGGAGCCGGTAAAGGCGGCAGTGGAATCCATGGTGGCGCAGGGGCTGCCCCATCCCACCCTTTTTGAAGTGGAAACAGCGGTGGCGTTTCTGTTTTTTCAGGATAAGGAATGCGATCTGGTGGTTTTAGAGACGGGGCTTGGCGGCACGCTGGACGCCACCAACGTGGTAGAGCAGACGCTGGCGGCGGTATTTACGCCGATCAGTATGGACCATATGGATATTTTGGGCGACAGCCTTGAGGAGATTGCGTCGGCAAAGGCGGGCATTATAAAGAACAAGTGTTATGTGATATCCGTAAAGCAGAGTCCGGAAGTTATGAAGATTCTGCGGCAGGCGGCCCTTTTGAAGAAGGGAAAGTTTTTAACGGCGGACATATCCCGCGCAAAACACGTCAGATATGGCGTGACGAAACAGAGCTTTGACTATGACCGGTTTAAGAATCTTGAGATTTCCATGCCGGGACAATTTCAAGTTGAAAATGCCGTGCTGGCGGTGGAAACGGTTATGGCGCTGGATCGTTGCGGATTTAAGGTGCCGGAGGAAAAACTGCGTAACGGTCTTATGCAGACAAGGTGGCCGGGCCGGTTTGAGGTGATTGCAAAGCGCCCGCTCTTTATTGCGGACGGGGCCCATAATGAGGACGCCTCAAAGAAATTGGCGGAAAGTATTCGGTTTTATTTTACAAACAGGAAAATAATTTATATAATGGGAATGTTACAGGATAAAGAGGTAGACAAGGTAATCCGCAACACCTTTGAACTGGCGTCCCATATTATAACGGTAACGCCGCCCGCAGGAGACCGCGCTCTGCCGGCTCTTGATCTGGCGCAGGCGGCGAGAGAGTATCACAGCGCTGTGACGGCGGCGGACTGTGTGCAGGAGGCGGTGGAGATTGCCTATCTGCTGACAGGAAAAGATAAGGACGCCGTAATCGTTGCCTTTGGCTCTCTCTCCTATCTGGGAGAGCTGACGGATATCGTTACGCACAGAGATACGATCAGGAGAGACACCCATGGTAGATCAGACAAAAATTAAAGA
>ERZ779632.14-NODE-14-length-108135-cov-9.249519_pt1 | contig 108135 bp, 96 predicted proteins | sample MGYA00514194_ERZ779632 | MGnify/ENA primary metagenome ERZ779632 (study PRJEB29562, sample SAMEA4376704) | mouse gut metagenome | isolation source: Cecum | study: EMG produced TPA metagenomics assembly of the A DSS colitis mouse model was used to assess the... | reverse complement strand
TCACTCTTCCGAAAGCATTTGGTAAAGGAGGAGAGAAGGCATGAAAGAGATGATGAAAAATACAGGGATTCTTCTGGCGATTACGGTGATTGCCGGTCTGCTTCTCGGTCTGGTTTATCAGGTGACCAAGGAGCCCATTGCCATGCAGGAAGCGATGGCAAAACAGGAGGCGTGTCAGGAAGTTTTTGTGGATGCTGCGTCCTTTGAAGCTGTGGAACTGTCAGCTGTGGATGAGAGCGCGTGGAGCAGCGAGGGCTACGGACAGGAGAGCGTCGACGAGGTGATGATGGCAAAGGACAGCGCCGGAAGCACCATCGGCTATGTAATTACGGTTACGACGAAGGAAGGGTATGGCGGCGATATTCAGTTTACCATGGGCGTTCGCGAGGACGGTACCGTTAACGGTATTTCCCTGCTTTCCATATCGGAGACGGCGGGTCTGGGCATGCGGGCCGATGAAGTGCTGAAACCGCAGTTTGCGGGTAAGCAGGTTGAAAAGTTTTCGTATACCAAGAGCGGCGCAACCGCAGACAATCAGATCGACGCGATTTCCGGTGCGACGATCACCACAAACGCAGTGACCAATGGAGTCAATGCTGGATTATACTATTTCCGGACAGTGTTGGGAGGAGGTAGTGCAAATGAATAGTGTAAAGGAACGTCTTGTAAACGGGATTGTGAAGGAAAACCCGACTTTTGTCCTGATGCTGGGTATGTGCCCGACGCTGGCGGTGACGACCTCTGCGATCAACGGCCTGGGCATGGGGCTGACAACCATGGTGGTGCTGGCGCTCAGCAATGTCTTCATTTCCCTTCTTAGAAATATTATACCGGATAAGGTAAGAATTCCGGCGTTTATTGTAATTATCGCATCCTTTGTGACAATGGTGGAGCTGCTTTTGCAGGGATTTATTCCCTTCCTCTACGATGCGCTTGGTATTTACATTCCGCTGATTGTGGTAAACTGTATTATTCTCGGACGTGCAGAGGCGTACGCTTATAAGAATCCCGTGATTCCGTCCTTATTTGACGGGATCGGCATGGGCTTGGGTTTTTCCGCGGCGCTGACCTGTATCGGTGCGGTGAGAGAGCTTCTGGGCGCGGGACAGATATTTGGCATGACGGTGATGCCGGACAGCTTCGTTCCGGTCAGCATCTTTATTATGGCGCCCGGCGCGTTTTTTGTGCTGGCAACACTGACGGCGATCCAGAACAAGGTAAAGATTGCCGGTGAGAGAAAAGGAAAAGATATGTCGAAGATTCAGTCCGGCTGCAATTCGGACTGCATGAACTGTTCCGACAGCGGCTGCGCGCACAGATTATATGATGAAAAGGCGGGAGAGGGGGATAAGAAATGATGAAGGAGTTACTTGTGATTTTGATAGCGTCCTCGCTCGTTAATAATGTGGTTTTAAGCCAGTTTTTGGGCTTGTGTCCGTTCCTTGGAGTATCCAAGAAGACGGAGACGGCAACGGGAATGGGCGTGGCGGTTATCTTTGTTATTACGCTGGCATCGGCGGTGGCGGGAGCAATCTACCAGTTTGTTCTGGTTCCCTTTGATATCGCTTATTTACAGACCATAGTGTTTATTCTGGTCATTGCGGCGTTAGTGCAGTTTGTGGAGATGTTTTTGAAGAAGTTCATTCCGGGCCTCTATCAGTCGCTGGGAGTGTATCTGCCGTTAATTACAACCAACTGTGCGGTGCTCGGCGTGGCGCTGACCAATGTGCAGAAGAATTACGGAATACTGACCGGCGTGGTCAATGGCTTTGCAACGGCGGTCGGCTTCACCATTTCCATTGTGATTCTGGCGGGTATTCGTGAGAAGCTGACATACAATGATATACCGGAATCTTTTCAGGGTATGCCCATTGTGCTGGTGACGGCCGGGTTGATGGCAATTGCATTCTGTGGATTTTCGGGATTACTCTAAGGAGGACGAAGGTATGGATATAGCGGGAATTTTGATGGCTACGGGTATCGTGGGGGCGGTCGGACTCTTTGTGGGGCTGTTTCTCGGTGTGGCCGGTATTAAATTTAAGGTGGATGTTGACGAGAGGGAGGAGGCCATTTTGGGCGTCCTTCCCGGAAATAACTGCGGCGGCTGCGGCTATGCCGGATGCTCCGGTCTGGCGGCGGCTATCGTGAAAGGCGAAGCGCCGACGAACGCCTGCCCGGTGGGCGGCGAGAAGGTAGGCGCGCAGGTAGCGCAGATCATGGGCGTGGAAGCCGGTGAGAGCGTGCGTATGGTTGCCTTTGTAAAATGCAGGGGCGATAAGGAACGTACCCGGGTGGATTATGATTATACAGGGGCGGAGGATTGCGCAATGCTTGCCTTTATGCCAAACGGTGGGCCGAAGTCCTGTAACGACGGCTGTGTTGGCTTTGGAAGCTGTGTGAAGGCCTGTCCCTTCGACGCCATTCATGTGGTAAACGGGGTGGCTGTTGTGGATAAGGAGGCATGTAAGGCCTGCGGCAAGTGTGTGGCGGCCTGCCCGAAGCATTTGATTGAACTGATTCCCTACGACGCGAAGCACGTGGTGGCCTGCAGCTCCAGAGAAAAGGGACCTGTTACCATGAAGGCTTGTGATGTGGGGTGTATTGCCTGCCAGCTTTGTAAGAAGAACTGCCCGGCGGATGCGATTGTGATTGAAGATTTCCATGCGGTGATTGACCAGGAGAAGTGTACCGGGTGCGGGACGTGTAAGGAGAAATGTCCTAAGAAGGTAATTGTGTAATTGTTTTTATACAGTGAGTTTTTTGCATGGACAGAGAGGAACAGGAAAAAGGAAGATAGGAAAGAATCCTGATGGAGGAGCAGATGGGAAAAGTAACGGTTACATTGGGGAAGACAGGAATTACAACAAATAAAAATGCCTTTGGCGCGCTGCCCGTTCAGCGGGTAAACGACGAAGAGGCGGTGAAGCTTTTACGAAAGGCCTATGAGAATGGCATGACCTTCTTTGATACGGCGCGTGCATACTCGGACAGCGAACACAAGGTAGGGCTGGCCTTTGAGGGGATGCGGGAGAAGGTGTTTATCGCTACGAAAACGGGCGCACAGAATGCGGAGGGCTTCTGGAAGGATCTGGAGACCAGCCTTTCCAATTTAAAGACGGATTACATCGATATTTACCAGTTCCACAATCCGGCTTTCTGCCCAAAGCCGGGGGATGAGAGCGGATTATATGACGCGGCGTTAAAAGCAAAAGAGCAGGGAAAGATCAGGCACATCGGCATTACCAACCATCGCCTTGCGGTGGCCCATGAGGCCATTGACAGCGGGCTCTATGAGACATTGCAGTTCCCCTTCTGCTACCTGGCGACGGATAAGGACATAGAACTGGTGGAGAAATGCAAGGCGGCGGATATGGGCTTTATCGCCATGAAAGCGCTTTCCGGCGGCCTGATCACCAATTCTGCGGCGGCCTATGCCTATCTGGCACAGTATGACAATGTACTGCCCATCTGGGGCGTGCAGAGGGAGAGGGAGCTTGACGAGTTTTTGTCTTATATTGACAATCCGCCTGCGATGACGGAAGAACTTTCGGCGATTATTCGGAAGGACCGTGAGGAGCTTCTCGGTGAGTTCTGCAGGGGCTGCGGCTACTGTATGCCGTGTCCTGTTGGGATTGAGATCAATATGTGCGCCCGCATGTCGCTGATGATCCGCCGCGCGCCTTCGGCCGACTATCTGGGGGATGTATGGCAGGAGAAAATGGGGAAGATTGAAGAATGCCTGCATTGTAACAAGTGTAAGGGGCATTGCCCTTACAATCTGGATACGCCTGCACTTCTGGCGAAAAATCTGGAGGACTATAAGAATGTGCTGGCGGGTAAGGAGACGGTGTAAAAAGTTTTTATTTCCTGTTAGCTTTTCTCTTCCTTTGACGGCGATGTCCATGGGTAGTAATTCCAATATGATAGAGCAGATAGACCAGCTTTCCGTATCGATTATTATTGATCAGACTGTACAGGATAATTTAAAAGTGATCAATCAAAGATATGGAAAGCATGGTAGTAATAACAACGGAGTCAGTACTAGATATAAATAAAACATAGGCTCACCCTATGTAACAGCATACAAAACAGATATTACCTATTACATAACTTTCCATCCTAAGATGTAGAAACGGAAAGGAGGCAGAAAAATGCCGGTTTATGTATTAGGTATTTTTTTTTACTGAAAAAGGGCGGAAGAATCATGAAGAAGTTTGAAAAATCGTTAGGTACGACATATAAAGGGAAAATGACTGTCGCTGACAGCTTAAAAGCTTTTTTCTGGACGTTATTCTTTCCTTTCATTATCATATCTGCTCTATACAAATATCAATAATTTACCATGGAAAGACTGCAATTTCACTATTTTTTTGGTCAAAACATACAAAAACAGACAGGATAAACTGTGGAAAAAAGGGAAAATATAATTATATATTGACATAAGAGAGCAATTATTATATAAGTGTATTATAAACCTGTAATACAGGATACAGGTAACAGCATACAAATTGAAAAGGAGGAGAAAACAGACTGGAAAGAAGATGCATGAACAGGTAATAAGGTAACGCGGCACGTAGGAAAGGGAGGTTTACGATGAAAGTAAAGAGCAAAAGATTATTAAGTATGTTTTTGTCAGTAGCAGTAATAACGGGACTCGCTGTTGGATGCGGTTCGGCTAATCCGGAAACAAGTACAGAAATAAGTCAGGAAACAAGCCCGGAAGTAAGTTCAGAAATCAAGACCGAAGAAATAGAAAGTACAGGAGAAAAGATTTCGCTTCTGCTGACTTACTCCGAAGAAAAGAAAGTATTGTATCAATGTATTGAAGATTTTACAAAAGAAACGGGGATAGAGGTAGAAATCCAGTATATGCCGTTGGAAGATTCCAGAAAGCAGATCAGTGTTATGGTAGCAAGCGGTTCCCTTCCTGACGTAATGGATATTGATAATACGGATACGCAGACGTATACGGAAATGGGAATTTTGGCGGATCTGACAGAGCGTGTGGAAGCGGAGATTGAGACGGGACAGTATTATGAGGGAGTTTTAGAGTCTCAGAAGGTAGACGGAAAATACTATGGACTTCCCTTTACGGCCAATAATTTGTGTCTATATTATAACAAAGACTTGCTTGAACAGGCTGGGGCAGAGGTGCCGGCTACCTGGGAAGAATTATTGGATGCATGTGAAAAACTGAAAGCGGCAGGCGTGACAGGCTTTGGCGTCGCAGGCAGCCAGACGACAGATACTTCTTTCCAGATGTGGCCGTTTATCTGGGGAGCGGGCGCAGATGAGAAAACCATTGATTCCGAGCAGATGGTGGAAATGCTGAATCTGTATCGGACTATGGTTGACAATGAATATATGAGCACGGAAGTAATTAACTATGTGTCCGGAGATAATGCAAATCAGTTTACGGCTGGTAAGACTGCAATGATCATTGACGGCCCATGGAGAATGAATGCGGTAAAAGCTGACGCAGAGTTTGAATGGGGAGTAGCCCAGGTACCGGCGGGCCCGGCAGGAGAGGGAACCGTTCTCGGAGGACATAATTTTGCGGTGGTCGAAAATGAAAATACAGATGCAAGCTGGAAATTTGTAAAATATATGAATTCGCCTGAGGTGATGGGGAAATACAGTGAAGCCGAGAATTATATCCCCTCCAGAAAAGACGTATGTGAAAATCTGGAATATTATAAAACCGAGCCCATCAGTGTTTTTGTGGAAGCAATGAATACGGCGAAGCCAATGCCGAAGAAAAACTATAACAGCGTAAGCGACGCGCTGATCAAAATGTGGCAGAAGGTTGTATTGGGAGAGTCCGAACCGAAAGCGGCAGCGAAAGAAGCAGCAGAAACGGTGGCAGCATTAGAATAAAGACTTGAATGAGGACATGAGTATGGAGAAACGTAAAGATAGCAGAAACAGCATAAAAGAAAAAAGAGCAGGTTATGCATTTGTTCTGCCGGCAATTCTGTTTTTACTATTATTAGTCTTATATCCGCTGACATATAACATTACTATGAGTTTTCGGGATGTTACATTAAAGACTTTTAATGCGGAGCAGGAGTTTGTAGGATTGAAAAATTATGTGGATGTACTGGCAATGCCGGTAGTCAGAAAAGCGATTTTTAATACTTTGTTCTTTACAGTCGTTTCATTGATTTTTCAGTTTGTAATAGGTTTTGCGCTCGCGCTGCTCTTTGCGAAGAAATATGGACTCTCAGAGTTGTCAAGAGGCCTGTTGATGGTCTGCTGGTTAATTCCGGTGCTTGTGTTCGCGACAATATGGAAATGGATTTTTGCTGGAGATACTTCGGGGATTTTAAACTATATTTTGATACAGCTGCATGTGATCGAGACGCCGATTCGATGGCTGACAACTACAAATGGAGCGATGACGGCATTGATTATTGCCAATATTTGGAGAGGAGTGCCGTTTAATATGCTTCTTTTGGCCACAGGTCTTACAACATTGCCAATGGATGTGTTTGAAGCGGCAGCGATTGATGGAGCGTCTAAGTGCCAGCGCTTTTTCCGTATCACAATACCGCTTTTAAAATCCACGATTATCAGCGTTATTACACTTGGATTCATTAACACATTTAAGGTGTTTGACTTGATTTACGTTATGACAAAAGGCGGTCCTTTAGATTCTACACAGATTTTATCGACAGTGTCATATAAAATGTCATTTTCCAACTTTGAATTTGGACAGGGAGCTGCTGTGGCAAATATCATGCTGGTATTGATGCTGATTGTGGGATTCTTTCATCTGAAAATAACGGACAGAGAGGGGGCGGAGTGATTCATGGATAAAACGAAAAAAAAGAATCTTGTATATAATCTAATTACCATACTGATTTTGATCGTATTTTTGTTTCCGATTTACTGGATGGTGATTACATCGTTAAAAACAACAGGCGAGATTTTTGCAGAAGTACCAACGTTTTTTCCGAAAAAAATCACACTGAACGGGTATATTTCCCAGCTGTCTGTTGTTGGAACTGTTCCATTATGGAAAAACTTTGCAAACAGCTTTATGATTGCGACAGCTACCACGCTTGTTTCTACTGGACTGGCAACTCTTTCGGCATATGGTCTGGCAAGATTTCGCTTAAAGCTGAGCAAACCGCTTTTATTTATTGTCCTGGTGACGCAGATGATGCCGACGGTTTTGTTTCTGTCGCCGCTGTTTATTACTTTTAAGAAATTGGGGATTTTGAATACACTTTTAGCGCCCGTTATTTATATCAGCCTGCAAAGCATTCCGTTTTGCATTATAACGATGAGACCATATTTTTTAGAGATTCCCATGGAATTGCAGGAAGCGGCTACGATTGACGGGTGCGGACGTTTTAAGACGTTTACAAAGATCATGGTTCCGGTCTCCTATCCGGGGATTGTGGTGTCAGCGGCGTTTACTTTTCTCTGGGGCTGGGGGGACTTGATGGGAGCGTTGACGTTCATACAGACAGATGCACTTCAGCCCTTGACAGTAAACATGTATAAGGCTATAGGAGAATTTGGAATTGAGTGGAACAACCTTATGGCATATGCCGTTATTTTAACAATTCCCGTGTTGATTATTTTTCTTTTCCTGCAGAAATATCTGATATCCGGTATTACGGCAGGAGCAGTCAAGGCATAAGGAATAGAGCTATGCAGGTTAGGAGGAATGTGATGCATTTAAATAGAACCTCTTTTATGCTGTGGAAAGATGTACAAATTACAGGCGGCTTTTGGAAAAAACGGCAGGAGACAAATGAAAGAGTCACGCTTCCGGCAGAGTACGAACAATGTGTAAAAACAGGAAGAATAGAGTCGGTCAAATGTCTGTATCATCCGGAGGAAGACAGGCATCCCCGGAAAGGCGTTTTTACGATTGACGGCGTTTTGGCAGAAAATCTTGCAGACGAAAAAGAGAACGGGGAAAAAGCGGTTCCCAGGCCGCACCACTATTGGGATTCTGATCTGGCCAAATGGATTGAGGCGGCTTCCTATAGTTTGGCAGCACACCCGGATCAGGGACTGGAAAAGCAGATTGACGAGATCGTAGACGATTTTGAAAAGCTGCAAATGGAAGATGGGTATCTGAACACATATTATACAGTCGTAGAACCGGGACAGCGGTGGACAAATGTCTATACCATGCATGAATTATATTGTGCCGGGCATCTCATGGAGGCCGCCTGCGCTTATTATCAGGCGACAGGAAAGAAAAAGTTTTTGGAGATTATATGCCGGTATGCAGACTGTATAGACAGGACGTTTGGAATAGAGGACGGAAAAATACATGGATACCCGGGACATCAGGAGATCGAACTGGCGCTTGTAAAACTTTATAGAGTAACGGGCGAAAAACGGTATTTAAATTTAGCCAGGTACTTTATTGATGAAAGAGGAAAGCAGCCCAGCTTTTTTGAAGAAGAGGCGCTGGCACACGGACGGGATCCCGAAGAAGAAGGACCGAAGGGAATTCTGGGGAAGAGCTTTCTTCCGGCTGGCCCCTATGCATTGTTTCAGGCCCATCTCCCGGTCAGGGAGCAGAAGACAGCGGAAGGTCATGCAGTACGCGTGGCGTATATGGGATGTGCAATGGCAGATCTGGCAGCGGAAACAGGAGATGAAAGTTTATGGAATGCCTGTGTTGTATTGTGGAAAAATGTGACGCAGAAGCGGATGTATCTCACAGGAGGCATAGGCGCCAAGGATGGAAGCGAAAGATTTAGCTTTGATTATCATCTTCCCAATGAGTCTGCTTATCAGGAAACCTGCGCAAGCGTAGGTATGACAATGTGGGCAGCCAGAATGCTGCAGATAAAGCCTGACAGCGTATATGCGGATATAATGGAAAGGGCGCTTTATAACAGTGTCATAAGCGGCGTGTCTTTGGCGGGAGATACCTTCTTTTATGCCAATCATCTGGCGGCAAAACCAGAAATGTTTTCTGACGCGATTATCACAAATCCAAGGATGTTTCCCAGAAGACAGAAATGGTTTGCAGTATCCTGCTGTCCCATGAATTTGGCAAGGCTGCTGGAATCTGTCGGCGGATATATTTATTCAGAAAGTGAAACAGAGTTTTTTGTACATCTTTTTATAGACAGTGTGACGGAAACCGTAAAGGAAAATACCCGTATCCAAATTTGTCAGGAAACCCAGTACCCCTGGGACAACAAAACCAGACTGATCGTTACGGCGCAGAAGCCGGTATATACGTCGATTGCTGTCAGGGATCCGGCCTTCAGCAGGAATACAAAGGTCTTAGTAGATGGAAAAGAAGCAGAAGCTTCCTTGGAAAACGGCTATTTATATTTGAGAAGAATGTGGGAGGGCCGGACGGAAATCATAGTCGAATTTGAGATGGAACCGATGTATGTAGAGGCTCATCCATGTGTAAGAATGGATGCCGGAAAAACAGCAATACAGTATGGACCGCTCATTTATTGCCTGGAGGAGGCAGATAATGGCCCCAATCTGTCTACGGTCTTCGCAGACACGGCCCAAAAGCTGACCGTAAAATATGAACCGGATTTATTGGGCGGCGTCTGTGTTGTGGAAGGGAAGGCATTGCGGGCCTGTACGGAGGACTGGGAAGGCATGCTGTACCGTCCGATAGGAAGCCGTTTTGAGGAAATGACTTTCCGGGCAGTACCGTATTATGCATGGAGCAATCGGGAACCGGGAGAAATGACAGTTTGGATAAACAGAGTGCATACGAGGACGGAGGAATAGATGAAAGCAGTAGTGTATGAAGACGTAGAGAAGCTGAGCTATAAAGAAGTTGAAATTTTGCCGGTAAAGAGCCATGAAGTCAGGATCAGAGTAAAAGCCTGCGGTATATGCGGAAGCGACGTACATGGGTATCTTGGGGTGACAGGCCGCAGGATAGCGCCAATGATTATGGGGCATGAATTTTGCGGAGAAGTAGTGGAGAAAGGGGCCGATGTAGAAAACCTGTCTCCGGGAGCAAGAGTAGCGGTATATCCGGTAGATTTCTGCGGGGAATGTGAAATGTGCCGGAGAGGAGACGTGCATTTATGTCTGAACAAAAGAGCGTTTGGCGTATTGGATGTAGACGGCGCCTTTGCAGAATATATCAATGTGCCGGCCAAATGTTGTTTTCCGATTGCGGATGAAGTTTCCTTTGCAACGGCATCCCTTGTGGAGCCGCTGGCAGTGGCTTTCCGCGGAGTAGGAAGAGCAGGAAGTCTGGAGGGTAAGACGGTACTTATTGTGGGAGCCGGCACGATCGGGCTATTGGCTCTTGCCTGCATCAGAATGCAGAAACCCTCAAAGATATTGATATCGGATTTAAGCGGCCACAGACTTGAAGTGGCCGGCAGGATGGGGGCGGATGTGCTTTTAAATCCGGCACAGGAAGCGTTTAGTGAGCGTATTATGCAGGAAACGGCGGGAAAAGGTGTAGATGCGGCGGTAGAGGCTGTGGGAGCCGGCGGCGCGGTCCGGCAGGTGATGTCATCATTGAAAATAGGCGGAAGCGCGGTTTGGATCGGGAACAACAGTAGGATGATTGAGATGGATATGCAGGAGACAGTGACGCGTGAACTGAGAATCCAGGGTTCGTTTCTCTACGGATATCAGGAGTTTGAGACAGTAGTTAACATGTTAAACGAAGGAAAAATTTTTGTGGAACCATTGATCAGTAAAAAGATTTCTCTTTCACAAACGCCGGAGTATTTTAAGTTGTTGGCGCATACTCCGGGAGATCTTTTGAAGGTAGTGGTTGTAGACGAATAGTGGAGGTTTGCGTATGGGATACGATAAGGAGACAGTGGAACACCTGAATAAGGTGGCAAGAACATTGCGAAAAGATGTGGTTATCAGTGTGGGATTAGACGTTCCGGGGCATATTGGCGGAAGTAATTCATCGGCAGATATCGTGACTGCTTTATATTTTTATAAGATGAAACACGATCCGCAGAATCCGGATATGCCGGACAGGGACCGCTTTTTGCTCAGCAAAGGGCATGTGGCGATTCTCCAGTACGCCGCGCTTGCAGAGAGCGGATATTTTCCGACAGAGGACCTAAAACATACCAAAGAATTAGGTTCGTATTTGCAGGGCCATCCGGATGTGAGAAAAACACCGGGAATAGAAGCAGGCACAGGTTCTCTTGGACAGGGACTTTCTATTGGATTAGGCATGGCGCTTGGTCAGAAACTGGATCATATTGACAGTAAAACATATGTTCTGCTTGGCGACGGTGAAATCGCGGAAGGACAAGTCTGGGAAGCGGCGATGGCAGCCAGCGCTTATCATGCGGATAATTTAGTGGCCATTGTGGACAGCAATCGTCTACAGGCAAATGGAAGGATAAAGGAAAGATTTGATTCCGGAAATATTGCTGCGAAATTTTTAAGCTTCGGCTGGAACGTCATGGAAATCGACGGACACGATATGGAAGAAATTATGTCTGCGCTTGACAGAGCCGACGACGTAAAAGGCGTTCCTACGGTTATCATCGCGCACACGGTAAAAGGAAAAGGGCTTAGCTTTGCAGAAAATGTGGTAAGTTATCACAATGGTATGTTGACCGAAGAAACCTACAGACAGGCTCTGGAGGAACTGGCGTAAGGAGGAGATAAGGTGAGTTATACAAATCAGAGAGTCGCTTATGGCAATACATTAGTGGAGCTGGGGAGAAAAGATTCCAGAATTGTGGTGCTGGATGCAGATCTTGGCGGTTCTACTATGGGTAAACTGTTTGAGACAGAATTTCCGGAGAGGCATTTTGAGATGGGAATAGCAGAAGCGGATATGACAAGCGTTGCGGCAGGTTTGGCACAGACAGGGAAAATTCCTTTTACAAATTCTTTCGCTGTATTTGCTGCAGGAAGGGCATTTGACCAGATCAGACAGACAATCGCAATCGGCAGATTGAATGTTAAAATTTGTGGTTCCTCTTCAGGACTTTCTGATTTTGGAGATGGAGCAACCCATCAATGTGTAGAGGATATTGCAATTTTACGGTCCATTCCGAACATGACTGTGATATGTCCGGCAGATGCGAATGAAACGGTAGAGGCTGTCAAAGCAATAACACAACTGGAGGGACCCTGTTATATCAGGTTAAACCGAAATGACTATCCCAATGTTACGTCAGAGGGAGAAAAATTCCAGATAGGTGTTCCGAAAATGCTAAAAGACGGAAAAGACGTAGTTGTATTTGCGATGGGTTATATGGTTGGAACTGCATTAAAAGCGGCTGCTGAACTGGAGGGAAAGATTTCGGTACGGGTTGTAAATGTTTCTACAATTAAACCTTTGCATGAAGACACCATAAAAGAGATGACAAGAGGATGCAAAGCGGTGGTGACTGTGGAAGAGCACAATGTGAAGGGCGGTATGGGAAGTGCGGTTGCAGAGATCCTTAGCAAAGAGAGGATTCCCATGGAATTTATAGGTATTCAGGATACCTTTGGGCGCAGCGCCCACAGTTATCAGGAATTGCTGGAATACTATGGGCTGACGGCGGATCATGTAAAGGATACGATAGAAGCGATGTATGCAATGGAAACAAAATGATGGAACACAGAAATTCGTTTATGCGCAGAGAACAGCGCAGAAATAAGGAGGAAAAAATGCAAATAGGATTTATCGGATTAGGAATTATGGGAAAACCCATGGTAAGGAATCTTCTTAAGGCAGGGCATGAGCTGCATGTGTACGATATAGAGCAAAAATATGTGAGTGAGATGGAAGCGGCGGGAGCGGTGCCCGAAATTTCTTCGGCTGCAATTGCTGCCAAATGCCGCCTGATTATTACCATGCTTCCAAATTCTGAACACGTAAAAGCCGCTGTGATGGGGAAGGATGGGATTTTGGAGCAGGCGCAGCCGGGAACTATTTTAGTGGATATGAGTTCTATCGCTCCGCTTGCTTCTAAAGAAATATGTGAAGCCTGTGAGAAAAAAGAAGTGCGAATGATTGATGCGCCGGTTTCCGGAGGAGAACCGAAAGCGGTAGACGGAACTTTGTCTATTATGGCAGGCGGAGATGAAGCCGTGTTTGAAGAAGTCTATGATATCTTATCTGTACTCGGAAGCAGTGCGGTACATTGCGGGGCTATCGGAGCTGGAAATACGACAAAGCTGGCAAACCAGATTATCGTTGCTTTGAATATTGCGGCTGTATCAGAAGCATTTATGTTAAGTACGAAAGCCGGGGTTGAACCAGAGAAGGTGTTTGATGCGATAAAAGGAGGCCTGGCAGGATCGACAGTGATGAATGCAAAGATACCGATGATTTTGGATGGGAATTTTGAGCCGGGCTTCAAGATAGATTTACATATAAAGGATTTAAGGAATGCCATCAATACAGGTAATGCACAGGCGGCGTTTCTTCCGCTTACCACACAGGTAATGGAGATTCTGCAAACACTCCATGCAGACGGTCTGGGAGACAGCGATCACAGTGCCATTGTGCGCTTTTATGAAAAAGTCACAGGGACAGAGATTCGTAAATAAAAATCGTCGCTGTAATATTTGGTAAAATCTAATTGACAAACCTGATATTATACGGGATACTACTAATAAATACATGCAGGAAAGTTGGGACAGATATACCGATGGGAATTGTACCGATTAAGAAAGTCAATGTTGGACAGATGGTATTCGATCAAATGCAGGAGCTGCTGATCAGAGGAGAGTGGAAGCCGGGAGACAGGCTTCCGTCAGAAAATGAACTCGCGGATATGTTCAATGTGAGCAGGATTACCATACGTCAGGCATTGCAGAAATTGTCTGTGTTGGGATTGGTGGAAACGAGATTTGGAGAAGGATCATTTGTAAAGAAGTTTGACATTGGGGAAAATATGAACGCTTTGGTGCCCACGCTGTATCTTGACAAAAGTTCCAACTTACAGGTTTTTGAATTTAGAGAAATCATAGAGACAGAAGCAGTTGGATTTGCGGCAGAACGCGCGACACCGGACGGTATTGCAGATCTGGAGAAAACGCTTTTGGAAATGCAAATGGCATATGAAAAGGAGAGCTATGATATATTTGCCCGGAAAGACTTGGAATTTCACTTTAAAATCAGTCAAATGACGGGGAATAAATTACTGATTCAGACCAACATCATATTGAAAAAGATTCTGGAAGTTTCCATGGAAAATGTAATTGGCAAGATGGGATGCGAACCTGCTTTGTATTATCACAGAAAGATTTTGCAGGCAATCAGGGAAAAGGATAAGGACGAAGCTATGGTGTTGATGAGAGAACATATCCGCAATAATAAAAGATATTATGAATGATTTTTGTGGTAAGGTTTGAACCACAGCCGAAGGAGTACAAATAATTAAAACTTTTTGTGAGGTCGTATTTTTTATTGGCGGAATGTAAAATAGAAGCGTAAGAAGAGGTCAGGTGTTTTGCGGAAAGAATGGAGGTGCTTTTTTGACCACGGTAGCAGCATAGCAATGGCTATGAGCTATAAACGGGCAGATGAGATTCTGCCGGAAAATATTCTGGAGATCCTGCAAAATTATGTGAGCGGCGAAGCGATTTATGTGCCTAAGAAAAAGGAGTGCAGAAAAAGATGGGGTTCTTCCACAGGTGTGAACGAAAAACTTCGGATCAGAAATGAACAAGTTTTTGATCAGCATCGGAGGGGCGCTTCAACAAAGGAATTAGCGCTGCGGTCGGCAGGTGATACCGAACGACGCGGGCAGTATGTCCCAGAGCGTGAAAGTGATAAAAAAGAGAGAGAAAGTTCTCTCTCTTTTTTTGTTGGGGCAGCCGGAAAACGGCACCAGTTGGGTTTAGGGGGATTCGCTTATCACAGGGAAATTTTCGGAAACATATTGTGTGCCGTCCTTTGTAATCAAAAGATATTCCACGCCTTCACGGTCAAGATACTGCCGACCTTTTTCCAATCCCATACAAAGGCAGGAGGTGGAGAGGGCGTCCGCCTTTGTGGAGGATTCGCAGATGATGGTAACGCTTGCCAGTTCATTGTCCACGGGATACCCGGTGGCGGTGTCGAGGACATGATGATAGAGTACGTCGTTTTCATAGAAACAGCGTTCATAGATGCCGGAAGTCACCACGGAGAGATCCCGGATCTCGATTGTGCCGAGCGTTGTGCCGCCTTCGGCAAAGGGTTTCTGGATGCCGATGCGAAAGGGCGTGCCGTCAGGTCTTTCACCGATGGTAATCACATTGCCGCCAAGACTGATACAGGCGCTTTCCACACCCTGAGAGAGCAGGTATTCTTTCAGTTTGTCGGCGATATAGCCTTTGGCGATAAAACCGAGATCAATGGCAGATTCCGGGTCGCTTAAAATGACCGTATTGTAACCGACAGCGTCAGCCTCAGAGTAGAGCGCGTCACCGAAACGTATATTTTTGTAAGAGACGTGGGCGAGGGCGTCCGTAATGGCGTCGTTGTCTGGCACATGGTGTTCTTCCTGGGAACTGAAGTCCCAAAGTTCACTCACCGGGCGGATAGTCGGATCGACGATACCTTTCGTCATTACAGCATAATCCAACGCCGTCGACAGCAAAGCGCCGGTTTCCTCTGAGATGACGACAGGCTCATGGCTTTTTCCGTGATTGATATTCCATACGTCGGAACCTTCCAGCGTGGCGCTGAACATACGCTCATATTTGTCGATCAGTGAAAAACATTTCTTAATTCTCTGCGAGCATTCCCCGCGGTTTCCATTTTCATACAGGGTAATTTGAATTACGGTGTCAAGATAGAAACCTGTTTCCGTGACCGGTTCGGCGGTGCGGGCACAGCCTGTCAGGCAAAATAGAGAGAATGTAAGTGATGATATAAAAGCCAGTATGGCTGGTAGTCTGTGATTTTTTTTCATCTGTTATGTCGGCTCCTTATTTTAATATTTTGCTTTTCTTCTGCGGACATTATATCATAAAACTCAGTAAACCATAGGAAGGAAATGGTGAAATGACGGAAAACCCCTTGCTGCAGTGCGACCTGAATGAGGCCCTGCGAAATGACGCCCTGAATTAATGGCAGGATAAGTTGCCAATTTTGACATAACATGATACCATAATAGCTGGCAAATTCATTTAATGTTGAAAAGAAAGAGGGAAATATCTGTCATGAAGTTACCCGGAGAAGAGGAAATGGGCGGAGGCGGCATGGGCCGCTCCATAATCTATATGGTAATCGCTGTGGCTGCGTTTGTTTTGATTGTTATGTTTGCGGTATTCAGGGAAAACGACCGTAAACGCAGCGGCAGCGATTATGTACAGGAAGTGCGGCAGCAGAAAGAGGAAGAGGCGCAGGCGGAGGAGCTTACGGCAAAAGAAGAGGAAGAAGCTCAGGAAAAGCCAAAGCTTCGGGCGGAAGATCTTGATTTCTGGGATATGTATCCGGTAGAGGAGGAAGAGAAGCCGGAAGCGGACGGGAAAGGCCAGGCGAATGATGCGGCGTCCGTAAATCCCTATACCGAGAAAGCCGAGCGGGAAAAGGAAGCCGAGAGACAAAAGGAAGAGGAAGTGCGAAACGACCCGGCAACAGACGGCAAGCATACGCTGATTACGAACCGTGACGGGACGGAGGAATGGGTACTGATCAGCCCTTATCTGACTAAAAATACATTTGACTTTACGAAAATGGAAGACAAGGCCGGACTGAAGCGGTACATGGAGAACGGCAGGAAGACTTCCTATGTGGGCGTGGATATTTCCAAACACACGGGGAAGGTTTCTTTTTCGAGCATTAAGTCGGCAGGCGTGGATTACGTGATGATCCGTCTGGGAAGCCGGGGATACAGTACGGGGCAGATTACGCTGGACGAGAATTTTAAAGAGAATATCGAGGGGGCGATTGATGCCCAGCTTGATGTCGGCGTTTATTTTTATTCGCAGGCAATTTCACAGGAAGAGGCCATACAGGAGGCTAACTTTGTGGTGCAGAATCTGGAGCCTTACAGGGCCCATGTGAAATATCCCGTCGCTTTCAATATGGGGTTTGTGTCAAATGATAAGTCCAGGATTGAAGGACTTGGCAGGGAAGACAAGACAACAGTGACAGCATCTTTTCTTGAGGGGATCAGAGCGGCCGGTTATGTACCCATGATTTACGGGGACAAGGAGTGGCTGATCAAGGAAATAGATATGACGAAGCTGCAGGATTATGATGTGTGGCTTTCTCAGGAAGAAGAAATTCCTGATTATCCTTATCGGTATTCTATGTGGCAGTATAATACAGACGGCGTGGTGAACGGAATAGGCGGCGGAGCTGATTTAAATATCTGCTTTGTCAATTACTCGGAACGATAATGTAAAAGGTGCGGAGCCACCGGAACGGCAGCGTACAGGCCGGCGTAGACATCGGGAGATATCCCTTCCATGTAGTTGGGGGTATAGTCCTTGTTTACGCCGGCTTTTTTCAGCAGGTCGATAGCTTTGTTGTAAGCAATGGCCGCTTCCACTTCGGAAGCATAATCGCCGACTTTAACGTAACCTTTTACATGAATTTTAACCCGATAGAGGGTACGTCCCTTTTCCTGCACAGCGTTTACGCCGTGAAACCTGTTTATGATTTCAATATTCTCATAGCGAAGATCGTTTCTGCTGCCGTTAATAAAGCGGTAGTCCCGTCCTTCCACGGCATAGTTTTTGATTCCGTAACGGTTCATGATATTGACCTGCATACCGTAGTCAGCTACGAAATAGTGTCCGCCCCGCCTGGAAATTTTACGGGAGGAATAGTAGAACAGATCGTCTTTGTCGAAGAGAAAATATTCCCCAGGAGAAAAGTAATAATAAAAAAACCGGGGACGGATATATATGGGTGAGGAAAGGTAAATGCCGTTGTCCCGAAAATTCAGCAGGCAGACCCATTTTTCGAAGGAGAGGGGGGAGTCCTCGCGGTAGTCTTCCAGACGGATGGAGGTGTCCTTTAAAAGCGCGGAGGCTGTAAGATAAATCTCGTGCGCTTTTTGCCTGTCGTCATGACTGCCGAGACTGATATGCTTATTGCGATAAGTTAATGAGGCGCGAAAATAAGTGGACCCGTCTTTTCGTCTGGCGGTGTAAACGCCCGTTAACGGCTGATTCATGGATCGTTCTCCCTTGGTTTTTCTTTTATATAATTGTACCATTTTTGAGAAAAAAAACAAATTCAGAAATATTTTTCCTTTTTTATGCATAAAATATTATAGCAGCAAAGTGCTTTGACATTTGGCATGGAGGAAAAAATGTACAGGAAATATATCACAGGTTTCCTGTTTGCAGGGCTGACGGTAATTTCGTCGTGGCTCTGTGTCAGGGAACTGAAAATTGATCGAATATCGGCCAAGCCTGCGTTTCGCATGGAATACCTTGATACGTCGATGGAGGAGGGCAAAGAAAGCTTTGTGGAAATGCTTGGCAGCGTGTCTTCCGGTCAGAGGGTCGTAGACTATGAGGTGTTGGAGCAGACGAAGAAGTATCAGCTGTCGGACAAGGATTACGATGCGCTTCTTCGGATTGTGGAAGCGGAAGCAGGCGGCGAGGATCAGGACGGAAAGCTTCTGGTAGCCAATGTGGTCTTAAACAGAGTGAACAATGAGCTGTTTCCGGATACGGTCTGCGAAGTGGTTATGCAGAACGAACAGGGAATCGCCCAGTTTTCACCGACGGTAGACGGCAGATATCAGAACGTCCGTGTCAGTGAGGACACGAAGGCGGCGGTGGAGCGCGCTCTGTATGGAGAGGATATTTCTCAGGGGGCGTTGTATTTCTGTGCCCGTGAAAAGGCTGATTCAAACAGATTGAAATGGTTTGACAGAAAGCTTACCAGACTTTTTTCCTACGGAAATCATGAGTTCTTCTTATAGGAGCTATTGCGCGGCGCGGGAAATTGTGTTAAGCTTTACGCGTTGACGTAATATCCAAATGAAGAAAGGCATGGTTAAAATAATGGAAGTTCAATACAGCAGTACAAGAAACAGTGGGAAAAAGATTACGGCTTCTCAGGCGATTTTACAGGGATTATCCGAGGACGGAGGACTTTTTGTGCCGGATCATATTCCTGCGCTTTCGCTTTCGATGCGGGAGCTTGCGGATAGGAATTATCAGGAGACGGCTTATGAGGTTATGAAGCTTCTGCTGACGGATTTTACCGAGGAAGAGCTTAAGGACTGTATTGCGCGCGCTTACGATTCCAAGTTTGATACGGAGGAGATTGCGCCCCTTGTAGAGGCGGAGGGCGCTTATTATCTGGAGCTGTTTCATGGAGCAACCATTGCTTTTAAGGATATGGCGCTGTCAATACTGCCTCATCTGATGATTACTGCCGCGAAAAAGAATCATGTGGACAGGGAGATCGTGATTCTGACGGCTACTTCGGGAGATACGGGGAAAGCCGCGCTGGCGGGATTTGCGGGCGTTGCGGGAACGAAGATCATTGTGTTTTATCCGAAAAACGGCGTCAGCCCCATTCAGGAAAAGCAGATGGTAACCCAAAAGGGAGACAATACCTTCGTGGTAGGGATTCACGGTAATTTTGACGATGCGCAGACCGGTGTGAAGCAGCTTTTTAACGATAAGGAACTGGCCGGAGAGATGGCTGCCTGCGGTTTGCAGTTTTCATCCGCCAACTCCATCAATATCGGCCGGCTGGTGCCTCAGGTGGTCTACTATGTTTACGCGTATGCAAAGCTTTTAAAAGAAGAGAAGATTGCGGACGGTGAGAAGATCAATGTGGTGGTTCCTACCGGTAATTTTGGCAATATTCTGGCTGCCTTTTATGCAAAGAACATGGGAGTGCCGATCAACAAATTAATCTGTGCTTCCAACGAGAATAAAGTGCTTTATGATTTCTTTATGACGGGAGAATATGACAGAAACCGTGAGTTTAAACTTACCAGTTCGCCTTCCATGGATATCCTGATTTCCAGTAATCTGGAGCGGATGATTTACCGCATTGCGGGCGATGATGCGGATCAGACCGGGAAGCTGATGAAGGCGCTGTCTGAGCAGGGCGTCTATCATGTTACGGAAGAAATGAAAGAGGGTCTTTCCGATTTCCATGGTGGTTTTGCGGATGAAAAGGAGACGGCGGAGCGGATTCGCTCGATCTATGAAGATACAGGGTATGTGTTGGATACCCACACGGCGGTGGCAAGCGCGGTGTATCAGAAATATGCGGCCGAAACAGGGGATAAAACGAAGACTGTGATCGCTTCCACAGCCAGTCCCTTCAAGTTTACCAGAAGCGTTATGAACGCCATTGACCAAAAATATGATGCCATGGGTGATTTTGAGCTGGTGGACGAACTTTCCAAAATTGGAAATGTGAAAATACCAAAGGCGATTGAGGAAATCAGGACAGCGCCGGTTCTCCATGATCATGTCTGTGACAGGACGGAGATGAAAGCGGTGGTAAAGCAGTTCCTTGGCATGGAGTAGGACGGAAAAATGGAATATATCCTGGGCGCATGGTGCGCGGTTACGTGTTTTATCAGCCCGGTATGGCTGACCATGATTTATCTGGATCTGTCAGGACTGGTCTATCGGTATGATTTTTCCATGGATGAGGGAATCGCAGGCATAATAGGCGCTTTTTCATTAATGGTATGGATTCTTCTGGCGTTCGTTCCGGCAGTTCTGTTTGGGAAAAAGATGTATCTGGCCGGCAGGAAGCATTTTCTAACGGCCCTTGGTATGGCGGCGGCTCTTGTGATGGCGTGTCTGATTATGTGCCGTTTTGATGTGGTGGCTTTTTTGACGACGCCTTACTTACGGTAAAGGATAAAAGACCCGGGAGGGCAGCAATTAAAAAAGTAAGGAAGACGCGGTATGACGTTGCGCTTTCCTTACTTTTTTATTATGGGTCGGATAAGCCCATAAGAGAAAGGGAGCGGTATTCCGCTCCCTCTTGTTACAGTCAGGCATTTCGCGAATCCAGATTTTGATATTCCCGGTCCACGCAGATGGTTTTGTAAGCGGGACGAATGATTTTGCCGTTGTTGGCCAGTTCCTCCATACGGTGAGCGCTCCAGCCCACGATTCTGGCAATGGCAAAAATCGGAGTGTACAGCTCCATGGGCAGATTGAGCATACTGTACACGAAACCGGAATAGAAGTCCACGTTGACATTGACGCCCTTGTAAATGGGGCGTTCCTCTGCAATCAGCTCCGGCGCAAGCCGCTCTACCAGGGAGTAAAGCGCAAATTCGTCATGCAGTCCCTTTTCGTTTGACAGCTTTTCTACGAAAGATTTAAAGATGATGGCACGGGGATCGGATTTTGAGTAAACCGCATGTCCCACACCGTAAATCAGGCCCGCGTGGTCAAAGGCTTCCTTATGCAGAAGCTTTTTCAGATAGTCGGCCACCTGGCCCTCGTTACTCCAGTCGGATACCTCACGCTTCATTTCGTCAAACATTTTAACTACCTTAATGTTTGCGCCGCCGTGTCGGGGGCCTTTCAGGGAGCCGATGGCAGCCGCAATGACAGAGTAGGTGTCTGTCAGGGAGGAGGTGACAACGTGGGTGGTAAAGGAGGAGTTGTTACCGCCGCCGTGTTCCATGTGCAGGATCAGGGCGATGTCGAGAACTCTTGCCTCCAGAGGCGTGTATTTATTGTCAGGGCGAAGAATATGCAGAATGTTCTCCGCATTTGACAGATCCAGCTGTGGCTGATGAATATAAAGGCTTTCTCCGTTGTGATAGTGGTTGTATGCCTGATAGCCGTAGATGGACAGCATCGGAAAAAGGGCGATCAGCTGGAGACTTTGTCTGAGTACGTTGGGCAGGGACGTGTCGTCAGCCCTGTCATCGTAGGAATAGAGCGTCAACACGCATCTGGCCAGCGTATTCATCATATCGTTACTGGGCGCTTTCATGATGATATCCCGCACAAAGCTGGTGGGAAGCGAGCGGTAACTGTTTAAAAGCTTTGTAAAGCTTGCCAGTTCCTCCGCGTTTGGCAGTTTGTCAAACAAAAGAAGATAGGTGACTTCCTCAAAGCCGAAGCGGTTATCGGCAAAGAATCCGTCCACCAGATCCTTTACATTGTACCCGCGGTAGAAGAGCTTTCCGTGGGTGGGAACCTGTACGCCGTCAACGATTTTGTTGGCGCGCACATCGGAAATATTGGTCAGACCCGCCAGTACGCCCTTGCCGTTTAAATCGCGAAGACCGCGTTTTACATCAAATTTGGTAAAAAGTTCCGTATCAATAATGCCGGCCTGCTCGCTCATGTTGGCAAGCTGCACAATTTCGGGGGTAATTTCAGAAAAACTGTTCTGTTCCATAATTATGTACCTCCTTTCAAATACAAGGCGTTTTAACCCTGATCAGAGGAATGGTATGATTCGCTGCTGATGGGCTGTTTGTGACAAAAACGGTGCAGGGGGACGGTTCACCCTTGCACCGACTTTATTATCATACCATGAAAAAAGCGGCGGAAACAAGCAAAAACATAAATTTAACAAAATTTTAGGAAATTTTTCCTATTTTCTATTTGTTTTTTCCTGCCGTCGGCGGTATAATATAATAGATATAAAACGCGGGTTTGTTTCAGGTATGACGAAGATTTATTGATATAAATTTCAGAAAGGAGTGTGCGTATGAACGTGGGTGCAATTTCGTCACAAAAAGGCCTTTTCTGGTCCTACACACATCTTTCCAGCGGAAAGCGGATTAATACGGCAAAGGACGATGCTGCCGGGCTTGCCATTGCGAATAAGATGAAGGTTCAGGAGGCGGGGCTGAAAGCAGGCGCGGAAAACGCAGGTATGGCGATTGGCGCCGCTAATGTAGCAGAGGGCGCTCTGGGCGGTATGTCGGATTATTTGCAGCGGATTCGGGAGCTTGCCGTGAGATCCATGAACGGCCTCAATTCCAATGCGGATAAACAGATCTACCAGAAGGAGATTGATCAGCTAAAGCAGGGCATAGAGGGTCTTGCGAGAGATACCTCATTCAACGAGCAGAAGCTTCTGGACGGCAGTATGGCGGATATGGCCATTGCCACTTCGCCAAACGGCGGCAGTATGCATATCCAGATGGAAAATTCAACGCTGGAGGCTTTGGGGATCGCGGATCTTGATGTTACCTCAAAGGATTTCAGTCTGGATGCCATTGACAGGGCCATGGATATGGTGACGCAGCGCAGAGCCAGTCTGGGAGGGGCTACGAACGCTTTGGAGTATACGCGCAATTACAATAATTCTGCGTCGATTAACCAGCTTTCTGCCAGAAGCCGTCTGGAAGATCTGGATTTTCCCAAGGCCATTGCGAAAAAGAAGCAGGATGAGGTGTTAGGGCAGTACCGCGTGGCTATGCTGAGAAGGCAGATGGATCAGAAGCGGAAGTCAATGACGGCGTTGTTTTGATGTTGACTTTTTATAAGCGGTCTGCGATAATGTTAAAGGTGTACAAATACGGTATACATTCAGAGGGACATTCGGGATTTTCGGGAAGCAATTTCCCGGGCATTCCGTGAACCAATACAATTTTTAAGGAGGAGAACGTAAAATGGCAACAAAAGCGTATTATCCCATTTCCGAGATTGGCGCCGGCAAGGTTGGGTTTTCCAAAACCCGTTCCATCATCGAGGCGGCATTCTACGGAAACAACGTAGTTAAGGTTAGCACTTTGAGAGAGGCGTATGAGCTGGCAAAGAACTCACCCGGTACCGTGGTGACGGATATGCCGATTAAGGATGGCGAGACCTTCGGCCTTCCCGCTGACGCAAAGGTTCTGTTATTTAATGACGGCGCGGTGACCGGCCGTTATGCAGCGGCACGTCGTATTAAGGGCGAGCCCGGTGTGGACGAAACAAAGCTTGATAAAGTAGTTATGGATGCGATCTACGAGACCCGCTGGAAGACCATGTACCATGCAGAGTGCTTCGTTGGCCTTGATCCTGAATTTATGGCTAAGGCACATCTTCTGATTCCGGAAGGGGAGGAGAATCTGCTTTACAACTGGATGATCAATTTCCAGTATATGTCTGACGAGTATGTAAAGATGTATAAGAACTCCAAGCCTGTCGGCGACGGCAAGGAGCCTGATATCTACATCTTCTCCGATCCTCAGTGGGCGCCCCACGAGGCTCCCGATGTGGACTACAGCTGCTTAAGCGATCCGCTGACACTGTGTTACTTCGATACAAACGAGAACTGCGCTGCAATCCTCGGCATGAAGTATTTCGGTGAGCATAAGAAGGGTACGCTGACCATGGCATGGGCTCTTGCGAACAGAAACGGTTATGCATCCTGCCACGGCGGACAGAAAGAGTACTCCCTGGAAGGCGGCAAGAAGTTCGTTGCTTCCGTTTACGGTCTGTCAGGTTCCGGTAAGTCTACCCTGACCCATGCAAAGCATGACGGCAAGTATGACGCATTCGGCGGCATCAAGGTGCTTCACGATGACGCTTTCATCATCAACAGCGATACCTGTGCATCCATTGCTCTGGAGCCTACTTACTTTGATAAGACGGCGGATTATCCCACAGGCTGTCCTGATAACGAGTATCTGTTATCTGCTCAGAACTGCTCCTGCACCATGGACAGCGAGGGTAAGATTCAGCTCGTAACAGAGGACATCAGAAACGGTAACGGCCGTGCGATTAAGTCCAAATTATGGTCTCCTAACCGTGTAGATAAGATCGACGCACCTGTTAATGCAATCTTCTGGATTATGAAAGATCCTACGATTCCGCCGATCATTAAGTTAAAGGGTTCTGCACTTGCATCCGTTATGGGCGCAACCCTTGCTACCAAGACTTCTTCCGCAGAGCGTGTTGCTGCTGGTACTGACCTGAATGCGATCCGTATCGTACCTTACGCTAACCCGTTCAGAACCTATCCTCTGGTGAACGACTACGAGAAGTTCAAGAAGCTGGTACAGGAAAAGAACGTAGACTGCTATATCGTAAATACCGGCGATTTCATGGGACACAAGTGCCAGAAGGAAGATACGCTTGGCATCCTTGAGACTATCGTTGAGGGTAAGGCGAAGTTTGAGCAGTGGGGTCCTTTCGAGGATATCGAGATCATGAACGACTGGAACGGCAAGACCGGTGATTTCACTCCCGACCTGAACGACGCAGACTACAAGGCGCAGTTAAAGAGCGCTCTTGAGACCCGTGTCAATGCGGTTAAGGGCTTTGCTGAGAAGAAGGAAGGCTATGACAAGCTTCCTGACGAGGCGCTGGCAGCTCTTGAGAAGCTGGTTAACGCTCTGTAATTTATAAATGAAATAGGGAAAGGGCGGTGCATTTTGCACCGTCTTTTTTTGGCCTGATGGCAAAAAATTCTGTTGTATTCTGCGATTAATTCGGATATAATAGAGATAACCTGAAATGCACGATAAAGTCTTGTTATTTTGAACCTACAGATACTTTAAACGGGATTCCTACATTGTCATATAGATGTCAGGCCTCCAGCCTTTGGGCATTACGCAGTGGAAGACAGAAGTATGGTTGCGGTTACCCACCTAGCGTTGCTAGGAGTCAAAATACAAGATCCGGCATTTTGGGGACATATACAAAAGATGGAAAAGCAGTCGTCATGTGCGGCTGCTTTTGCAGATGAAGAAAATTTTTATTCGAATTTTCTTTGGAACGGAGGAAATATGGCTATTAAAATCGGAATTTTAGGTTACGGCAATCTGGGCCGCGGTGTGGAATGCGCCATAAAGCAAAACCCGGATATGGAGCTTGCGGCGGTATTTACCAGAAGAGACCCGAAACAGGTATCTATACTTACAAAGACGGCTTCGGTCTGCCATGTATCTAAGGCGTCGGACTGGCAGGACAGAATTGACGTTATGATTTTGTGCGGCGGCAGCGCGACAGACCTGCCGGAACAGACGCCGGCGTATGCAAAGATGTTTAATGTGGTAGACAGCTTTGATACCCATGCAAACATTCCGGCCCATTTCGAAAATGTGGACAAGGCCGCAAAGGCGGCGGGTAAAGTGGGCATTATCTCGGTTGGATGGGATCCCGGCATGTTTTCCCTAAACAGGATGTATGCCTCGGCTATTTTGCCAAACGGAAAGGATTATACTTTCTGGGGAAAGGGCGTCAGTCAGGGGCATTCTGACGCGATCCGGCGGATCGAGGGCGTGAAGGATGCGAAACAGTACACCATCCCGGTGGAGACGGCGCTTGAGGCAGTGCGGGAAGGGAGAAATCCCGAACTTTCTACACGGGAAAAACATACCAGAGAATGTTTTGTTGTTCTGGAAGAGGGGGCGGATGCCGCGAAGGTAGAACAGGAGATCAGGACTATGCCGAATTACTTTGCGGATTATGACACCACCGTATATTTTATCAGCGAGGAAGAATTAAACCGGGATCACAGCGGGATTCCTCACGGAGGATTTGTGCTTCGGAGCGGCAGGACCGGCTGGGAAGCGGAGAACAGCCATCTGATTGAGTACCGCCTGAAGCTGGATTCCAACCCGGAATTTACTTCAAGTGTGATCATTGCCTATGCGAGAGCGGCTTACCGTCTTGCAAAGGAAGGGCTGTCGGGGGCAAAGACGGTCTTTGATATTGCGCCTGCTTATTTGAGTGCAAAGAGCGGAGAGGAGCTTCGGGCGTCCATGCTGTGATATTCGCCCAAGATAGGCGCTGTGGGAAAAGCCGCACTGATAGATGATCTCAGCGAAGCGCTTCCCACTCGCTGATATGGGCGGACGCCGCAATGGATGCCAGCGTTAGTTTTTCCCGATAATGACTGTGAATACAGGCGGGCATACTGCGCAGCCGGTTCTGACTTTCCACATGGATATTGGAGACAGACGGCTGCGTTTTTTTGATTTCATGTCCTATAAACTGGAGCATGAGGTGGCGGCATATATCACGGATTTTGGACGGGGTGATTTTAACGCCTGCGGTTTTGGACTGATTACGCTCAGAAACGGAAATCAGCATAATCCGAAATATAAAAAGGTTTATGCGGAAAAACTTTTGTTCATGCGGGATACCATGATGGCGCCCATGCATTTTCACTGGTTTAAATCGGAAGATATCATCAACCGCGGCGGCGGGGTGCTGCAGATCAAAATTTATCAGGACGACGGGGCGGGCGGTCTTTCCGACGAAGATGTGGTGATCAATGCCGACGGGCGTTCCTATATGGCTCCGGCGGGTACTTTTGTCACGCTGCATCCGGGGGAAAGTGTGACGCTCTGGCCGCACCAGTATCATGAATTTCATGCGGTGCCGGGGACGGGAAGCGTCCTGATTGGAGAGGTGTCCCAGTGCAACGATGACAATACCGATAACCGATTTTATGAGCCGGCGGGAAGGTTCCCTGAGATTGAGGAGGACGAAGAGCCGTACAGACTGCTCTGTAATGAATATCCGCCTGCCGCAGATTAAGTCGACAGCGGAGGGCTTCACGGGTAAATGGAAGGAATTTGGCCGTGGAGCTTTTTCTTTTTGCAGATACTATTTTGGCCATTGTGCGCATAGAAATAGAGGAGGAAACGGGAAGGGCGCAGATATGAGGTTTGACGCGAAACAACTGGCGAAGCTGGCTCTTATTTTTTTTGGCCTGCTGTTCATCGTCTGTCTGCTTCTTGGAAGGCGGCAGGCACGGCAGGAGCCATTGGAGACGGAGGGAGAAAAAATTACATCGGAGGATGTGGGCATTCTTCTGGACGCTCTTGGGGTCTCTTTTTCGATGGATCAGTCCGCCATGGAAGAACAGCCGCAAAAGGAGCGGGAAACGGCCGGGGAGGAAGACGCCGTATATTTTACATACGGGCAGTATGAAGCGCTGTGCCGGCAGGTTGGGGCAGAAGAGTGGCAGCTTCCCGATTACCATGACAGGTACAGACCGGAACAGCCCTTTTTAAAAGAGGACTGGTACGAGGCTTTTCCTGTTTTTCTGGCATATCTGGATACAGAATCGGCCATATGGGAAACCACGGTTTTTGTGTTGAAGGTGGACCGGGAAGAAAGACAGGCTTACACGGAAAACGGCGCAATGCAGGGGGCATACCGTTATTGTTCCACCGCTTTTACCGAAAACGAACTACAGGAGATGAAAGTCTATGTCAAAGACGATACCCTGCTTACCATTGTGGAGGTGCTGCCGGAGGATCATTATCTGGGAAGCGTGTGGGTAATGGAAAAAACGGACGGGAGGCTGGACTGTTTTTATCATCGGACGGCATTCCAGGCATCGGTTCGGGAGGGGGAGAATGTACAGCTGCCGGAGCGGGAACAGGTTGCCGATCTCACTTTTCGGGACGGCCGTATTGTTAAGGCGCAGGAGAGACGGGAAAAGGTTCACGGCCGACTGCTTCGCGCTTCGGCAAAGGAGCTGGAAATTGAGGGTCATGGGATTTTTCCTTTGTCGGAGCAGATGGAGGTCTATAGGCTTTACGGCAGTCTTGAGACGCTGGAGCGGGAGGACTTGCGGGTAGGATGTGCGGATACGGATTATGTGGTAGAAAAGGGCGAGATTGTGGCCTGTCTGGTGTCGGAAGCTGCAGGGGCGGATCAGATCCGAGTCTTGTTAAAAAATACGGCTACGGGTGGTAATTATCACGATACGGTGGGCGTACGGGCGGATGGGGAAGAGAGCAGGCTGCATATGGATGAGATGACAGTGGGAGAGCGCAGGGTCTATCAGAGCGCCAATCTGACGGATAAGGTTTCTGTGGAGATGGAGGAGAGTACGCGGGCCGATCATGACTACAGGGGCGCCATTGAATGTCTGCGGATGGAGCAGGGCATAGTAGTGATTAACGAGCTGCCGCTGGAGGAATATCTTTATGCGGTTGTGCCCAGTGAGATGCCGGCCTCTTACCCGGAGGAAGCGTTAAAAGCGCAGGCAGTATGCGCAAGAACCTTTGCTTATCGCTATATACTCCGGGCAGGCCTGCCGGAGTTTGGGGCCCATGTGGATGATTCCACGGCCTATCAGGTCTATCACAATATAGAGGAGAACGTCTCCTCAACCACGGCGGTCAGGGAGACGGATGGGATGCTGTTAGCCTATCAGGGAGAGGCCGCGGGTAATTATTATTATTCTACCTCATGCGGAGCAGGGACGGACGTCATAAGCTGGCAGGGCGGAAATGGGGAGCCGGTGCCTTATTTGCAGGGCGGGCGGGTAAGCGCGCTTTGGCAGGAGAGTGCTGCATCCGGCGGCTTTGACGCGGAGGCGCTGCGTGATGAGGGGCTTTTCAGGCAGTTTATTACCCAGGTGCACGAAGAGGATCTGGAAAAAAACGAGCCGTGGTATCGCTGGACTTACAGGGTGGAAACGTTTGACGACGGGGCGTTTTGCGACCGATTACGGGAACGGCAGGAAAGAGCGCCGTCCTGTGTCCTGACAAAGGCGCAGGGAGATTATTATGTATCTGAGCCGATAAAAAAACTGGGAAAAATAAAGAGCGTGGAGATCAGTAAAAGGGGCGCCGGCGGTATAGCCCAGGAGTTGACGATTGTGGCCCAGAAGGGGACGGTTAAAGTGCTTTCCGAGTATAATATCCGTTATGTTCTGTGCGACGGAAAGAGTCCTGTCACAAAGCAGGACGGAAAAGAAACAGTGCCGGGGCAGCTTTTGCCCAGCGGCTTTTTTGTGCTGGACCCGGTCTTTGAGACTGGAAATCAGGGAGAAACTGTGGTAGGATATACGTTATGCGGCGGCGGTTTCGGGCATGGCGTCGGCATGTCGCAAAACGGAGCGAAGGCGCTTGGGGAAAACGGCGCTTCCTACGACCAGATTCTCCGGCAGTTTTATCCGGGATGCGAGCTGACGGATTCTGAGACGCTGCTGGAGCAGTGAGTGGGTTTCAAAAATAAAAACGAAAAATGATCGGGAGCATCATGAGAACGGTTTACAGATTATATTATATTTTGCGGGACTTCAACTGGCAGATGACAAAGAAAAATATCAGTGCATTTGCGGCCAGCACGGCCTTTTTCCTGTTTCTGTCCATGATCCCTCTATTGATGTCTCTGTGCGCCATTCTGCCTTATACGACGCTGACTGAGGTAAATTTAATCAATGCGATTACGCAGTTTACGCCGGATGCGGTAGACGGTATGGTTATACGGATCGTATCGGACGTTTATGCAAAATCGGCGGGGACGATCACCGTTTTTGCGCTGGTTACGATCTGGTCGGCGGCAAAAGCAATGCTGGCGCTGATCTATGGATTAAACGCGGTCAATGATGTGGAGGAGAAGCGAAATTATATTGTGCTGCGGGCAATTGCCTGTTTTTATACGGTAATCATTCTGGCGGCAACGCTGGTGGCGCTGTTTGTGATGGTTTTTGGCAATGTGATCGTGGATATCCTGCTGCGGGACATCCCGCCGCTGCATTTGATTGTTCATGTGATCATGCGGTTTCGATTTCTGGTATCCTGGGTGATTCTGACCTTTATTTTTGCCATGATCTACGCCTACGTGCCAAGCTGTAAGCTGCGTTTCAAGGCGCAGATTCCCGGTGCGGCCTTTGCGGCGGTTCTGTGGAGCGTTGCTTCCTTCGCTTTTTCCGTTTACGTGGATCATTACAATGATTTTGGCACTTACGGGAGCTTAACCACAGTGGTCATCTTAATGCTTTGGTTTTATATGCTGATGTATATTTTAATGATCGGCGCACATATTAACCGATATTTTGGGCCGGTTTATAAATTTTTCTTTGGCTGGCTTGACAAGTCGAGGGAAAGACACTAAAATAACATTTAGATTTTATTTGAATGACAGATTTATCAGGTAAATGCAAAGAAGGTGTCAGTAAGAGATTATTTTCCGCCAGAGAGAGGGAATCGTCGGCTGTGAGTTCCCTTCGGTTCAGATAATCGTCCGAATTTCTCACCGGAGCAGCCTGTGTGAACCGGTTAGTCCGTCGGATCGGGCGGATGGCAAGTAGCGCAGGACGTATGGCACGTTACGCCGAAGGAAGCGTCCGTTTTTTGTTCTGTTCAGACGACAGAGATAAAGAACGGGAAATTGGGTGGTACCGCGGATATAGTTCGTCCCATGTGTAGAGATACACATGGGACTTCGTTATTTTATGGAAAGAATGGAGGGCAGAGCAAAATTTGATACTTTGCTCGCGGCCTTCGCGTAAAACGCTTTAGGATGGAGGTAAATCATGAAAGAAAAACTGGAACAGATCAAGGCTGAGGCTCTGCGGCAGATTGCGGACAGCGATGCGCTTGAAAAGCTGAACGAGGTCAGGGTCAATTACCTTGGAAAAAAGGGTGAGCTGACGGCAGTGCTAAAGAGCATGAAGGATGTAGCCCCGGAGGATCGTCCGAAGGTGGGTCAGCTTGTCAATGAGACAAGAGAAGAGATTGAAAAGGTATTGGAGGCTTCTGTCAAAAAGATGGAGCGGGCCGTCAGGGAAGCGAAGCTTAAGACGGAAGTCATTGATGTGACACTGCCTGCAAAGAAGAACAGCGTGGGCCACCGCCATCCGAACACAATCGCACTGGAAGAGGCGGAAAGGATCTTTATCGGCATGGGCTATGAAGTGGTGGAAGGCCCTGACGTGGAGAAAGATTATTATAATTTTGAGGCGTTAAATATTCCGGCGGATCATCCGGCCAAGGACGAGCAGGACACCTTCTATATTACGGGAGATATTTTGCTGCGGACACAGACGTCTTCCGTACAGGTGCATGAGATGGAGAAGGGGAAACTGCCGATCCGTATGATCGCGCCCGGACGGGTGTTCCGCGCGGATGAGGTGGATGCGACCCATTCGCCCTCCTTCCATCAGATTGAAGGGCTGGTGATTGATAAGAATATTACCCTTGCCGATTTGAAAGGGACGCTGGCGGAGTTTGCAAGGGAGCTGTTCGGGGAGGACACGAAGGTGAAATTCAGGCCCCATCATTTCCCTTTCACAGAGCCCAGCGCGGAGATGGACGTGAGCTGCTTTAAGTGCGGCGGCAAGGGATGCCGTTTCTGTAAGGGCGAGGGCTGGATTGAGATTCTGGGCTGCGGCATGGTGCATCCTCATGTGCTGGAGATGAGCGGTATCGACCCGGAAAAATATACAGGATTTGCGTTCGGCGTGGGGCTTGAGCGTATCGCGCTGCTGAAATATGAGATCGACGACATGCGGCTGCTGTATGAGAACGATATCCGTTTCCTGAAGCAGTTTTAGCAGACAGGAGGAAGCGGATATGCCACATGTAAAAATCAAATGCTTTTCTGGCAGGACAGAGGAGCAGAAGAGAAAATGTGCAGAAAGAATTGCGGAAGACGTTTCTGAATTATTTGGATGTGATATTTCCAGTGTCTCTGTCGCAATTGAAGATGTAGCGCAGGAGGACTGGAAAGAGAAAGTCTGGGATAAAGATATAGCTGCCGATCAGGATTTGCTATATAAAAAACCGGGATACTCATATGATTAAGTTTTGCTTCGAGTAAAGAGTGTTACAATGTATAAATAAGTTACAGATTTAGAAAGGGAAAGGATTACAGCATGAATACAGCATTATCATGGATTAAAGCATATGTACCAGATTTATCCTGTACCGATCAGGAGTATATGGATGCGATGACGCTCTCCGGGACGAAAGTGGAGGGGTATACCAGACTGGACAAAAATCTGGAGAAAATTGTAATAGGACAAATTCAGAAAATTGAGAAGCATCCCGACGCGGACAAACTGATCGTCTGTCAGGTGGATGTAGGCAATGAAGTGATTCAGATCGTTACAGGCGCGCCCAACGTGAAGGAAGGCGACAAGGTGCCCGTTGTTTTGGACGGCGGCAAAGTGGCAGGCGGCCACGACGGCGGCCCGCTTCCGGAGGACGGCATTGTGATCAAGGCAGGGAAACTCCGCGGTGTGCCGTCTAACGGCATGATGTGTTCCATAGAAGAATTGGGCTCTGATCGGAATTTTTATCCGGAAGCGCCTGAGATGGGCATTTATATTTTTCAGGACGACGTACAGGTGGGAGACGACGCCATAGAGGCGCTTGGTCTTCATGATACGGTGTTTGAGTATGAAATCACTTCAAACCGCGTAGACTGTTACAGTGTAATCGGTATTGCCAGAGAGGCGGCGGCAACTTTCAGAAAGCCCCTTGTACTGCCCGAGGTAACGGTAACGGGAAACGGTGAGAAGGCGGAGGATTATATTTCCGTGGAAGTGCAGGATAAGGAACTGTGTCCAAGATACTGCGCAAGGGTCTGCAAAAATATCAAAATCGGCCCTTCCCCCAGGTGGATGCAGAGACGGCTTGCGGCCAGCGGCATCCGCCCCATCAACAATCTGGTGGACATCACCAACTATGTGATGGAGGAGTACGGCCAGCCCATGCACGCCTTCGATCTTTCTACCATTGCGGGGCATAAGATCATTGTCCGCAGGGCGAAGGATGGCGACGTGTTCCGCACGCTGGACGGGCAGGACAGAAGTCTGGATTCTGATGTGCTGATGATCTGCGATGCCGAGAAAGAGGTGGGTATCGCCGGTATTATGGGCGGTGAAAATTCCATGATTACAGACAGCGTGACCACTGTGCTGTTTGAAGCGGCTACCTTCAACGGCGCAAATATCCGCAAGTCCGCAAAGCGTCTGGGCCTGCGCACCGACGCTTCCGGAAAATTTGAGAAGGGGCTTGACCCTTACAATGCGGAAGCGGCCATCAACAGGGCCTGTCAGCTGATCGAGGAGCTTGGCTGCGGCGAGGTGGTAAGCGGCATGGTGGATGTGTGTGGGGAATTAAAGGCAAATGTGGTGCTTCCCTTTGAACCTGCGCGCTACAATAAGCTTCTGGGCACGGACGTCTCCGAGCAGGAAATGCTGGATATCTTTAAAATGATCGGGGTAGCATATGACGGGGAAAAGGGCACGCTCACCGTACCCACTTTCCGGCAGGATATTTTGAGGCAGTGTGATATTGCGGAGGAAGTGGCAAGGTTTTACGGTTACGATAAAATTCCCACAACCCTGCCCACCGGCGAGGCCACAACCGGCAAGCTCCCCTTTAAACTGCGGATCGAGCAGAAGGCAAGGGATATTGCGGAGTACTGTGGATTTTCTCAGGGGATGTGCTATTCCTTCGAGAGCCCGAAGGTGTTTGACAAGCTGCTGCTTGCGGCAGACGATCCGGCAAGGCAGGCAATCACCATAGCCAATCCGCTGGGAGAAGATTTCTCCATTATGAGAACTGTTTCGTTAAACGGGATGTTAATCAGTCTTGCGACGAACTATAACAGAAGAAACAAAGATGTGCGGCTCTATGAGCTGGGGAATATCTATCTTCCCAAGTCGCTGCCTCTGACCGAGCTTCCTGAGGAGAGAATGCAGTTTACGCTCGGCATGTACGGGGACTGCGATTTCTTCGATATGAAGGGTGTGGTTGAGGAATTTCTGGAGAGCATCGGTATGCATAAGAGGGAATCTTATGATCCGAAAGCGGGAAGGAATTATCTGCATCCGGGCAGGCAGGCGAATATTTTATATGAGGATCAGCTTATCGGTTATCTGGGAGAGGTGCACCCGGAGGTCTGCGACAATTATGATTTAAAGACCAGAGCTTATGTAGCGGTGCTTGATATTCCCGCGATTCTGCCTTATGCGACCTTCGACCGTAAGTATGAAGGAATTGCAAAATATCCCGCGGTGCTTCGCGATATCAGTATGGTGGTGCCGAAGTCTGTGCTGGCGGGACAGATCGAGGCCGTGATTGCCCAGCGCGGCGGAAAGATTCTGGAGGATTACCGGCTTTTCGATATCTATGAAGGCGATCAGATCAAGGATGGTTACAAATCCATGGCCTATTCCATAACCTTCCGGGCGAAGGACAGGACGTTGGAGGAGGCGGATGTGACAGGAGCCATGAAGAAGATTTTGAACGGTTTAGAGGGGATGGGCATTGAGCTGAGAAGCTGAAAGGTGCCGGTCGGTTGATATTCGCAGGCAGTTGTGTCTGAGAAAGAGAGGCGAAGCGTTATGGAACAGAAAAATACATGGGAAACCTACGATACGAAGCAGCTGGAGGAAGTAGAAGCTTTCGCCAGAGAGTATATGGATTTCCTGGACAACGGAAAGACGGAAAGAGAGTGCATTGACCAGATCGTAAATACGCTGGAGGATGCAGGGTATCAGGAGCTGGAGGCTCTTGTGAAAGAGGGGAAGAAGATAAAGGCGGGAGATAAGGTTTACTCCGTATGGATGAATAAGTCCATTGTCTTTTTCAACATTGGCAGGGAGAAAATGGAGAACGGCATCAACATTCTGGGCGCCCACATTGATTCGCCCCGTCTGGACGTGAAACAGAATCCCCTCTATGAGGACGGCGGCTTCGCCTATCTGGACACCCATTATTACGGCGGCGTGAAGAAATACCAGTGGGTGACGATTCCCCTTGCCATTCACGGCGTGGTGGTGAAAAAGGACGGTAGTACGGTGGAGATCAACGTGGGCGAAAATGAGGATGATCCCGTATTTTTCGTATCCGATCTTTTGATTCATCTTGCCCAGGAGCAGATGGAAAAGAAGGCAAATAAGGTAATTGAGGGAGAGGCTCTTGACATTATTGTAGGCAATAAGCCGCTTGTCATTGACAAAAAGAAGAAGGATGACGAGGAGGATAAAGGCTCTGAGAAGGACGCCGTGAAGAAGGGAATCCTTGATATCCTGAAGAATAACTATGATATGGAGGAGGAGGACTTTATCTCTGCCGAGCTGGAGGTGGTGCCCGCAGGAAAGGCCAGAGAGGCCGGATTTGACCGGAGCATGATTCTTGCATACGGGCAGGACGACCGCGTGTGCGCATTCTCTTCCTTAAAGGCAATGCTGGAGATGGGTCAGACCGACAGGACGGCCTGCTGCATTCTGGTGGATAAGGAGGAAGTCGGCAGTGTGGGCGCAACCGGTATGCAGTCCAGATTCTTCGAGAATGCGGTTGCGGAGGTTATGAACCTTTCCGAAGAATACAGTGAGATGAATCTGCGCAGGTGCCTTGCGCATTCCTGTATGTTATCCTCCGATGTGAGCAGCGCTTTTGACCCTACTTACGCGGCAAGCTTCGACAAGAAGAACGTGGCTTATCTTGGCGGCGGTATGGTGTTTAACAAGTTCACCGGCTCCCGCGGAAAGTCCGGCTCTAACGACGCCAACGCAGAGTATCTGGGTCATATCCGCGCGATTTTTGATAAAGAGAAAATCAATTTTCAGACGGCGGAGCTGGGGAAGGTAGATCTTGGCGGCGGCGGCACCATCGCCTATATCCTTGCGCTGTACGGCATGAACGTGATTGACAGCGGCGTGGCGGTGCTGAATATGCACGCGCCATGGGAAGCCACAAGCAAGGCGGACGTGTACGAGACGAAACGTGGATATGTGGCGTTTCTGGAGAACGCGGATCTGTAAAAAAGACGGATGGCGGGCGATTGAAGATCGCCCGTTGTTTGCAGAAAAAGATGAGGAATAAAATGTCAGAATTAAGAAAATCAGATTTTTATTTTGATCTGCCGCAGGAACTGATTGCCCAGGACCCGCTGGCGGATCGTACCGCTTCCAGGCTTCTTGTGCTGCACAGACAGACGGGAGAGGTGGAGCACCATACCTTTCGTGAGATTACAGATTATTTAAGGCCGGGCGATTGTCTGGTCTTAAATAATACAAAAGTGATTCCTGCAAGGCTTATGGGCGTAAAGGAAGACACAGGCGCGGCCATTGAAGTGCTGCTTTTGAAACGGCGGGAAAATGACGTCTGGGAAACTCTTGTAAAGCCCGGGAAAAAAGCCCGGCCGGGAACGAAGCTTGTCTTTGGGGACGGGTGTCTGCGGGCGGAAGTGCTGGATGTGGTGGAGGAGGGAAACCGTCTGGTTCGGTTTTACTACGATGGTATTTTTGAGGAGGCGCTTGACCGCCTTGGCGAGATGCCGCTTCCGCCTTACATAACCCATAAACTGCAGGATAAGAACCGTTATCAGACAGTGTATGCCAAATATGAGGGTTCTGCGGCGGCGCCCACGGCAGGCCTGCATTTTACGCAGGAGCTGCTTGCAAAAATAGAGGAGATGGGCGTAAGGATTGCCAGCGTGACGCTTCATGTGGGGCTGGGAACCTTCCGGCCCGTGAAGGCGGACAATATACTGGAACATCACATGCATTCCGAACATTATCAGATCACCCGGGAAGCGTCGGATATCATAAACCGCACAAAAAAAGAGGGCGGACGGGTAATCTGTGTGGGTACCACAAGCTGCCGCACGGTGGAGAGCGCGGCGGACGAAAGCGGGAGCGTACAGCCGGGGTGCGGCGACACGGAGATTTTTATTTATCCGGGCTATCAGTTTAAGGTACTGGACTGCCTGATTACCAATTTCCATCTGCCGGAATCCACGCTGGTAATGCTCGTTTCTGCGCTGGCAGGCAGAGAGCATGTGCTGGCGGCGTATCAGAAGGCGGTTGAGGAGCGGTACCGGTTTTTTAGTTTCGGGGATGCGATGTTGATCATTTGACTGTTTTTTATAGATTTCTTCACAAAGGAGATTATACAATACGATGAAGATAAAACAGCGTGCTGGTCTGCTGATAGGTTTTTTTATGATTTTGGTTGGAATTACTGCAGTTTTTTTCTATCTGGATTCCGCATATCATGCAGAATCGGTTGTAAACGTGGCGGTTGAAACAGATGCGGGAAATACCTATATCAAAGCAGCGGGATATAAGATCGCCCTGTGGCAGCAAGGCGGACAAAGTTATGCTTTTCTTCCGTCTGCCTGTAAGGGAATGAACTTAGAAGCGGAAATTTCGGAGAGTACAGATCCGGATTCTATCGTTTGGCTGTATTCTGAAAATATTCCGGCAGTATTTATTGATACCGAATCAGGAGCAACGGAACAGATTCATGGCGATAAAAATGTAAAAGAGGCAGGGAAAGTTTCTGTTTTGGGGGCGGACGGCGTTACCGATTTTTGTATGCCCCTTTCCTATATCAAGAGCAGAGGCAATACTTCTTTTACTTCCTTTGAAAAAAAGTCTTATCAGATTAAGTTAACGGATTCGGCTCCTTTTTTAGGCATGGATGACGGCAAAAGGTGGATTTTTATTTCCAATGCATCGGATACCACGCTTCTTCGGAACGCGTTAACCAGAAATCTTGCGGGCCGTTTGGATCTGGCACAGTCGGAGGAAGGCGTTTTTGTGGATCTGTACTTAAATGGGGAGTATAGGGGAAATTACTATGTCACGGAAAAGGTGGAAGTGAAGGAAAGCCGTTTACCGATCACAGATCTGGAAAAGGCGACAGAAATGGCAAACGATAATGAGGATTTAAGTTCCTATGAAACGATATGGACAGATACGACCAAGGCAAAACAGATTCCGAATGACCCGGAGGATATTACAGGCGGTTATTTAATTGAGCGGGATATTGCAAAACGTTTTCTTTCGGAAGTTGAAATAAACGACAGTTATTTTATAACCGATGCAAAGGAATCTTTTATTGTCCGCTCGCCGGAGTATGTTTCGGAAAATCAGATTGCTTATATTGATAACTACATACAAAGCGTGGAAAATGCAATTTTATCCCATGACGGAATTGATGGAAGCAGCGGAAAATCTTATCAGGATTTAATTGACGTGAAATCTTTTGCGCGGAAGTATCTTCTGGAGGAGGTAGCTTCCAATTATGACGGCGGTGTGGCAAGCTCTTATTTTTATAAGGACAGGGACTGCGTCAGCGAAAAACTGTTTGCAGGGCCAATTTGGGATTATGACGTCACATGGGGAAATGCGCCTGCCTATCTTGGATATCTTTCCAGATCTCCCGAGAGGCTGACCAGACTGGAATTCCATGAGGACTCGTCTGTATGGTTTACCGCGCTATATGAAAAGGCGGATTTTCATCAGGAAATGCGTTCCTGTTATCAGGAGGAAATAAGTCCTTATCTGCCGACCTTGGCTTTGCAGGTGCTCCCGCAGCTTGAAAAAACCACTGCGGCTTCTGCAGCCATGGACAGGGTTCGGTGGGCAGAGCAGTACGCCGAAAATGAAACATCGGGCAGTCGTGAAGAGGAAACTGCTTTTTTGGCGGAATATATTCTTATGCGCAAAGCGTTTTTGGATAAGGTGTGGATAGAGCAGATTCCCATCTGCCAAATCGAATTGCTGATTGAAAATGTCCCCCATGATACGCTGTATGTTTTTGAAGGGGAAACTATGCCAAAGCTGCCAGAACTGGAACTTTCTTACGCTGAATTCATAGGATGGACTTCGGAAAAGGATGGTCTGCCGCCCGGACAGAATACGCCGGTATATGAAGATATGGTTTTTCATGCGATGATACAGTATCCTTAAGGTTGATGAATAAAGTCCGGTTCGGGACATCCATCTGAGATTTTGGAAATTTGATGTTTACTATTTAGCTGTTTGTAATTATTATAGAAATAGCAGGGAAATGGATGGTATGGATAGAAAGAAGAAGGAAAAAATTTTATTGCAGTTGGGACTGATCGGCGTTTCACTGGCAGCGCTTTCACTGCTTGTTTATTTTGTGCTTGCGGTGTCTTTCCAAAACGGCGAGGCTTCCATCGGTGTGACGATGCGGTTTGCCCGGCAGCTTGCGGGGCGGATTTTTGAAGAGCCGACAGAGGAACAGATCAAAACCACGTCATGGATCATACGCTACGGCGCGCATCTGGGACTTTTCTTTGTGGTGGGATTTGCGACAACTTATGTGGGTATGGTGATTTTCAGAAGATATTACAGGATACTTGGCGTGATTCTGGCAGGATTGATCTGTTATGTCCTGGCTTACTACACGGAATACTATAAGCAGTTTGTGGAGGGAAGACATTTTCATCAGTCGGATGCGGTGCTTAACTGGTATGGAGGCGTGGCGGGCATTGTCTGTATGGTTGGCTCCTATTTCCTGAACAGGCTTTTGGTAAAGCTTTCGTGAACAGTGGACGAAATATGTTATAATGGTGTTAAACAAAAGAAAGGCGGATGCTATGGAAGAACGAAGAAAAAACAGAAGACTGGAGCTTTCCTCGAAGCTCCTGATTAAGAGACTTGACGCTGATCACGCGGCCATGGAAGTAAATATTGACGTATCGGATGTATCCAAAACAGGAGTCGGTTTTTGCTGTGGCGAACCGCTGGAAATCGGTGCGGTTTACGAGGTGTTTCTGACTTTGTGGACAAAGGAGGTGCTTCACTGTTTTCTCCAGATCGTGCGTATTGAAATGAATGAAGAGAACAGGTATTCCTACGGCTCCATTTTTATCGGTATGTCAGAGGCCGAGGCCAGCAGAATTGAAACCTACAGCACCATCGAAAATATGGATGTGCAGGAGAAGAAGTGACGCGGCCTTTTCACGGTAATCGGGATCATGCCCAAAAAGCTATCTGCTGAGACGGCGGAGATCCTTATAAAAATCAGGGTAGCTGATGTTTACTGCATCGCTGCCTTTTATTTTTGTCTCGCCTTTTGCAATCAGGGAAGCGATGGCAAAGCTCATGGCGATACGGTGATCCAGGTGAGAATCCACCTCAGTTCCGTGCAGGGGGCGTCCGCCCACAATAATCATACCGTCGTCGGTGCCGGTGATATCGCATCCCATGGCGCTCAGATAACGTACCATGACGTCGATGCGGTTGGATTCCTTGACTTTTAATTCGGCAGCGTTTCGGATTACGGTAGTGCCTTCCGCACAGGCCGCCATGACGTTAATGACGGGCAGCTCGTCAATCAGGGTGGGAATCAGATCGCCTTCGATCACGATACCATGGAGACGGCTGTGTTTCACCAGAAGGTCGGCGGTCGGTTCCCCGTCGTAATTTTCGTTTAAAAGAGTGATATTTCCGCCCATTTCCCGGGCAACCTTTAAAATGCCGTCGCGGGTGGGGTTGATGCCAACATTTTTAATCAGGATTTCCGCACCCGGAACAAGGAGGCCGGCGGCTATAAAATAAGCGGCGGAGGAAATGTCGCCGGGCACAACAATTTTCTGTCCCTGTAAGCGGGGCTCGGGACATACTTTGGCAGTTTTATTTTCAACGGTTAAATCAGCGCCAAAGCAGCGCAGCATGATTTCCGTGTGATTGCGGCTTAAAGAGGGCTCTGTTACAAGCGTTTCGCCGTCGGCATAAAGTCCTGCCAGCAGTACGGCGGATTTTACCTGCGCGGAAGCAACCCTGCAATGGTAATGGATGCCGTGCAGGGGAGCGCCCGTAATACGAAGCGGCGCACAGTCGTTTCCGTTTATGCTGATAATGCTTCCGCCCATCATGGAGAGCGGTTCCATGATGCGGCGCATTGGGCGTTTCTGAATGGAGGCGTCGCCTGTGAGCGTGCTTTCGAAGGCCTGCCCGGCGAGGATACCGCTGATCAGTCTCGTGGTGGTGCCGCTGTTGCCCATATCCAGAATGGAAGAGGGAGCCTTTAGTCCGTGAAGCCCTCGTCCATGGATCAGAATTTTTTCCTGTGTATTCTCAATTTCGATTCCCATTTTCCGAAAAGCGTCTATGGTGGACAGACAGTCCGCTCCCTGTAAAAAGTTGGTGACTTCCGTCGTGCCGTCGGCCAGAGAGCCGAACATCACAGCGCGGTGGGATATGGATTTGTCGCCGGGGATGGTTACTTCCCCTTTCATCTGCTTAACCGGTTGAAAAATCATGGAACGCCTCGTTTCCCGGGCATGTCAGGCAGCTCCGCAGGCGGATCTGTCTGCCCGAATATTATTTTGTGTGTATTTTATAGCCGTGTTCTTTCATAATTTGCACAGCGCCTGTCAGACTGTCCTGATTGTAGAATTCAATGCGCAACGCCCCCTCGGCAAGTTCTCTGTTGTGGTTAATGCCGATATTTTTGATGCTTACATCGTGCATGGCAAGAAGGGATGCAATGGCCGCGATGGCCCCCGGTTTATCCGCTATATCAACGGTAAATACATATTCGGCCTTGATAGGGCCACTGGGTGTGCTGATAAAGGATTCCCGGTAGCTTCTCGCCGTCTCGAAGAAGCGATAGAGGTGGTCCTTTTTACGGCTGCCGATCTGATCAGCCAGACTGTCAAGATATTGTATGTAAGTGCGAAGCAGTTTTACTATGTTTTCCGCATTGGTCAGACAGATCTGCTGCCACATTTCGGGAGAAGAGGAGGCAATTCGCGTAATATCCTTAAAGCCTCCGGCGGCTATCATTTTCATGACGCCCTCTTCGGAGTCGCTGTTTTTTACCAGATTGACCAGGGAGGCGGCGATTACATGGGGCAGATGGGAAATGGCCGCAGTCACATAATCATGTTCTTCGTATGACAGGATCAGAGGGATTGCGCCGATGGCTTCCACCAGCCTGCGATAGCCGTTTACTTTTTCTTCGGGTACTTCTTCGGACGGGGTCAGGATATAGTAGGCGTTTTCCAGAAGGGAAGCCTTGGCGTTCTGGTAGCCGAAGCGCTCCGAACCCGCCATGGGATGTCCGCCGATGAACTGCGCCTCCAGCCCGGCCAGCCGGACCTGTTCGTGAATGCTTGTCTTGACGCTTCCCACATCCGTCAGGACGGCGTCGGGGGAGAGATAGGGTTTCAGTGTGAGCAGGTTTTCGGCATTGCAGGAAACCGGCGCGCACAAAAAAATATAATCGCAGCTTCCAAAAGAACCGTCGACAGAGGGGCAGATCTGATCCAGAACCTGTTCCTGTTTCGCCAGTTCCAGAAAAGCGGAATTGATATCGTATGCGATCAGTCTTGCGTCAGGCAGACGAAGCCTGATTGCTTTGGCAATGGAGCCGCCGATCAGACCGAGCCCTATAAAACCGCAGGTGAGTGTTTTCATAAAGTCATTACCTTTCACGCGTTTCACTTTCGTATTTACGATAGCACAAAAAGGGAGGGAGCGCAAGGAGGCCGGGCAGCGGCAAAGTGATGGAAAATGGATTTAAGGATTGCATCCTGCACATACTTATAGTGAAAAAGAGGATTTGTGTGATACAATAAAACTAATTAAAAGAAAGTATGACAGAAAGAGAGGCGTGCTTATGTGGTTTGTATTTGCTTTATTATCTGCGGTCTTTGCAGCGCTTACTTCAATATTGGCCAAAGTCGGTATTGAAGGCGTTAATTCCAATCTGGCAACTGCCATCAGAACGGTAGTGGTGGTTATTATGGCCTGGGGAATGGTTTTTTTGACCCACGGGCAGAGCGGTATTTCGGAGATTAGCAGGAAAAGCTGGGTGTTCCTGATTTTGTCGGGGCTTGCCACAGGCGGGTCGTGGCTGTGTTACTATAAGGCATTGCAAATCGGGGAAGCGTCGAAGGTGGTGCCGATTGATAAATTGAGTGTGGTGATAACGCTGGTTCTGGCCTTTGTGTTTCTGCATGAAGACTTTACGGTGAAATCTCTGCTTGGATGTGTACTGATCGGAACGGGCACTCTTGTTATGGTGGTGTAAATTTAGCCGTTTTAACGGCGGGATAACTATTTAAAACAAAAGATACGGAGGAGTAAAGAATATGATAGGAACAGTAGATATTGTCGGACTCGGAGCGCTTGGCGTGATGTACGCAGATTTTTTTACCACAAAGCTGGGTAAGGAAAGGGTGCGCGTACTGGCGGACAAAAAGAGAATTGAGCGGTACAAAAAAGAACGGATTACTTTTAATGGGAAAGTGTGTGATTTTCAGTATTGTGATGCCGCAAAAGAGAGCCGCCCGTCCGAACTGGCGCTTTTTGCGGTGAAATACGGCGCGCTGGAAACAGCCATGGCTGAAAACGCGCATCTGGTCGGGGAAGGGACGGTTCTCCTATCGGTGCTGAACGGCATCCGTAGTGAAGAAGACCTTGGGAGGAAATTCGGCAGGGAAAAGGTAGTGCACTGTATTGCGCAGAAAATGGCGGCCATGAAGGAAGGAAACGAAGCGGTTTGTACCAATAAGGGGGAACTTGCGATCGGTGTCCTTGACGGCGGCAGAGAAGAAAATCTGGCGGCGGTCAGAGACTTTTTCGACAGCACAGGCTTTGCCTATTCCTGTCCTGCGGATATGCGGCATGCGATGTGGGGAAAGCTTTTGTGCAACGTAGGCGTAAATCAGACGGTATCTCTTTTTCAGGGAACTTATCGGAGCGTACAGCTGGAGGGAGAAGCGCGTGAAATGATGAAAGCGGCCATGCGTGAGACCATTCTTGTGGCGAATGCGGAAGGCGTGGATCTGTCGGAGAAAGATCTGACGGATTGGGTATCAATAATTGACGGATTAAACCCGGACGGAGAGCCGTCCATGCGTCAGGACAGCAAGGCGGGCAGAAAGACGGAGGTGGCGCTTTTTGCCGGTACAATCTGCGAATTGGGGAAGAAACATAGCATTGACACACCTGTGAACGATCATTTTTTGGAACAGTTTATGTGAGAAATATGGGAAATAGTTTCAGAAAAAATTTATGGTTGTAAATGATCTGTGCAGAATGTATAAATAGTTGTTGAAATTGTTCAGAAAATTTAGTAAAATGTATTTACAACTTGGCGCCATGATCGAGGCATGACTATACGGACAGAACTGTTTTTTGTATCACACGGTATTGCTATGGTTTTGTGCGGCCCCGGTTGCTAAAAAGAACAACAGAATTGGAGGGTTACAGGGCATGAATGTTTACACGACGGATAAGATTCGTAATGTGGTGTTACTGGGGCATGGGGGCTGCGGTAAGACCAGTCTGGTGGAGGCGATGGCTTACCTTTCCGGCATCACGTCCAGAATGGGCAGGATAGACGACGGGAACACGGTGAGTGATTTTGGTAAGGAGGAGCAGAAACGCCATATTTCCATCACTACGTCTGTTGTTCCGATCGAGTGGGAGGGCACAAAGATTAATGTGCTGGATTCCCCCGGCTTTTTTGATTTCGTAGGCGAGGTGGAAGAGGCTGTGAGCGCGGCGGACGCGGCTATTATTGTAGTATCCGGTAAGGCCGGTGTGGAAGTCGGCACGGAGAAGGCGTGGGATATCTGCGAGAAATATAAGCTCCCCAGATTTGTGTTTGTGACGGATATGGATATTGACAACGCATCTTTCAGACAGGTTGTGGAAGATATGACCGAGAAGTACGGAAAAAAGATTGCGCCGTTCCATCTGCCGATCCGTGAGAATGAAAAGTTTGTAGGTTATATCAATGTGATTACCGAGCAGGCGTACCGCTGGGAGGGCAAGGAAGTGGTGGAGTGTGAGATGCCCGAGTACAGCAAGGCGAATCTGCAGCTGTGCCGTGATACGTTGATGGAAGCGGTTGCGGAGACCAGCGAAGACTTTATGGAGCGCTACTTTAACGGCGATACTTTCTCAGAGGCGGAGATCCGCGCGGCTCTTCGCACAAATGTTATGGACGGCAGCATAGTGCCCATGTCCATGGGTTCCAATGTGCTTTGTCAGGGTATCTTTACACTGCTTGACGACATCGTGAAATATATGCCCAGCCCGGAGAACCGGGAGATGGCAGGCATCGACCTGAAAACCAATGAAATCTTTGAGGCGAATTTCGATTTTTCCAAGGCGAAATCGGCTTATATTTTCAAGACAATCGTTGATCCCTTTATCGGCAAGTACTCCCTGATCAAGGTATGCTCCGGTGTAATTAAGAGCGACGATGTGATCTATAACGATGAGAAGGAAGTGGAGGAAAAGATCAGTAAGCTCTATGTATTACAGGGCAGCAAGCCCATTGAAGTGAAGGAGCTTCACGCAGGCGATATCGGCGCCATTGCGAAGCTGACGGCGGCCAGAACTGGCAATACGCTCTCCACAAAAGCACGCATTATCAGATATGGAAAGACAGAGATTTCCACGCCTTATACATACAAGCGGTATCGGGCGAAAAACAAGGGAGACGTGGATAAGGTTTCCCAGGCGCTGCAGAAGATGCGTCACGAGGATCAGACGCTTCAGGTTGTAAACGATGCGGAGAACAAACAGTCTCTGCTGTACGGCATGGGCGATCTGCATCTGGAGGTAGTGGTCAGCCGTCTTCTTAACGAGTACAAGGTAGAGATCGAGCTTGCGGAGCCGAAGATCGCCTATAAGGAGACGATACGCAAGAAATCCGATGTGGAGCATAAATACAAGAAGCAGTCCGGCGGCCATGGCCAGTATGGACATGTAAAGATGCGTTTTGAGCCTTCGGGCGATCTGGAGAAGCCTTTTGAGTTTGCGCAGGAAGTGGTCGGCGGCGCCGTGCCGAAGAATTACTTCCCCGCAGTGGAAAAGGGCTTGCAGGATTCCGTGCAGGCAGGGCCTTTAGCGGCCTATCCTGTGGTAGGCGTGAAAGCGGTTCTCTACGACGGTTCCTATCATCCGGTGGATTCCTCTGAAATGGCCTTTAAGATGGCCACCATTCAGGCCTTCAAGAAAGGATTTATGGATGCGGGACCGGTGCTTCTTGAGCCCATAGCCAATTTACAGGTGACAGTGCCTGATTCCTACACGGGCGACGTGATGGGCGATCTGAATAAGAGAAGAGGCAGGGTGCTTGGCATGAATCCTGCAGGGAATGGTAAGACTGTGGTCGAGGCGGATATCCCGGTATCGTCTTTGAGCGGTTATTGTACGGATCTTCGTTCCATGACAGGCGGACGCGGCACATATAAATATGAGTTTGCAAGATATGAGCAGGCGCCAAGCGATGTACAGGAGAAGGAAGTGGCTGCCAGAGCGAAGGCGGTAGCGGAAGCGAATGCGGATGCATAACAGATAGCAGGCTTTTACGGGCGGATATCCTTTCGGGTTATAGCAGAGGATATCCGCTTTTGCTACGTGACAGAGAATATTTGCTTTTGTTACGTGGCGGACGGGAGAAGCGGTATGGAGAAAAGTGTTGAGATAAAGATGAAATTTCTCATAATGGCGGGAATTGCTCTTTTCTTTATTCGGTTTTTTGGGCAGAGCGTTTGTGTCCATGCACAAGAGGATGCTTTTGAAAAGGACGGAAAAGTGTACCTGATCCAGTCTGCGGAGGATATGCGGACGCTGGCGCTGCTTGTGAATAATAATAAAGAAGTGGAGCCGGGAGTGGCGGCCCATAACGCGTCCTACCGGCTGACCCGTGATATTGACCTGTCCGCCTACTGTACAGGAGAGGCGGGCTGGGAGCCCATCGGGTGCGGGCGTGAGGAAGGAGAAGACGAATCGTGCGTGAGGGAATTTAACGGCACCTTTGACGGCGGCAGCCATGTGGTGACGGGACTTTATATCAACTTACCTTACGGGGAAGATCAGGGTTTGTTCGGAACAAGGTCTTATCTCTATGATGGTCAGAATAGTCCGGAATATCCGGACAGCGGGCGCACCGTGATCAAAAATCTTTATGTCAAAGACTGCGACATTACGGGAGGGCTGAATGTCGGCGGTATCATGGGCGGTATGAGCATCACGAGCGGTTTGGGCAGCGGAGGAGAGTTAGTGATTGAAAACTGCCATGTAACGGGGAAGATTGTCGGATTTGATTCGACAGGCGGTATTACAGGGGCGGCTTCTGCCGTGGAGAACTGCAGCTTTACGGGTACGGTGAAAGCGTATAGTGCGGTGGGCGGTATTGCGGGGATTGCCTATTACATCCGCGGATGCGCCGTACATGCTAAGATAGAGGGAGAGCCTGACAGGACAGGCGGCGGGGATGCGGGCGGTATTGGCGGAGTGGCCGTCTGCGTGCGGGACAGCTATATGGTCGGCGCTGTGACAGGAACTGACAATCTTGGCGGCATTACGGGCAGGGGATCTTGCCTGACAGGCTGTTATGCAAGAGCGGAAGTAACGGGAGACAATGATACGGGAGGACTGCTTGGCTGTCCCCAGGAATTTCCGCTGGACGGGATATCCCTGCCGGAAGGCGCGTTCGGCGGGATGGAAATCCGAAACTGTCTGACGGGAGGAAAGGATATAACAGCCGTCAAAGAATTTATGGAAGAAACAGAAGAAACTGACGGAGCGGAAGAAGCGGCAGGGCAGGATGAGGAGGACTGTGCGGCTGATCCGGCAGGGCAGGAGGTCTGGTATCGCGCTATGGATGATGCGTGGCCAAATCTTGCATGGGAGAAAAACAGCCGCTTCGGTTATACGGTTATCAGCACGGTGCAGAAAGGGGACAGCCTGTGGAAAATTGCCGACGCGGTGTACGGAGACGGACATTTTTATGATTTGATTTATGAACGGAACAAAGAGCGGATCGGCGGGGATGCAAACCTGATCCTGCCGGGGACGGAGCTGGAAATTACGGTAAATGCGTCGCAGGCGGATTATGCGGTGAAGGGGGATGTCTGGGAGCAGGAGAAAGACTTTCAGGAAAAAGGACGGGAGCAGGGTATCGCCATGGCTGAGCTGAAAAACGCCTATCGCAGACTGCTTGCGGACGATTTGTGGAACGGCGCCGCATGGAGACGGACAGGCCTGCCGGAGGATTTCAACAGGCGGATAAATGACTGGCAGATCGGGGATCTGGATGGAAACGGACAGGCGGATATGATTGTGACAGCCGGGGACGGCCCTGCAGATTGTCCCGGTGAAATCTGGTTGTATTTGAATGAAGAGCCGGTTTATGTTTTGAAGGATGAGACTGCTTATTATGAGGAGGATATCGGCTTTTCCTTCTTTTGCACCCCTCCGTTGATGGCGGATCTGGATAACGACGGCAATCCGGAATTGTTGTTCGGGGTATTTGCCGACGGAGCAGCCGACAGGGTTATTTATCTGTTCCGGCAAAAGGGAAGCCGATGGGAGGAATGCCAGACGGAACTTCCGGATTACAGTGAGTTCTGGCTGGAGTCCGGTATCCGTGTATCTGTCAGTATGGCAGATAATCATACGGGAGATACCGATGCGGATTCTTACGAAGCGTACTGTCCCCTGCTGGACGAACGCAGGGAGTTTAAGGCGAAAAGCCGGTCGGAGTATTTTGGTGATAACGATACGGGAGAGCGGATGAGCGGCGGCAATGTCCTGGGCGTTTATGGTTTTGAATGCGTGGAGTACAAGGGAAGGAATGCCCTGCAATGCAGGGAAGTGCTGCAGTGGGATGACAGCTATGTGCTCGGCGGCGTGATCGGGGATGCGGTGTTTATTTTTGTCTGGGACGAGGAAGGGGTATGCCGCGTGGCAGACTGGCGGGTGGAGGCATATCGTTGACTTCATTCGGATTTTTGTAATGTAATTATTGTGCTTCATAATTGAAAAGAAATTGCAACATATTCAGAAAGGCGGCTTAAGCGTGGGATTTTTTGCGTACGGATAAAAACTGCCATATTGCCTGCAGGACAGATGTGACGAGAGCCACGTCCGTCTTGCCGGATTTCAGAGGGAGGATACCGTGTTTGAGATCGGCGCCGGAAAAAGGCGTATATCAGGTATTTTCCAACATCCCGTTTTTTCTGAGCACACAGATTGTGGAGAAGCTGACGCAGGGGTCGAACCCGCCGGCAAATATCTGGCTTGTAATGGAAAAAGGGCGGCCAAACAGTTTATGGGGATCCCGAAAGAAATCCCAAAATCCCGATTCCTGATTTAAGCGGGGAGAATACCGGGAATGTAACGCGCTTAGGAGGACGGCGTCACGCATTATATCCAGTGGCTTTGCCTGTTTCGATGCTATCAGGAATTAAACAGTTGACAAATCCCATCAGTATAATAAAATAAGTAGAGAATAGGTAAAAGGCTTAAAACTGTGGCAGAAAGGACGTTTTTTGCCGCAGACCGCGATAAGTTTTATTGAAATATCTGAAAGAAAAAGCCGGATGCGGCAAGAAAGGGTTGGATAATAAAATGGCAGAAGTTTACAATCACAGGGAAGTGGAGACAAAGTGGCAGAAGATATGGGACGACGAGAAAGCCTTTCAGACCTCGGAGGACTATTCCAAACCGAAATACTATGCGCTGGTGGAATTTCCTTATCCTTCGGGACAGGGACTTCATGTAGGGCATCCGCGTCCTTACACGGCCCTTGATATCGTGGCGAGAAAAAGGAGGATGCAGGGATATAACGTGCTTTATCCCATGGGCTGGGACGCATTTGGTCTTCCCACGGAGAATTATGCGATTAAGAACCATATTCATCCGAAGATCGTGACCCAGAACAATGTGGCCCGTTTTAAGAGCCAGCTGCATTCCCTGGGGTATTCCTTTGACTGGGAGAGAGAAGTTAATACCACCGATCCGGGTTATTATAAATGGACGCAGTGGATTTTCCTCAAATTGTTTAAAGCGGGACTGGCATACAAGTCCGAAATGCCGATTAACTGGTGTACTTCCTGTAAAGTCGGTCTTGCCAACGAGGAAGTGGTCAACGGCGTCTGCGAGCGCTGCGGTTCCGAGGTGGTGCGCAAGGTAAAGAGCCAGTGGATGCTGAAAATTACGGAGTATGCGGATAAGCTGATCGAGGGGCTAGACACGGTGGACTACGTGGAGCGCGTCAAGGTTTCCCAGAAGAACTGGATCGGCAAATCCATGGGCGCAGAAGTTGATTTTTCAATTAAAGACAAGGAAGATAAGCTGCGTGTTTATACAACCCGCTGCGACACCCTGTTCGGGGCGACCTATATGGTAGTGTCTCCGGAGCATCCGGTGATTGACAAATATAAGGACGAATTGAAGAACTGGGAGGAGATCTGCGCTTACCGCGAGCAGGCGGCCAGAAAATCTGATTTCGAAAGAGCCGAGCTTGCTAAGGAGAAGACGGGCGTACGCATCGACGGTATGTCGGCGGTGAATCCGGTAAACGGTAAGGAGATTCCCATTTATATTTCCGACTATGTACTGATGAGCTACGGCACCGGCGCGATTATGGCGGTTCCCGCCCATGACGAGAGGGACTGGGATTTTGCCAAAAAATTCAATCTGCCTATCGTCGAAGTGGTGGCGGGAGGCAAAGATGTGCAGGAGGAGGTTTACACCGACGTGGCGGAAGGCACGCTGGTGAACTCCGATTTCCTCAATGGACTAAGCGTTGCAGAAGCGAAGGAGAAAATGATCGCCTTTCTGGAGGAGAAGGGTGTGGGCTGTGCCAAGACAAACTTCAAATTGCGTGACTGGGTATTTTCCAGACAGCGTTACTGGGGCGAGCCGATTCCGATTGTACACTGTGAGAAATGCGGTTTTGTGCCGTTAGACGAGAGCGAGCTGCCTCTGGAGCTTCCCGAGGTGGAGAGTTATATGCCGACGGATAACGGAGAATCGCCATTGGCGGCTATGACCGATTGGGTCAACACCACCTGTCCCTGCTGCGGCGGGCCGGCCAAGCGGGAGACGGACACCATGCCTCAGTGGGCGGGATCTTCCTGGTATTTCCTGCGCTATACGGATCCGAAGAATGACAAGGCGCTGGCCAGCAAGGAGGCGTTAAATTACTGGATGCCGGTCGACTGGTATAACGGCGGCATGGAGCATACCACGCTGCATTTGCTTTACTCCCGTTTCTGGCACAAATTCCTCTATGATGAGAAGGTAGTGCCCTGTCCCGAGCCTTACGCAAAGCGGACGTCCCACGGTATGATTCTGGGTTTAAATCCCCATTGCTTTTCCAATCTGCCCGCCGCAGAGCAGGAGGCACTTTTAAAAGAGCATGGCAGTGAGAAGGCGGCAAGAGAGGCTTTGAAGGAAAAGTACGGCGAGATGGCAGATCATCCTGTTGTCAAGATGTCCAAGTCCCTTGGAAATGTGGTGAATCCGGACGATATTGTGACGGAGTACGGGGCGGATACCCTGCGCACTTATGAAATGTTTATCGGCGCCTTTGAGCTGAGCGCGGGCTGGAGCGAGGACGGCGTGAAGGGCTGCCGCAGATTCCTTGAGAGAGTGTGGAAGCTGCAGGATATTCTGACAGACGGAGACGAATACTCTGCGGATATGGAAATCAAAATGCACCAGACCATCAAGAAGGTGAGCAGTGATTTTGAAAACCTGAAATACAATACGGCGATTGCGGCCATGATGACGCTCGTCAACGAGTTCTATAAGAAAAACGCAGTGACGAAGGGTGAATTTAAGACCTTGATTACCTTGCTCAATCCCGTTGCGCCTCATATTACAGAGGAACTGTGGCAGGCTGTGGGTTTTGCGGGCAGGGTTTACCAGACTGCATGGCCGGAGTACGAGGAGGCTAAGACCGTTGAATCCACAGTAGAGATTATGGTGCAGATCAATGGAAAGAACAGGGCGACCTTAAACATTGGCAAGGACGATCCCAAAGAAGAGGTTATAGCAAGAGCGAAAGAGGCCATTGCTGATAAGCTGACGGGGACTGTTGTGAAAGAAATTTATGTGCCGGGCAGGCTTGTGAATATCGTGCAGAAGTAGGAGCATTCCCATGAGTGGTTTACCGACCCTGCTGACGGCAAGGTGGAAGATTACAATGGGGCCGGGACTTCTGGCAGGAAAATGATTATGTGGACGAGCCGTGTTGTATGGCATTTACTTGTTCGGCAGCGCGATATTCGAGATTCAGAATAAGGCGGGATTTTGTATGTTTGTGGATTATCATGTGCACACGCAGTACAGTGACGATTCCGATTATCCAATGGAAGATGTGGTAAAGGACGCCATAGAGCTTGGCATGGACGAAATCTGTTTTACCGATCATGTGGATTACGGGGCCAAAGTGGACTGGGACAGTGGGGAGGAGATTTCCTACTGCAACGGTCTGGCCATGGTGAATGTGGATTATCCGGCTTATGTGAAACAGATCGGGGCATTACAAAAACAATACGAGGATCGTCTTACCATACGGATGGGTCTGGAATTTGGGATGCAGATGCACATGATTTCAAAGTTTGAAGCATTATATCAAAGATATCCTTTTGATTTTATTATCCTTTCCGTTCATCAGGTGGAAGATAAGGGATTCTGGTCGCAGGAATTTCAGCAGGGGCGTACCCAGAAGGAGTATAACGAACGCTATTACGAGGAATTATTGCATCTGGTAAAACGGTATCAGAATTACAGTGTGCTGGGGCATCTGGATCTGATTGTCAGATATGATAAAGCGGGAATCTATCCCTTTTCCAAAGTGAGACATTATGTGGAGGAGATTCTTGCCGAAGTGATTAAAAACGGTAAGGGAATCGAAGTAAACACCTCGTCCCACCGTTACGGGCTCGCTGACGCCACGCCTTCTGCGGAAATTTTGAAGATGTATCACGATATGGGAGGCCGGATTGTTACGCTGGGAAGCGACAGTCATGCGCCGGCTCATCTGGGAACCTATATGGAGGAGACCAGAACGCTTTTAAAATCTCTGGGATTTCGGCAGTTCTGCACTTATGACAGAATGCGGCCGGTTTTTCATGAATTATGACAGGATAAGGGGTGGTGCTTCATGCATCACCCTTTATTTTTATGCATCCGCATCATTTTATCAATGGTGGCGGCATCCTCCGGCGTAGATTCCTTTTTGATTACGGAGACAATGGTCTCAATTTCCTCGTTGGAAAAGGTGATATGATCTGCCTGTCCTCTTTTGGCTACAGCCATTAAAAAGGGAAGCATCCTTTCCCGCTGCAGGCCTCGGCTTTCAAAGACGAGAGCCTGTAAAAATTCGAGCTTTGCTCTGTCAATTCCGGCAAGGGCCGGGTCGTTCATCCAGTCGTTTGACATGGTAATCTCCTTTATGTGTTGGTTTCGTGATTGTCCGCAGAAGGCGTCTGTGAGAAGGTGCGATACATTTCCGCCTGCTCGGGGGTAAGCATGTTCATCAGCATATCCATCATGGGCGCACTGTCTCCGGAATCCATATGCATATCGGGAAAGATTTCCTGCATGGCGCTCATGGTCTGGGTCATTTCCTGAACGGTTTCAAATGTTTGCAGCATGTTTTCTATCTGTTCCAGCTGTCTGATTTCTTCCGGGGAAGAATAGAGGGACAGCTCCTTGCACAGCTTTCGCAGATCGGGCTTTTCCGGCTGGGAAAGCCCGCATCCGCAAAGCGTAGTGGGGTGTTTTCTCGTATAGGTAAGCGTATACTGTAACTCCATATATTTGATGTAGACCGCCAGATGCTTTTGCATGGAAGGTTCTATGTAGGGGAGAAGAACCTTGAGCTTCTGGATCTGATTTGTGGTATATAAGGCATCGAATGCCATAACGCTTGCCGCATCTTCTTTTTTATCCGCCATAAGCTATGCCTTTCTGATGCCCTTATTTTTTCTATAGTATATGACACATGAGAGAAAAATAGGCTCCTTTAAGAGCCGGAGCCTATTTTCCGGACGTGTGTTAAAGATGTGAATTAAATCGTAACGCTGCTTGGTTTAGTTGTTGCAGCAGCAGGATAAGAGGATCAGAATCCAGATCCATGAGCAGCAGTTGTTGTCATTGCCGCCGAAAAAGCTGTTGCCAAATAAACCGTTGCCACAGCCGTCGCCGTTACCACAGCAGGATAAAAGGATCAGAATCCAGATCCAGGAACCGCATCCGCTGTTAGCAGGGCTGGGATTGTTGCATCCGCAGTGTGTTGCTGTAAGATCACTCATTGTAGTGCCCTCCAAATGTTAGTTATGGTTTATCTTATGTGGGTGGGGCGAATGTGTGTCGGAAGAAAACAATATTGTTTTTGCATGGATGGAAAAATAATCAGCACAGAGAAGGGTTGAAACATATGTTCGGTTGTGGTAAGATAGCAATATGCATGGAAGAGAAGAGATAAAACAACATATGACAAGAGCGGACGCCGTTCTCATAGTGGTCTGCTTTTTAGCGGCGGCTGTGGCGGCGGTGTGGTTTGCCTTTGGAAACAGGGATGGGCAGCGGCTTCAGGTTTCCTGTGACGGACAGGTCATTATAAACATGCCGCTGATGGAAAAGTCATTAGCAGGGGTGCCGGAAGATGGCGGAGAAATGCGTTACTGTCTGATTCTCCTTCAGGAGGATGACGTTTCCTGTAAATGGTATGAGGCGGCATGCGATCCGGCTGCGGCAGTACCTGAAGGAACCAGCTATAATCTTCTTGTTCTGTCGGAAAATGGCGTGGCGATGGAAGCCGCTGACTGCCGGGATCAGATCTGCGTGAACCACAGACCTGTTTCCAGAGGCGGGGAGAGCATTATCTGTCTGCCCCACCGGCTTGTAGTGGAGATTGCAGGCGGGACGGACGAGAGTGTGCCGGACGGTGTGGCAAAGGCAGGGCATATAATTGAAACGGCAAGGGAAAAGGGGAGGCAGGGTCATGAGACGGACGGCTGAGCTTGGCTTTTTACTGGCGCTCGCCCTGATTTTGTCCTATGTGGAGTCGCTGATTCCCTTTTCCTTCGGGATACCGGGGATGAAGCTGGGACTTCCCAATCTGATTGTATTGCTGTTATTGTATGAGAGGCCGGGGACAGGGAAAAATCCGTCAAAAGATGGGCAAAATCACATGGCGGCAGAAGAAAAAATATTTTCCACAGGCGTGCGGGAGGCTGTTTTGGTGAACGGTCTGCGCATTATATTGTCAGGATTTCTGTTCAGCAATTTATACGCCATTTTGTATGCGCTGTCGGGTGCGGCGCTCAGTCTGTCTGCCATGCTTGCCGGGAAAAAATACGGCCGTTTTTCGATGATCGGGGTGAGTGTGCTTGGCGGGGTGTTTCACAATGTGGGACAGATTCTTGTAGCAATGGCGGTGGTGGAGACCTTTGCAGTGGCTTATTATTTACCTTTTCTCATTGTGGCAGGCACGGTAACGGGGGCGGTTCTGGGATTTGCGGGGATGGAGCTTGTACCTTACCTTCGAAGGCCTGTATCGTGATAACGGTTTCAGGACTTCAAACGACAGGGGATAAAAGGGTATTAAGGAGAATGAGACTGGAGGAACATTTGCATGTACGCATACATAAAAGGCATTTTGGAAGAAATTACGGAGGATGCCGTAGTCGTTGAGGCAGGCGGCATCGGTTATAACATAAAGGTTTCCGCCAGCACGGCGGATCTTTTGCCGGGGATTGGCAGCGAGGTAAAGGTTTACACCTATACGCTGGTGCGTGAGGACGCGTTCAGTCTCTATGGCTTTTTAACCAGAGACGATCTGGATATCTTTAAAAAGCTGATTACGGTTAGCGGCATCGGGCCAAAGGGCGGTCTGGCCATTCTCTCGGTGATGAGCGCGGATGCCCTGCGTTTTGCCGTAATGGCGGGGGATGCAAAGGCGATTGCAAAAGCGCCGGGCGTAGGTGCGAAAACGGCGGAGCGGGTGATCCTTGATCTGCGTGACAAGATTTCGCTGGAAGATACTCTGCGCGGTATGGGTGGAGACCTGGGCTCAGGACAGGCGGCGGACGCCTCTGGGACGGCGGACAATCTGATGAAGCGGGAGGCCATAGAGGCGCTGGTAGCGCTTGGATACTCCGCCTCCGACGCGACGGCCGCCGTAAAGAAGGTGGAAGCCGGGGCGGAGGCCACTTCGGAAACCATCTTGAAGCAGGCGCTTAAGTATATGTTTTAAGGATTATATTGGAGGAATTAAGGGTGATTTTCGGAAGGCATATAAACCGATATTACATCAAACACGGGCCGCTATTGCTTGTGGGCATTGCGGCGCTTATTTTCGTGGATTATTTTCAACTGATCCTGCCGGAACTGTACCGCATTGTGGTAAACGGCATGAACGGCGGCCCTGTGGAAATTGACGGGCGTTTTGTTCCCTTTACGATGGAGGTGCTGCTGGACGAAGTCTGCCTGCGGCTGATCGTGGTCATACTGGTCATGGTGGTAGGGCGTTTTTTGTGGCGCGTCAGCTTTTACGGGGCGGCGATCAGGGTGGAAACCGATCTGCGCAACCGAATGTTTGACCATTGCAAAAATCTTTCCAGAGACTATTTTCAGATTAACAAGGTGGGCGGCCTGATGAGTCTGTTTACCAACGATCTGGACACCATACAGGAGTGTTTCGGAGACGGGGTATTAATGTTTTGCGACGCTCTGTTTCTTGGCCTGCTTGCCTTTATTAAGATGTGGAATATGGACAAAATGCTGACAGGACTTTCCATGATTCCGCTGGCCATTCTGCTTGTAACCGGTACGGTGGTGGGAAAGGCCATGACCGCGAAGTGGGAGGTGCGTCAGGAGGCATTCTCAAGGCTTTCTGATTTTTCTCAGGAGAATTTTTCAGGCATTGCGGTGGTAAAGGCTTTTGTGAAAGAGCTCCTGGAGCTTAAGGAGTTTCAGAAACTGAATCTGGAAAATGAAGACGTAAATGTGGCGTATACCAGAATTTCCACGTTACTCAATATTCTGATCACGCTGCTTGTGGAGTCGGTGATCTGCGTGATTCTGGGGTACGGCGGTTATCTTGTCTATAACGGCCGTTTCGACGCGGGTCAGCTTGTGGAATACATCGTTTATTTTAATTCCATTGTCTGGCCCATCATGGCGGTGGCCATGCTGATTGAAAAGACTTCCCGCGGCAAGGCTTCCCTGAATCGGGTGGGAGAGCTTCTGGATGCGGAAATAAGCGTGAAGGACAGAGACGACGTGGCGAAGCTTTCGGGGATGAAAGGAGAAATCGAGTTTCGACATCTTTCATTCCGTTATCCGGACGGGGAAACAGACGCCCTGCGGGATGTTTCCTTTACCATTCATGCCGGAGAAAGCGTGGGCGTAGTGGGAAGGACCGGCTCGGGCAAAACGATTCTGGCGGATCTGATTCTGCGTGTCTACAATGTGCCGGACGGCACGCTTTTTATTGATGGGCACGATGTGAATACGGTCTCCATCCATTCCCTGCGGGAGGGCTGCGCCTATGTGCCGCAGGATAATTTCCTGTTTTCCGACACCATTGAAAACAACATCTCCTTTGCAGTGGATGCGGCGGACGACGCTCTTGTGGAGCGGGCCGCCCGATTATCCGATGTGCACGATGATATCATGGATTTTACGGCGGGTTATCGAACGGTTCTGGGGGAGCGGGGCGTGACGGTTTCCGGCGGGCAGAAGCAGCGGATTTCCATTGCCAGAGCGGTTTTAAAGGATTCGGCCATATTGATATTGGACGACTCGGTTTCGGCGGTGGACATGAAGACCGAAAAGAGTATTTTAAATAATCTGCTGGAAGAGAGAAAGGGAAAAACAACGATTTTGATTGCCCACCGTATTTCCACGGTGGAGCGTATGGATAAGATCATCTATATCGACGAAGGCAGGGTCTGTGCTGTCGGCAGTCACGAAAGCCTGTACGAAAGCTGTGAGGATTATCGGAGGATGGTGGAATTACAGCGTATGGAGGATGAGGAAGCGGGAGGTGAGGCAGATGTATGAGTTTTATCCGCTTGTGGTGACAGGGGCTATTGTGGGTCTGTTTTCCATTGTCCTTTTGGCTGCCTACCTGTCCGTGAAGGATAAAAAGCAGTCCATGGGTTTTGAACGGCAGATGGGAGACCGGGAGATCATGGGCCGTCTGATGCACTATGCAAAGCCTTACCGAAAGCAGTTTGCGCTGGTGGGCGGCGTGATGCTTTTTTCCATTGCGTATGATATTCTTTCGCCGTTGATTATCGGTTGGATCGAGGAGCTGATTGCAGGGCAGTTTGCCATGGTGCAGATTTACCGGGCGGTGGCGCTTTATATTGTCATTCTGGCAGTATCCATGCTCTGTACCTATGTGCAGGCGGTTATGCTGCAAAAGACGGGACAGAGAATTATCTCAAAGGTGCGGGAAGATCTGTTTGTTAAGATTGAGAAGCTTTCCCATGAGCAGCTCAACGCCATTCCCGTTGGCAAGCTTGTGACGCGCATAACCAACGACACCAATGCGATCTCCATGATGTTTACTAATCTGCTAGTAAATTTTGTAAAAAACATGTTTGTGATCGTCGGTGTGTTTGCGGCGATGCTGTGCTTAAGCTATGAGCTGACCCTGATGATTCTCTGTTTTGTGCCGTTTATTGTATTATTTACGGTAATTTTCCGCAAATTTTCCAGACGCGCTTACCGAAAGGTAAAGGATTGCACCACAGATATCAACACTTATCTTTCCGAAAATCTCTCCGGCATTAAGATCACCCAGATCTTTAACAGAGAGGATGCAAAGATGCATGATTTTCGGGAAAAGAGCAATGCGCTTGGGAGGGCGAAACAGGAACAGATACTTGTGTTTGGTATTTTCCGGCCGCTGGTTTACATGCTTTATGTCAGTTCCATTCTGTGTCTGCTGTATCTGGGCGGCAGGGGGTATCTTAAGGGACTGTCATTTATGGGACAGACCATCACCAGCGGTATGCTGGTTTCCTTCTATATGTATATTTCGAAATTTTACAACCCGATCCAGAATCTGGCGGAGCAGTTTAATTGGCTGCAATCGGCGCTTGCTTCCGCGGAAAAGGTTTTCACGATTATGGATCTGGAGCCGGTTATTCAGGATGCGCCGGATGCGGTTGCGCTTTCGGAGGTGAAGGGAGAAATAGAGTTTCGGGATGTGTGGTTTTCCTATGTGGAGGGCGAATGGGTGCTAAAGGGCGTCTCTTTCCATGTGATGCCGAAGGAAACGGTGGCCTTTGTGGGCTCCACCGGTTCCGGCAAGACCACGATACTTTCCCTGATTTGCAGAAATTACGAATTTCAGAAGGGTGAAATTTTGATAGACGGAACAGATATCAGGAAGATAAAGATTTCCTCCCTGCGCCGCTTTTTCGGACAGATGCTGCAGGACGTCTTTCTCTTTTCAGGAACGATTCGCAGTAATATTATACTGCGCGCGGAGGATATTTCGGAGGCGGAAATTTTGGAGGCCTGCCGCTATGTGAACGCGGATCGCTTTATCAATAAACTGGAAAAGGGATTGGACGAAGAAGTGCGGGAGAGGGGCAACAACTTTTCTGCGGGGCAGAGACAGCTTCTTTCCTTTGCCAGAACCATCGTCCACAAACCGACTGTCATGATTCTGGACGAAGCGACTGCCAATATTGATACGGAGACGGAGCTCTTAATACAAAACTCGCTGGAAAAGATGCAGAATATAGGAACCATGCTGATGGTTGCCCACAGGCTGTCCACGATCCAGCATGCGGATAATATCATAGTTTTATCCCATGGAAAGATTATTGAGCAGGGAAGCCATCAGGCGCTTCTGGAAAAGCGCGGAAAGTATTATAAGCTTTATCACCTGCAGTACAGACGTGAAGAGATAGCGAGAGAAAAGAACGGGAAGCGTTAGGACTCCCCGTTTTCCACGGTGTCATTTTCTTCCGCATACTCGGAAAGGAGCCGCATACCGGCGGTTTCAGTTACAGGGAGAGAAAAGACGATGGATTTCGCCTTGGAATTTAATCCGGCGTCTTCCATGACAGCGCCCATGATGGCGTTTTTCTGTTCTTTTTTTACAACAATAAATATAATCTCTTTTTCAGAGGCAAGGGTAACGCCGAGGAACTTGTCGGCGCTTTCCATACCGGTGCCTTTGGCGTGGATGACGGTGCCGCCTCCCGCCTGCATTTTGCGCGCGGCGTCCATGATCATTTCCGTGTAGCCCTGGTTGGCGATGATAACTAAAAGTTCATATTTGGTTTCCTTCAATGTTGTTTCCTCCCCGTTTTCAAAGGTTTCATCCCCGGTCAGGAAACGTAGCGCCTTAAGACCGCCGATGCTGGCCAGAGGGATGATAAAGGCAATGCCCGTGCCGGGAATGTCAATCTGCATTTCCCGTTCCAGACCGGCCCTGACTTTTTTCCAGGTCTTGCGGGTAACGACAGAAAAGATAACGGCTTTTTCTGTGCCGTCCAGGCCGAAATAATCGAGAAGCTCGTTATTGGCAGTTCCGTTTCCCAGAGTGATGAAATTAACCGGGACGCCGTATCTGTCGTAAAATGCCGCGAAGTCTTTGGTGCGGTCTCTGGTGATGATAGCAGTCATCAGATATAATTCGCTCATTGACTGTCCTCCGTTTTTATCATAGTAAAGAGTGATGTTCTCATATTTGAATCAGCGTGGCTACTCAGGCCGCGGTTACAGCTCGATGATCAGCTCCTGCGCATCCGCTGCGGCCGGCGCTGTGGTCATGCCGGATACGGCGAGGCCGGCGGTTTGCCCGGACAGGCGGTGTTTCCTGCTGTCAGATGCTTTCTGCCGCTGGGAGAGAAGGCCGAGAAGCTGTATGGTGATAAGCGGCGTCATGGCAACCATGGCTACGATGCCAAAGGCGTCTGTTACGATATTGCCGCCCGCGGCGCCGCAGGCGCCCTGCGCCAGAGGAAGCAGAAAGGCCGCCGTCATGGGGCCGGATGCAACGCCGCCTGAGTCAAAGGCGATGGCAGTGTATATTTTGGGAACGAAGAAAGAGATGCCAAGGGCGAAGGCGTAACCGGGCAGCAAAAACCACATGACCGAAATACCGCTTAGCACACGAAGCATGGCGATGCCCAGAGAGATGGCAACGCCCACGGAAAGACAGGTGCCCATGGCCCCTGCGGAAATGGCGCCGTCCGTGATTTCCTCCACCTGTTTGTTCAGAACATAGACAGCCGGCTCCGCTTTTACGATAAAGAAGCCCATTACCATGGCGATGGGAATAAGAATCCACGGATGAGCGGAGGAGCCAAGCATCTGTCCCAGATAATTTCCGGCAGGCATAAAGCCTACGTTTACGCCGGTCATAAATAAAACCAGTCCGATGTAGGTGTAGAGAAGACCTACGATCATTTTGGAGAGTGTACGTTTGGACAGTTTCAGCACGATGGCCTGAAAGAGCCCGAAAAAGAGCACAATCGGGAAAAGGGATACGGCGATTTCAGCTATGTAGGTTGGAAATCCCTGATGGAAAAGGGCCCACAATGCCACCGAGTCTTCCACAGAGGGGATTACGGGAGGAACATAGCTGCTTCCCGCAGGGTGGTAGATCATACCCAGAATCAATACGGATATGATGGGGCCGATGGAGCACAGGGCAACCAGACCGAAGCTGTCGTCCGCGGCATGGCGGTCGTTTCGGATAGCGGCGACGCCCACACCAAGAGCCATGATAAAGGGCACAGTCATAGGCCCTGTAGTCACACCGCCGGAATCAAAGGCGACGCTTAAGAAATCGTCCGGCACAAAAAGGGCCAGTATAAAAACCAGAATATAAAAGAAAATCAACAACGGCGGAAGCGGAATGCGAAACAGCATACGCAGCAGGGCAAACACAAGAAACAGACCGACTCCGCAGGCTACGGCGGCAATCAAGATGCCGTTCGGGATGGAAGGCACCTGTCCTGCCAGAACCTGCAGATCCGGTTCCGATACTGTAATGATAAAGCCCAGCAGAAAGGAAAGGGAAACGATCAGCGTCAGTTTTTTACTTTTTGTCATGCAGGTGCCGACCTTTTCGCCCATGGGAGTCATGGAAAGCTCCGCGCCCAGTGTGAAAAACATCATGCCGAGAACCAGCAGGACGGCTCCGATCAGGAAACATAAAAGAATACTCGGAGAGATCGGCGCAACGGAAAAACAGAGAATGAGGACGATCACAATGATCGGCAGCACAGCGACCAGCGCTTCCCGTAATTTTTCCATCAGTTTGTCGCGTAAAATGATTTTTGTCCGCAAAGGGCCACCTCGATTCATGAGAATAAAAGCTTCTTAGAATATGATATAATAACCCCAAAAGAAAAGCAAGCGACTTGCGGAGCGTGCGGGAAAATGCTATGATTGTGAACGGAGAGAAGAATGTTATGCAAAACAGAATGATAGAGACGAATTTAATTGATGAAGACATAAAAATAGAGGGTTCCCTGCGGCCGCAGACCTTGGTTGACTATATTGGTCAGGAGAAGGTGAAGAATAATCTCAGGGTCTATATTGAGGCGGCGAAGCAGAGGGGGGACGCTTTGGATCATGTACTTTTTTACGGACCTCCCGGGCTTGGAAAAACCACCCTTGCAGGCATTATTGCCAATGAAATGGGTGTGCATATGAAGGTTACAAGCGGCCCGGCCATTGAGAAGCCGGGAGAGATGGCGGCGATCCTGAATAATTTACAGGAGGGGGATCTGCTCTTTGTGGATGAGATACACCGACTGAACCGACAGGTGGAGGAAGTTTTATATCCGGCCATGGAGGATTACGCCATAGATATTATGATCGGCAAGGGGGCGACGGCCCGTTCCATACGTCTTGACCTGCCCCATTTTACGCTGGTAGGCGCAACCACCAGGGCCGGACTGCTCACAGCGCCGCTGCGGGATCGTTTCGGCATGATACACAGGCTGGAATTTTATACGGTGGAAGAATTGAAGGTAATCATCAGACAGTCGGCAAAGAAGCTGGGCGTCACAATCGACGAGAAAGGGGCGGTGGAGCTGGCCAGAAGAAGCCGGGGGACACCCCGCCTTGCAAACCGTATTTTGAAGCGGGTGCGGGACTTTGCGCAGGTAAAGTATGACGGCGCGATTACGGAGGAAGTTGCCAAAGTTGCCCTTGATCTGATGGATGTGGACAAAATGGGGCTGGATCATGTGGATCGGAATATTCTTGTCACCATGATCGAGAAGTTTAAGGGCGGCCCGGTGGGACTTGACACGCTGGCCGCCGCCATCGGGGAAGACGCGGGGACAATCGAGGATGTGTACGAACCCTATCTGATCCAGAACGGATTCCTGAACCGCACGCCAAGGGGCAGAATGGTGACAGATCTGGCGTACCGGCATTTCGGGATTGCGATTCCGTCCTGAGAAAGGACACCTGCCTGCGCAACAGCGTGAAGCATTTGCACGTTTTGTTCCAGAAAAGAGGGATGAAGGTTACATGATAAATTTCAGGAAACGACTGGCGCAGGCCGTTCTTATTCTTGGCTGTCTTGGTGCGCTGTTTCTGTTTTGCGGCGGGTATCAGGCGGGGGAGGAAAGCTCGGCTCTTTCCAAAGCGGTTCGGCAGACGGCGGCGGATGTCGGTTTTCGGAGGCCGGAATACAGCCGGCCCCATCAGGATGCGGACGGCTATTATTTGTTGGAAACAAAAGAGGATTTCCGCTGGTTTATCAGGACGGCCAGAGAAAACGATCCGGCGGTAAATGTCCGCCTTGCGGCGGATATCGCCCTGAATGATACGAAAGGATGGGAAAATTGGGCGGATACGCCGCCTGATTACGAATATGCGCCGGTTGACCATTACAGCGGGCATTTTGACGGTAACGGCCATGCGCTGGAGGGGTACTATGCGGTCAACGGGAACTGGCTGGGGTTTCTTTTTACCATATTGGAGGAGGACGCCAGAATTACCGACCTCACTATCCGAAACAGCCTGTTTCAGACCACCTGTGAGGACTGCGCCTACGAAAACCATGACGGCGAAATGGACGTGGTTACCGCTTCCGCCCTTTGCTATGCCAACTACGGCCTGATTGAGAACTGCCATGTGGAGGCAAGGGTCATTGGGGCGTGGGAGGCGGGCGGCATTGTGGGCATGAATTACGGACAGATGAGCGGCTGCAAATTTACGGGAACGGTGGAGGCCGGTGCGGATCAAGGCACGGAAGCGCCGGAAAAAGGTTTGGCCGTCAATACCCTCTATGCGGGTGGCATCTGCCGCTACAATCAGGGAAGCGTCAAGGATTGCGTCAATGAGGGGACAGTGGCCCTTGACACCCTTTCCGATGCGTTTCCCGTGTATGATTACGCCGCAGGCGGAATCGTTGGACAGCTGTCCGACGGGGGAAGCATCGAGGCCTGCCGGAATGCGGGAGACGTGACCTCCGTCCAGCTTGCGGGCGGGATCGCGGGCGCAAGCTGGGGCAGGATCTTCCAGTGCCGCAATGACGGGAACGTACATGTCGAACAGGTGGACAGGGAGTATCGAGAAACCCTGATCAGCGCGGGCATCTGCGCTTCCAACGGGGGCAGGATCGTCAACTGCCTGAATGCCGGGGCGGTGACCGTGACCCAAAAATCTCTGGCCTTTAAACCTCCCGTCTATGGAGTTGCCTGCAATACCGTGAATCCCGATAAGGGTACGATTGAAAACAGCTATTATGTGAGGGAAAAGGCAGCGCAGGATTATCGGCTAAGCGGCGTAAATAAGCTTCTCCTTGCTGACGAGGCGGATTTTCCGGATTATATTTCCGGAAAGAAGAAGCGGGAGGAGCGGGACGGCGTCTCCTTTGCGCAATATTACGACGAGGAATTTGCGGATGTCGCGATTTACCCGTTGGACAAACTCCTGAGCGGGGACGTGGAAATGGCGGATGCAATATATGGGGAGGATGTGATCCATCTGGGCTTTGGGCCAAAGGAGGATGTCACCTATGTGGTGCAGCCCGGCGACAGTCTCTGGGGCATTGCGAAGGAATTTTACGGGGATGGGCGGTTTATTGGCAATATATTGTCAGAAAACAGATGGCTGCGTGATGCTGGTTTGCAGCCTGGGCAGGAAATCAGCGTTCAGCACATGGATTTTGCCGTGTACCGCAGACGGGATGAGGAAGGCTTTGGCATTTCCTATTGGGGGCTGCCCTCAGGGGAACGCTTTCCCACCCGCTCCATGGCTTCCAAACCCATTGACTGGTATTACGGCACGATGCGCTTTGAGGCGAATGCCGGGTTAGATACTCTGTGGCCCAAAACCCAAAAAGACCTGGGGCATTTCTTTATCCAGGCGGATGAAATTCATGTCTTTTGCCGGCTGGACGTCAACCCGGATGGGGATTTTCTGGAAGGGCGCTGGGAGGAAGCCAGAGAGCGCATTACACAAAGTGCTGCCGCCAACTGTGGAGAGTCTGCGGAGTGTTTCGAGTTTAAGCGTTATGACATGGATAACGGGGAGAGCCTTTACACGTATTCTTTCGTGCTCTTTAAAAAGGAAGAACGTCTTTTGTGCACCGTCGCTTACCGGCTTTGCGACAATTTGCTGGCGGAATTTATCGGAGTGGAGCCTCTGGAAGCCTATGAGAGTGTCGCGTGCCAGGACCTGAGAATGCATGAAGTGATGGCTCGTGTGCCTTATATGGCGGCGGTTGTGGACACCAGACCGAAAATGGAGGAGGCCCAGTGGGATACGGAAGCCTTTTACGGCAGGGAAAACTGGCCTTTCCCGCAGCTTCACAACCCCTTCGCCCTTGCCCGGGCCTATGACCGGGATGCCGAGTGCGTTCCCTATGTGCTGTTTACAGGGCTGCAGTAGACTGTGTGCTGTGTTCGGAGCGCAGGCGTGCCGGCAAAGAATCATACGCCTGTCATAGGACATCGGACAGCCTGACATAGGGCACTGGAAAGTAGTACTTGAAAATCCGTCTCAGAAAAGCTATAATTGGATTGATAGTGTAAGCACAGCGATGAAGGAGCGCTCCTTATGTCAACAAAAACAGATACAGAAGTGATTATCGCCGGTAAGGTCTTTACACTGAGCGGTTATGAAAGCGAGGAGTACCTGCAGAAGGTGGCTTCTTACATAAACAATAAGATAGCCGAGTATAACAAGATTGACAGCTTTAAACGACAGCCGATGGATACGCAGAATGTGCTGTTACAGTTAAACATAGCGGATGATTATTTTAAGGCGAAAAAGCAGATCGGGATTTTGGAAGAGGATCTTAAGAATAAAAATGACGAAGTGTACGCGTTAAAGCATGATCTGATTGCGGCACAGATGAAGCTGGAAAATACAGAGAAAAATATCAAAAGTCTGCAGGCGGAGGCGAACGAAAATGCGAAACAGATTGTCCGCATGGAGACGGAGCTTAAAGAACGAAAAAAATAAATCGGCAGGGAGCAGATCAAAGGGTCTGCTCCTTTTATGCACACGTCCTCACAGGGAAATCTGCCGTTCGCACGGCATGAGGGCGGCGCAGAGAGCAGGGTGGAACTTCCTGCTTAAAGAAAATGGGATTTGAGGCAGAAAGCATGGTAGTAGATAAGGTGGAGCTTCTGGCTCCGGCAGGAAATTACGACGCCTTTCTGGGGGCGCTGAATGCCGGGGCTGACGCGGTATATCTGGGTGGCGGTCGGTTTGGCGCGAGGGCTTACGCGGATAATTTTGACGATGATCAGATTGTCCGTACGCTTCATGTTGCCCATTTTTACGGAAAAAAGGTCTATCTGACGGTTAATACGCTGTTAAAGGAGCAGGAGCTTGCAGAGCTTACTGCGTTTCTTACGCCCTTTTATGAGGCCGGGCTTGATGGCGTGATTGTACAGGATTTTGGCGTGTTTTCCCATATCAGGCGGGAATTTCCGGCGCTGCCCCTGCATGTGAGCACACAGATGACGGTGACGGGAAAAAGAGGCGCTGCGTTTCTTAAGGAACAGGGAGCGTGCCGCATTGTGCCGGCCAGAGAGCTTTCCTTAAAGGAAGTGCAGAAGATAAAAGAGGAGGCAGGGGTGGAAGTGGAATGCTTCATCCATGGCGCCATGTGTTACTGCTATTCGGGACAGTGCCTTTTCAGCAGTATTCTCGGCGGCAGAAGCGGAAACAGAGGACGGTGCGCCCAGCCCTGCCGTCTCCCCTATACGATTTATGACAGGGAAAAGAGGCTTTCGGGCAGCGGCTACCCCTTAAGCTTAAAAGACATGTGTACCCTGGAATATCTGCCAAAGCTGCTTGCGGCGGGTATTGATTCCTTCAAGATTGAGGGTAGAATGAAGCGGCCGGAGTATGCGGCGGGCGTTACGGCCATTTACCGAAAGTATATTGACCTTTATTACCGGGAAGGGGCGGACAATTATCGCGTGGATCCTGTGGATATGGACAGGCTTCGCAGTCTTTACATCCGTAGTGAGATTCAGACGGGATATTATGAGAGACATAACGGAAAAGAGATGATTACGTTTGGGGCGCCCGGCTACAGCGGGAGCGATGAAACCAATTTAACAAAAATACGTGACAGGTATGTCCGGGAACCTGAAAAAATGCCGGTGCGGATGCAGGCGGCAGTGAAGGTGGGAGGACCGCTGTATCTTGGAATTATGTCGGATCAAGGGCTGTCCGCAGCGGTTTGGGGCGAAACGGTACAGCAGGCGAAAAATGCCCCGCTCACAGAGGCAGAGGTGAGAAAACGGCTCTGCAGGACAGGGGAGAGTCTTCTTTTTGTCTCGGATTGTGAAATTGCCATGGAGGGAGAGGGATTCGTGCCCATCAGGGCGTTAAACGAGCTTCGCCGTAAGGCGGTGGAAGCCTTTGAATCGGTAGTTACGGAAAACAGGAGCGGGCGGCGGCAGGATCGGACTTCCGGGAAGAGGGCGCAGGAAGAAGGTTGTTTATCTGCAAAACCGGCTTCGGAGCATATTCTGCCTGAAAAGGTACGGGCAGTCACGGACTGTCTGGTCAGCACGCTGGAGCAGCTGCGGGCTGTCGTCGAATGGGGGCGCTGCCGCCGCATTTATCTGGAAAGCGACTTATTCCTGAAAGAACGGGATACGATTCTTCGGATGATGACGGACAAAGCTTCCAGAAACGGTACGAAATGGTGTCTTGCCCTGCCATATATTCTCCGAGAATGGGATGAATCTTATCTGGAGCGGCTTGTGGACAGCCTTTCGAACCGGGAAGCGTTGTTTTCCGGCTTTCTTGTTCGGAATCTGGAGGAATTGGCTTTTGTCAGGATGCTGGTTCAAAAGAGTGGGGAGCTTTTTGGCAGTTACGCTTTGATTCCCGACGCAGGGCTCTACAGCTTTAATGCGCAGGCAGTTCGTTTTTTGGCGGAATTTGCAGGAGAAATTACGATTCCCTATGAGCTGAACGCGAAAGAGGCGACGCGTCTTGTCAGCGCGGCGGCTAAACAGGGTATAGCGGCAAATCTGGTTGTTTACAGCCGCATTCCCATGATGATTACGGCAAACTGTCTGCAAAAGACGGCCGACCTGTGCCGGAAATCCGGGGACTGGCAGGAGCAGCTTGTTTTGAAGGACAGATACGGCGCGGCATTTCCCGTGGTGATAAACTGTGAACACTGTTATAATGTTGTATATAATTCTGTTCCCTATTCTCTGCACGGCGCAGGGAAGGAGAGGGACAGAATCGGTGCGGCGGCTTTCCGTCATGATTTTGTAATGGAGTCAGGGGTGCAGTGCAGGCAGATTTTGGAGGGGAAATTTCCTTTTGAAAGCCATACGGCGGGGCATTGTAAAAGGGGCGTCGAATAACTGTGTGAGAAGAATGCTTAAAATACAGCATTCTCCGTAAAAATGGAAGATAGGAAAGGATTGTATGGAGTTATATATCACAGAGCTTTCTAAATATTTTATCACCCTGTTCATCGCCTGCTATACGCTGGAATGCTTTCTTGTGTTTCGGTTTCAGGATGAGGAGCAAAGGAAGGGCGGTTACATCCGCCAGAATATCTGGATGTTTTTGGTGCACTTTTCCTGTTTTCTTGTGATCTGCTTTGAGACGGGACAGATTGAGTACCTGCTTTTTTATGTATTGCAGCAGATTTTGCTGTTTTCCACAATTATGCTTTTTCGCATGATTTATCCGAAGGGAAATCTTCTGATTGTCAATAATATGTGTATGCTTTTGAGCGTGGGCTTTGTGATTCTTACAAGACTCTCCTATGAGCGGGCGATCAAGCAGTTTTTTATTGTGACGGCGTCGATTATTATCGGCATGGCGATTCCCTTCTTTATCCGCAATATTAAATTTTTAAAGAGCCTTACCTGGGTTTATGCCGGGGTGGGAATTGCCGCTTTGGGAATCGTACTGATTCTTGGATCGGTGACTTACGGCTCCAAGATATCCTACTCTGTGGCGGGTGTGACGTTCCAGCCGTCCGAGTTTGTCAAAATAGTGTTTGTGTTTTTTGTGGCCAGCGCATTCTGCGAATCCTGGGATTTTTTGCGGGTGGCGGTGACGGCGGTTCTGGCGGGCGCTCATGTGCTGATTCTGGTAGCCTCCAAGGATCTTGGAAGCGCGCTGATCTTTTTTGTGGTTTATGTGTTCATGGTGTTTATCGCTACGGGACGCTGGATCTATCTGTTTTTGGGTGTGGCAGGCGGCTGTGGGGCTGCGGTGGTGGCCTACCGGCTGTTCTCCCATGTACAAGTGAGGGTACAGGCGTGGCGGGATCCTTTCAGCTGTATTGACGATGCCGGATTTCAGATTACCCAGTCTCTGTTCGGCATCAGCAGCGGCGGCTGGTTCGGGCTTGGGCTCTTTCGGGGAAATCCCACGTCGATCCCGCTTGTGGAAGCGGATTTTGTGTTTTCGGCAGTGGCGGAGGAGCTGGGCATTCTCTTTTCCATGTGCATGATTCTGATCTGTATCAGCAGCTTTATTATGTGCATGAATATATCGCTTAAGCTGCAGGACCGCTTTTATAGGCTGATTGCTTTCGGACTGGGCGTTACTTATATTTTTCAGGTGTTTTTGACAGTGGGCGGAGGAACCAAGTTTATTCCCATGACGGGAGTGACGCTTCCCTTTATCAGCTACGGGGGAAGCTCCGTGCTGACCACGCTCATCATGTTTTTTATCATAGAGGGGCTTTATATTATCAGGCGGGATGAAGGAGATAAACGTGCCAAAACCAGAAAAGGACAGAATAAGAGACAAAGAGAGACAAGAGAGGGAGGCCGGCCGAGGCGCAGGGAGTATGAAGAAGAAGCGTAACCGGCAGATTCTGGCAGTTACATGGCTTTTTGTGGGCCTCTTCTTTGCTATGATGGGTTATACATGCCATTATGCGGTTACTCACAGGCAGACGCTCATGAATAACAGCTACAATACCAGACAGGAAATCCTGATTGCCCAGAACAGCAGAGGCTCGATTTATGCGGCGGGCGGGCAGAAGCTGGCGGAAACGGTAACTGACGGGGAAGGGAAGGAGACCAGAGTGTATCCTTATGCCAATATGTTCTCCCATGCGGTCGGATATGCCAGCAACGGAAAGTTCGGTATTGAGGCTTTTGCCAATTATTATTTGATCAATTCCAACACCAGACTTTCCGATAAGGTGGCAAACGACGTGGCGGGAAAAAAGTATCCGGGAGACAGCGTGATCACTACGCTGGATGTGGATTTGCAGAAGATCGCTTACGACTCGCTTGGGATGTACAGTGGGGCGGTGATTGTGTCGGAGCCGTCCACCGGACGGATACTGGCCATGGTGTCCAAGCCGGATTTTGACCCGAATGAAATTGATCAGATATGGGATACGTTAATCAATGATAAGGAAAGCAGCGTACTCTTAAACCGAACGACGCAGGGACTGTATCCGCCCGGCTCCACCTTTAAGATTGTGACGGCGTTGGAATATATCAGGGAAAATCCTGACTCATACAGTCAATTCTCTTTTCAGTGCAACGGACGCTTTACCCATGGAGAAGAGCGGATTAACTGCTACCACGGTACGTCCCACGGGAGCGAAAATTTCACAAAGGCCTTTGCCAAGTCCTGTAATTCCGCTTTTGCCAGCATAGGACTTGAGCTTGATCGGAAGAAATTCGGAAAAACGTTGGACGAGCTTCTGTTTAATCAGGAGCTTAAGGTGGATTTTGCTTATAATCAGAGTAAGCTTGCCATGGATGAGAATACCACGGACTCGGATGTAATGCAGGCCGCCATCGGACAGGGGACGACGCAGATTACGCCGCTTGAGCTGAATATGATTACCGCTGCCATTGCCAATGACGGAGAGCTGATGAAACCTTATCTGCTGGATCGGGTAGAAACCGCAGACAGAAGCGTGGTAAAACAGTTTTCGCCGGACTCCTACAAAAGGCTGATGAGCGAGGAAGAAGCGCAGATCATGACGGAGCTGATGGAAGAGGTGGTGAAAAGCGGTACGGGAACAAAGCTGTCGGGACTTTCCTATACGGCGGCTGGAAAGACGGGATCGGCGGAGTATAATAAGGTAAAAAGTGATTCTCATGCATGGTTTACGGGATTTGCGCCGGTAGAAGAGCCGCAGGTATGCGTGACGATTATTATAGAGGGGGCGGGCAGCGGCGGTGATTACGCCGTGCCCATTGCCAAAAGGATTCTGGACGCCTGCTTTGAAGAATAGCGGACGACGCCTAAAAGATAGCTGTTATCGAAAGCTCGGGCTCGGAGGAAAGGTCAAGGAGACTGCCGTCCGCCCGCTCCAAGATGGGCCTGGAAAGAAGATCCCTGTTGCTGATGCTTTTCACCTTCGCCTCCTCATCGTTGCTCAGGCGGACCATGAAGCCAAGCTGGGTGGCCGCAATGTGATAAAGGATGGGCTGCAGGATATTCCTGTCATACTTCGCATAGCCTTCCCGCTCAAAGTTTTCAATGACCTGAAAAGGATTGAGAGGCTGTCTGTAGGTGCGGGCGGAGGTCATTGCCTCGTAAGCGTCTATAACGGCTATGTACTTTGCGTAAATGTCAATTTTGTCGCCCCGCAGTTTGGAAGGATAGCCGGAACCGTCGCAGCGTTCATGGTGCATAAGGGTTGCTTTTATGATGGTTTCGCTGATTTCGGGCTGATCCTTTAATAAATCAAAGCCAAGCATGGTATGGGTTTTCAGCTTGGTATATTCCAGATCCGTCAGTTTTTCGGACTTCCAGAGAAGGTCCTGCGGAAGCTTTAGCTTGCCGATATCGTAAAAGAAACCGCACTGTATCAGCTGCAGCGTATCTTCACCGGAGAGTCCCCACCAAGTGCCAAAAACACCGGCAATCAGCGCCGAATTCAGGCAGTGGGCGTGGGTCATGGAGTCCTCTCTTGGCAGCATATTGTACAAATAGTCAAGGAGAGCCTCGCCGGTTCTGGCACAGCCGGTGATTTTGACATAGATATCCTTGAGCTGGCTGGTGCTTTTCCAGACGCCGGTGGAGACAAAGTTGTTCATAATCCGGGCATAGATGGGCATGCAGTTGTTGTAGGTGAGCTGGAAGGTCTGGAATTCCCTGCTCAGGCGTACTTTTTCAAAGTGGGTGGTGGCGAGGTCGATTTCTTCCTTGACCGGAATGCAGATGATGGAGTGACGCTCCAGCTTTCTGATCACCTTATCATCTACGACAGTATCCTTCGGAAAGATAAGTTCATTCTGATAGTTGAAGATATCTTCGCCGATGATCATACCTTTTTCCAGCGCCATGCGAGCTACATCTTTCATGAAATATCCTCCTATATATTGTGTCAAAAGCCGTTTGTCCGGCAAAAATGACATAGATATGGTACTTTTGATATATAGTATAAAACTTCTGATTGATAAGTCAATCCCCCTTGCGGCGAATTATACGTTAATCTGCGCAGAACGCACAAAAAATGGCGTGGATTGTATTTGGGACATCCGGCGTATGTAAATTGGGTTATGCAAATTAGCAAATTGGCGGGAAATCGGGCATGCAAAGAAAGGAGCGCGGTTTTTAAAATGAGTATCTGTGACACATGCGGCAACTATCAGTACGACGAAGATTATGAGTATTATGTGTGTATGGTGGATCTGGACGAGGACGAAATGAGCCGTTTTTTGCAGGGTGGCAGCTTTGAATGCGCATTCTATCAGCCAGACGATGAGTACAGGATTGTCAGGAAACAGATGTGAACACGCGGAAATTTCTCTGTTTTCTTTGCGGGAAATATGCTAAAATGGCTTTAGTTGTCTGAAAGGGCATGATGCGCGGATGAAATTTTATAAAAATCTCTATATTGGAGATACTGTAAAAAAGCCGGAAAAGGCCATAAAGAAGCTGAAACGCCATAAAAAGCAGCCAGGGCTTTTTGTGATCGTCTACGACAGGGATATCAGCCGTCTTACGATTTATCACAGCCTGATGCTTTCCCAGTGGTATTATAAGGAAAATCCGCCCGGATGTATTGTCGGACTGGCAAACGGCAGGGAGGAGGCTCTTGTTGTGATCGAGCAGATCACGAAGGAGGCGCTTCTGACTACAGGAGAGGTATCCCTTGTGGACTATCTTTCCGGGAAAGATCCGGAAAGCTTTCAGGGCTGACAGGGAATGGGACGGAGCCTGAAAACAGACGCTTGGAGATGAAATGTTACATATTTTGTTACTTATTTTAAAGATTATAGGGATCCTGCTTCTGTGCCTTCTCGGGCTGCTTGTTCTGGGGACTGTCTGCGTGCTTTTTGTGCCGGTGCGTTATTGGATTGAGGCCGAAAGGCGGGAGGGAGAGGGAGAGCCGCCGGTGGCTGTGCGGGTGAAGGTAACCTGGCTGCTGCATTTTATCAATCTGGCCCTTCGATTTGACGGAAGCCTTTTTCTGCGTGCCCGGATTATGGTATTTACCCTGTTTCGTCTGCCCAAAAAGGAAAATCGGAAGAAAAACAGCGTAAAGGAGCAGAGCGGGAAGGGCGAAAATACACAGACGCCGCAGGAGAAGGAGACACAACAGGAGAGCGCGCCGCCGTCCGGAAAAAGGGATGAAACAGCGTATGCGCAGGCGGAGGAGAGTGAAGAAGTAAGACTGACTAAGTCGGTCGAAGAAGGAGCGGAGGAAGAACCGCCCAAATCCCCTTCCATCTGGGACAAGCTTCGGGCCATTCCGGGTATTTTGCGCGGTATTTTCTTAAAAATTAAGAGTCTGATTGAAAATATACAGTACACAATACAGAAGTTCTGTGATAAAATAAAATCTGTGTCGGATACTATAGAGTATTACCGTAAAGTGATTGAGGGCGAAGCCTTCAGGCGCTCTTTCGCGCTGTGTAAGAATGAGCTTTTACGGATAGGAAAGGCTCTGAAACCACAGAAATTTCAGGTACAGCTTCTAATTGGCATGGATGACCCTGCGGCCACTGGTGAAATTCTTGCGGTCTGGGGCATGCTGTACCCTGTTATTGGCGGATATGTGGATGTGGCCGGGGATTTTGAGAGAAAACGACTGGAAGGCCATTTGCTTTTGAAGGGAAAGATACGCTTCTTTACTTTCCTGCGTGTGGCGGTTAAGATTTATTTCAATAAGGATATCAGAAAATTGTATAAGTTGTTGAAAAAGGAGGCAGTGTAAATGGCTGAGAACAATTTTAGCGGTGTGGTGGAATCCCTGATGAAGGGGATGAACGCCGTGATCGGAACCAAGACGGTGGTAGGTGACGCCACTCAGGTTGGAGATACCATCATCCTGCCTTTGGTGGACGTAAGCTTCGGCGTGGGCGCGGGTGCCAGCGCGGGAGATAAGAAAAACGGCGGCGGAGGCGGTTTTTCCGCGAAAATGACGCCCAGTGCGGTGCTGGTGATTAAGAACGGAACTACAAAGCTCGTCAATATTAAAAATCAGGATACGGTTACCAAGGTTCTCGATATGATTCCGGATATTGTGGAGAAATTCACTGCACCCAAAGAGGAGCTTCCGGACGACGAAGCGGCGGTGGATATCGCGTTCCCGCAGAAGGAAGCGTAACTGCGTATTTCAGGAGAAGTTTATCACTTTTTGAGCGCTGCGGCATATAGTATCATAAGAGCATAAGCAGGGGTAGCCTATGAAAAAAATGATTGGATTTGTGGCGCTGTGTGTTGCAGCCGGTATGCTGATCATGCTTTTTCTGGTAAACCGTTTCCTGGGATTTCTGCTGATTGTGCTGCTTTTGCTGATCGGATACAGTTTTTTTTTCTGCTGACAGAAGGATATGAGGATTACAATGGAAAATTTGGGAGAAATACTTTCAGATGGGGAACAGACTGTGGATTCCCTACAGGAATTAAAAGCCTGGCTTTTTCAGGAGAATATCAGAATTACGACGGCTTCCGCCGAGCTTGAGGAGAAACAGGAGCGGTTCGAGCGGGAGAAAGAGCAGTTTAAGGCGGAAATGAAGAGCTTACACCAAAAGATGTCCGCTGAGCAGAGGCGGCTTCGGGAGGACGATCAGCTTGTCAGTGAAAAGCTGAAAATAATTAAGGACGGTTTTCAAAAGCTGGATATGGACCGCAGGAGACTTGACAGAGAATGGGCGAGACTTGCGGCGGAGAAGGAGATTATGGAGGAACGGGGCTATTTTGATTATGACGCAGGTCCTGAGACCGGTCTCTTTTTCCACGGCGTTAATAATCCCATGACCCTTAAGAAACGCTACAAGGATCTGACGAAAATTTTCCATCCGGACAATGTGGCGGGAGACACGCAGGTGCTTCAGCGGATTAACAGAGAGTACGAACGTTTAAAAAGAGAGTATGAAAAATATAAGCAGGCTTAGCGAACGCTACAGCCTGCTTCTTTTGGCATAACCAATTCAGTTTTAAAATTATGCGCGTTCAACTGCGCCGGATCTTAAGCAGCGCGTGCACACGTGAAGCTTCTTGCTTGCGCCATTCACCTTACATTTCACGTTCTGAATGTTGGAATTCCAGATTCTGTTCGATCTTCTATGAGAATGGCTGACGTTATTTCCGAAATGAGCGCCCTTACCACAAATATCACATTTAGCCATCTTTGCACCTCCTAACGAATATGGTATTATACTTAAAATCAAGACTGAAAATCAGTCACGCAATCGAGCTTACTCGATTTGTGCTTCAAGCAACATTTGTATAATAGCAGAAAGTGAAAGAGATTGCAAGTACAAATTATAGTTTTTTTCGGTTTCTTTTTTATGGATGTCGGGTTATAATAGTAGTATATTTTTAGCATAATAGGAGGTAGTCTATGAAAGTCTCTTCAATGGATACCCATATGGGAAATATCTCGATTGACCAGGAAGTGATTGCGCAGTATGCGGGCACTGTGGCGATGGAGTGTTTCGGTGTGGTCGGTATGGCGAGCATGAGCGTCAGGGACGGACTTGTGAAGCTGCTCAAAAAGGACAGCATGACGCGTGGCATACAGGTTTTTTTGAATAACAACAAGCTCACCATCAACTTTCATATTATTGTATCTTACGGTGTGAGTATTCTTGCGGTATCAGATAACCTGATTGACAGCGTAAAGTATAAAGTGGAGGAGTTTGCCGGAATAGAAGTGGAAAAGATCAATATTTTCGTAGAGGGTGTGAGGGTAATCGACTAAACGCTTCCGAAAAAGGGTTGAGGCTTTTACAAGTAAGGGAGGACGATAAGGTGGATTCAAATACGATAGATGCCGGATTGATGGCCAGAATGTTTTTGGCCGGGGCGAAAAATCTTGAGAGCAGAAAAGACTGGATTAATGAGTTAAATGTTTTTCCTGTGCCGGACGGCGACACAGGTACGAATATGACAATGACGATTATGGCGGCGGCAAGAGAGGTGTCCGCTCTTTACGACGTGGGAGATATTGATATGGTTTCCCTGTGTAAGGCGATTTCTTCCGGCTCCTTAAGGGGAGCAAGAGGAAACTCCGGCGTTATTCTTTCTCAGCTTTTCAGGGGATTTACGAAGGGCGTGAAAGAATGTCAGGAGATTACGATTCCTGTTCTTGCCGCCGCTTTTGAGAAAGCGGTGGAAACGGCTTATAAGGCGGTTATGAAGCCAAAGGAAGGCACGATTCTGACTGTGGCAAAGGGCGGCGCGGTAAAGGCGAGGGAGCTGGCCGATGCGGGAATGGAAGATATGTCCGAGTTTTTGGAGCAGGTGATCGCCTATGCGGACGAGGTGCTTTCCAAAACGCCGGAGATGTTACCGGTTTTGAAGCAGGCCGGGGTTGTTGACTCTGGCGGTCAAGGGCTGATGCAGGTCTTAAAGGGGGCTTATGACGCCTATCTTGGCAAGGAAATCGACCTGACGGTAGACAGGAAAGCGGCGTCTTTAGACAGCGGCTCCGGTAAGCCTTCTTTTGAGGCCCAGGCCGGCGCTGAGATCAAATTCGGTTACTGCACTGAGTTTATTATTATGCTGAACAAGGTGTTTAATATCAAGACGGAGATGGATTTTAAGGCGTATCTGGAATCCATCGGAGATTCCATTGTAGTGGTTGCGGACGAGGACGTGGTAAAGGTGCATGTACATACCAACGATCCCGGTCTTGCCATCCAGAAGGCCTTAAAGTATGGTGCGCTTTCCAATATGAAAATTGACAACATGCGTCTGGAACATCAGGAAAAGCTTTTTCAGATGTCCAAGCAGGAAGAAAAGCCGCCCAGAGAGGAGGAGCTTCCCGGACCGAAGAAGGACGTGGGCTTTATCGCTGTCTCCGTGGGAGAGGGAATAGCCGAAATCTTTAAGGGCCTCGGCGTGGATTATATTATTGAAGGCGGCCAGACCATGAATCCCAGTACGGAGGATATGCTGAATGCCATAGATATGGTGAATGCGGATACCGTATTCATTCTTCCGAACAATAAAAACATTATTCTGGCGGCCAATCAGGCACAGTCGCTTGTGAAAGACAAAAAAATCGTGGTCATTCCCACAAAGACCGTTCCACAGGGGATCACGGCGGTGATTAATTATGTGCCGGATCTTTCCGTCTCTGAAAATGAAGAAACCATGCTTGCGGAGATGAAGGCCGTTGCCACAGGGCAGGTGACTTACGCGGTGCGGGATACGAACATCGACGGGCAGGAGATCAGACAGGGAGATTTCATGGGACTTGGCGATCACGGCATTCTTTCCGTGGGAACAGCCATTTCCACGGTGGCCATGGAGATGGTGGAAGCCATGATGTCGGAGGAGAAGGAACTTATCAGTATCTATTACGGCGAAGAGATTACCAGAGAAGATGCCGAAAATCTGAAGAGCCGGATTGCGCAGAAGCATCAGGGCTGTGATATTGAGCTTCAATATGGCGGACAGCCGATTTATTACTATATCATTTCGGCGGAGTAGTTCACATTATGGATATCAAAACATTGAAGGGCGTCGGTGAAAAAACCGCCGCCCTCTTTGAGAAATTGAATATCTGTACGACAGAGGAGCTTGTACACTATTATCCCCGGGATTACGAGCAGTTTTTCGATCCAATTTCCTTAACGGAGGCGCCGGAGGAGGAGCTTGCGGCGGTGGAGGGCAGGATAAGCGGCAATGTGGCCACAAGACGGGTGAAAGGACTGTCCATAACGACCTTTCAGGCCGCATGTGAGGGCGGTGTGCTGCATCTGACCTACTTTAACATGCCCTATCTGAAAAACAGCCTGAAACGGGATGGCACTTATATTTTTCGAGGATGTCTGCACCGCAGGGGAGAGCGTTATGTGATGGAGCAGGCAGGGATCTACAGGCCGGAGGAATACGGGAAGCTGACGGGCTGTATGCAGCCGCGCTACTCCACTACCAGGGGACTGTCCAATAATGCCATTACAAAGGCGGTAAAACAGGCTGTGGGGCTGGTGGATCTTACGAAAGACCCGCTTCCTGAAAAAATACGGGAGGAAGAGGGACTGCCGGGGCTTATGGAGGCTGTCAGCCAGATGCACTTCCCGGCGGACAAAGAAAGTCTGCTTGCGGCCAGATCCCGGCTGGTGTTTGACGAGTTCTTCCGGTTTATTCTGATATTACGCAGGATGGGGGAAGGTAATGAGCGGATAAAGTGCGTTCGCCCGATGATAGAGGTCGCGCAGACAAAAAGGCTGGTTGAGGCGCTTCCTTACCGGCTGACCAAGGCGCAGCAGAGGGTGTGGGATGAGATTCGGACGGATATGTCGTCCGACTATGCCATGAACCGGTTGGTGCAGGGGGACGTGGGCTCCGGCAAGACGATTCTGGCCTTTCTGGCACTGGTTATGTGCGCAGCCAATGGCTGTCAGGGAGCCATGATGGCGCCGACGGAGGTTTTGGCAAGACAGCATTATGAAAGCCTGATGAAAATGAACAGGGAATATGATCTGCATTTGCACCCGGTATTGTTGACTGGATCAGTCGGCGCCATGGACAGAAGAGAAATCTACGCCCGGATAGAGAGTGGAGAGGCGGACGTTGTGATCGGTACTCATGCGCTGATTCAGGAGAAAGTTGCTTACAGGAGTCTGGCTCTTGTCATTACTGACGAACAGCACCGATTCGGGGTCAGACAGCGGGAGAGCCTTGCAAAAAAGGGAGGTTTGTCTGAAAACGAAAAAAACATACATGTGCTTGTCATGAGCGCCACGCCCATTCCCAGGACGCTTGCCATTATTCTGTACGGTGATCTCCATATATCCGTTCTGGATGAAATGCCGGCGGACAGACTGCCCATCAAAAATTGTGTGGTAAACACATCGTATCGAAATACGGCCTATAAATTTATTGAAAAAGAGGTCGGACAGGGGAGGCAGGTTTACGTGATCTGTCCTCTGGTGGAAGAAGGAGAGTCGCCGGAGCTGGAGGATGTGGCATCCTACGCAAAGAAACTCAAAAGCGCGCTTCCGGAAACGGTTCGCATCGGGATTTTGCACGGCAGGATGCGGCCTGCCCAGAAGAACAGGGTTATGGAAGACTTTGAGGCCCATAATATTGACGTTCTGGTGTCCACTACGGTAATCGAGGTGGGGATTAATGTGCCCAATGCCACGGTGATGTTAGTGGAAAACGCGGAGCGGTTCGGGCTTGCTCAGCTACATCAGCTGCGGGGCCGTGTGGGCCGTGGGGATAAGCAGTCTTACTGTATTTTTATCAGCAAGGCCCAGAATGCCCATACTATGGACAGATTGAAAATATTAAACGAATCCAACGACGGTTTTTACATTGCGGGAAAGGATTTGTCGCTGCGGGGGCCGGGAGACCTGTTCGGGATCAGGCAGAGCGGAGATATGCGCTTTACGCTGGGGGATATTTACAGGGATGCGTCCATCCTGCAAAGGGCCAGCGAATGGGCTGACCGGGTTCTTACGGAGGATAGAAATCTGGACGGGCCGGAGTATGCCGTTCTTCGGGAAGCCCTGTCTGAACAGGAAATAAATGAGGTTGACTTTAGAAGTATCTGACGGTAAACTCATGGAAGAGGAATCGGAGGTTAATATGGCGAAAAAAATTGCAGTGATAACAGACAGTAACAGCGGCATTACCCAGTCTCAGGCAAAGGAGCTTGGAATTTATGTGGTGCCCATGCCTTTTATGATTAATGAAGAGCCTTTTTACGAGGATATTACGCTGACACAGGAACAGTTTTATCAGAGATTATCTGACAATGCAGATGTCATTACCAGTCAGCCGAGCCCGGAAGAGGTAATGAAGCTTTGGGATGAAGTCCTTGAAAGTCACGACGAGATCGTGCATATTCCCATGTCCAGCGGGCTCAGCGGTTCCTGCCAGAGCGCGCGGATGCTTGCGCAGGACTATGAAGGCCGGGTGCAGGTGGTCAATAACCAGCGGATATCCGTGACCCAGAGACAGTCGGCTCTGGACGCCCTTGCCCTGATAGATAAGGGGATGGATGCCGCGTCGGTCAGGGAAGCTCTGGAGGCGGATAAATTTAACTCAAGCATCTATATTATGCTGGATACGCTGTATTATCTGAAAAAGGGAGGCAGAATTACGCCTGCCGCTGCTGCGCTCGGCACGATTCTGCGTCTGAAACCTGTTTTGCAGATTCAGGGCGAGAAGCTGGATGCCTTTGCAAAGGCGAGAACGGTTTCACAGGGAAAGACCATTATGCTGAATGCGATCAAAACGGATATGGAGAAGCGTTTTGGCGGTGCGGCCGCCGACAATATCTGGCTGCAGATCGCCTATACCTACGACAGAGAGGCGGCGGAGCAGTTTAAGGCGCAGGTAGAAGAGACTTTTCCGGGATTTGACGTGCATATGGATCCGCTGTCCTTAAGCATTGCCTGCCACATTGGGCCGGGGGCTCTGGCGCTGGCGTGCTGCAAGCGACTAAGCGCTTCGCAAATAAGCTAGAGAATGCTTTGTATTCTCCGCCTGACAAGAAGCGGATTCTTTGTACTCTCTGCGGGCTGAGAAACGGGCGTTCAAACCGGGAAAGCGAATGCAGCGGATAGAAAAATAATGGAGAAATGGAATTGGCGAACGAAAACGAGATGGAACTGGCACGACAAGATGAATATTTGGAAAAATGCCGGACGCATGTGGCGGCTTTTCAGGCGGAATATGGACGGCAGCCGAAAGCCTGTGTGACTACCTTTGGCTGTCAGATGAATGCCAGAGACTCCGAAAAGCTGTCGGGAATTCTGGCGGCGGCAGGGTATGACCTTACCGATTCGGAGGAGGAGGCGGATTTTGTTCTCTACAATACCTGTACGGTGCGTGATAACGCCAATCAGCGGGTTTATGGGCGGCTTGGCTATCTCAACAGCCTGAAAAAAAAGAAGCCTCATTTAAAAATTGCGCTTTGCGGCTGCATGATGCAGGAGCAGGCCGTGATTGATAAAATACAGAAAAGCTATCGGTTTGTGGATCTGATTTTCGGGACCCACAATCTTTTTCAGTTTGCGAAACTTCTTTCCGAAACGCTTGTATCTGAGAAAATGGTAGTGGACGTCTGGGAGGGGACAGATAAAATCCTTGAGAATCTTCCTGTAAAACGCAAATATTACTATAAATCCGGCGTAAATATCATGTTTGGATGCAATAATTTTTGCAGTTACTGTATCGTGCCCTATGTGCGCGGACGGGAACGGAGCAGGGAGCCGGAGGAAATTATTTCAGAAATTGAAAAGCTGGCGGAAGACGGCGTGGTTGAGGTTATGCTGCTTGGCCAGAACGTCAATTCCTATGGTAAAAATCTGGAACATCCCATTACCTTTGCGGAGCTGCTTCGCAGGGTGGACAGGGTTGAGGGACTTCGTCGGATTCGTTTTATGACTTCTCATCCAAAGGATTTATCGGACGAGCTTATTGAGGTGATGCGGCAGTCAACGAAAATCAGCCGGCATCTGCATCTGCCGTTACAGTCGGGCTCAAATCGTATTTTGGAGGCCATGAACAGACGCTATACGAAGGAGCAGTATCTGGCGCTGGTGGAGAAGATCAGGCATGCCATCCCGGATATTGCCATCACCACCGATATTATAGTGGGATTTCCGGGGGAAACGCCGGAGGATGTGGAGGAAACCATAGACGTGGTGCGGCGGGTGCAGTTTGACAATGCCTTTACCTTTATTTATTCACCGCGGACAGGCACCCCTGCGGCGGCCATGGAAAATCAGGTGCCGCAGGAGAGAGCGCACGAGAGCTTCGACAGGCTGCTTGCTGCGGTACAGGAGACGGCCAGGGAGCGGGCAGCCCTCTTGCAGGGAAAAGTGATGGAAGCCCTTGTAGAAGAAGTGAACGAGCAGGATCCGGCCTTTGTAACAGGAAGGCTTTCCAATAATATGCTGGTGCATTTTAAGGCGGACAGAAGGTTAGTCGGAAAATTTGTCATGGTAGCACTGGATGCCTGCCATGGGTTTTACTATACGGGACGGATGGTTGACCAGATAGGTCAGTCCCAACATACGAGATTAGGAAAGATGGTTGATAACCAATGGCTGAACTGACACCTATGATGAAGCAGTATTTGGATACCAAGAAGGAGTATCAGGACTGTATTTTGTTTTACAGACTGGGAGATTTCTATGAAATGTTCTTTGAGGACGCGCTTACGGCTTCCAGAGAACTGGAAATTACCCTGACGGGAAAAAGCTGCGGACAGGAAGAACGCGCGCCTATGTGCGGCGTCCCTTATCACGCGGTGGACAGTTATCTGAACAAACTGGTTTCCAAGGGATATAAGGTTGCCATCTGCGAGCAGGTGGAGGATCCCAAAAGCGCAAAAGGGATTGTAAAAAGGGAAGTGATCCGCATTGTAACGCCGGGCACGAACCTGAATACGCAGGCTCTTGACGACACAAAGAATAATTATCTTCTCTGCGTAACCTATTTTCCCGGAAAAATCGGCGTTTCGGTGGCGGATGTGACAACGGGGGATTATTATCTGACAGAGGTGGAGGACATTAGAAAGCTTCAGGATGAGATTAACAAATATGCGCCCTCCGAGGTGATTTGTAACGAGCCTTTCTTTGTCAGCGGATATGATATCGAGGATTTAAAGAACCGGCTGAATGTGTCCGTCTACTCTCTGGCGCCTCACTATTTTGATGAGGACGGCTGCAGGAAGACACTGATGCGCCATTTCCATGTGAATACGCTGGGTGGGCTTGGAATCGGGGATTTTCCGACAGGTATGATCGCGGCAGGCGCCTTATTGCAGTATCTTTACGAGACGCAGAAGACGTCTCTTTCTCATTTTGTGCATATATATCCGTATCTTTGCAGTAAATATATGCTTCTGGACAGTTCTACAAGACGGAATCTGGAGCTGGTCGAGACGCTGCGGGAGAAGCAGAAGAAAGGCTCTTTACTGGGGGTGCTGGATCGAACGAAGACGGCCATGGGCGGACGGCTTCTGCGCAAGTATATTGAACAGCCGTTAATAGACCGGGAACGGATTGGAAAGCGTCTGGACGCCGTGGAAGAACTGGGCAAAAGAAGTGTCGACAGGGAAGAGCTGCGGGAGTATCTGCACGTCATATATGATCTTGAGAGACTGCTCGGAAGGATCAGCTATAAAACCGCCAATCCAAGGGATATGATTGCACTCAGAAATTCTCTGGCCATGCTGCCGTCCTTAAAGTCTGTGCTTGTGGATTTTGAAGCGCCGCTTCTTGTTGAAATCCGTGAGAATATGGATGCCCTTTCCGATATTCACAAGCTGATCGACGACGCGATTACGGAGGATGCGCCGATTGCCGTCAGGGAAGGCGGTATTATCAGGGAGGGGTTTCATGAGACCATCGACGCCCTGAAAAAAGCGAAAACAGACGGAAAGAAGTGGCTGGCGCAGCTGGAAGAGGAAGACCGGGAACGGACGGGGATCAGAAACCTGCGCATTAAGTACAATAAGGTGTTCGGTTATTATTTTGAAGTGACCAATTCCTACAGGGATCAGGTGCCGGAGGATTATGTGCGCAAGCAGACCCTTGCCAATGCCGAGCGGTATACGACGCCCCGGCTGAAGGAACTGGAGGACTCCATTCTAAATGCCGAGGACAAGCTTTTCGGCCTGGAATACGATCTGTTCTGCGAGATCAGGGAGACCATTGCCGGTGAGGTGGAGCGGATTCAGAAAACCGCCCGGGCCGTGGCAAGACTGGATGTGTTTGCCTCCCTTGCCTTTGTGGCGGAGCAGAATCATTATGTAAGGCCATCCCTGAACGAAAAGGGTGTGATTGACATTAAGGAGGGCCGCCATCCCGTAGTGGAGCAGATGATTCAGAACGATATGTTCATTTCAAACGATACCTATCTGGACGATAAAAAGCATTGTATCGCTGTAATCACAGGCCCCAATATGGCCGGAAAATCAACCTATATGCGGCAGGTGGCGCTGATTGTGCTGATGACACAGATCGGCTCCTTCGTGCCGGCTAAAAAGGCGGATGTGGGAATTGTGGACCGTATTTTTACAAGAGTGGGCGCCTCTGACGATCTGGCAAGCGGGCAGTCAACCTTCATGGTGGAGATGAACGAGGTAGCCAATATTCTAAGGAACGCAACGCCGGACAGTCTGCTGGTACTGGATGAGATCGGGCGCGGCACGTCCACCTTTGACGGGTTAAGCATTGCCTGGGCCGTGATAGAGCATATCAGCAACCGCAGGATTCTGGGGGCAAAGACGCTGTTTGCCACCCATTATCATGAGCTGACGGAGCTGGAAGGCAAGATGGATAATGTGAACAACTACTGCATTGCCGTCAAGGAGAAGGGCGACGACATTGTATTTTTGAGAAAGATCGTGAAGGGCGGGGCGGATAAGAGCTACGGCATTCAGGTGGCGAAACTGGCGGGCGTGCCGGATATGGTGATTGACCGCGCAAAGGAAATCGTGGAACAGCTGAGCGACAACGACATCACAGAAAAGGTGCAGAGTATAGAAGTCGATCGGGGAAAGGCCGAAAAACGTAAAAGCGTCAGATATGACGAAGTGGATCTGGAACAGATTTCCCTGTTTGACACCGTGACCGACGAGGATGTAGTGAAGGAGCTTACGGAAATCGACGTAAGCAACCTGACGCCGGTGGATGCGCTGAACACGCTGTACCGGCTGCAAAATAAACTGAAAAACCGATGGGGTACTGTGTGAGAAATATTTCTCACACGGTTGACGTGAACAGGGCAGGAACAGGGGGCGGGCTGACAGTGGCGAAAATTAACATATTGGACAATCAGACGATAGATAAGATCGCCGCTGGCGAAGTGGTGGAACGGCCTTCCAGCGTGGTGAAGGAGCTGGTGGAAAACGCCATGGATGCGGGTGCGGACGCTGTCACGGTGGAAATCAGGGACGGCGGCACTACCTTGATCCGTGTGACTGACAACGGCAGCGGTATCGAGAAATCTCAGGTGGAACACGCTTTTTTGCGTCATGCCACCAGTAAGATTTCCTCCGCCGACGACTTGACCAGATTGGTCAGTCTTGGGTTCCGGGGAGAAGCGCTGGCCAGTATTGCGGCAGTGGCGCAGGTGGAGCTGATCACCAAAACGGCCGAGGAACTGACCGGGATGCGGCTGGTTGTTGAGGGCGGAAACGTGGCGGAACGGGAGGAAATCGGCGCTCCCCAGGGGACAACCCTGATCGTGCGGAATCTTTTTTATAACACGCCGCCCCGGAAAAAGTTTTTGAAGCAGCCAAGGACAGAGGGGTCTTATGTAGCGGATCTGATGGAGCATCTTGCCATGTCGAACCCAAAAGTCTCCTTTAAATTCCTTTTAAACGGACAAAACCGATTTTACACAACAGGAAGCGGCGATCTGCGTGAGATTGTCTATCGGATTTACGGCAAGGAGATCGCCTCCGCGCTTACGGACTTTCGATATGAGCGGGAGGGTCTGACGGTGACGGGACTTCTTGGCCAGCCCGTGATCAACAGGGCGAACCGTTCTTATGAGATTTTCTATATCAACGGCAGATACATCAGAAGCACTCTGATCAGCAAGGCCGTAGAGGAGGGATACCGGGAATATCTGATGCAGCACAAGTTTCCCTTTTGTATTCTGCATTTTCAGGTAGATACGGAAAAAGTGGATGTGAATGTACATCCCTCCAAAATGGAGGTGCGTATTGCGGACGGTCCCGCCTTTTACGAGGAGGTGCGCGCCGCCGTAGAGGCGGCCCTTCGGGAACAGGAAATGATTCCCCAGGTGAGCCTGTCTTCTGATAAGGAGCTTCGCGCAGAGGAAAAAAGGAACAGGGAATGCGAAGCCCGCAGCCGGGCGGCCGCGCCCGAGCCTTTCGAAACAAGACAAATAAATTATGTAAACCAACTGGCGGCGGTAATGAAAGAGGAGCAGGCAGGCGTTCTGCGGCAGACCACAGCCTATCAGACGACGGATACTGCCCATATAGACTCAGGATGGTCGGAATCAGCGGTGGCGGATACGACGACGGAAAAAACGGCGGTGGGCGCAGGGAACGTAGGGGAAACGGGCTCGGAAATTCCCGCGGGTCGGCCCGAACAGATGGCATTATTTGAGGATCGGGTTTTATCGGCCGGAGCCAGACAGCAGTATGAGATTATTGGACAGCTTTTCGAGACCTACTGGCTGATTTCCTATCAGGAAAAGCTGCTGATCGTGGATCAGCACGCGGCCCATGAAAAGGTCAGGTATGAGCGCCTGATGCGGCATTTTAACGAGAAGGACATTGTTTCCCAGAGTATCAGCCCTCCGGTGATTCTGACCTTAAACAACAGAGAAAAGGAGTGCTATCTTCTGCATGAGGAGATTTTTGCCTCTCTTGGGTTTGAGATCGAGGCCTTCGGCGGGAACGAATATACGATCCGGGGCGTGCCCATGGATCTTTACGGCTATACGGAGGAGACGTTTTTCTATGAAATACTGGACGAACTGGCGGCGGAGCCGGTGACAGGCGCGCCGGAGAGCGTTCGAAGCCGTATTGCCACCATGGCCTGCAAGGCGGCGGTTAAAGGCAGTACGCGGCTGGACAGGCAGGAAATGGAAGCCCTGCTTGACGAGCTTCTTACGCTGGATAATCCCTACAACTGCCCCCATGGAAGGCCTACCATCGTTTCCATGAGCAAATATGAGATTGAAAAGAAGTTTAAGAGGATCGTTTAAGGAGGGAAGATAAGCGAATGGAAAAGAGACCTCTGGTGATTCTTACAGGGCCGACGGCGGTGGGGAAGACGGCGCTTTCCGTGGCGTTTGCGAAGGCCATAAACGGAGAGATCATTTCCGCCGACTCCATGCAGGTGTACCGCCATATGGACATTGGCTCCGCCAAGGTGACGAAAGAGGAGATGGAGGGCGTGCCCCATCACCTGATTGATGTGCTGGAGCCTGCGGAGGAATTTAATGTTGTGCTGTTTCAGAGGATGGCGCGGCAGGCGGCGGAGGAAATAGAGAGCCGGGGCCATATTCCCATCCTTGTGGGAGGCACCGGTTTTTATATTCAGGCGCTGCTTTATAATATAGACTTTGCGGAAAATGACGAGGACAGGCGGCTTCGGCGTTCTCTGGAGGAGATCGCAAAGGAGCAGGGGGCGTCGGCGCTTTATGAGAAACTGCGTGCGGTGGATCCGGAATCCTGCGAAATCATACATGCCAACAATGTAAAGCGGGTGATCCGCGCCATCGAGTTTTACGAGAAGACGGGAAAAAAGATATCGGCGCACAATCGGGAGCAGAGACAGAATATTTCCCCCTACCGCTTCGCCTATTTTGTGCTGAACGACGACAGGGAAAAAATTTACCGGCAGATTGACCAGCGGGTGGATCTTATGATGGAACGGGGACTGGTGGAAGAAGTGCGCGCTTTGCGGGCCATGGGGTGCAGCCGGGGTATGGTATCCATGCAGGGACTGGGATATAAGGAGATTTTGTCTTACCTGGAGGGAGAGATATCGCAGGAAGAGGCTGTTTACCTGATAAAACGGGATACGAGACACTTTGCGAAAAGACAGCTCACCTGGTTTAAGCGCGAAAAAGAGGTAACGTGGATAGAAAAAAACGTTTTTGACTATAGCAGTCAAAATATGCTGGCCTTCATGCAGGATTTCCTGCACGAAAAAAGGATTATCCTGTAAGGATTTGTCGAAAAAATTTAATGGAATTTATACAAAATGCACAAAGCAAATTTATGATGAAATGGAGATTCCGATGACACAGTTATATGAGCAGTATAAAAAATTGGGCATTTCAGAGGAGGTGTACCGCTTCGGGGAGGAGATTCTTGCCTCTCTTTCTGCCCGGTTTACCCGGATTGATCAAAATGCAGAGTACAATCAGCTTAAGGTGATACGCGCCATGCAGGCGGCAAATGTGAGCGAGGCCTGTCTTTTGGGTACAACCGGCTACGGCTACAACGATTTGGGGCGCGATACGCTGGAAAAGGTGTATGCCGCTGTCTTTGAGACCCAGGATGCGCTGGTGAGGCCGCAGATTACCTGCGGCACCCACGCCCTTGCCCTTGCGCTTATGAGCAATCTGCGGCCCGGGGACGAGCTTCTCTCACCGGTGGGCAAGCCATATGATACCCTGGAGGAGGTGATCGGCATCCGGCCCTCCAGAGGCTCCCTTGCGGAGTACGGCGTCACGTACAGACAGGTGGATCTTCTGCCTGACGGCGGATTTGACTATGAGGGTATCCGGACAGCTTTGGGGGAACGCACAAAAATGGTTACGATTCAGCGGTCCAAAGGGTATCAGACAAGGCCCACTCTGTCCGTACAAAGGATTGGCGAGCTGGTTGCTTTTGTGAAGCAGATTAAGCCGGATGTGCTTGTGATGGTGGATAACTGTTACGGTGAGTTCGTGGAGACGGCGGAGCCTTCTCAGGTGGGAGCGGACATGGTGGTGGGCTCCCTGATCAAGAATCCCGGCGGCGGGCTCGCTCCCATCGGCGGCTACATTGCGGGAAAGAAGGAATGCGTGGAAAACGCGGCCTGCCGACTGACTTCTCCGGGTCTTGCCAAGGAAGTGGGGGCGTCTCTTGGCGTACTTCCCGCTTTTTATCAGGGACTGTTTCTTGCGCCGACAGTGACGGCATCCGCCCTCAAAGGGGCAATTTTTGCTGCGAATATTTATGAGAAACTGGGTTTTTCCGTGGTGCCGGACGGACAGGAAAGCCGTCACGATATCATTCAGGCAGTGACTTTCGGCTCGCCGGAGGGCGTCATTGCTTTCTGCGAGGGGATTCAGGCCGCGGCGCCGGTGGACAGCTTTGTGAAGCCGGAGCCCTGGGACATGCCCGGATATGATTCCAAAGTCATTATGGCGGCAGGGGCTTTCGTGTCCGGCTCCTCCATCGAGCTTTCCGCCGACGGGCCAATAGCGCCGCCCTATGCGGTCTATTTTCAGGGAGGACTTACTTTTCCCCATGCCAAGCTGGGGATTTTAAAGAGTCTGCAAAATCTGACGGATCAGGGGATCTGCCGTATTTAATGGAAAATATTTCTTTTTTTATGTACATCAAAATCCGATTGTGATAAAATGAGCGTTGGAGAAAGGAGATTGTACGTTTATGCGCAAAAATAACTGGGCTTGCTTCCTGCTGATTCTGGCCGGAATTGTGATCGGCGGCTTTATCGGAAGTCTCTTTCCCTCCACATGGCTTAACTACGGGCAGTCTTTCGGCCTGTCCCAGCCGCTGGTATTGGATTTTGGTATTTTGAGCGTTACTTTTGCCCTGTCAATTAAGATCACAATAGCAAGCATTTTGGGAATCGCCATGGCGATTATTATATACCGCTTGATTTAGCGTGAAAGGTATTTTTAAAACGCAAACGGCCCGGACTTTTGGAGAGAAGCTGTCGGGAAAGAGATTGCATGAAATCAGGCAAGTATGAGAACAATGAATATTACAGGCAGCAAAATCTTCCATATGAAAAATTTGCCGCCTACGGAAGCGAGAGCCTTACGGATTCGGAGCTTTTGGCGATCCTTCTTCGAACGGGAACGAAGGGGATGAGCGCGCGGGAGCTTGGAGAGCAGGTGCTCACAAGGACCGCGGGCTGTGGAAACGGACTGCTGGGACTGTACCGTATATCCATAAAGGAGCTGCAAAAGATAGAGGGAATCGGGTCGGTCAAGGCGGTGCAGCTTAAGGCTGTGGCGGAACTGGCCAGAAGAATGGCCCGTGCAAAGGCCAAAAATGGACTTTCCTTTCACGATCCGGCGTCGGTTGCAGACTATTACATGGAGCGTTTTCGTCATGAGAGCGTGGAGCATATTCTGCTTTTGCTCTTTGATTCGGGACTTCATCTGATGGGGGAGGAAATGATCTCCAAGGGCACGGCAAACGCCGCGCTTCTGTCTCCCAGAGAAGTCTTTACGCAGGCTTTTCGGTGCGGTGCGGCCAATATTATGCTGCTGCACAATCATCCGGGAGGAGAACCTGTTCCCAGTGAGAACGATCTTCTGATTACAGAGCGGATCGGGAGGACGGGAGAGCTTATGGATATCCCTCTGGTGGATCACATTATACTCGGAGATAATAATTATTTCAGTTTCCGGGAAAGTAAATTACTGGAAAGAAAGGGGTAAATTTACCTTGGCAAACAACGCATTTGGAATCGACCTTGGCACCAGCAATATCAAAATCTATAACCGCGCGGATGATGACGTCTTTGTGGAAAAGAACATGATCGCCATCGAGAATAAAAAGACGCTTTTTGCCTACGGTGACGCGGCTTTTGAGATGTACGAGAAGGCGCCCAGCAATATCAGTATCACCTATCCGTTAAGCAACGGGGTCATCGCGGACATTCAGAACATGGAAACGCTGATTAAATACTTTTTGAACGGCATGATGCGCAATAATGTACGTCCTGCCGATTATTACATCGCTGTTCCGTGGGATGTGACAGAGGTGGAAAAGCGGGCGTTTAAGGATCTGATCAAGGAATCCAACGTAAAGGCCAGAAAGGTCATGATGGTGGATAAGGCTGTGGCGGACGGTCTGGGCCTTGGCATTGACGTAAAAAATTCTCAGGGTGTTCTTGTAGTGAACGTTGGATTTGATACGACGGAGATTTCCATCCTATCACTGGGCGGCATCGTGTTAAGCCGGCTGATTAAAGTGGGCGGCCGCAAGTTTGACGAGGCGATCAAGGCGGCGGTGCGCCGGGAATACAGCCTGATTATCGGCGGAAAGACGGCGGAAGTTGTGAAGATTTCCCTGACAGAGCTTGAGCAGGAGAGAGAGGGCGCTGTGGTTTACGGCAGGGATATTGTGACGGGACTGCCGGTGGAGAGGGAGATTCCCACCGATCTGGTAAATGAATGCCTGGTAGAGCACTTTAACTCCATCATAGATAATATTAAGGTGATTCTGGAGCGTACCCCGCCGGAGCTGGCGGCGGATATCTACCGGCACGGCGTTTATCTGACGGGCGGCGCGTCTCAGGTGAACAGGCTTGCGCTTCTTCTCAGCAAGGGGACGGGGCTGCAGGTCAATGTTTCCGAGAATCCGGTGACAAGCGTAGCCCTCGGCCTTGGTAAGATCATCAAGGAAGATAACTATAAAACGATAGCTTACGCGATAGAAGGAATGAGTAAATGAGCCCAATCGTAAAGAAAAAAGGAGAGAAATTTACGTTACCCGGTAAATATCTCCTTTTTATTTTAACAATCCTCTGCACGGCCATGGTTCTTCTCACCTTCAATACGAAGGTGTTCAGCGGGCCTCTTTCCGCCGTGGCAGGCTATATCGTGGTTCCCTTCGAGGAGGGAATCAGCGTGGTGGGAAGCTGGCTGTCAGGCCGTTCTGAAGAGCTTGTCCAGATCAGAGAGCTTCTTGCCCAGAATGAACAGCTCAGACAGCGGGTGGATGAGCTGACCATTGAGAACACGAGGCTGCAACAGGATCGCTATGAGCTTACAAATCTGCGGGAGCTTTACAGTCTGGATTCTCAGTATGACGAGTATGAAAAGACAGGAGCCAGAATTATAGCCAGAGATTCCGGGAACTGGTTTTATTCCTTTGTGATCAACAAGGGAGCCGGCGACGGGATAGCTGTTGATATGAACGTAATGGCAGGGAGCGGGCTTGTGGGCCGCGTGGTGGACGTCGGGCCCAACTGGGCGAAGGTGAAATCCATTATCGCGGACGATTCCAATGTGAGCGCCATGGTGCTTTCCAGCTCCGACCGCATGATCGTCTCCGGCAACCTGAAGCTTTACGCCTCGGGCGTCATTGAGTTTGAACAGCTGGTAGACAGCGAGGATGTGGTGGTGGAAGGCGATAAGGTGGTTACTTCCGATATCAGCGATAAGTATCTGCCGGGCATTTTAATCGGCTACATCAATACCATCGCCCCGGACGCGAACAATCTTACCAAGTCCGGCTACATAACGCCGGCGGTGGATTTCGAGCATCTGGAAGAGGTTCTGGTGATCCGACAGCTGAAACAGACGGTTCCTGAGTGAGCTGTGTGAGAAGTAATTCTAAAACTCAGCAGCAGAGGCTGCTTCGCTAAGAATTACTGAGTCTCACACGAGAGAATGCCCAAAATGGGCATTCTCCGAATATAGGGAGAGTTTGCAATGAAGCGTGGTATTATTACCGCATTACTGATTTTCATATGTTTTCTGCTGCAGTGCACGGTGTTTCGGGCGCTGGCCTTTGGCGGTATCGTTCCCAATCTCCTGATTGTGCTGACGGCCTCCTTCGGCTTTATGCGGGGAGAGAAGACGGGACTTGTGATCGGTTTCTTCTGCGGTCTTCTGGTGGATATTTTCTTTGCCAGCGTGATCGGGTTTTATGCGCTTTTATACATGTATATCGGCTATATGAACGGCAAGTTTGCGGCGATTTTTTATCCCCAGGATATCAAACTGCCGGTGGCTTTGATTCTGTGCAGCGATTTTCTTTATGGAATCGGCTGCTATGTAATACTGTTTCTTCTGCGCGGGCGTTTGGAATTTACATACTATGCCCTGCACATTATTTTACCCGAAATTGTGTATACCATTGCGGTTACTCTGGTGTTATATCCCCTGATTCTTTGGATTAACACGGGGCTTGAACGCAGTGAACTGAGGAGCGGAAAGAAGTTTGTTTGAGGAACTGTTAGAGCATTTTAAAGAAAACTTCATGAATATGGTGACTTCGCGCCTGCTTGTCCTGATGATTGTGATTATGGGTATGGGCGGTTATCTCATTTCCCGGATCTTTCAATTACAGATTGTGGACGGGGAAGAGTATTATAACAACTTTCAGCTGAAAATCACAAAGGAGAGAACGCTTCCTGCAACCAGAGGAAATATTCTTGACAGAAATGGGGAACTTCTTGCCTATAATGAACTGGCTTACGCTGTTACCATTGAGGACGTGTACGAGTCCGGCCGAAAAAAGAATGCGAATCTGAATGATACGATCCGCAGGCTGATTGCCATGATTGAGCAGAACGGAGATCATGTGATCAGTAATTTTAATATTGAAATCAACAGGAACGGCGAGTATGTTTACAACGTGGAAGGTACGAGGCTTTTGCGCTTTCTGGCGGATGTTTACGGCTACGCCTCCATTGATGATCTGAAAGAGCGGGAGAAGACGGCGTCCCCCGACGAGGTTATCGAATATCTGTGCAGCACGAGCCGCTATGGAATCGGAGATTACACGGACGACGAGGATTCTTCCAGTTTCGTGGAGGGGCTTGGCTTTTCCAGAGAGGAAGTTCTGAAAATTATCACGATCCGCTATGCCATGAGCGCAAACAGCTATCAGCGTTACATTGCGACCACGGTGGCTGAGAATGTTTCCCAGGAGACGGTAGCCGTTATTATGGAGAATGAAGACAGTCTGGACGGCGTAGACATTGCGGAGGGAACGGTAAGGAAGTATAATGAGAGTATCTATTTTTCCCAGGTGATCGGTTATACGGGAAGAGTGGATCAGGAAGGGCTGCAGGAGCTGCAGGCAAAGGATCCCACATACGACCTGAATGATACTGTGGGAAAATCCGGCATTGAGGCGTCCATGGAGATGGAACTGCAGGGGAAAAAGGGCTCTGAAACCGTCTATGTGGATAATATGGGTAAAGTGGTGGAGACAAGCGACCGGGTAGAGCCCGCAGCGGGAAACGATATTACCCTGACCCTTGACACCGGGCTGCAGAAGGCGTGTTATCATATTCTGGAGGCAAAGCTGGCCAGCATCCTTCTGGCAAATATCCAGAATATCAAAGAGTATACGCCGCCGGAAGGAGGAAGCGGCGGAGCGATTCCCATTCCCATCTATGATGTGTATTATGCCTGCATCAATAATAATGTCATAGATACCTCGCATTTTACTTCGGAGTATGCGGGGGAGACGGAGCAGGCTGTACAGGCGGCTTATCTGGACAAGAAGTCTCGGGTTTTCGCCACACTTCGGGACGAACTGACGGAGAGCTGCTCCCCCTATGAGATACTGACGGAAGAGTATCAGGTTTATGAAAGTTATATAGCTTCCACCCTTTACGAGCGCGATATCCTGATGGAAGATGTGGTCGATACCAAGGATGAGACCTACATTGCGTGGACCAAGGATGAGGTGATCAGCTTAAACGAGTATCTGAATTATGCCATTGCGCAGAATTGGATTAACGTGGCGAAGCTGGATATTGATTCGAGATATTCGGATTCTGTGGAGATTTACAATAAAATACTGGATTATATCTTTGATATTCTGGACCGGGATGTGGATTTTGACAAGAGGATTTACCACTATATGATTTTGAACGATGAGCTTACAGGCGGGCAGATCTGCGAGCTTTTGCTGGAACAGAATGTGGTCGACCCGCCGGAGGAGGAGGTTGCCAGGTTTCATGCGGGCGCGGTTACGCCCTATGGTTTTATCAGGAGCCTTATTGAAAATCTTGATCTTACGCCGGCACAGCTGGCCCTTGACCCCTATTCCGGCTCCATTGTGGTGACGGATGTCAATACGGGAGATACGCTGGCGCTTGCCTCCTATCCGAGTTATGACAATAATCGGATGGCAAACGGCGTGGATGCGGAGTATTTTGCCGCGCTGCAAAACGATCTGTCCCGTCCCATGTTAAACTATGCCACGCAGCAGCGTACGGCTCCCGGATCCACCTTTAAACCGATATCTGCCACAGCCGGGCTGATGGAGGGCGTGATCTCGCTTACGGAAACGATCAACTGCGTAGGCCTTTTTGACAAGGTTCCGACACCGCCCAGCTGCTGGAACAGACATGGCCATGGCCCCTTAAACGTGACGGGAGGCATTCAGCATTCCTGTAACTGGTTTTTTTACGAGGTTGGATACCGCATGAGTATTGTGGGAGATTCCTATAATGACAGTGTGGGATTGCAGAAACTGGCCAAATATGCGGATATGTACGGCTTATCTGAGACTTCCGGCGTGGAGATCGAAGAGTATGCGCCGGACGTCTCCGACCTTGACGCGGTTCGTTCCGCTATCGGCCATGGTACAAACGACTACACTACGGCGGGGCTTGCGCGATACGTTACAACCGTTGCAAACAGCGGAACATGTTATAATCTAACCCTGGTGGACAAGGTGGAGGATCAGAGCGGCGAGCTGATCAGAGAAAATGAAGCAACCGTGAGAAACAGGATTGACATGGATCAGTCCTACTGGAACGCAATCCATACCGGTATGCGTATGGTGGTGGAGAGCAAGAGTTACTTTGCCGATCTGGATGTAAACGTGGCGGGTAAGACGGGTACCGCACAGGAGAACAGAAACCGTCCCAACCATGCGCTTTTTATCAGCTACGCGCCGTATGAAGCTCCTGAGATTTCAGTGACGGTACGTGTGGCAAACGGCTATACATCCGATTATGCGGCGCAGATTGCCAAAGACGTATACGAGTATTATTATGGACTGAAAGATGAAAGTGAAATCATTACTGGTACGGCAAGCACGCTGGCCGGCGGTGTGATAGGCGCCGACTGACGGTATGAGGATAGAGGTGTAAATATGAAAAATGCAGTAATTATTAAAAGTTTTCCTAACGGTCTTACCATTTTTCTGGACAGTGAAATACCTTTTTCGCAGCTTCTGGAAGAGATTGGAATGAAGTTCAGCGAATCCGCCAATTTCTTTAAAGATGCAAGCATGGTGCTTTCTTTTGAGGGAAGGGAGCTTTCCGAGCAGGAGGAACGCCAGATTGTGGATATGATCACAGCCAATTCCAGACTGAACATTGTCTGCATTATGGGAAAGGACAAGGAGACGGACCGCAATTTTTTGAGGGCGTTACAGCAGTTTTCCTTTCATCAGGAGGTGCTCGAAAACGCAGGGCAGTTTTATAAGGGGACGCTTAAGGACGGTCAGATTCTGGAGACGGAGAACAGTATTATCGTGCTGGGCGACGTGTATCCCGGCGCCTGCATCATATCCAGCAAGGATATTGTGGTGCTGGGCGGACTCTATGGACAGGCTTACGCCGGCGGAAATGGCGAGGAGGGTCATTTTGTAGTGGCGCTTGAAATGTCGCCTGAGAAATTGAAGATAGGCGATTTCAAATATAAAACTTCAGAGAAACAGAGCAAATGGTCGATTAAACCGAAAATTCAGCCTAAAATTGCTTATGTGAATGACGCCAGAGTAAAGATTGAGCCGATTACCAAAGAATTACTGAATGACCTGCCCTTTTGAGGCGGCCGAGCCCGCGTAAGCGGTGCTCGTGGAGATAATTCCGCAGGAATTTTCTTCGGTTCAGGGGACGATAACAATTCATCAATGGAGGACTTGCTATGAGTGAAGTGATTGTCGTCACATCAGGGAAAGGCGGGGTGGGAAAGACCACCACCTCTGCAAACGTTGGAACAGGTCTGGCAGCCATGGGAAAAAAGGTCATCCTGATTGATACGGATATCGGCCTGCGCAATCTGGATGTAGTTATGGGGCTGGAAAATCGGATTGTATACAATCTGGTGGATGTAGTGGAGGGAAATTGCAGGATCAAGCAGGCGATTATACGGGACAAGCGTTATCCAACTCTGTTTCTTCTGCCGTCGGCGCAGACCAGGGACAAGAGCGCGGTAAACCCCTCTCAGATGGTACGGATGATAAGTCATCTGCGGGATCAGTTTGACTATATCATTCTGGATTGCCCCGCCGGCATCGAGCAGGGATTTCAAAACGCCATTGCCGGTGCGGACAGGGCGCTTGTAGTGACAACCCCGGAGGTTTCCGCCATTCGGGACGCAGACAGGATTATCGGCCTTCTGGAGGCCAATGAAATACATAGGATGGATCTGATCATTAACCGAATCAGACAGGATATGATCAGGCGCGGCGACATGATGTCTTCGGAGGATGTGGTGGATATTCTGTCACTGCCGCTGATCGGAAGGGTGCCGGACGATGAGAATGTGGTGATAGCCACGAATCAAGGGGAACCGTTAGTAGGAAGCAATACGCTGGCGGGGCAGGCATACCAGAATATCTGCTGCCGGATCATGGGCGAGGAAGTTCCTTTTATGGATTTTGACAGGAACGTGTCGTTCTGGACAAGAGTAACAGGTATTTTCCATAAAGGTTAGGGGGGATCAGTGTGTTTAAAAATCTGCTAAAACGGAAAAGTTCCAGAGAGATAGCAAAAGACCGATTGAAGATTCTGCTTATCTCCGACAGGGTGAACTGCTCTCAGGAGATGATGGAAATGATCAAAAACGATATTGCCAAGGTGATATCCAAGTACATGAAGATAGATACCAAGAGTATGGAGATACAGATCACCCAGACAAGCGGCAAGGGACATGGGATTAAAAATCCTACGCTCTATGCGAATATACCGATTCTTGATTTGAAACAATGAACCGATTAAGCTTCGCTTAATCACGAGAACTGCCTGCGGCAGCCTCGGCGGAGGAAAAATGTTAAAACAATATCACATCAGAGATTATGACTTTAAATTGATTATGCTTGTGGTGGCGATTACCACCATTGGAATTATGGCCATTGGCAGCGCCAAGGAATCTTTGCAGTCACGACAGATTGCAGGGGCTGTTTTTGGCTTTTTTCTGATGCTCGTCATATCTTTGTTTGATTATTCCGTGCTTCTTCGGTTTTATTGGATTATGTACGCGGTGAATATTATTCTTTTGTGGCTTGTGGGGGCAATCGGCGTGAATGTCAACGGTGCGCAGAGGTGGCTTAATCTGTTCGGCATTCAGTTTCAGCCTTCCGAGACGGCCAAGATACTATTGATTTTATTTTATGCACAGTTTATCATGAGACATAAGGAGGAGATGGGAAGCTTTCGGATTGTGGGCAGCTGCGTGGCGCTGTTTGTGCCGTCGATCTACCTGATTCTCAGTCAGCCGGATCTTTCTACCAGCATTATGGCGGTTATTCTCTTTTGTGTCGTGATGTTTGTGGGCGGTGTGAGCTGGAAATATGTGATTCTTGTGATTTCTGTGGCGGTGCCGGCGTTTATTATTGTGCTGTCACTGATTTTGCAGCCGGATCAGGAGATTATTGACGATTACCAGCAGAGACGTATTCTGGCGTGGCTCTATCCGGACGAATACTCCACCACGGAGGCCTATCAGCAGACCAATTCCAAAATGGCCATCGGCTCCGGCATGCTCTATGGGAAGGGCTACAATACCAACGAGATCAGTTCCGTGAAAAACGGTAATTTTATCTCCGAGGCGGAGACAGACTTTATTTACGCGGTAATCGGAGAGGAATTTGGCTTTGTCGGAGGATGCGCCGTAATTGTTCTGTTGATTTTCATCTCATTTGAATGTATTATGGTAGCTAGGAAGGCAAAAGATCTGGCCGGCACAATTATTGCGGCGGGGGTTGCGGTGTTGGTCGGTTTTCAGGGGATGCTCAATATTGCGGTGGCTACCGGGGCAAGCCCGAACACAGGGATACCGCTTCCGTTTGTAAGCTATGGACTTACTTCGCTTGTGAGTCTCTATATCGGAATCGGTTTTGTACTGAATGTACGACTACAATGTAAAAACGACAGGGGTGTTAGCAAAAATGAATATCGCATTGATCGCACATGATGCAAAGAAAAAACTGATGCAGAATTTCTGTATCGCTTATCGGGGAATTTTAAGTAAAAATGAGCTTTTTGCGACGGGGACGACGGGGAGACTGATTGAGGAAGTGACCAATCTGACGATCCATAAGTATCTGGCCGGGCATTTGGGCGGCGCCCAGCAGATTGGCGCGCAGATTGAGCATAATCAGATTGACCTGGTGATCTTTCTCAGAGATCCGCTTTATCCGAAGTCTCACGAGCCGGATGTCAACAATGTGGTTATGCTATGCGACAGGCATAATATTCCGCTTGCCACCAATCTGGCGTCCGCAGAGCTTCTGATCAAATCACTTGATAGAGGAGACCTTGAGTGGCGTGAAATGTACAAATAACAAATCGAGCTGCGCTCGATTACGAGATTTGCCTTTGGCAAACTCGGAGAATAACAGAATGATATACAACGCTCGATTACGAGATTTGCCTTTGGCAAACTCGGAGAATAACAGAATGATATACAACGCTCGATTACGAGGACTGCTTTCAGCAGCCTCGGCGAAAAAACGAATAAGCAGATACTGTGCTTTTCTTGCGGCGGCTCTCATGCTTACGGGCTGCGGAGGCACAAAATATGATATGCCTTACGAGGAGCAGGGAAGCGTCAGCAGCTACCAGCTTTTTAATATCGCGAACAGGGAAACCATAGAGCCCTTTGCGAAGGATTTGTGTGTGGCGGCAAAAGACGTGACGGCAGGCGGCCCGGATTTGCAGCAGGTGGGTGCGGCGGCGCTCTTTGATACGAAGAATCTGGAGACGCTGTATGCGAAAAACGCGAACAATCAAATGAATCCCGCCAGCCTGACGAAGGTTATGACGGCGCTGGTGGCGCTGAAACACGGCTCGCCGGACGATATTTATACGGCTTCCGAGAATGTGCTTGTGAAGGAGTCGGGCGCGGTGCTTTGCGGCATAAAGCCGGGAGATAAGATGACCATGGATCAGGCGGTGCACGCTCTTTTGATTGCCTCCGGTAACGACGTTGCCATTCTGATTGCGGAGGGCGTTGCGGGATCCGTGGAAGAATTTGTGGCGCTTATGAATCAGGAAGCGCAGGAAATCGGCGCAACAAACTGTCATTTTATGAATCCAAACGGTCTGACTGAAGAGGGACATTATGTGACAGCTTATGATCTTTATCTGATTTTTCAGGAGGCGCTCAAATACGAGCTGTTTAATCAGATCGTACAGATGAATTCCTACAGCACGGTCTATACTGCGTCGAACGGCTCGGAGAAGACCCTGGAAGTGGAAAACTCCAATCTTTTTCTGCGGGGCACATATACGGCTCCTGCAAATGTAACCGTGGTAGGCGGAAAAACCGGTACAACCAACGCGGCGGGACACTGCCTGATCCTGTTGTCCAGAAGCAGCAGCGGCACGCCTTATATTTCCGTTATTCTGAAAGATGAGTCCAGAGAGGGACTGTACACGGATATGGGAAAACTGCTGTCCGTGATCAAATAAGGTAGTTGTTTTTTCAGGGGAATTCCTGTATAATTGGAGACAGGGAAGTTTAATATTTTACAGTAGGAGGGTATCGACATGGTTCAGTTTATTGTAGGCAGGGAAGGAAAAGGTAAGACCAAGCATTTACTGGATAAAGTAAACACAGAGATCAAGGATGTGCAGGGGAATGTCGTGTATCTGGACAAGAGCACGAAGCATATGTTCGAGCTGAATAATAAGATCAGATTGATTGACGTGTCGGATTATCTGGTGACAGACAGCGATGAGTTCATCGGTTTTGTCTGCGGCATCATTTCTCAGGACCATGATTTACAGCAGATGTACTTTGACAGTTTCTTAAAAATTGCATGTATGGAAGCTGATGAGCTGGAGAAGGTTGTCACAAAGATTGAGAAGATCAGCGAGAAGTTCCATGTGGATTTCGTAATCAGCGTATCGCGTGATGAGAGTGAACTTCCCGAAAGCATGCGTAAAAATGTTATTGTATCCCTCTGATATGTACATAACCAATATAAACAGCGCCATAAAACCTCGGAGGTTTCTTCCGGGGTTTTCTTTGCGCAGGCTTTGCACAAGGAAAAAGAGGAGTATCTTCATTGGCGGATAATCGAAATAAGATAACTAAATACAGAAAACCCATTAATCTGAATATCGGCATGATGGTTTTTGCGGTGATTCTCGTTTATGTGGTGATCTGCGTGATCATGTATTTTCGGACGGATCATATTGTCCGCTACAGCGTGCAGGAAGGATCACTGACTTCTAACAGTATTTATAAGGGAATTGCCCTTCGGACAGAACAGGTGGTGACGGGGCAGGACGCCGGCTATGTCAATTATTTTGCCAGAGAAGGGGAACGCACGGCAGTCGGCGACCTTGTCTATACCGTAGATGAAACCGGAAGGCTTTCTGATTACATCAATGCGGGGTCGAATGGGGAGAACTCTCTTTCTGACAGCGACCTTGCCGAGCTCAGAACGGATATTACTGCCTTCATGCACGGTTTTGACCAGAGATATTTTGACGAGGTGTATAATTTCCGGCATAACATGGAGAGTACGGCCATCAAGCTGGCCAATTATAATATTCTGGAAAACGCGGACGCTTTAAACGACGCATCGGGTACGGTGATTATCAATTACCGTTACGCAGCCAACAGCGGCATCGTGCTGTACTCCACGGACGGTTATGAAAACCTGAAACTGGAGGATATGACGGCGGAGCTCTTTGACGAGGAGACCTACGAGCGGAACTATCTTGTTAATAACGGACTGGTGGCCGCCGGTGATCCGGTTTACAAGCTTTCCACGGATGAAGACTGGTCCGTGGTCATCCAGGTGGAAAAGGAACTGGCTGACAGGCTTGTAAATGAGGAAAAGTATGTGGAGGTACGCTTCTTAAAAAACCAGTATACGGCCTGGGGACAGGCGGCCGCGTATACAAACGAGGCCGGAGATACCTTTGTTTCCCTGACGTTTACCAACTCCATGATTACCTTCTGTACCGATCGGTTTCTGGATATAGAGCTTTTGCTGGATGAGGAGACGGGGCTTAAAATTCCCAATTCCGCCATTGTACAAAAGGAGTTTTTCATTGTACCGAAGGCTTATGTGACAAAGGGCGGCAGCAACGGAAACGACGGCGTGCTTTTGGAGACATATAATGAGGAAGGGGAGGCAACGACCCAGTTTGTGGAGACGGAGATCTACGAGGAAACGGAGACGGAATATTATCTGGACGATTCCACGCTCCGCTCTGGAAATTATATTGTCATGCCGGAGACAGGGGAAAAATTTGCGGTCAGCAGAACGGGAACCTTACAGGGCGTATACAATATCAATAAGGGGTACGCAGATTTTAAGCAGATCAGCATCCTGTATGACAATGACGAATATTCCGTAGTGAAGTCTAACACGAATTACGGTTTGAATGTATACGATTATATTGTACTGAACGCCGATATGGTGAAGGATAACGAATTTATTTATGAGTAACCGGCCGCGCGCCGGCATGCAGCCGGTAAACGCCGGCGCAGGGGAGATTGAGACATGGGGATCAGAGAAAATCTGGATACGGTGAAACGGCGGATGGAAGAGGCCTGCAAATCCTGCCAAAGAGAGACATCGGAGGTCAAACTGATTGCCGTAAGCAAGACAAAACCGCTTGCGGATCTGGAGGAAGCCTATACTTACGGCTGCCGTGATTTTGGAGAGAATAAAGTACAGGAGCTGGTGGATAAATATGAAGCGCTGCCGAAAGATATCCGCTGGCATATGATCGGACACTTACAGCGTAACAAGGTGAAATATATTGTGGATAAGGTTTTCCTGATCCACAGTGTGGACTCTCTCAGGCTTGCGCAGGAGATCGAAAAGGAGGCGGCCAAAAAGAACGTAACAGTCAATATCTTGGTGGAAGTGAATGTGGCCGGGGAGGAAAGTAAATTTGGATCGACCGTGGAAGAGGCATGTATTTTGGTATCTGGAATTGCAAGATTACCCCATATTCGGGTGAAAGGGCTTATGACAATAGCGCCATATGTAACGGATGCGGAAGAAAACAGACGGTATTTTGCAAAATTAAAGCAAATTTATGTTGACATAATACATAAAAACATTGATAATGTTTTTATGGAGGAGCTTTCTATGGGAATGACCGGAGACTATGAAGTCGCGATAACAGAGGGTGCGACCTGTGTCAGAGTCGGTACGGGCATATTTGGAGAGAGAAAATACACGGTGATTTAGTATACATAAGATTCGTATAAGCAGAGCCAGGAAAGCAGCACAGACAGAACGGGTAAATGCATAGTATTTCGAATCTGCTTATATGATGCAGTGATATAAACAGCGTGGATGGAGGATTTTACAATGGGTGTTATGGACAAGTTTATCAGTGCCATGAAATTGAGCGAGGAAGAGGACGACGGTTATTACGATGATGATTTTTATGATGATGAGCCGGAGCCGGCGCGCAAGCCTGTTTCCATGAAGGATTCAGATGCAGGGGAAGAAGAAAAGGTTCGGAAGCTGACGCCGAAGGTGACGCCTCTTCGACAGACGAAAAAGATGGGCTCCGGTATGGAGGTCTGTGTGATTAAACCGACTACGGTGGAGGATGCAAGGGAGATCACGGAAACACTTTTGGCAAACAGGACGGTGGTTTTGAATCTGGAAGGTCTAGATGTGGATATCGCACAGCGGATAATTGATTTTACATCCGGTTCCTGTTTTGCGATGTCGGGAAATTTGCAAAAGATATCCCATTACATATTTATCATCACGCCGGCAAGCGTAGATATATCCGGCGATTTTCAGGACATCCTGTCAGGCTCCTTCGATGTGCCGATAGACAACGGATTTTAAATCGAGCAGGGGTTTTCCCCTGCTTCTTTTTTTGAAAATAAGAGTAACTTTAACACGGGAGAAGAGACAATGGCGAATCGAATGACTGTTAATTATGAGAAAAAACCCTGCTATGATATTGTGTTTACAAGAGATTTCAGCCTTCTTACAGATGAACTTTCAGCGTTCGGGGCAGACGGGCGCAGAGTGGCTGTCATCTGTGACAGCAATACGGAACGGCTTTTCGGAGAGGAAGTGAAGACGCTTCTTTCGGGCTGCTGCAAAAAAGTGATTCTGCATGCATTTCCCGCAGGGGAAGAGCACAAGACGCTTGATACGGTGAAGGATATTTATAAGCGGCTGATTGAGGAAAAGTTTGACAGAAACGATCTGCTTGTGGCGCTGGGCGGCGGTGTTGTCGGGGATGTTACCGGGTATGTGGCGGCCACATATCTGCGGGGAATTGATTTCATTCAGATTCCCACAACCCTGATTGCTCAGTCGGACAGCAGCATTGGCGGCAAGACAGGTGTGGATTTCGACGGTTACAAAAATATGGTGGGGGCTTTTTATATGCCGAAGCTGGTTTATATGAACGTGGGAGCCTTAAAAGAGCTGGACGGCAGACAGTTTTATGCAGGATTTGCCGAGGTGATGAAGCATGGCCTGATTAAGGACGCGGCCTTTTACGAATGGCTTCTGGATCACATGTACGAAATTCATGACCGGGATTTGGACGTATGTGAGGAGATGGTGATGAGAAGCTGCAATGTGAAGAAACTTGTGGTGGAGAAGGATCCGAAGGAGCAGGGTGACAGGGCGCTTTTAAATTTTGGACATACTATCGGCCACGCCCTGGAAAAGGCCAGCAATTTTGAAATGCTGCATGGGGAGTGCATTGCCCTTGGAATGGTGGCGGCGGCCTATATTTCATGGAAACGCGAGAGTATTTCCATGGAAGAATATTATGAAGTGCGTGATATGTTCGTTCCCTTTCAGCTGCCAATCAGTATTGAGGGCATAGATCCGCAGGAAATTCTTGCGTTGACCAAGTCTGATAAGAAGATGGCTGCCGGACAGATCAAATTTGTGTTGCTAAAAAAGGTCGGAAAAGCATTTGTTGACAGAACCGTCAAAGATGAGGAAATATTGCAGGCGGTACAGGAAATTTGTTTCAGCGAAGAGGACTTTAAGGAATGAGCATAAAGAAAAAACTTTTTCTGCTGCTGGATCTTTTGGGTATCGTCGGGCTGATTGCTTTTGACCAGTATACCAAACAGTGGGCAATGATATATTTAAAGGATAAGCCCGCGTACAATCTGATTAACGGGATTCTGGAGCTTAATTATCTGGAAAATCAGGGGGCGGCTTTTGGCATGCTTCCCAATCAGAAGGTATTTTTTGTTTTTGTGGCAATCGTTATTTTATTTGCCGCCGGATATGTGCTGATCAAGCTGCCGGATCATAAAAAATATACCATTCTGCATTCCCTGTTCAGCCTGATTGTGGCCGGTTCAATCGGCAATATGATAGACCGGGTGCGCTACGATTATGTGGTTGATTTTATATACTTTGTACGGATTAATTTCCCCATATTTAACGTGGCGGACATTTACGCTACGGTATCGGCGGTAATTTTGCTTTTTCTCCTTCTTTTCGTCTACAAGGAAAAGGATTTGTATTTTATCAGCTTTAAACAGAAGCGTTATCGGGAGTACCATTGAGTGCCGTTTGAACCAAAGAGCCGCTGTAAGAGCTGTTTTCGCGGCTCTGGAGGAAAATATGGAACAGTTTAGTTATCAGATCGGGGCAGGGGAGGAGGAGCGGCTTGACAAGAGCCTGAGCAATGCGATTCCGGACCTGTCCCGTTCCTATATTCAAAAGTGTATCAGAGAAGGACAGGCTCTTGTGAACGGAATTCCCTGCAAGGCAAATTACCGTCTGCGCGTGGATGATGAAGTATCCTTTCAGATCCCGGAGGCGGTGGAACCGGCCATTGAGGCGGAGAATATCCCGCTGTCCGTTCTTTATGAGGACGAGGACGTGCTGGTAGTGGATAAACCAAAGGGGATGGTGGTGCATCCGGCGCCGGGCCATTACAGCGGTACCCTTGTCAATGCTGTGCTTTATCACTGCAAGGGGCAGCTTTCCGGGATAAACGGCGTGCTGCGGCCGGGAATTGTGCATCGAATTGACAGGGATACCACCGGATCGCTCATCATATGTAAGAACGATTTTGCACATCAGGCTGTGGCGGCCCAGCTCAAGGCCCATTCCCTGAACAGGAGCTATCGCGCCATCGTACACGGCGTGATGGAAGCGGAAGAGGGTGTGGTTGACGCGCCTATCGGCAGGGATGAGCAGGACAGAAAGAAAATGGCGGTAAATGAAAAAAACGGCAAGGAGGCCGTTACCCATTACCGTGTGCTGCGGCGTTTTCGTGAATATACATATATTGAGTGCAGGCTGGAAACGGGGCGGACGCACCAGATAAGGGTGCATATGACTTCCATCGGGCATCCCCTTCTTGGAGACGAGGTTTATGGGCAGAGAAAGAGCCCCTTTCATCTGGAGGGGCAGACGCTCCACGCGTATACGCTTGGTTTTGTGCATCCGAGGACACAGGAATATACGGAGGTGACGGCGCTCCTGCCTGCATATTTTGCGCACTTACTTGAAATCCTGTAGTTGTCATTGCAATTTATACCCTAAAAATGGCGTTCTGTGCCATAACCGTTATTTTTTATTTATGGTTTGCTATAGTAATGTCAGGAAATCCATAAATTATATTGATAACGGGAGGTGACAGGGCATGGAAAAGAAAGGAGAATATTTAGCAGCCAGGGGCTTATCACCTCATTTTTCGGCTACCAGTTTTTATCAACAGGAATATTGTATAACCACAGGGTCGTCATTTTCGCGGCGTTTATCTCGCACCGTGGAAGTGGCGGCTCTTTTGCACATACGGGAGTGAAATGGAGACCGCGGATGAGAAATGCGGCGCATGTCTCATCTGCTTATGCTTATTTATGCACAATGTAGAACAGAGGGAGGGACATAAATTGGATGAACAAAGGGCATGGTTAAAATCAAAAAAGGCAAAACAACTGCGCCTGCTGGCGGCGGCGCTCTGTATCAGCCTAATTGCCACGACATACCCGGAGATACTGGGGACATTGTCCTCACTGGCGGAGGAAACCTTGGGAGAGGCTGACGCCGTATCGGTATCCCGGTTCATGGAACTGCCGGAGCAGGTGCGGGAGCAGACCGTTCCTGTGGGGACTGACAGGTCGGCGCTGGAACTGCCTGACACGCTGGAGGCTTATGCGGCCGTGGAGACGGACAGTACGGAAGAGAACGCAGAGTCCGGCGACGGCGAAGACAACGATGGCGAAACCTCTGACGACGGCGGCAATGACGGCGGCGAGACCCCCGGCGCGGGAGAAGCGGGCGACGGCCAGACTCCGGAAGACGGAGAAGGAACCGACGACGGCCAGACCCCGGATAGCGGGGAAGGAACCGACGACGGCCAGACCCCGGATAGCGGGGAAGGAACCGACGACGGCCAGACCCCGGATAGCGGGGAAGGAACCGGTGACACGGAGACTTCCGGCGGCAGTGAAGAAGACGGTGACACGGAGACTTCCGGCGGCAGCGAGGGAGCCGGCGACACGGAGACCTCCGGCGGCAGCGAGGGAGCCGGCGACACGGAGAC